>Ga0209404_10000340_pt1 | contig 37274 bp, 32 predicted proteins | sample TroAtlMetagenome_2_FD_187447 | JGI IMG/M metagenome (GOLD analysis project Ga0209404, IMG submission 187447) | Marine eukaryotic phytoplankton communities from Atlantic Ocean - Tropical Atlantic ANT8 Metagenome (SPAdes) (version 2) | ecosystem: Environmental > Aquatic > Marine > Oceanic...
GCTTGGGTACATCAGGAATATGAAAGCTGGTATCATACCCAAAGATAACGCCTGCGCCCACGTTAATTTGCATATCGGTTCATAATGAAAGCATTTAAAAAAGAACTAAAAGCCATGAAAAAAGGCACTGAGAAGCCCAAAGTGATTGAAGACACCTTCTCATTTGCTGATGCTATGCAAGGTGTAAAGCCCATTGAGCAGGACAAGATTGTACCGAATAAGAAGGTTGCTCTTGAAAAGAAAAAACAAATGGCAGGGGTTAAACACCTTAAAGGCAGTAAGCAGGTAGCGGCGAGTTTCAGCTTTTCAGATATGTACCAAGCCGTACTTCCACAAGATGGACCCATGCGGTATTGCCGAGAAGGCGTGCCGACGCATGTACTAAAGCAGCTTAGACGAGGAGACTATTCCCCTGAGTTTTTGCTCGATTTACATGGTATGACCCGAGAAATGGCAAAAACCGAAATAGCCTCATTAATTTATGCCGCCCGCAAAGCGTCGGTAGACTGTGTTTCTATTATGCACGGGTTTGGGCAAGGCGTATTAAAAAACGCGCTTCCCCACTACTTAATACAGCATCCCCACGTGAATGCATTCCACCAAGCGCCCCTTGAATACGGCGGACAAGCAGCATTGCTTGTTTTGCTAGATGTGCCCACGCCAGAATATAAGCGATAGCAAACTTAGTCCTGTTTACTGAGGGTTCTTGACCTAAGGGACAATGCTCCAGGCTAAAGCCCTGCCTACTTATCAAGCTCTGCGCTGTTGTGCATAAACATGTATGTATAAAACACGCCCATTCCAATAATTATACTGATACCTAAAAGCGAGCCCCATACAACGGGATCTGAAATCATACTTAGTAACATAGTGTTTCTCCTCACAGGGTTAATAAGTTAATGATAGCGATTTCTTGGGGAGGGTTTGTGATCTAGATCAAGTCTGAAATGCGGTAAATAAAAGGGTTCTAGAGAAGTTGATCGAGATCAATATAGAAATAAATCAAAAATAATTCAAAATGACATTGCAAATCATTCTCATTTGCAATACATTGTACATGCCTGTTCGACGTAGGTTAAAAACGGTCTTGGCTTAGCGTCGTAAGGGGAACAGACGCCCGTCTGTTCCCCTCTTTTTTTCTATTACTTTGTTGTTTTATCAATAATAAAACGTACGCATAATCCCTTGTCTTTTCGGTTTTGAATCACTAAATGGCCATTATGCGCATCAGTAATTTCTCGGCATAGCGCCAGCCCCAATCCACTTCCATTCGCCTTAGTGGAATAAAAAGGAACCAGCGCATTTGTCATTACGCTATCCGTCATGCCTTTTCCGCTATCGAGGACTTCTATAATCACTTGAGAGGCCGTTTGCTTGATAACGAGCTCCACATCCTGTGGGTTTCCTCCCGACTCATGGGCATTTTTCAGTAAGTTAATTAATAGCTGTTCTACTTGGACTGCATCGGCTTTCACCTCGACAGCTTCTGGCATGGTTAACGTGAAATCACATTGATTGCTGAGTTGCGCCGTTATTTTATCCCAATCAATTGTTGCCAAAACCGGCGGAGGCAATTTGGCAAACCTTCCATACCCTTGGACAAACTGATTTAAATGGGCAATACGCTCTTCGATGGTATGGAATACACGCACCAGACGAGTATCTCCGTTTTGTTGCCCCACTATTTGACCGCTATGCAATAGGCTAGAAATAGGCCCTAGGGAATTATTCAGCTCGTGACTAATTACCCTTATTACTTTTTTCCAAACCGACACTTCTTGTCGGTTAAGCTCTCGAGTCATTTGCTTAAGAATATACAATCGGTGAGTTTGGTTATTAAGTAAGAAGGTTCCGGTAGCCATATGCCATGTTTGAATACCGCTGGCATCTTGCGGCAAAGTAAATAGGCCTTCTCGATTTTCTAACAAAACATCTTTAAGCGTATCAGGTTTATTTTTAAGTAACGTACCAAGGGTGTAACCCTCTAAGCTTCTGGTACCCATGCTTTTCTCACCCAAGCTGTTCGCACCTACCCTACTGGCATTATTTGCCTGTGAGGCACTATCCTTCACTTTACTTGTTGGGTGGAAAAACTCGCAGGCTTGGCGGTTACTCAGCACTACATGCATCTGATCGTTTACTAGTAATAAAACGTCAGGTGAACTATGCAGCACTTTGTCTAACATTAGCTCTCGTTGATACAACCACTGTTTTTCTCGGCGAAGGGTTTCTGCGGTATCGTTATAAAGCTGGCATAAGGTTTCAAACTCATCATTCGTTTTACAAGCCAGTGTTGATGAAAATTCACCGTCTTTAAAATTGAGCAAGCCTATTTCGAGGGCATCCAATTGATTAGTTATTTGCGCAGTACAGACTTTCACTGCAGTTGCGCACAAGCACAAAGACGTGATGACAAGCAGCGTTTTTTGAACAACCAACAAGTCGCTTACATACAACATAGGCGACATACCGATAGCTGTTGCGCAAAGCGCAGCTACTAGAATCTTATTTTTAATTAACCTCACGATTTATAATCAATTCCGTATTTATCTAATCTGCGGTAAAGGGCCTGCCTTGATAACCCCAAGTACCTTGCGACTTTAGATATTGTGCCGTTAAATTCTGTAAGCGCCGCCTCTATCTCTAACTTGCTGGGTTCTTTTCCCCGGTTGGGCTCGGTATTCGAATCCCCATTTACAAAGGGTAAACCAAAATCTTCAGCATCAAGGGTACCATCTGGGTGCAAAATACTAACTCGTCGACACACATTCTCAAGCTCACGTACATTTCCTGGCCACGCATAGGCTTGCAGTGCTTGCTGCCCAGTAAGGCTAATATCTCGACCAGGCAAAAAATGCTTGGCTAAGGCCAACACATCGTCACCTCGCTCATTGAGCGGCGGCACATTAATTTCAATAACATTTAATCGATAAAACAAGTCCTCGCGAAATGCACCGTTGGCGATATCGCGGGTTAAATCAGAATTGGTAGCCGATATAATTCTTACGTCAGTTTTTTGTGTTTTCACCGAGCCCAGTTTTTCAAATTCACCGGTTTGCAATACCCGCAATAATTTAACTTGGCCCGACAAAGGCAAGTTGCCAATTTCATCTAAAAACAAAGTGCCTTGGTTGGCGGCTTCAAAACGGCCAATTCGCGTTTTATTAGCGCTGGTAAATGCCCCCACTTCTGCGCCAAATAGCTCTGCTTCAATAAGCTCTTGAGGAAGGGCTCCCGCGTTTACCTTTACAAATGCCGACTGATTAAGCGGTGATTGAGACTGAATGAGTTCAGCAATTTTTTCCTTACCACTCCCATTGGGCCCAGTAATTAGAACAGGCACATCTGATTTAGCCACCTGCACCGACATATCTACCACCCGCTGCATGGCTGCACTTTCGTACACTAATCCAATACTTACTGCTGCCTGGCGTGTTTTGTCAAAATTTGCCGCTTGTTGCTTCAATACTTTATTTTGGCTAACGGCCTGCCCTAACGCCACAAGGTTTTTAATGGTAGTAATAAGCTTGCTATCATCCCAAGGCTTTGGGATGTAGTCTGCCGCTCCCGCTTTTACCAACTCTACTGCTTGTTCTAATTCCGTCCACGCTGTGATGAGAATAATGGGTAATAGCGGGTTTAGCTCACGAAGTGCAAAGAAGAGCTCGCGCCCTTCCTCGCCAGAGGTGGTGTCTGCACTGAAATTCATATCTTGCAGCACTAACCCAATCGCTTGGTAATTAACTATTTGTAGCGCCGCTTTTGGCGTGGTGGCTGTCACCACATCGTAACCATGAATTTCTAGCAATAATGACAACGCCTCTAATACGGCGGCGTTGTCATCAACAATTAACACTTTTGTCATGTCTACACTTCTTAAATACGGCTTATATGCTACGAGTAGCAATACTGGGGGAAATATTAGCGGCCCGCATAGCAGGAAAAATAACGGCGACTATGCTCATTACAAAAATAAACACGGCAGTACCGAGGATGAATTCTGGTTCTAATGATGAAATAGAGTAGGATTTCATCATCACATCACCTAAAACCACTGCTGCTATTCCCCCTATCAGTAAGCCCGCTATACATACCATGGTATTTTCGACTAAAAAATACCTTACGATAGCAGACTTTCTTGCCCCTAAGGCCCGTCGGGTTCCAATTTGCTTTGTGCGTTTACTAATATTGAATTGCGTGAGCCCGAATATGCCAAGTGCAGTCACCAGTAAAAGAATAACAACCAATACAATTAACATACGCATCATGAGCACATCAGTGGCGTCATAGTTTTCTTTGGTTTTATCTAACCCATCGACATTAATGATGACCCGTTTATCGTAAACGTCCAACATATTCTGTTCAATATTTGCCATGATATTAGCTCTTTCAGTTTTATCCGTTCGAACTAGAATATGTTGATAATTTTGCACATCCATAAACGGTACAATAGCCGTGTTTTTATCACGCATACCATTGGGCCAAGGGCTTTTCATTGTTCCTACAATACCGATAATTTCAAGGGGTCTATTTTTAAGATAAACCGTTTCACCTAGTGCACCGCCATCAGAAAATAGTGCATCAGCGAGGGCTTGAGAGACTATACTCGTATTGGGGCCATTACCGCTGAAATCATTGCCAACGATAACTTCTTCAGGCCTAAAGTTACGCCCTTCAAGTAGTTTTATACCAAAAGTATTTAAGCCGTGCTCATCCATATAATAGTAAGGCACGCTAATGGATTTAGATTTCTCTGGAGATGGCTTCAAACGCACTGATGATGAAGAACCACCACCTGACAAGGGTATGGCTTGAATTAAACTGGCGTCAATTACGCCAGGAAGGCTTCTAATCATTGTTTCATCGAGTTCGGCTTGTTGACTGAGAGAGCGGTCTTTTCCAAATGTCATAACCGACAAGCTAAAGATTTCCTTTTCTGGGAACCCTGTATCTTCGCGAAGATATGAAACATGATCGTTAATCATAAATGCCGCGTTGCTAACAATCGCCATAGTAAGCGCAATTTGAAGTAATAAAAGCACAGCACCAATTTTAGAGCGGCGTATTGCGTTGAAGATAGGTTTAATGTCTAACATAGCTTGCTCCCTATTGGCTTTTTAAGTAGATAGCGGGTTGTGTTCTGCACACTAACCATGCTGGATACAGTCCAGCCAAGAAACTGGCCACAAGGGCAATAATTGGCGCAGCGAGCAACATTGAGACATCCATAGTTGCTAAGGCATCATAATAGCTGTTGGTCACGCGAATTCCCCATAAACCAATTTGCGCAATCACAATACCTAACAAGCCGCCAGCTAATCCAATCACTGATACTTCAACAATATGCTGGGCAAATATATGACGCTTGCTGGCACCTAGTGCTCTTCGGACACCCACCTCTGGCGCTCGCTTTAAAAACTTCGCCAGCAGTAACCCTAAAATGTTGGACACACACACTAATAGGAACATAAAACTCAACCCCACCAGAATACGGTTATCTTCAGATACGACTGAGTTGTACTCCAGCCATTCCGTCACGTTTCTAAGCTTGTATTCCAACGCTTCTCGGTTAAATCGCCCTTTTTCTCTTTGATCTTCCATATAGGTCATTAGGAAATTGGCGAACTGTTGCTTCTCTTCTTCCGTGTTCAGTTGAACCCAAAATTGAAGCCATACGTGCTCTGAATGCATTAAGTCTTGATAGTTTTTCATCCCCTCATGCTTCCAGCCGTTTAAGTTTCCCCATGTGGTAATTTCTTCTAGCGCGCCAATGCCAAAAGGAATATAGAGCTGTTCAGAGGAATTAAACGCACCGTTGTTCACGTCGTAGTACTTTACATGGTGATCCCAATTCGCTGTGACACCCACAATTCGGTAACTATTATTGTCAAGATAAATATGTTGACCAACCGAATCTTCACCCGCAAATAAACGGTTGTTTATTTTTTCCGAGATCACTACTACATACTCGTGGGTGTCTTGTGAGTTTAAGGACCATGGGGCGCCATAAATAAAAGGTCGGTCGAAGATAGTGAAGAACTCGCTATTCACCAATCGCGCGGGCTCCATAGTAGGTTTCACGTCAGGCGAATTAAGATGCACAGAGAAGCCACTTCTAAAGCTCGGCGACTTAGGTACTGGAACATCTGCGTTGTAGAGGTTCACGGCATCCTGATAGGTCAGTTGATAAGGTAGATTGTCAGATGAATGCCACTCATTGCCATCGTCCATGATATTCAGCTGCGGATAAAAAATAGCGCCACTTTTGTGGGGAATGGGATCCATCGACATCATGTGGTAAACCGACAGACTTGTCATAGTCAGTCCAATACCAATAGCAATGGCGAGCACCATCAAAAAACTAATGACAGGCGTGCGTTTAATACTTCGCCAACTCAAATCGATATAATGGAAGAACATATTATACTCCTGACGCAACAACGGTTTCATCGTTGCGGGTGGCTGCTACTGTCGGTTTACCTTGATACAACGTAAAGTCGGCTAACTGCCCGTCTACCACTTGAATATTTCTAGGCGCTCGGCGGGCCAATTCTGCATCATGAGTTACCATCACAATTGTTGCGCCATTTTTGTTTATTTCTTCCAGTAGCTCCATGACTTGGCGTGCCATAAGGCTGTCCAGATTTCCCGTAGGTTCATCGGCAAGTAAGAAACGAGGCTTGCCCGCAAGAGCGCGTGCTATTGCCACACGCTGCTGCTGCCCGCCAGATAACTGTTGGGGTAAATGTTTCGCTCTGCTGGCTAGTCCAACTTGCTCTAAACATTGTTCAATTCTAATTTTACGTTCTTTAGCGGCAATGCCTCGATAACGCAGGGGCACTTCAACATTTTCATATAAATTCAAATCAGGTATTAAATTGAACCCCTGAAATATATACCCAATCTTCTGATTTCTTAGGTCAGCAGTTTCATTGTCAGAAAGCCCGCCGATATCGACACCGTCTAAGGTATATTGCCCTGTGGTAAACGGTTCGAGCAAACCAGCTATGTTTAAAAACGTTGTTTTCCCAGAGCCAGAAGGCCCAGTAACGGCGATAAACTCCCCCTCATTAACGGTTAAGGAAAAGTCTCTTAGTGCATGGGTTTGTACGCTGTTCGTTTGGTATATTTTGCTTACGTTATTCATGGTCAACATTGCTATTTATCCTTTTTATTAGCGCAGAAGTACTGTAGCCGCTTGATTAAACTGTTCGTAATTTGAAACTATTATTTCATCGCCTTCTTGCAAGCCGCTGAGGATTTCGACTTCTCGAATGCTGGTTGCACCAATCTGAATGTCGATTCGCTCTGCAAGGTCGCCGGTGACTAGATAAGCTGTGGTGCCGCCGGCTTGAAGGAAGCTCCCACGATCTACCTTAAGTACATCCCTTTTGTTCTCTAACAATATTCGTGCTGACACCTGTTGGTTCTGACGAATTGACTGCACACTATTTTCAGGAAAGCGCACTCTTGCAGTAACCTGTCTATCGACTACCTCTGGGGATATTGAAACCAGTTTGCCAATCACTTTCTGGACACCCACTTTTAACTCAACACTCATCCCTAATCCCAGCTCATTTGCGTAACTCTCAGCAACGTTGAGCTCGGCTTCATAAGCAGTTAAATCTACCAATTTCATTAATGGCTCATTTTTCGCAACAAGTGCATTCGGCTGAATTAACACGTTCCCCACGACACCTGACACGCTCGCTCTAATAGTTAAATCAGCAAGTTGGCGGGTAAGGTCATCAACAACCAGAGCTTGCCTGGCAACCTTCTCCTTCGTAGTCTTTAGCTCAAAAGCTAACGTATCTGTTGCTAATTCAATTTCGCTAATGGCGTGCTTATAAGTCACTTCTGCCTTAGCTAGATTGTCTAGTGCCTCTTCTAAATCTATCTGGCTAATGAGGTGGTCTTTGATAGACAGTTTTGCTCTTTTTTCTTCTCGCTGAGCAGCGACCAATTCAACGTTGGCAATATCAGCTTGTTTATTTAATAAAAGTGCCTGTCTACGTACATCGAGCTCTTGCCTAGCAAGATCACTTTGCAAGCTTGCTAGCGCAGATTGCTCTTGCTTCATAGTATTCTGTAATTCAGGAGAATCGACTATTGCTACAATATCCCCATTTTCTACCGAATCACCTGGCTTAACCTTTAGTAGGACATAGCCTTGCTCAGGGCTGTAGAGCTGCGGGGCATTTGATGCGATTATTCTGCCAGTGGTGACAATATCCCTGATTAAATTACCTTTCGTTACTGCACTGAATTTCAGCGAATCACGACTGCTAGATAATCCAGCGTTAGTGCTAGAAGAAAGGAATAAATATCCAAAGACACACGCGATTAAGATGATGACGGAGACACCCACCCATTTTTTTCGCGATGATTTCGTTTCAACAAGGGTATCTTGGCTACTTGTATCTTGAATCATAAGGCATCCTCATGATTCACTAACTCAAAATTAGCGAGCAAGACTACAATAATAAAGATAAAAATAGGCAGACTGATAAAGTGAAAAAGCAACATGTTCATCTAGTTTTTTTGTTGAAGGTTTTAACTAGTAATACGAATAGCGTGCCAAAAATTAAACAACTGATTAATATAGTTATTTTAAACTTACAAGTAGCAAGCATGTCCGATCGGACACTTTTTATTGTCCGTTTAATCTGAACGGACGCGTTCGTTAACTTAAGGGTTAACTATAAGATAATGAATGAGTGTTACTGAAAAAGCGATAACAACTCGCCTCAATAGTTTCTGATGCAAAATACGATACTTTGGTAGGAAAATAGTCTTCAATTTAGCAGGCTAGTTGATGGCTCACTCCAGTTCTTCGTTTTACCAATCCCAAGCTTATCTTGCTGGAGAAGTTACTCTCAATAGAGCCTACAACGGCAGACCAATCTGTTTGTGATAAACCGGTGCGCGATAAAATAGGCTCACAATTTCGCGGTATTGCTCCCTTTATGTTACTTCTTAGCTGTCTACCGGTTTGATCCACAAGCTGCAAATAATCATCGACTCGAAATGGTAAGCCTTTTAACTTGTTCTGTTGTGAATCACCAATAAATGGAAGTAGCTCTGTGGGTTGTTTGTTCGTTTTCGCCTTTGCTATGCGACGTTTCACACTGGTATACATTGCCTTTTCAGGTGTCTTCGCATTACCAGCTCTAATAGGGTTTAAGTCAACATAGGCCATACAAGCCAGTAACGCTGACTCATCTAACAGAGCTTGAGACTTAAATCTCCCTTCCCAAAAGCGCCCTGTGCATTCGTCCTCCTTGTTTGCTTTCCTTGCAATAAACTCATTAAGAAGCCGCATGAACCAACTTATATCGTACAATCGCTTTCTATAAACTTCCACGCAAGCAAGTACCGATTTTATTTGTGCTTCAGAAAGATTAGGCCTCTGATCTCTATTCATAAATTGACGAGTGAGCAAGGTTCCATTATGAAGCGTATGCCAGCGAGTTAGCACTTCCTCCGGACTCATTGCGAGCGCTAGGGTTTTATCTACTCGGAGGACAGTATGCGTATGATTACTCATGACTGCGTAAGCACAAACATCAATGGCAAATACACTCGCAAGTTTAAGCAAGCGGTTCTCTACCCACTGCCTTCTATGCTCGAAGCTTTTTCCACTGAACCTGTCTTTACCGCATAGAAATGCTCTACGGACACAACGAGAAACACAATGATAGTAAGGAGTCTCATCTAAACATATTAGTGACTTACGAGGACGCGGCATGCTGAAGTTTTGGTGTGGGTATTTGATGTTTATAGTGGATTAATCTGTCATAGGAGAAAACTGAACCTTGGGTTAGTTTTCCCTCTGTTTTGAATCAATTGACTGAGGTTTTCATTTTATCAAACAAACCTTGGACATCCATGTTATGTCCAAGGTTCTAATAACTGTGAGTGTCTTAGTTCTCTCTTTTCACCTGACCTAAATAAACCTGAGCCTATGGGTGTCTAAACTTTTAAAATTTGTGGGTGTCCATGTTTTGAAGGTGAGTGTCCAACAATCTACGCTTCCACAAACCTAGCTAAAAAGCTTCATGAACCAGCCTTTGCTTAGTTCTTCTTCACAGGTTTTAAGTTGGGTGGCGTAGCGTAACGATCTTGCTTTCACCTTAGATGCTACTTTCTTCAGCCAAGGTTTACGGTCGTAACTTCTACGTTTATAGCCACCCCAGCCTTCGTGGTAATTCAAGTATTGAGCGTATGCATCCCACTTTGAAATGCCATTTACCTTCTGCGATTTATAAATAAACCAACCCATAAAATCGATGGCATCTTCGAAATCGTCGCGATCAGCGCCGCTGTTATCAGTTTCGCGCATGTAGTCGGCCCATGTGGGTGTCTTAGCTTGGGAATAACCATAAGCGGAGCTAACTCTGCCCCAGGGGACTAAGCCGAAAAATACATAATCACGGGGTGGCAATGCATCGTGCCTAAAGGAGCTTTCTTGATACATCATCGCCATCGGCACATGAATGGGTACGCCCCATTTATCACGTGCATCGGCTGCAGCATCGTACCAATCATCTTTTTCAAAGAAGATTTCGCACAAATTACTGCTGTCTTTCGGCGGTGTTGTAGCGCACCCAGCGATAAATAGCGGAAAAAGCACGACCAAACTTGATAAAAAAATGCACAACGGTTTGAACTTTTGATGCATAGCTTGTCTTAACTTATGTTCTAGTAAAATGTGTGTTTCCCTGGAACCTTCTACGCCTGATTTATATCAGGCGTTTTTTTTTGCTAGCGGTTCGTTAAAATAATCACGAATGAAGCTGTCGAAGTCTTTAGTATCAGCGGCTTCCACATCAGCTTGCGCTGCTAACGATGTCTCAGCGGCATCTACAAACATAGCTTCCGTAGTTTGCTGATAATCGAACCCTTTCATCTGCTCTTGATAACGTGCAGCTAACTCTAGGCCGTAAACACCATTATCTTTGTCATGTTTAAGCAGTTCATCTAAAAGAACACCTGAAGGGGTTAACGCAGGGTTTGCAACTTTCTTCGCCTCTGCAGCAACTGCGTCACTATATCGAGTGGTATCATTTGCCAAATCGAGTATTTTCGCCACTTCCTCAAACTCTTCAAACAGTGATGAAGCCCACGCTGTTAGTGAAGTTTCCTCATTGTTGTGATTAAGTACCAAATTAGGTTTTCTACCTTCTAACACCACTCGGTTCATATTGTCTTTAGCTTCATTTAGCTGAGCTTCGTCTAATTCAGCACTGGGCTTCAACAAGCACGTCAACAAAAACACATCAAGAAAATCGAATTGGGTTTGGCTAATACCAATAGGCGAAAATGGATTTACATCTAACGCACGCACTTCAATGTAGCTTATCCCGCGCTTAACCAGCGCATCGGTCGGCTTTTCCATAGACTGCGTAGGCTGCTTTGGACGAATTGGCGAATACAGCTCGTTCTCTATCTGTAAAATATTTCTGCTGAGCTGCTGATAATTACCACCTTCACCAGCAGAAAAGCTACTAAAGCGATTTGATGGCGTATCCATAGCACCGCGAAGCAAACGAACATAGTTATCTAACTGGTTGTAACAAATTTTAAGTGAAGACTGCTCTGCACTGGTATATCCCAAGTCACTCATTCTCAATGATGTGGCATACGGCATGTAATACGTACCCTTGCCCACTTTTTCGAATGGTAGTGCATGTTCTTTTCCTTTCAAAAACGAACCACACAACGCAGGTGAAGCACCGTATAGATAAGGAATTATCCAGCAGTAGCGACGATAGTTTCTAATCAATGAGAAGTAATCGGCTGAAGTCTGATCTTGGCTATGCTCAGTACCGTTAAGCGCAGCCCAAAGTTTCCAGAAATCATTAGAGAAAGAAAAGTTAAAATGTACGCCAGCAATCGCCTGCATCATGCTGCCATAGCGGTTTTTTAACCCAATGCGATATACTCGCTTCATTTTGCCAATGTTAGATTCGCCAAAATAAGCAATAGGAATATGCGCTTCATCTTCGATAAAGCACGGCATGCTGAGTGGCCAAATTTGCTCATCGCCAATATTATCAATGGTGTACTTATGAACATCTTGTAACTGCGTAATAGTTTTAGCGGCGCTACTTTCAGGTGGCGTAATAAACTCTAACAACGACTCTGAAAAGTCTGTGGTTATTGTGTCGTGCGTTAGCGCAGAGCCCAACGCCTTTGGATGAGGCTCTTGCGACAGAGCACCGTTCGGCTTAATGCGTAACGCTTCACGCTCAACACCACGTTTAATTTGCGTAAGTGCCGTTAAAAATTCAGGTGATTTAAGCGCAGCCAAACGCTCGTTGAAACACGTTGAGTTTACAGTCAATGTTCATATCCATGGATGAGTTGTTCCCCTCAAAATGGGGAACAACGTATTAAATTCAAGTCAATATTACCAATGACTTGCTATCAGATACTTAGTTTATCTTTTCTCGACTATTGGTATCTACCGATAATTCGATGATCGGCATATTTAACGACTCCAATTGCTCAAGAATCGCATCTTTATCGCCAACAACGATAACTTGCAACGCATCTGTCGACAAATATTGCTTAGCAAGCGCGTTAATTTCGTCTTTACTGATGCTATTAATTATTTCAATTTGCTCGTTTCGGTACCCTTTTTCAAGGCCATAACTTTGCAACTGACGAAGAAAGCGCGCTTTACTATTGGGGGTTTCAAACTCTAAGGCATCGCTCAACGTAAACGCATTACGCATAAATTGAATTTCCTCGTCGGTCGCCCCGTTTTCGATGTACTGATTTATTTCTTTAAAAACTTCAGTAATGCCTTGGGCAGTGTTCGCTGCCGTTAAATCAGTTCCAACTTCAAACCAACCTAGGGTTTTGCCTCCCATAAACGCACTATTCGCGCCATAGGTAATGCCTTTGTCTTCACGCAAGTTCAGATTTATCCGGCTATTAAAGCCGCCACCTAGTGGGAAGTTCACTAAACGAGATTTAAAGTAATCGCCGGTTGCATCAAAAGGTAAGCTACGTTTAACAATATAAACCACCGACTGCACTGCACTGGGGCTATCTACCAAAAACACTTGGTTCTTATCGTAGGTAGGGAAAGCATCATAATCTTCAAAGGTATAAGCCTCAACTTCCCATTTCGACATGAAATCTAATGCATCTACTACCGCATCAGAACTCATATTACCCACGACTACCGCACTCGCTTTACTGGGTGAATAATACTGATTATAAAACTGTTTCACATCGTCAAGTGTGATGGACTGGACCGTTTCAATGGTGCCTTCATCAGGAAGACTTACGCGATTGTCGGCACCAAATAATACTAAATCTCGCGCACGTCGAGCCAAACTAGACGGCGTTTTCGCTTGCTGCTGCAAGCCTTGCAACACCCGCTCTTTCATTCGAATGAAATCACTTTCTTCAAAAGCAGGGTTGAAGAATTTCTCTTTTAGTAGTGCCAAAGTTGGCATTACGTTTTTAGTTAACGTAGACACATATACCTGTGAGTATCGGCCTGCTGCACTAAAGCGAATTGAGCTGCCTAATTTAGCTAGCTCGTTCGCTAATTCTTCATTTGTATAGTTTTGCGTAGATTCATTCATCATTAATGCGGTGAGATACGCTGTACCCGCTTTACCCTCAGCATCTAGCAACATACCACCATCCATACTAATGGTTAACGCTACCGTTGGTGTTTCACTCATGGTCACACCAAGTACATTCACACCATTTGCTAGTTCACGCTCCCAGTAATCCGGCACCGTCACTACAGGTGCTTCCCCGGCTTTCGGTTGTTCGGTTCTGTCAAAACTAGATGGTGAAGACGTATATTCGTGATTATCGGGCTGCGTTTCAGGTAGTGTTCGAACGGGGCGCTCAAACGTGGGCTGGGCAGCCTGCAGCTGAGGCTGGCCTTTTGGCACAATACTCAACACCACACTATTGGCGTCTTTGATATATTTTTTATAGACACGCATTACATCTTCAGCGGTCACTGAATTATAACGGGCGATATCTTCAGACACTAAATCTGGAGTTTGATAAAAAGTCTCATTGGCCGCAAGCGCAGTCACTTTGCCGGCTACGCTTTGTAAGCCAAATACGGTAGATGCTTCAATACTGCCTTTGGTTCGCGCTAAATCGTCTGGTTTAACACCGCGGGTTTCAAATTCAGCCAGGGTGGCTTCTATTACCTTTTGAAGCTCATCCAGTGACTGCACTTTTGCTGGATTAGCCAAGGCAATTAATTGAAATTCACAGGCAAGCTCCCGGCATGGGTGTGACACTACAGCTTGGACAGCCATGCCTTCTTTCACTAAATTTTTATAAAACAAAGACGTTTTACCGCCACCTAGAATGTCAGACAGCACATCTAATGGTGCTTCATCAGGGTGGCGTGCATATACAGTAGGGAAAGTGATTTGAAGTAAGGGTAAGTGGACCTTATCTTCTAAGGTCATATAGCGTGTTTCAGATAGGGTCACGGGCTGAGGCTCAGGATCTTTAACCTCAGGCCCTTTTGGAATGTCTCCAAAATATTGCGCTATTAGTGCTTTGGTTTTCGCACTGTCTATATCACCACCTATGGTTAACACTGCATTGTTTGGCCCATACCAGCGTTTGAAAAAGGCTTTAAGGTCGTTTACGTTAACTCGATCTAAGTCTTCAACATATCCAATCGTCATCCATGAATAGGGATGCCCCTCAGGATACATAGCCTCGCCATTTAGCTCATGTCTTAGTCCGTAAGGCTGGTTATCTACTCGCTGAGCGCGTTCGTTTTTAACGGTTTCACGCTGGTTTTCAAATTTGGTTTGGTTGACTGCTTCAAGCAAATACCCCATTCGGTCTGCTTCAAGCCACAACACTTTTTCAAGCTGGTTGGCAGGCACAGTTTCGTAATAATTGGTTCTGTCGGTATTTGTCGAGCCGTTTAAACTACCACCGGCTTCGGTGATCACCTTAAAATGCTGTTCATCTGCTACATGTTTCGAGCCTTGAAACATCATATGCTCAAAAAAGTGCGCGAAACCAGACTTACCGACTTCTTCACGGGCCGAGCCAACGTGGTATGTCACATCTACATGAACGAGTGGATCGGAATGGTCTTCGTGAAGAATAACCGTTAATCCGTTACTGAGCGTGTACTTTTCGTATGGGATAGTAACTGCGGAGCTATCGGCGGGGGTGTCTACGTTTGCTCTTTGACATCCATTAAGTACGCTAATAGCAAAAACTGCAACAATAAGGCGAAACGCCAAACTTCCTGACATGCTGGATCCTTCTAGGTGGCCTCGCTTTTGCAATACATTTAACTCGCATCACACTAGCGTTTATAATAATACAACCGTTGAGACAATGGCCTGGGGCATACGTTTCATCGAAGACTACCAGACTTTTTAACGCTTTACTTGCTCTGACTTGCTATCATTGTATTAATTTATAAAATTCTGAAATACACTGACAGTGAACACCGTACAGAAACATAGTTAAAGGAACTTATATGGATCAGCCCGCAACAGTCTTAGATTTTGAATTTGGCATGTCTCAACTAAGTGGTAATAAAACACTGTTGTTAACCTTATTGAATAAGTTTTCGGATGAATATCGCTCAGCAAACGATGATTTACAGCGATTAGTGAAAGAAGGTAATTTCGACGACGCATATTCTTTAATTCACACGCTAAAAGGTGTGGCAGGTAACCTTGGGTTATTTGCTTTACATCACGCCAGTAAGCCCGTTGAAGCAAGTGTAAGAAACGACAAATGCCTTCCCGATGACTACGCCAGCTTTTCTGCTCTAGTTGATGAAACCATAGCAGCTGTTGATGCATTATCGGCTGCTCCTGAGCCCGCTGCGCCTGAAGTAACTAGCGCAGTAGCGGCACAAGCGCGCGATCAATTTATTACAGCATTAAAAGCCAGTGAATTCATTTCCCAGTCAACACTTGATGAGTGGCTAAGTGTGCTTTCACTGCCTGCTGAAACGAAGCAAGGAATTGAAGACGCGGTAGACGAACTAGACTACGACGAAGCCATTAAATTGCTCGAAAAAGCCTAAGTGAACGAAATACCTATTTTAGTTGACGATAACGATGTGCTTATCGTCAACAAGCCTTCCGGCATAGCCATGCATGACAGTGCTAATACTCAAAATGCTAATAGCACTGGTAAGAATATAAGAACTAGTGAAAGCGCTGATTCTGCCAATACCACTAATATAGACAACAATATAGACACCCATACATTAGGCATCGTCAGTCGGCTTCGCGAGCAAACCGGTTATAACCAGCTTCACCTTTGTCATCGCTTAGATACCGGCACCTCTGGCTGTTTATGTTTAGCCAAAAATGCCCATACAGCAGCACTTATTGGTGATGCCTTTGCCACCCGTCAGGTTAGTAAATACTACCTAGCCATTAGTGCCGACAAGCCGAAAAAGAAACAAGGTACTATTGTGGGTGATATGAAAAATCGCCGTGGCGGCCAGTTCATGTTACTCAAAAGCAAAGAGAACCCTGCAGTCACCCAGTTTTTTAGTCAATCAGCCAAACCTGGCTACCGCGGATTTATCGTCAAACCGCTTACGGGCAAAACCCATCAAATTCGGGTGGCCCTTAAAAGTGTGGGCGCAGCTATACATGGTGATACGCTCTATAGCGGTAAACCATCCGATAGATTACATCTACATGCAGGTTGGTTAAGCATTCCCCTTCCCTCTCGCACTATTTCAGTGAAAGCGCCAATACTCTCAGGTGATTTATTTGCTGACAGTGAAGTGGCGACCTGGTTAGCTGAATTGCCGGAACCGGATACTTTTAACTGGCCTGACGTTGCGCCTTCCTTACTACGGTTAGTTAGCAAAACCTAAGCAAATTATGAAAAGTAACAAAGCAATTCTAGGCGTGCAGAAAACCGAAAACGTAAAGGCTGAGCAGGTCGCGATAAAAAAAATCCACATTGCAGGCCGCGGCGCTATCGGTTCTTTACTTGCGGGGGCTGCCGAAAAGCAAACCATGCCTTACGCGCTTTATCCAAGAAGCCCTGTATCTCAAGTTGATAAATCTGGTTTTCAGAAACCTAGCCTTGAGCAACATAATGGTGAGCTACCTAAAACTGAGACACCCACACGCTATTCACAACATGAGAATGGGACACCCACTTCTTATTTCCTAGAATGGATTGATGGTACCGCATACCCCGTTACGCAAATAAGCAGAACCAAACCTCATCTTTCTGATAACGATATTCTAGTGCTGCCTTTAAAGGTACATCACCTGAAAGCCGCGCTTACTCAATGGTTGCCATTTTTAGGGAGCAACACACCAGTTGTGCTTTTACATAATGGTATGGGCGGATATGAAATAGCGAAATCGCTATTGCCATCGGGCCAGCCATTGCTGCTTGCTAGCACCAGCCATGGGGCGATGAAGCGCACGGCAACTCAGGTTATTTACACCGGCGTGGGCGCCACTCAAGTGGGTATTGCCCCTCATTTGCTTTCGCACGAACACTCAGCCATACCTGAATGGGCGAAAAGTGTGTGTCACACTTTGCATGCGCTGCTTCCACCAGTGAAATATCAAACTGATATTATGCAGGCATTGTGGGCCAAGCTTGCTATTAATGTGGTGATAAACCCGCTAACTGCGCTGAATAATATAACCAATAGCCATATTGCTGGTGAGCAGTTTACTAATGAACGCAAAATGCTTTGTGAAGAATTTGCTCAAGTGGCTAATGCATGTGGGCAGTGTTTTGATGCGATTGAAGTTGAACAGCAGGTAATTAAAGTCGCAAGTCTTACCGGCAATAACTACTCCAGTATGCATCAAGATGTAAAGAACCAGCGACAAACCGAGATTGAAGCAATTAATGGCTACATTGTTAATATGGCACAAAAAAAGGGTATTGAAGTTCCCCTCAACACCCTTCTTACAAAACAAGTCACTGCGCGTTTAACATAAGCGCTGTAAACTGTTTTTTATATACGCTGCTTTTTTATAACGTATGCATAAGGTCATCTACACAGCTTACTCTTCTTCAGCGCCTTTCGACACTTCAGGCTTCATGTGCGGGAATAAAATCACGTCTTTAATCGTTGGACTGTCAGTAAATAGCATGGCCAATCGGTCAATACCAATACCTTCACCAGCCGTAGGCGGTAAACCATACTCTAATGCACGAATGTAATCTTCGTCGTAGTGCATTGCTTCATCGTCACCAGCATCTTTCTCTTCAACTTGCTTAGAGAAACGCTTAGCTTGATCTTCAGAATCATTCAACTCGCTGAAGCCGTTTGCTAGCTCACGGCCGCCAACGAAGAATTCAAACCTGTCGGTAATGAACGGGTTGTCATCGTTACGACGTGCAAGAGGCGATACCTCCCACGGGTATTCAGTAATAAACGTAGGCTGTTCAAGCTTCTCTTCTGCTGTAGCTTCGAAGATTTCACATAGGTACTTACCAGCGCCCCAGATACCATCAACTTCAGGCTCTTTAATATGCAACTGCTTCGCCATGGCTTTAAGTGCATCAAGGTTAGCTTCTGGGTCGCGAATAGCGGCCTCATTGGCTTCTGGCCAGTATTTTAGAATGGCGTTGCCCATACTTAAGCGCTCAAACGGCTTACCAAAGTCGTACTGAACTTCTGAAACCACGTTACCGTCGGTATCTTTAGTGGTGTTAGTAATAACACTAGAACCTAGAATATCTTCGGCAAGGGTACGCAACATATCTTCTGTTAAGTTCATCAGGTCGTTGAAATCAGCATAGGCCTGATAAAATTCCAACATGGTGAACTCAGGGTTATGACGCGTTGAAAGCCCTTCGTTTCTAAAGTTACGGTTAATTTCGAACACACGCTCGAAACCACCTACCACCAAGCGCTTCAAGTAAAGTTCTGGGGCAATACGCAAGTACATATCAATGTCTAACGCATTATGATGAGTAACAAACGGTTTCGCAGTAGCACCACCTGGAATAACCTGCAGCATAGGCGTTTCTACTTCAAGGAAGTCGCGCTGAGTTAGGTAGTTACGAATACCATTTACAATCTTACTTCTGATCATAAAGGTTTTACGGGTTTGTTCGCTGGTAATAAGGTCAACGTAACGCTGACGATATTTAGTTTCTTGGTCACTTAGGCCATGGAACTTCTCTGGTAGAGGGCGCAGTGCTTTGGTTAGCAATGCATACTCTTCCATGTTCACATATAAATCGCCTTTACCCGACTTATGCAATACACCAGCAACACCAATAATGTCACCAATATCTAGCGCGCCGTATTGGGCTTTAAGGGCTTTTTGAGTGTCTTTGTCTGCGTAAGCTTGAATGCGACCTGTCATGTCTTGAAGCAACATGAAAGGACCACGTTTAGCCATAATACGGCCAGCAATGCTTACTTTGTTACCTTGCTCTTGCAAGGTTTCTTTATCTAGTTCACCGAACTTGCCTTGAAGTTCGTCAGCATAGTTTTCACGACGGAAGCTGTTTGGGAAGCCATTTGCACGGCACTGCTCACGAATTGCGCTTAGTTTTGCTCGGCGCTCAGCAATTAATTTATTTTCGTCGGTTTGTTGGTCAGTCATAACCTATTCACTTTCGTTGTTCGGATTACAGCCCTGATTTAAGGCTGGCTTCGATAAATTTATCCAGACCACCATCTAGCACGGCCTGAGTGTTGCGTGTTTCCACGCCAGTACGCAAATCTTTAATGCGAGAGTCGTCTAGTACGTATGAACGAATTTGACTTCCCCAGCCGATATCTGACTTGCTGTCTTCCATCGCTTGTTTCTCGGCGTTTTGCTTTTGAAGCTCATACTCGTAGAGTTTAGCTTTCAACTGCTTCATCGCCTGATCTTTATTCTTGTGCTGCGAGCGGTCGTTCTGACACTGCACTACAATACCTGTAGGTTCGTGGGTAATACGCACCGCTGAATCTGTTCTGTTTACGTGCTGACCACCCGCGCCAGATGCACGGTAGGTATCAATACGTAAATCTGAAGGGTCGATATCAATATCGATATCGTCATCCACTTCAGGGTAAACAAACGCTGATGAAAACGACGTATGACGGCGGTTGCCTGAGTCAAATGGCGACTTACGCACTAAGCGATGCACGCCCGTTTCAGTACGTAACCAACCAAAAGCGTACTCACCTGCAATACGCAAGGTAGCACTTTTAATACCCGCTACGTCACCATCAGATACTTCAATAAGTTCGGTTTTGAAGCCGTGAGCCTCACCCCAACGAAGGTACATACGAAGGAGCATATTAGCCCAGTCTTGCGCTTCTGTACCGCCAGAGCCAGATTGAATATCAATATAACAATCGTTGGCATCGTTAGGCTGTGAGAACATGCGGCGAAACTCAAGCTTTTCAAGTTGCTCAAGTAGGCCTTCTAATTCTTTATTGGCCTCATCGAAGGTTTCTTCATCTTCTGCTTCAACGGCGAGTTCAAGCAAACCTTCAACGTCTTCGGTGCCCTGCTCAAGGTTGTGAATGGTTTCTACAACCAGCTCTAAGGCCACCTTTTCTTTGCCTAACGCTTGTGCGCGTTCTGGCTCGTTCCATACCTCAGAGCTCTCAAGCTCTCGGTTAACTTCTTCTAAGCGCTCTGACTTTGCATCAAAGTCAAAGGTACCCCCTAAGCGCGTCGGTGCGCTCGCGGATATCTTTTATCGCATTGGTAACGGGGTTTACTTCAAACATAGTCCGCTTATCAACTGTAAAATAAGACCGCGGATAGTACCGAATTTGCACGAAATTTGATAGGGGGTAACGAAATAAAAGGCAGCATTTCAGGGGATTGGTTTTACTGCCTTATTTACCTAAAGAGCCAGCCTAAAAAACCAGCTTAAAGAGCCGACTAAAAATCGGCCAGAGCGTTTATTTCTCTTCACTATTTCGCACCTGTTGAAAGCCCGTCCAGCCCGCCATTGCGCTTACACTGGTTAAGAAAGTGCCCCAGGCCCAATCAATCGCCGTGATAAACAGTGTAAAACCTTCAACAATACTGTAGTTAGTTAGGTTGTATGCTCCGTAACTGGCGAGCCCAAGCAGTGCTCCATCAATACCTGCGTAGTAAAGTGGTTTATCTCTGTTTGCCACTACGGCTAATACGAAAACGACAAACCCATACATTAAATAGAACACAACCCAAGGCCAGGTAATATAGTTTTCTCGCAATAAGCTCGCCATTTCGGTGGTATACCAGTCACGGGCTATCCAGCCTAGCCATAGGGCATCTAATACACCAAAGCACACTAAAATGGCCAATATCGAAAGAGCAATACTGGAAGAAAACATAATGATTTTTTGGAGCATGAACTCGCGTTCCATTCATAAACATGTGTAGGTTTTCAGTTTGTCATGCCTATGAATAAAATAGCAATATGTAAAACTTGTATCCTGGCAACACTAGTTCAGTCTAACCGCTAAATAACTGACTTTTCCTTCAGTTGATTGAGGCAGAAAATATAAACCGCCGTACAAAAAGTACTGAGTACCATGTATTTTTAATGGCTGCGCACCTTCAGGAAGTGCATCATAATGCTTGCCTGCTTCATACTCACCACTGTCTGCTCGTGACCATTCAACAGGTGCTTTCACAACGATATACTCACCATCCATTCGTTTGTAATACACCCCTTCTACAACATAGTAGGTTTGCCCATCGACAAAAATGGTATCAGGATGATCAGGTAAGGTATGAATGATGATCCCTGCAGGTGGAAGCACTACAGTAAAATCGCCTCCTATTTTGCGATAATACACACCATTTCTATACCGATAGTCTATGCCATGGTGATGAATGAAGGCAGCGTCTTTAGGTAAGTGCTTTACTCTATGTCCTGGCTCATATCGCGGGGACGCTAGCACTGCAACAGCAACCCCAGCCGCAATGCCCGCACCTATACTTAACGCTGCATTCCCACTATGAAAGCCGCCACGTGCACCGCCACCATGTAGCGGCACTGCACATGCGCTTAGCAGGGTGATAGAGCAAACAATAGGTATTAAGCGTAAGTTCGTAAGTAAATTCATAAAGTATTACTCCCAACAAATTAAGAGTACGGCGACAATGCCGTGTACTTAGTTATATGGGGGTATAGACCCATACAAGAATAGGTCTTCTTAAGCCTTTACTTAACCTTTACGAGGCTTACGCCTTTTACTCGCTCGTTCCCGACATCGCGATATCAACTGCACTTTTACCCATAGTTTGCTCACCCACATATTTTGGGTCGAATGCCGTTCTAGAGAATATCTTTCTAACCAATGGCTCGAAGTGTGACAGCGGTTTTGTTGGGTAGTCAGGGTCGAATGACGATTGATCCCACTTTTCACAAAAATCAACACAGGCTTGATACCAAGGGTGATCTTTTAAATACTCGCGCTCATTCGGATCGCCCCCTAAAAAGTGAGCGTAATAGACGTTTTGAAATAACCCATGCTGGTTAATAATCCAAGTCACTTCAGGTCGCACATAGGGGCGTAAAATCGATGCCGCGTATTGCGAGTGATTGTGCGGCGCTAAGTCATCACCAAGATCGTGAATAAGTGCCGCAACTATCATTTCCTCATCGGCGCCATCGGCTTCAGCGCGGGTTGCTGATTGCAGTGAGTGTCCAAGTCGTGAAACCTGATAGCCTGATAAGGTATTCTCTAAATTTTTCAGCGCTTGTAATATTCTATCGGGCAAGCCTTTCGCGTATTCATCTTCGTGTTTGGTAAGAAACAAATACTCTTCTTTTGTTCCGTCTTTCATCTGGCGAAATTGAACAGTTTCCATCACTTAACCTCTCATTTCTTCTGTTTCTGCTGTGGCTTTGGTATTCGCTATTTTAAACTCACCGTTCGTACTTGCTGATTCAATCGCAGCGTTGGTATACATAGAGCCTTGCTTTCTTTTAAGCGCATTGTAACGGCCTTTCGGTGCATCAATATCTATGTAAGCGCCTTGTAGGTGACGACGCCCCTCGCTAGGGTCAAATCCTGTTCGCCCATGTAACACCCGGGTGTTGTGAAACATCTGCAATTGACCGGGCTCTAATCTAAAACGCCACTCATATTCAGGCGAACACAACAACTGCCCCAGACGTTTACGGGCACGATGAAATATAACCATTTCTTGATCTTGTAATAGCGGCAAGTAGTCGAGTCGTGGGCTATAAGCGATCCCCGTAATTCTGCCACTGGGATCAGATTCAATCATGGTACGCCTTTCTATCAAGTCAACATCGTTGTCATAATAGCGGTAACGAACAGGTACCTTGCAAAGCAATGCGAAACCATCGGGATCTTCCTTTTTCAACTGCTCTAGCACCGACAGACTATCTACCAGGGTCGACAAGCCTTCTGTCGTTTGGTTTTCTAAACAATGTAGAAGTTGAATACCCGGCATGGGGTTTCGGTAAGGGTTATCGGTATGTGGCCCTAACGGTACTGAACGATATGCGAGATCGTTCGAGTTTGGACGGGTGAAAACCTCGAAGTATTTACCAAAGTTCGTTTCTCTAACATGGCCAAATAGGTTTGCTACTTCTAATACCGCGTCTGATTCAGTAGGCACGTTATCAACAATTAGCACACCGTAGGTTAAGAATATTTCTATTCCTTTAATTAACCCCGCTTCCGATTTCAACGTGGCTAAATCGATATGAAATAATGACTTGTCCACATTGCTTTTCCACGGAATATCATTAGGCGCGCCATCCCAAACATCGAAGTCGGCAGCGAACTCGTTCAAATCGTACTCACCAGAATACCCGTCACTGAACGTAAGGTTAGCAAGCGTATTGTGCTTCTTTTCTACCTTAACCAGCGACACATTTTCATCTAACTGATGTGGGTCGAAAAAGCGCTGTTTAGTGGTTTTATCCAGGTTTTCTGAGTCTTGGCAACGCTCACGAAGCCACAATGCGGGTAAAGGATAGTGTTGCCCATTTACAGTCGCTGACACGGAAGCATTCGCTTCGTTGATAATATAGTCTATTTGCTGCACGAGAATCTCCCTTAAAAATTAATAGGAGAAGTATCAAGTAATCGCGGTTTATATTACAGTAGCAAAGCCTTATAGCTAACATGCAAATTAGTAATAATGAAAGAATCTGAGTTACCTACACTTAACGGCCTATTATGTTTTGAAGCAACGGTCAGGCATGGCTCTATGACATTAGCAGCTGAAGATCTTGGTATTACACAGCCATTGGTGTCTCAAAGAATTCGCGCACTGGAAGATGTGGTAGGTGGTATTTTAATTGATCGTAGTAAGAAACCCGTCACACCTACGATTGAAGGGCTCAAGTATTACAATGAGTTAAGAGGCTCTACATCATCTATTCTGCGTGCTACCAATAACGCACGAGAAGATTTTCGTGAAACAAAAACTAAAATTTCTATTAGCGCCTATTTTGGTTTTGCCTTTCATTGGATAATGCCTAGGCTGCAGCGATTACAACAAGCTTTTCCTGATTATCTTTTCGAAATCCAACCAACCAATAGCTTAAATGACCTAACCACTGCACATGCAGATATATTATTTCACTTCTCATCAAAAATTGGTAAATATCAGTTTGAAAAGATGTTAATTCCTGAGATGGTTTTTCCCGTTTGTTCACCTGAATTCGCAGCTAAATACGACTTAAAAAGTGGTCAACTACTCAGTGACTTGAGAAACCTTCCCCTATTACACAAGGATGTAGATGATTCCCGTTGGCTAAATTGGCAACGCTGGGCACAAGCATTAAGTGTTAAGCCCTCCGCAAGCCCTATTTCTTTTCGATATAACAATTACCCCCTTATTGTTGAAGCCGCTATTGGCGGCCACGGCCTCTGCTTAGGATGGGAAGGGTTAATAAACCCTTTTATTGAAGAAGGTAAACTTATTCAATTAGGGCCGCGATTAAAATCTGAAACTCGGGGATATCAGATTTGTTCAGATCAATACGCAAACTTTGCCATCGGTAATGTAATAAAGTGGTTTATTAAAGAAGTAGAGCAAGATTAGCTTATAAAAAGCAAAGGCGAGGATTACTCGCCTCCTCGACTGAGCACTAGCACTAACTTATAAAACCTGAGCTGTCATCTTCATTGTTAATTCAGCGGTTTGTTTACCTAAGCTTTTAAGTTGTTTGATGGTTTTCTCATCGGTAACTACCCCACTGTCGTCCATTAAGGTATTTACTTTTGCCACAGCAAGTTGTGCAGGTAACACCGTTACACCAATGTTTGCGAGTAGCATGCGTAGAACCACTAGCACTCTCATTCCGCCTAAACCGCCGGCAGATGCAGCCATAATACCTGCCGTTTTACCTTTGAAAGCCTGCATAGGTTTATCACCTTCTTCCATGCGAGTGGCCCAATCTATGGCGTTTTTAAGTAATGCGGGATAACTTGAATTGTATTCAGGAGAGGCAATTAAGAAACCGTCATGCTCACTTAACAACTGCTTAAAAGCGCTCGCATTTTCTGGTACGCCAGTCGCGCTCTCTTCATCTTCATTAAAGATAGGCATTGGATAATCGACAAGGTTGATGACAGTTACTTTAACGCCTGACTCTCGTGCTCCTTCAGCCGCAACTTCTAGTATTGCTTGGTTGAATGACCCGGTCCGTGTGCTGCCAGAAAAAGCGAGTAGCTTCGTCATAATTAAAATTCCTTTGTTAGTGCAATGCAAAATCGATGCATTGTAGCGGATCACACTACTACATTTTTGTAGTAAAAAATGCGAAGAATAAAGTGGTTAGTTAAGCATTACTGTTAAATAATTTCCTAATCTATCGATAAATAGACGGGGCTATGTAATAAAATTTTGTTAAAGCAATAATTTAACCATATTTAACGCTTTTATAGTATTTTTACTATACTTATCCGAATAGGCAGTGCATTTTAAAGGCTACCCACTGTTCGATATGGTTATACACTACGATAAATCTTAACTTCTTCGTAGTCACCTTCGTTAAATGGATTTAGAAAAATTACATGGCGTACCTTTTTCAGTCACTGCAGTCGAGAATAATTCTCCTCATCGTTATGGTTGCATTACCCGGGTGGGTTGGCGTTTTTTACGACTCATACGTTGAAAGAGAACACGCTATAGAAGCTGCCATAATTCAATCTGTAAATACCGCCAAGGCCACCTCAAAATTTCAGTCTACGCTGATTGATAAAACACGTATTTTTCTGCAAAACCTTGCCAGTTTCGACGCGGTTCAAAAGCCTAACTCCCAGGCATGCAGTACTTTTCTTGCCGACGTACTCAAGGTAAATAGCAACTATATTAATTTAGGTGCCCCAAGGGCAGATGGCGAGCTACTGTGTAATGCCCACCCTATAACAACATCAGTGAACGTCTACGACCGTCCTTATATACAAGAGGCGCTAGCTACGCGAGGGTTTTCTATCGGCGAGTTTCAAATAGATCGAGCGACTAATCTTACTAGTATGAATTTTGCTTATCCGGTAATGAACGCCACAAGCGATACTGTAGTGGCGCTAGTGGTCGCGGTTATCTCACTAGAATGGTGGAGTGAAGCGCTTTCAGAGTCTCATTTACCAAATAATACCGTTGCTTATATTACCGATAGCAAGAATAAAATTGTTGCTACATATCCAACCAACAACAACCTGCTAGGAACCCCATTAAACACCTCTAGCAATGCAATAGATAACTCAAATACTGAATCTGATAATAGCGCCGTTATTTCCAATGACCCTTATCAACGGGTATATGTAAAACGCCCTTTATTTGAAGATGGTCAGCAAATCAATATTACGGTGGGAATTCCTCTCAAGGAGCCCCTTGAAGTTATTAATAAGCGATTGATTAAAACGGCCGGAATACTGACCGCGATAGTAATACTTTTTGTAGGTGTCTCAGTATGGGGCGTGCGAAGAAACGTACTAAAGCCAATAAGCACATTACTTCAATCTACTAAAGCCCTTGCTGAAGGTAAAGACGTAAGCGATGCACCTTTACATGGTAGCGTTGAGCTAGTGAAGCTACAGCAACGCTTCACCTCGATGGCAAAAACACGGCTAGAGGCAGAAAAACGGCTTATCGATAGCCAGGCTTCTTTGCTAGAAAGTAAAAATATCTTAGCAAGTCATATCGAAAATACGCCTTTAGGGTGTATTACTTGGGATACTCAGCTTATCTGTACCGATTGGAATAAATCGGCAGAATTTATTTTTGGCTATAAAAAAGAAGAAGCGATTGGCAAACATGCTTCTGATCTCATTATACCTTTAGAACGTCGGACTGAAATAAACGACGCATTCGCTCAGCTACTTAAGAAAAAGGCGCCAAAGCGAAAAATAAATAAAAACGTGACTAAATTACGTCTCCCAATAATTTGCGAATGGTATAGCACCCCAATTCTTGACCTAGCTGGCAACGTAATAAGCGTAACCTCATTAGTTCAAGACATAACCAAAAACAAGCATTTAGAAGAAAAACTAAAACTATCAGCAAGTGTATTTTCTCACGCAAGAGAAGGCATATTCATCACAGATAGCAGCGCAAACATTATAGATGTGAACAAAACCTTCGTTGATATAACAGGCTATAAGCGAAACGAAGTGTTAGGCAAAAAGCCTAATATGTTTAAGTCGGGAAAGCAGTCTCCTGAATTCTACCGTCACCTATGGGCATCTATTATAAGCAACGGTTATTGGGCCGGAGAGATTTGGAACAAACGTAAAAATCATGAAGTTTACGCCCAACTATTAACCGTTAGTGCAGTCAATGATGATGAAGGCAATGTTAAAAATTACATCGCTATATTTAGCGACATTTCTGAAGCCAAAGAGCAGCAATACAAATTAGAGCATATGGCACATTATGACGTATTAACTAATTTGCCCAACCGCTCGTTGCTTGCCAAGCGGCTAGATAGAGCCTTGTCTCAATGTAAATCCGATAGAGGATTCGTGGCAGTGGCGCTGCTCGATTTAGATGGTTTTAAAGAAATAAATGATAACTTTGGTCATAGTGTGGGCGACGAACTCCTTGTTATCTTGGCTCATCGTTTAAAAGGAACATTGCGAGAGAGTGACACTATTTCACGCTTTGGAGGTGACGAGTTTGTTGCGGTATTAGCAAACCTAAAACAACCCCAAGATTTTGCTGCCATTATTAAGAATATGCTGAGAGTAGCATCTGAACCGGTAAAAATTGGTGAGCACCAACTTAAAGTATCTGCCAGTATTGGCGTTACGCTTTACCCTGCAGATGACACCGATGCTGACCAGCTTATCCGCCACGCCGACCAAGCCATGTATGTGGCAAAACAGAAAGGCAAAAATTGCTATCACCTTTTTGATATAGAGTCTGAAGACGCTATAAAAGCACGCCATGAAATACTCCAGAGCATAACCACAGCCCTTCATAACAGAGAGTTTGTGCTTTACTACCAGCCGAAAGTGAATATGCGCACCGGAGAAATTATTGGTGCAGAGGCCCTTATTCGCTGGAAACACCCTGTTAAAGGCATACTTTCCCCTGCAGCTTTTTTACCCTTTATTGAAAATCATCAACTCAGTATAGATATTGGTGAATGGGTTATCGAAGAGTCATTGCAGCAATTTAGTCGCTGGAAGCAATTAGGCGCTCATATTCCCATTAGTGTGAATATTTCTGCGTTGCAGATACAGCAAAGAAACTTTCCTATTCGCTTATCACGTTTGTTATCAAAAGTACCCAATGTTCCCCCTGAAGCGTTTCAGTTAGAAGTCTTAGAAACCAGCAAGCTAGGTGATATTAAAAAAGTTGCGGAAATTATGGATGATTGCGTAAAGTTAGGGGTGACTTTTGCCATTGATGACTTTGGAACGGGTTATTCCTCTCTCACTTATTTAAGGCGATTGCCGGCTAAAGTCATTAAGATAGATCAAACCTTTGTGCGAGATATGTTAATCGACCCTGAGGACAGAGCCATTGTTGTGGGGGTGATCGCGCTTGCTAAATCGTTTAATCGCAATGTTATTGCCGAAGGGGTAGAAACCATTGCTCATGGCACATCATTGTTGGATTTGGGATGCGAACTGGCGCAAGGGTACGGTATTGCTCGGCCAATGCCCGCCACAGATATACCTGGTTGGATCACGCATTGGTCCACTAAGACCGAGTGGCGATCCCCTGCCCCAGAGCTTGTCGATAACGAGGCATAAAAAAGGCCGACACGAATGTCAGCCTCTTAAAATAGCAACATAGACATAGCATACTGAATACTTATATTCGTGAATCAGATGCTAAAAACGTTTACGTTATCAACTTTACATTTTTTCCAATGTTTCGATACCCAACAAGTTCAAGCCTTGGCTTAACGTGCTGGCTACAAGCGCTGACAAGGCCAAACGGCTGTCTCGCACTTTCAACTCAATACCGTCTTTTAGCATTGGACAAGCTTCATAGAAGCTCATGAAGGCGCTGGCCAGTTCGTACAAGTAAGTACACAACACGTGAGGCGTTGCATCACGTGATACCAGGCCTACCACCTCTTCAAACTGCAATAACAGTACCGACAATGCGTGTTCTTGTTTTTCAACAATATTGATGTCTACTGGCATGGCCTCAATGGCAACACCGGCTTTTCTAAATAAGCTTTTAACCCGCGTGTAAGCGTATTGCAAATACGGGGCGGTATTACCTTCAAAGCTCAACATGGTGTCCCAGTTAAACATATAGTCAGTAGTACGGTTTTTACTTAAATCGGCATATTTTACTGCGCCAATACCTACTTTACGGGCAACTTCCGCTAATTCTTCTTCAGATAAATCGTTGTCGCGCTCGGCAATCAATTTACCTGCACGTTCTACCGCTTCATCTAATAGCTCAACCAATTTAACGGTACCGCCAGTGCGAGTTTTAAATGGCTTCCCGTCACTGCCTAGCATCATACCGAATGGGCAATGCTCGTAGGTTTGAGTGGTTTCCATAAAGCCTGCTTTACGGCCCACAATTTCGGTTTGCTTGAAATGTAGCGCTTGGCGAGCATCGGTAAGGATCAGGGTTCTATCGGCGTTCAACGTGCCGCTGCGATAGCGCATAGCCGCTAAATCTGTGGTGGCATATAGATAACCTCCACCAGATTTTTGCACAATATAAACCGCTGGATTACCTTCTTTATCGGCCAATTCAGGAATGAAAACCACTTGAGCGCCTTGGTCTTCTACCGCAATCTCTTTTGCTTTCAATTCGCTAATTACGTTAGCTAAATCGTGGTTATAGGCCGACTCACCCATGATATCTTCGCGGGTTAAGCTTACGTTTAGTTTTTTATAAACATCTTCAGAGTGTGCAATAGACACATCAATGAACTTTTCCCATAAGCTTAGGCATTTTTCATCACCGCCTTGAAGCTTAACTACGTATTCACGTGCACGATCGGCAAAGCCTTCTTCGTCGTCGAAACGCACTTTTGCTTCACGGTAAAAGTCTTCTAAGTCAGACAATGCCGTTTCAGCGACCTCTTGTTCTAACTTATCTGACAAATGCGCAAGCAACATACCAAACTGCGTACCCCAATCACCCATGTGATTTTGGCGAATGACTTTATGACCTAAAAACTCCAACACTTTCACCACAGCGTCACCAATAATGGTGGTACGTAGATGTCCTACGTGCATTTCTTTCGCTAGGTTTGGTGAAGAGTAATCTACCACTACGGTTTGTGCTGGCGATTTTGCTACGCCAATGCGTGGGTCGTGTAGCGCTAACTCACACTGATTTGCCAACCACTCGTTATTCAAGTGAACATTGATAAAGCCCGGGCCTGCCACTTCTAATTTACTGGCTACATCGTCAAGTTTTACAATCTCAACAATCTTTTCTGCAATATCGCGAGGCTTTTGTCTAAGCTGTTTCGCCAACGCCATTGCGCCATTGAATTGATATTCACCAAATTCAGGACGAGCACTGCGCGATACAGGAATAGGTGCGTTTTCAACACCCATTGATTCTAAAGCTTCACTAAATCGATTAATTAATAATGCATGTATATTCATAGTTGTTCTTTATCTTAATTTTCGCGCGTGTTTTTAAATTCGATGTCTGGGTAACGTTCTTGCGACAACTGTAAGTTCACTCTAGTAGGGGCGATATACGTAAGGTTATCGCCACCATCTAGTGCAAGGTTTTGCTCACCCTTGCGGCGGAACTCATCCAGCTTTTTCTCGTCTTTACAGTACACCCATCGGGCAGTGTTTACGTTAATGTGCTCGTACAATGCATCAACATTGTATTCTGCCTTCAAACGGGCAACGACCACGTCAAACTGAAGCACACCTACCGCTCCGACAATTAGGTCGTTATTGGCAAGCGGCCTAAATACCTGAACCGCACCTTCTTCTGAAAGCTGGATAAGGCCTTTTAGCAATTGCTTCTGTTTTAGCGGATCGCGTAATCGAATGCGCTTAAATAGTTCTGGTGCGAAGTTAGGGATACCACTGAAGCGATAGTTATCGCCCGAGGTAAAAGTATCACCAATTCGAATGGTACCGTGGTTATGCAGGCCAATAATATCTCCCGCATACGCCTCTTCTAGCAAGGCTCTATCGCCGGCTAAAAAGGTTAATGCATCAGAAATACGCACGTCTTTGCCAAGTCGCGAGTGACGCATTTTCATGCCCTTCTCGTACTTGCCCGACACAATACGGCAAAACGCGATACGGTCACGGTGCTTAGGATCCATGTTCGCCTGAATTTTAAATACAAAACCGCTGAACTTGGTATCTGTCGATTCAACAGGGCTTTCATCAGTCTCACGGCCTTGTGGCGCGGGAGCCCATTCAACCATGCCATCAAGCATATGGTCGACACCAAAGTTACCCAATGCAGTACCGAAAAATACTGGGGTAAGCTGGCCGTCTAAAAAGAGTTCTTTATCAAAGTCATTTGATGCACCGCGAACAAGTTCTAGCTCATCACGCAAGGTTTCAGCTAGGTCGCTACCAATGGCATCTTCAAGCTCAGGGTTATCTAACCCTTTTAAAATACGAACATCTTGAATAGTGTGCCCATGGCCACTTTGGTACAAAATGGTTTCGTCACGATAAAGGTGATAAACCCCTTTGAAGCTTTTACCGCAGCCGATTGGCCAGGTAATTGGCGCGCAAAGAATATCGAGTTCGCTCTCAACTTCATCCATCACTTCTAGTGGATCGCGAATATCGCGGTCGAGCTTGTTCATAAAGGTTAGGATAGGTGTGTCACGTAAACGGGTAACTTCCATCAGTTTACGCGTTCTGTCCTCTACCCCTTTCGCGGCATCGATGACCATTAAACAAGAATCTACTGCGGTAAGCGTACGGTAGGTATCTTCCGAGAAGTCTTCGTGCCCAGGCGTATCAAGTAAGTTAACTAGATGGTCTTTGTAAGGAAATTGCATCACAGAGGTGGTTACAGATATACCACGCTCTTTTTCCATCTCCATCCAATCTGACTTAGCATGTTGGCCAGACTTTTTACCTTTTACCGTACCTGCGGTTTGCAGTGCGTTTCCGAACAACAGTACTTTTTCAGTAATGGTGGTTTTACCCGCATCTGGATGCGAGATAATAGCGAACGTTCTTCGCTTATTGATTTCGTTAAGAAAATTGGCATTTGCCATGAAAAATCGGTCCCGTTTCGTACCCGTAATGGTACTTCAGTCTTGAGTATTTACTCGCTTTGCTTAATGGCGTTCTTACAGTTGTGCTTGCATGTGCAAAGTGCTTTTGCTAGCTGCTTTTGCACACAAGACAACGAAGGACGCCAAGCATCACGCCTTCCCTTTTGAAACCTTAATCGGCATATAAAAAGTGGAAAGCATTGAGGGAGTATAAAAATGCCGCTTATTATACATTTGTGGCAGCTAAAAACACGCTCTGCTGACGTTTTTCTGATAACTCGTAAATAAATACTGATTGACGGGTAAATTCGTCATTTCAGTAGTGAAAATAGTGCAGGCAAAAGAGCTGATGAAAGAGATAATTAAAGACGTAGTAGCGGGATTAGTGACCGCGTAGAAAAGAGCGTTGTTAGAGCTGTAGTAAAGTTCCTTTTTAGACGGATATAACTACCGTGGTGAGAGCGCTAACGAAAAGTTTCATGATCTATTAATATCATGAGCTATTAATCTCAGAGTCTGGCGGTATCTCGTAACTCCATGCCCTCAACAACCGCACCACGTAATACTGAACCAAGTGCAATGCCAATATTAAACGCCGCAATATTTAATCCTAATGCCACATCTACCGCGTTTGGGGTATATCGCTTGGCCAATTTCACCACATATACTTGCAAGCCAGGTACATTACCAAAGGCAAATGCGCCTCACACCAATACGGTTAATACAGCATCTACCAGGATGTTCATAGTAAATGTTAGAGTAAATAGTATGAGCGCGAGGGCAGTAAAAATAATGGCAATAGCACTGGCTACCTTGTCTTTACTTACCAAACCTGTGGCAATGGTAGAACCGATAAAGAAGCACACGCCATGGGCATTTTCTTCCTCAAAAAGTAAGTTTCAGTGCGTGCACTGTGCAGATTGTTTTTGTTGCAAATAAAAGCAACAATGACAAAATATTTTTGTGATTATTGATAAAGTAAAAGCTGAATGAGCGTAAGTGCTAAAACCGAAGACATAGAAGCGTTTGTTGCCGTGGTAGATGCAGGCAGCTTTTCTCGCGCCGCTGAATTGCTGGGCCAGCAGGTGGCAAAAGTGTCTCGCGCTGTTGGCCGTTTAGAGGATGTCCTTAATGTTACCCTCCTTAACCGTACCACCCGCCGATTGGAGCTAACCGAAGAAGGTGTAGTCTACCTACAGTACGCCCGCGACAGTTTGAACTTACTAGAAAAAGGCGAAGAAGCGTTACGGCTGCTAAGCCAAAAGCCTTCTGGGCTATTAAGAGTAGATGCTGCAAGCCCTTTTGTGCTGCATCAGTTAACCCCACTAGTAGGTGAATTTCGTAAAGCGTACCCAGAGATAAAACTCGATATTACCAGTCACGACAACATAATTGATTTGCTTGAACATAAAACTGATATCGCCATTCGAATTGGTACCCTAAGCGATTCTAATTTGCACGCAAAGACCTTGGGACGAAGTGCACTTCATTTGGTGGCTAGCCCAGCCTATTTAGCAAATTCTAATATTGATGTGACAATAACGTCATTAGGCGAACATCAGCTCATTGGTTTTTCTAGTGGTGCTAGCTTGAACCGCTGGCCTTTATCAGAAGAGGTAAAACTTAATTTCGATTTAAAGGCATCTAGTGGAGAAACCATCAGGCAACTGTGTTTGGCAGGTCAAGGCATTGCCCTACTGTCGCACTTTATGGTGGCGGACGATTTAAAAAACGGAAAACTTGTCAGCGTATTAGGCGAGCACTTACTTACACCAAACAATCGAGAGCCCGTGCAAGCCGTTTACTACCGAAACAGTGCAGTGTCGTCTCGTATATCGGCTTTTTTAGATTTTATACAGCCACGCCTCAAGCTGTAGCGACTTATTTAATTGCCCAGTTTATTTATTAGGTTTGTCCAGGCACCTTGGAGATCAATTTCTTTAGTGCCGACTTTGGCAACGCGTTGAGGGTAAGTGCACAAAGCATTACAGTGGCGCCAACAATCACCATGGGCAACAAGGTCTCACCGAGTAACAGCACCGAGCTTACGTAACCAATGATTGGCGTTAGCGTGCTAATAAGTACTATTCGCTCAGGCGGAAGCTTAGGCCCTGCAGACACCATAAGACCAAAACCCAACCCAGTAGCGATTGGTCCAATGTAAGATAGTGACAACCAACCTCGCACCCCGTATTCAGCAAAATTGGGGACCCCCTCAATAGCACACGCAATCGCTAGCATTACTAATCCAGCCAACGCGAATTGCCAAAACACCGCATCAATAACACTCCCATGCCATTTGTGAAATGAAACACGCCTTATAGAGACTGCCCACAACCCCGAAGCTAATAGCATGCCAAACAAAGGTAACCAAGCACCAGGCTGGCCCGACGCGAACAATATTAAGCCAACGCCAACTGTAGAGATACTCGTCAATACAAAGCGTTTGGCTGCAGGGCGCTGTCGATACCACACGGTATCAATCACCAGCATCCACAGTGGCGTGGTGTAAATCAAAATACTCGCGGTACCGGCGGGAATGTACTGCAAGCAAACCGTGATTAACCCCATAGAGCCAATGAACTGCACCAAGGCTACCGTAAAGATAACCGCGCGGTCGGGGCGTGAAAACGTTGGTAATCGTTTTTTAGTGATAAACACAAATAAGGCGATAACAGGCAAGGCAAATAATAGCCTGAGCGCCACCATCCAATAAGCACTTACGGAATCTAAACCTAGCTTCATTGCTGGCCAACTTAAGCCTAAGCACAACACTGAAACAAACAGCATTTTAATGCCTTTTGCTTGAACTGACGGAGGAGGCAACGCAGAAGACATATTCAATACCTATAAAATGAAAAAGCATGCGCTATTTCACAAAAATGAGAGCGATAAGTGACGTTTCACCAAGCCGCGCAATATACGCGAATTACCCGGCACCGGATAGAGACCTTAACGACGTAATTAGGTGCCTTATCGCGCGTGAAGGCTTAGGTAACTAAAGGTTAGGCTAAGGTAATAATATTGCCACAGACAATAGTTTGCGATGGCCTTGTTGAATGGGCGTAACACTATGACTGTACAAATCAGGTCGAAAGAAATAAACACGGTTAAATAAGTTAAAAATAACCTTGTCGGCACAAAACACCCCACCCACTTTTGGCTGCTTTAATACCACATTAAACTTATAGTATTTTCCTTCGCTAACAGGGTCGTTATGTCTCATTACCCGATGCCCTTCAGGATAAGTCACGAAATTAATTGCAAACCGTTTAAATCGCACAATCTCCCGATTGATAACCTTTGGCATTTATCCTCTTTAGTTAGTTTTTAACAAATTATACGTTGAACGGTATTGTCTCAAAGAAAAGGAGTAGACCGATAGTGCGCGGGTAGATCGAGAAGGTATAACTTGTGCGATTGCGTGTTCAATATAGTGTGTTTAATTTAGCCTGATTAGTTTAGCTTCTTGGGTTTAGCTTCTTGGGTTTAGCTTCTCGGGTTTAAAGTGAGGCCTTCATTATTTGAGCGTCTTCTTTGCCATTAGCGGTTTGATAATAGCCTTTTCTTACTTCGATATGCTCAAAACCGGTATGTTCGTAAAGGTTGATAGCCCCAATATTACTGGCTCGAACCTCTAACCACATTGAGGTCATTTTGTTGTGCTGAGCGTGTTGTTTTACATACTCCACTAACGCCCGCCCTATCCCTTCTTGGCGACAACGTTTGTCTACCGCAATATCCATTAATGTAGCTTCATCAACCACTTCAAGTACCAATGCGTATCCCACTACTTGATCATCTTTTATGGCAAGGGCCCCGAAATAAGGAGCAGTAGTGCAATCAGCAAACGTTGCAAAAGACCAAGGTTTAAATTGGGACGCTTCGTGAATACCGTGGGCTTGCGCTAATGCGCGTTTACAACTTGTATCTGAAACTAATTGGATATGCAAAATAGGACAACCGAGTTAGGAAATTTAACGCGCTTCAGGCTTAACTTACATTGTTGGATAAAGCACAAAGCATTTTCCACAGCTGCCTTTGCATTGCCGCCGTCAGTAAGTGAGGCGCCGACGGTAAAACAATGCCACCGTTAGTTACTGCTACATCTTGCCCTATCTTCACCTGAGTGCTGGTGAAGGATAATTGAAGATACGCGAGCGCAACATCTAAATCTTGTAACCACTGCTTGCCCTGTAAACGCTGTGCTTGGGTTAATTCAACCAGAGCAGGTGTATTGTTTGAAGCAGGATTGGATAACACGTTTGACGAATGGCTGGATAATTGGCTTGAAGCATTAACAGACTCCACTTGTGATGCACTCTTGCTTGCAGTGCTATCAACATTGCTATCTTCAGCGCTATCTACCGAGCGCGGTGTCGCTGACGACGAATCACTAGCTTTCGGGCTGGTAGCTTTTGTTTGGCCAGAGGCTTTGGTCGAATCTGATGATACTTGAGCACGAAGTTGTGCCAACCGGCTTTGCTTTTCTTCATTAGAAGGCATGGCTGGTGAATAATTACTGGCCATTGCAAAAGAATCATTTGCAGAGCGCTTATTAGCAACATCAGTCGCAACTGAGTTCGTGTTTTCATCTTGCAGCGATGACTGGCTCACCCACACAGGTATTCCCATTTCTTGCAATACAGCACGCT
>Ga0209404_10000341_pt1 | contig 37235 bp, 28 predicted proteins | sample TroAtlMetagenome_2_FD_187447 | JGI IMG/M metagenome (GOLD analysis project Ga0209404, IMG submission 187447) | Marine eukaryotic phytoplankton communities from Atlantic Ocean - Tropical Atlantic ANT8 Metagenome (SPAdes) (version 2) | ecosystem: Environmental > Aquatic > Marine > Oceanic...
GAAACAGGCAGTTGAATTACCTTCGAATGAATCGTCCATTCCGGCCTCTGCGGCCGAGAAGCCACAGCCCAAAGCTACGATAACCGGGTTGACTGTCGAGCAAGCCACAGTGAATCCCCCCCCAAAAAACACTTCCCGGAATGTCGTAGCGGATGAAAACGAGGCAATCACGGCCAAAAATGATTCGTTGGATGAAGATACGGTAGCCGGCATTGCCGTGAGTCCCGATCCGACGATTGCTCCCTTGCCAAAAACGCCGGTTTTACCAACGGCGGATGATACTGCGGTTGAGAAAGATTTAGGCTCCAGCGTTTCGGAGTCTACGATGCAGCCAGCAGAGGGGGAGGCGATATTAGTGGACGAGAGCTATTTTGAATCACAAGGCCCGGAGACAAAGGACTTGGAAACGCCGGTTTCGGAATTACCTGAAACTCCGGTAACTCAGATCGAAACAGATGATTTTGAATTGCCGATTGCAAAACAGAATGAAGATGCCGAATCTACGGGTGATTCGGCATCAGAGTTAGTTGCAGTCACAGAGAAGGCGATGCCTGATAGTTCAGAGGATCCTCAGGTCGAAGGAAGTACCAGAGATCTTCATCAGTTCTCGTTGCAGGAACAGTCAGATAGAGTCATTGATAGGACCAAAGCAATCGACCTGGGACCTAAATCGCTGGAGTCTAATGAAACAGTGATTGGGTGGAAACAACTGGCTGGTGAAACGCTACTACAACAAATCCGTACTGTTCTGGCTGGTATTGGTTTTCTGGCTATTGTTGTGCAACTGGCTCGTCGGTAAGTCGACGTCATCCACTTCCAATCCTGATGCCAAGCGTCAGCTACTCAATCGCAGTATAATGGTGGCTTGCCCCTCTTGATTTATTCATAGATATGAAGACCATGCAGACGAAAATTGAGCCAAAAGATCGCCGTCAGTTTATACAAAGTTCGTTTGCCACCACGGCAGCCGCTACGATTGGCTCGTATCTTCCCGTGACGGCAGCTGAAGCTAGCGGTTCAATGACGCTTGGATTTAGTACATATGGTTCGCGAGGAATTACGACCGAAGCCGTTATTCCAATACTTGCAAAGACAGGCTACGATGGCATTGAGATAACCTGTACGAAAGGATTTGATGCCGCTCCGGAGAATGTTTCTGTTGAGCGACGGAAGCTTATCCGCCAAGCTTTGATCGATACAGGGCTCAAGTTGACCTCTATCATGGAGCACACGACTCCTCAGCAAAGCCAGGAGGTCAACGACGCAAATTTGGTTCGAATTCAAAAAGCAGCTGAATTCGTGTCTGACATCACGGCAGATAAACAGGTTGTCATTCAGACAGTACTGGGTGGAGGTGCTTGGGAGAACAAGAAAAGTCTTTTCGTTGAACAGGTTGGACGATGGGTGGAACAGACGCAAGGCACCCCAACCATCATCTGCATAAAACCCCATCGCGGGGGAGGGGTGGATAACCCGGAAAAGGCCCTTTGGATTATGGACCAACTGAAACATCCAATGCGTCTGCGAATGGTGTACGACTATAGCCATTACATATACACGGGCCTTGAGCTAATACCAACAATTAAACAAGCAGTTAACAAGACGGCTCATATTGCGGTCAAAGATACTGTTAAACAAGACGATGGAACATTTCATTTCCAGCTTCCGGGAACAGCAGGTACGATTAATTTTGCGACATTGATCAAGCAATTCCATGCATTAGGCTATCGCGGTGATATTTCTTGTGAAGTTTCTGGAATGGTATGGAGCAAACCAGGATATGATCCGCGGGCAGCCATTAAAATTTGTTACGAGAACATGTCCAAAGCTTTTGGACTTGCCCGTGTACCTCGAGGCTAAGCGTTTCGTTATGGAAATAGATAGAGTGATACGACGCCCACTTCTCTTTGTGTGCCTTGCCTGCATATTGAGCTTTTGTGTATCTACGGAGAACAGCCTTGCTCAAAATACTCGTCAGGAGATTCTTGACGAGTTGGCAGAAGAATACCTACCTGGCTGGATTGGGAGTTATACCGATCAGGCAGGGAATTCGCTAACCCGTATTGATCATTCACTGTCATTCGACTGGCAGCACCAGACCGCCGACCCCCGTTTAGAAACAGTGCAATTTGACGCAAATTGGACAGGCCTGGTCTTTTTGCAATCCGTGGGGCAGTACACTCTGTTTGTTGAATCAGACGGGGAAATTGAATTGGAGTTTGCCGGTCGGAAAATATCAGAAAAATCCGGTCCTCAGGGGCTGTTGACGACCGGGCCAGTCGAATTGCAATTTGGCTGGCACCCGATCAAGTTGTCGTATAAATCTCCCGTTAACGGCGGCAGGCTAAAGCTCTTTTGGCAGGGGCCGTCTTTCAAGTTAGAGCCGGTGGGGAATCAATTCCTGTTTCATCCAACGGAGAACACCATTAAAGAACACTTTGGTCGCGGAGAAGAATTAGCTCATGCCTTACGTTGCGCTCGCTGCCATGAGTCTCCGGTCACACAGAATTCCCTTGGCTTGGCACCTTCTCTGACGCACTTTAGAGACTTCATAAAGCCAGCATGGCTGGTCGCCCGACTAAAGCAAAAGACTATTCCTCAAATGACGGCGACGGGTGAAGCTGGCGTTCATAGGATGCCTGCTTTTGGCTTTAGCGATCAACAGGCCAAGGCTATTGCGGCCTATCTTTTCCAAAACTCCACGAATCCAAAGCCGGTTGGTGAGTTGCTGGGGAAAGGTGATGTGCAGGCAGGAAAGTCGGTATTTTCATCGGTGGGATGTGTCGCTTGCCATCAGGCAGATACGCTGGGTAAACCGGAGTTATTTGATGGGGGAAACCTCGATAAGATTTCACTTAAACGTAAAGATGATTTTTGGGTTCGCTGGTTCAGGGACCCGGCAGAAGTAAACCCTCATCATCGTATGCCTAAAGTTTCACTGAGTGACCAAGAAGAACAAAACGTTATTGCGTACTTGAAGAGCCTGGAGCCGCTTTCAAGTGAACTGGTGTTGGAAGAATATGTACTGAATGAATCATTTGCCCAACAAGGTAGGAAGATCTATCGTGAGTCAGGCTGTGCAAATTGTCACGAAAAGAAAGAGAACGAACACAAAATAGAATTAAACTTTGATGACACGCTTGGGTGTTTGGACGGCCTTGCTACTCAAAGTCAACGTCCGGCTTACTTTCTTTCCGAAGGAGACCAGAAATCTCTGGTCGACTTTTATACTCACGTGAAGTCATCTTATTCGGATACAACGCAAGCTCTATTAGTTCGCCAAAATAACTGTTTTCAGTGTCATGCTCGTCATGAGCAGTCAGGTATTGCAGAGAGCCTTGAGCAGATTGTGAAACGCATCCCGGAATTGGATAGGCTCAGACCGGCGTTAGTCCCTCCGTCTTTAAACGGCGTGGGTGATAAGTTACATGATCAGGCATTAAAGGTAGCCATTGAACGGAAAAATGCAGGGAGAAGACCTTGGCTTGAAGTACGCATGCCTCAATTTGGATTCGGCGAGGAGAAACTGAAGGAATTGATCGGATGGTTTGTAGAGAAAGACCGAGTGGATGATGCTTATATCACCCTGCATCATACCTCCGTTGAATCGAAGCCTACTCAGGATGAACTGCATCAGGCGGGAAGCCGATTAGTGACAACTGATGGCTTTGGTTGCACCAGTTGCCATCAGGTGGGGAGTGTTATTCCCCCAAAGGCTCCATTGAATGCCAAAGGGCCTGACTTAACATTGCTCAGTAGCCGTATTCGTAAAGTCTGGTTCAGTCGCTGGGTTAGTAATCCTGCAAGGATGGTGCCACGGATGGAAATGCCCTCGGTCCAGTTGGCGGTCCGTGGCGTACTGGACAATCATCTGCCTCACCAATTGGATGCGGTTTGGGAAACATTGAATCAGGAAGGCTTTGAACCTCCCACCCCTGGGGCAGTACGTATTGCCAGACAATCAGGGACTCGTGGTGTCGATCAGGGGGCCAAGGTACTAACCGATGTTGTCTTCCATCACGGTGTGCAATATATCAAACCGGCTTTAATTGGCCTTCGTAATCGTCATAACCTCATGTGGGATATGGAGGCGGGAAGGTTTTTGGGGTGGTGGCAAGGGGATATAGCCCGCCAGCGAACCAAAGGTAAGGTTTGGTTTTGGGAGACGGCCGGTGAGAGTTGGAGTGGGTTAAGTTTGAAAGATGGTTTTCAGGGCGTTCCGGACTTTCAACTGATTGATGAAGAGGGAAAAATCTTTTCTCCGGAACGGTCCGGGCAATTCACCACGAGTTTGGATAGTTGGGAGCAACGTGAAGATCATCTGCGATTGACTCAGAGGTTCAAGTTCAATATTCAGGGCGCAGTATGTTGGATTGTTGTCAGGCAAGAGTTGCATGAGATTTGGAAAAATGATCAACAAGGTGGCCCGGCTGGCATTGAACGAGTAGTTCATGTAGAGAATCTCCCGACTGGGTTTAAGCCTCTCCTTGGGATTGCTCCTAAGATGCTTGAGATTCAAGAGTTAGATTCAGGATTTAGGTTGTCAGTTGCCGGACAAAAGGGCAGTCGATGGGTTCAGGTCGCCTCCAGACCCATCCTTGTCGATAATCAATACTATGGTTTGATTGGTGACGAAAAGACGCTGACAATGCAGTTTCTAAGTAATTTGGAAGTGGATCGTTTCCCCCCTCTGAATGCCAAAATCGCCCCGCCGGAACCAACTCAGCTTCAGGTTATTCCAGGTGTTGTCACGACTCGTCTTCCTTTCTTTGACGAGTTTATGCCAACAGGGATTGATTGGGATCCGGATGGAAATCTCTGGATCACTTCTCTCAAAGGCCGTGTCTGGAAAGCGATTGATACTGATCAAGACGGATTGGAAGATCAGCTTAGTATTGGCCTTCACGAACTTGCTGCACCGTACGGTATTCGAGCGGAAAAAGAGTATGTGGACGTCGTGAATAAATACGCGCTCTTGAGAATGTTCGATCGTGACTCGGATGGGCATTTTGAAAAAGTACAAACGATTGCAGCAGGCTGGGGACATACTGCAGATTACCATGACTGGACCGTAGGACCTGTTTCTGATGGCAAGGGAGGGTACTTTATCACGACTGCTTGTCAGCAGGACGATCGCAGTAAAGCGGCCGCCCACCTGCGAGGTCAGGTGTTACATTTGGTGCCACGCAAACCCACTAAAACGAATCCATATTTGTTTGAAGTAATGACGTATACCGAAGGGCATCGTTTTCCTATGGGGTTGGCACGAAATAATGCCGGGCATTTGTATGTGTCGGATAATCAAGGAAATTACAATCCGTATAACGAGATCAATCATGTAGTCCAAGGAAAGCATTTTGGGTTTATCAATAAACTCGAACGAACAGGTGATCAACGACCTCCACTCACACCGCCTGCAATTGATATGCCGCACCCATGGACGCGTAGCGTCAATGGAATTTGTTTTCTTGAAACACCGTCAGCAGCTAGAGATCTTGAAGACCGAGATATTTTTGGGAGATTTGAAGGTCACATGGTGGGCTGTGAATATGATACTCGCAGATTGATTCGTATGAGTTTTCAAAAAGTTGGTAATACCATGCAGGGAGCAGCCTACCCTTTCACTCTAGATCAGCCCAAAGAGGGGGAGCCGTTGCTGGGACCGCTGGCAGTTGCAGTATCACCTGCCGGTGCACTTTATGTTGCTTCTATTCGCGATAGCGGTTGGGGAGGTGCAAATAACATTGGCACACTGGCCAAAATGGATTTTGCGTCGGCTGAATTGCCGGCAGGAATTGCCGAGGTAAGAGCTAATGCTAAAGGCTTTGAAATACTTTTCACCTCTGTCGTGGATGCACAACGAGCCTCAGAATTGGAAAACTACTCGGTACAGTCGGCGACTCGAGTTTCTACAACTTCATACGGGGGTGGAGATCTTGACAGACGAACCGATCGTATTACATCCGTTGTCGTGGCTGAAGACCGTATGTCCGTACAATTAAATCTTGAGGCGCTACGAGAGGGATTTGTATATGACGTTAAGATCCGTAATCTAACGGAACAAGATCGCATCTTCTTCCCGGCGGAAGCCTACTATACTCTTAGAACAATTCCCGCTGAGTAGTCTCTGGCTTGATACAGTCCGGATCATCATTGATGATCCGGTTGACCCGCGTAGAAACAACGGTCATTTCGAAGTCAGTCATCTGATTCTGCTCTGGCGGCGCAACAAGTAATTGATGCAATGAGTCTAGGTCTTTGTTGGTTGGGTTTAGCCAACGGTCATAGTTGTCGGGGCTTAAAATAACGGGCATGCGGTGATGCCAATTACTTGTGATTTCATTCGCATCGGTGGTGATGATTGTGGCAGTCCACGACCTTGGTCGGTCAGGCTGGCTGTCGGGAGGTGTCCAGATATCCCAGAGTCCGGCAAAGGCGAAGGGGCGATGGTCACGATGATGGATGTAGACAGGTTGCTTGGAAGATTTGTCGGGTTTCCATTCGTAGTATCCGTCAGCAAGAATTAAACAACGTTGTTTCGTGAAAATCTCCCGAAACGAAGGTTTTTTACGAATGGTCTCACTCCGCGCGTTGATCATCTTGGCAGCCATTGAATTATCTTTAGCCCAGCGAGGGATAAGGCCCCAGTGCATACGGCCATAGTGCCGTTTTCCCTGATTCCAAAGCAATGTGGCAATACGATGAGTTGGAGCAATATTCCATTTGGGCGTCAGCGTGATGTCAGCAGGGGTATCAAATAGAAAATGCTCACCTAGTGTATTGAGTGAAGTCTGTAAGGTGAAGCGTCCACACACTGCATGCGCCTTAAGTATTGAATTCGTTAACGAAATCCTGAAGTGTCTGCTCGAGCATATACTTAGGGTGCCAATTTGTTAGTGACTGGATTTTTTGTATATTCGCTATCGGTAGGAAATTCTCACCGGGTTTAGACTCAATGGCTTGCTTTGACGTCCCCAAAATAGCTTGTAAAGTCTCAAGTATCTCACCGGATTGTACTGCTCTGCCACTTCCGACATTATATATCTCCCCTGTTGGGGCTTGCATGGCGAGAATTCGATAAGCTCTGGCAACATCGCGGGCATCTGAGTAATCAATCCAAGTCTGAAGATTATAAACCTCCAGTGGAGACGGTTGGGTTTGTAGTTTGTGAACCCATTCAGGAATTAATAGTGAACCTCTTTGCCGTGGCCCTGTGTGTTGAAAGGCCCGGGCAATGATCAGCGGCAGTGTCTTGCCATATTCCATCAGCGCCTGCTCCGCCATGAGTTTACTAATGCCATAACCATTGTCCGGACAAACTTCATTTCCTTCGTTGACTCTGGTGATTCGTTCATACGAAGAACCATAGACATAGACACTACTGGTGAAAATCAGTTTCGGAACGTGAGGAAGTAGCAGGCAGCATTCGGCAATATGGCGTGAACCTTGAACGTTGACCAGGGTCGCTTCCTCAGACGGTTCCGTGTTGCCGCAGCGAGAGCGAACACTGATCGCAGCCAAATGGTAAATAACCTCCGGGTTGAATTCGCGAATTTGCTGGACGATGCCAACGGAAGCGGGGGTGGTGATATCCCAGACCCCTGTGTTTAACTGTTCGGAGAGTGCTAGTTGAAAGTTGTTAGTGCGTGTAAACGCTAAGACTGTATCACCTTCGTCCAATAGATGGTCGATAAGATGGCCAGCGACGAATCCGTTTGCACCTGTGACAACCGCTCGCACGATACTCTTCCTGCTAGCTTAGCTTTTCAATTTTATTTCGCGTTCAATCCGCTTGATATCTTCTTCGACCATCATGGTCACCAGTTGCTCAAAAGTGACCTGAGGTTCCCATCCAAGTTCTGTTTTGGCTTTTCCAGGATCACCCAGTAACGTTTCCACTTCAGCAGGGCGATAAAATCTTGGGTCGACACCTACATAGTCTTCCAAATTTAATCCGACAGTTCCGAAGGCGATCTCACAGAAATCACGAACGGAATGTTGTTCTCCTGTAGCGATGACGTAATCATCAGGTTTGTCCGTCTGCAACATGAGCCACATAGCATGGACGAAGTCGCCAGCAAATCCCCAATCTCGTTTGGCTTCGAGGTTTCCCAGAAGTAATTCGTTCTGTATTCCAAGCTTGATTCTTGCTACGCCATCAGTAATTTTTCGAGTGACAAATTCGAGTCCTCGCAGCGGTGATTCGTGATTAAAGAGGATTCCGTTACAGGCGAATATGTCATAGCTTTCACGGTAATTGATCGTGATCCAATAGCCATAGACTTTGGCAACACCGTATGGGCTGCGAGGGTAAAACGGCGTGGTTTCGGTTTGAGGGGTCTCCTGTACCTTTCCAAACATTTCACTACTGCTGGCCTGATACATCCGGATGTCAGGGTTGACTTGCCGGATCGCTTCCAGCATCCGAGTTACACCAAGACCGGTTGTTTCACCAGTTAGAATTGGCTGTGACCAGCTTGTGGGTACGAAACTTTGAGCAGCGAGGTTATAAACTTCGGTAGGTTGCACCTCTTCCATCAGGCGAACCAGTGAGAGTTGATCAAGTAGATCGCCTTGATGTACGGTGATTGAATCACGAATATCAGCAATGCGTTCCAGTGTTTCGGTACTACTGCGACGCATCATTCCATGAACTTGGTAGCCTTTTTGCAGTAGCAACTTTGCCAGATAGGCGCCATCCTGGCCGGTGATTCCGGTAATAAGTGCGGTCCGAGACATACGTTTCATTACAAAGAGGTGAAAAGGTCCCTAAGGGCAAGGTTGTAAATCCTGCCCTCAGGATACGATGGAGGATAATTATTCTTCGGACGGTTGGTCGGTGGAACCTTCCGGTGCTTCAGGTACTTCTGAAGTCGGAGAGTCATCAACAAGCTGAGCTGCTACTTCATCCTCTTCGCTGATTTCTTCGGGGGGGATACGAACCACGGCCGCAATTTGATCATCGTCGGTTTTCATAATTCGAACACCTTGTGTGTTCCGGCCAACGACGCTAATTTCTTCGGCGCGAATACGTTGAATCTTACCTCCCTTGGTCATCATGAGAACTTCGTCATTGTCATCGACTCGGATAATGTCGACGACTTTTCCATTTCTTTCAGTCGCTTTAATGTCCCGGAGACCTTTGCCGCCACGATTTTGAGTCCGATAGCCTTTACTGGATGATTCCGAACCATCAACGTCCTCTCGATTAGGGCCAAACGGAGTTCGCTTACCGTAGCCGTTTTCACACACGGTCAGCAAGTCGGCACTCGGGTCGGCCACGACCATTCCAGCAAGTGAATCACCGGCCTGTATTTTGATTCCTTTAACACCGGACGTGTTACGGCCCATTGGACGAGCATCTTCCTGAGCAAAGCGAATTGCCATACCTTCCGCTGTGGAAAGGACTATTTCATCCCCAGGTTTGACCACAGCAACGTCGACCAGTTCATCATCCTCCTTAAGCTTGATGGCAATGATTCCGCCTTTTTTAGGACGACTGTAGGATGACAGGTCGGTCTTCTTGACAAGTCCCTGGCGAGTTGCCATTGCCAGAAAGTGATTTTCCAGATTGAAGTCGCGGACAGGAATACAGTCCAGAATCTTTTCACCTTCATCCAGATTGAGCAGGTTGATAACAGCTCGGCCTTTGCTACCGCGACCTAGCTCAGGTATGCCATAGACTTTTTGCCAGTAGACTTTTCCTTTGGTGGTGAAGAAGAGCAGGTAGGCATGGGTACTGGCTACAAAGAGATGCTGAATGGGATCTTCTTCTTCGACCGTGGCCCCTTTGAGTCCTTTGCCTCCCCGGCGTTGCGCTTTATAGGTACTCGAAGGAATACGCTTGATATAGCCGCGATGACTGATCGAAACCACCATGGTTTCTTCAGTAATCAAGTCGTCCATATTGACATTACCAAGCTCCAGATTGGAAATTTCAGTCCGTCGGTCATCACCATGCTTATCACGAATGGTGATCAGGTCATTTTTGATGATGTCCAGAATGTTTTGGCGATCCCCAAGTATTTCCAGGTAGCCCGTGATCTCGTCCAATAGTTTCCCATGTTCATCCCCCAGCTTTTCCTGTTCCAGATTGACTAATTGGCTGAGTGTCATTCTGAGAATCGCATCGGCTTGAACGGCTGTTAGGTGGTAAACATCAGCTGCACCACGTTCCAGTTGGAATTGCTCGAAGCCAGTATCTCCCAATGCGCGCTGCAGCATCGAGGCCGGGCACTCGATACCCATCAGTCTTGTTTTGGCATCGGCATGGCTACTTGAGTTACGGACGATTTTGATGATTTCATCGATGTCTGCCAACGCGATTAGTTGACCTTCAACCACGTGTTTGCGACGGCGAGCTTTAGCCAACAGGAACTGAGTACGTCGACGAATAACTTCTACTCGGTGACGAATATACTCTTCCAGCATCTCTTTTAAATTCAGAGTACGCGGCTTACCGTCGACCAACGCTAACAGGATGATTGAAATTGTTTCCTGAAGGTTCGAGTATTTGTACAAGAGATTGAGTACAACGTCCGGGTTTTCGTCACGTTTAATATCCATAACGATTCGAACAGGTTCTTTGAGATCCGACTCGTCACGGATACCAGAGATTCCTTTGACACGCCCATCATTAACCAGGCCGGCAATTTTTTCAACAACGCGGTCACGGTTTTGATGGAAGGGGATTTCTGAGATGATAATTCTCGAGCGTCCCCGATCGAGTTCTGAAATACTGGCTTTCGCGCGAACAATGACCGTACCGCGGCCAGTTAGGTAACCCTTGCGAATGCCACTGCGTCCACAAATGGTTCCCCCAGTTGGAAAGTCAGGGCCCTGAACAATTTCTAATAAATCCATGATCGGAGTATCGGGATCATCGATTAGTGTGATCAGAGCATCGCAAACTTCTCGAAGGTTATGAGGGGGTATTGAGGTGGCCATCCCAACCGCGATACCGCTGGTACCATTGACCAGTAAGTTAGGGAATTTAGCTGGTAAGACAGTGGGCTCTGTACGAGTTTCATCGTAGGTGGGGGTAAAGTCGACGGTGTCGAGTTTAATGTCTTCCAGCATTAAACTGGCGGCAGACGACATGCGAGCCTCGGTATATCGCATCGCAGCAGCAGGCAGGCCGGCAATGGAACCAAAGTTACCCTGTTTATCGACTAAAATATGCCGCATGTTCCATTCCTGAGCCATACGAACCAATGTGGGATAGATAACGCCTTCACCGTGCGGGTGGTAGTTACCAGACGTGTCACCAGCGATCTTCGCGCATTTTACCCGGTGAGCCCCCGGTGTGAGATTGAGATCGTTCATGGCGACCAGAATGCGTCTTTGAGACGGTTTAAGCCCGTCTCTGACATCAGGTAGCGCTCGAGAAACAATCACACTCATGGCATAGGTGAGATAGCTGTTTTTAAGCTCATCTTCGATTGGTAAATCGATTAGAGTTCCATCTGAATAACCATCATCGTCCTGATTTTCGTCTTCAGGAAGGGTTTCATCGCTAGACAAGTGTCTGTCCTTTCAGCGTCCTGTTTTAGATAAGAAAACCCCTGAAAAACAAGCCTCAAATGCTCAACCCCCAGACGGTTTTGTATATTCAGATTCTACCAAATTTAGGGGGGGATAACAATCACCCGAGGGGGTTCAATTGATAGTCCTAAGTCACTGGAAAATAAGGGCTTAGGACTTGTTTGTTAAGAAATTCATGAACCCATAAAAGAACCCTCCGGAATTGCCAGGAAATCAAGAGGATGACTACCCGTCGTGGGGCTACAGTTTAGACCTGTACGGCGCTTTTGCTGGCGTTGAAATACGCCGCGTTCGGAATAGGAAGACAGGCAGAGGATCGGCTCAGTTTTGACTGTCTGGGAACTGATGCGTTAAACGTTGACGCTAGGTTCCAACCAACGTTGCCATTCCAAGTACATCAGTACTGTTGAGGTCGTTACTGCAAAGAAAGAGAGCACCAACAACATCGTGTATACATTAAGGCGAATTTTCTGTTTCAACATCGATTCAATCCAAGGGTTAATGGATCACTATGGTGGCTAGTTTAAGTTGGTGATGACGTTATCATCTTTACGAATCTGCCCCTTTTGGTATTCAGGGATGATTTCGCAAACCGCTGAGCTTGGCTGAGTTTCACGAATTTGAACGCGACCCAGATAAAGTGCTCCGCGATAGACATCGAGGCGATGCCCGATACGCAGTCCGTCGTCTTGGCCTAAAGAGATCTGTAGCAAATCCTTTTGAATAGCAATGACACGTCCGTCCAATGCCGGTGGCTTATCGAGGACATCGGTGAATTCATCAAGACCATTACGCTGTACTACATTCGACAGGCGACCAATTTGATTTCGTAGCTGGCTTTCACGCTCCTGAGCCTGCGTTTCTAAACTCTTAAGGTGATTGACTTCATCGGTCAACGTTAGGATCTGAGCGAAGAACGTATCTGTACGAAGTTGGGCGTCGTTAATGTCTGTCCGTAATCCTTCAACCTCGGTAGTCAATTGTTTTTTCGTCGCTTCGGCAATTCTTAATGCGTCAGACAGATCATTACTTCGAGCCTGAGTGGTTTTGACAATCTCTTCCTTATCCGCCAAATCAGCAGCAACTGCTTCGACTTGAGTTTCCAAAGCAGCTAAAGCATAAGCACGAGCGATACGTTCACGCTTTAAACTGTCCTCGACCGCCTCTTTTTCATTTTCCAGCGTCGTCCTCAAACTCTCGAGGTTCGTATTTCGATCTTCAACTGTCTTGGCAGCTACCTGAAGGTCGACATGCGTTTGATAGACCGTGATAGAGAACCCCATGAACAAGAAGCTCATGATGAAAATCAGGACGGTAAATATTTTTCCAATCAGTGTCATGACACTAACGCTTTCCTAAACGAATAACCGTTGGTTAGTTCGGAACTAAGTTTGTGCGTCTTCTCCCGCGAGATAAAAGCAGGAACGACGCTACGTACATACTTAGCGCAAGCAATCGATACAATCGCTCATTCTTAAAATTCGGACATACCTACCCGTTCAAATCAATATAAGTCTCAGTTTTTACCAATGTCAATCAATTACTGTTAATCTAGGCAATCTGGAAGGTGATTAAAATGAGTATCTCAGGACTCGAACTCGGTGACGGCAATTAATTATACTCAGAATCGACTGTATTGTAGCTAGGTTTAGAGGGGCTTGAGCCTAGGTCGTAGATTTAGTAGAGAGTGCTTTACATAAGGAAATCAGTGTAATGAGACCACAAGTCAGTGCAAAAATGTCTCCATAAAGTAGGTAAAAGCTATCAACAGACGACCTACCCACTTTGGCGATCAGATATCCCTGTTCCTTCTTCTCCACTTGGCCCTGCAGTCGGCCGGTTGGCGCAATCCAACCTGAAATCCCTGTGTTGGCAGCCACTAGGTTTGGACGTCGAAACTCGACTGCTCGCAAAATATTACTTCGTAAGTGTAAGTCGAGGATGGAGGATCCCCAGAACCAGCCGTCATTCGTTAGATTTAGCATGACATCGGGACGTCGGCCATCGGTATCCGCTGCCAGCATCATACTCCTGATTCGATGGGGCACCGTACTTTCAAAACATATGTTCGGACAGAATTTGACTCCGTTAATATCAAACAGGAGTTCGCTATTACCGGGAGCTAAAGCTGAGATTGGCAAGAGGTCGTAAAGGCCTGGGAATACATCACCTAGCGGAATGTACTCCCCAAACATCACCAGATGATTTTTATGATACATATCCAATACTTTGCCCTCTGGTGAAACCAGAACGGCTGTGTTGTACATAGGAGTGGATTCGATCGTCAAATCAACAGCACTCGTTCCCCCGATAAGCATAGCTTTGCCCAAGACATTTTGATTTTGACGACCATTTAAATAACTTAGTAATCCCTGATGTTGTTGGCGTTGATTCGTTTGGAGTCTGTCGGCCCATGCTTTGACTTCATCCTGATTCTGAGAGACCCCTGTTTGCTGTGGGGGGACGTGAAGAAACTTATCATTGGTCCCGGTGACTAATAGCGGGCCAACGGGATACATCGATTCAGGCCAGACGAGAAGGTTCAATCCGAGTTCGTCTTCGAGTGCACGAATCGATTGTCGATTATACATCTCTTGTTTCTCTTTTTCCTTTTTTAGATATTCGTCGTATGACAATTCAAACTCGGTATAAGTGACCCCTTGAATCAGTCCAACAGAAACAAGCGATGCTTCTGGCGTGGTAACAGAGGCGAGTTCGGTGAGGCGATTGTGTCCATAGGTCCAACAACCTAAGAGTATCATTCCAAACAGAATTCCTTCAGAGGTAGGGCTTAAGGTGAGAGCGGTCTTTTTACTCGGCAAGTCCGAGCTTTGTCTTTTCGAGGTAACCTGTTTCCAAATGCGATAGAGTAAACCTGCTCCTAGCACCAGTACGAATGAAATGCAAAATCCCCCACCGAGATCTGCGGTTTGGATGAACCAAAGATGATCCACCTGAGAATGGGAGAGAGAGCCCATGGAAAATCCGGAAATAACATAACCGCGAATCCATTCCACGCAGACCCAACTAATGGCAGCCGAGTACGATAGCGATATTTTTAGTTGGTGATGTATTGTTCTGGCAGCAAAAACAAACAGGGGTAGGTAGAGCCCCAGATAGATCGAAAGAGCACTCCAACCAAAGTAGGTGGTCCAATGAGCTAATCGCATCCCCTGTAGCAGTGCCAGCCAACAACATACGTGAGTGATATAAAGTCCAAGGTAGGCACGTTTTAATGTCGCGTTTCGATAATTCAACTTCCGGGCTGCAATCAAGGGAAGCCAGCAGGCCGGTGCTAACCACGCCGCCCAACTCCAGCCAATAGGAGGCAGGCAAAGATAAAGTAGACAATTTCCAAGCAAACCGTATAAAAACGGTGAAAACCTGAACGTTGAATCCGTTGCGTAGTTCTTAGGTTCGGGGGAATTCATGCCACAAGGTGGTTAGGAAGGAATTTTGAAAACAGAGATTTCCTCACCGTTCGAATAAAGTTGATTTCCGGCCTTAAAGAAAGCCAGAGCATCAGCCTCGCTAAGCGTTCGCTGATCCGCTGAGCCTTTCCAGGCTAGAGGTGTAACGTAGCGGTTTCCGTTACGTTCTGTCAATTGAGCGGGGAAGTAGGTGGGGCGATCTCCACGTTGGTGGAAATCAGCTGTCAGACAGGCCGTTGTTTCTTGCAAACACTCGGAGGTCTTTCCCCTCATCCTGAAGATGACGGGTGCTACGAAAAGCAGAAAACAAACGAGGCTACTAACAGGGTTTCCAGGAAGCCCAAAAACCATTGTCTGACGGTCAGCCGATGAAAGCACGCCAAACCAGAGCGGCTTTCCGGGTTTAAGTTTGAGCTTGTGAAACACCTGCTCTACGCCATGCCGTTTGAGTACTGCGGGAACCAGATCTTTGACACCGGCAGATACTCCTCCAGACAGAATAAGGATGTCTGACTCTAATCCTGTCGCGACTAAATCGGACAAGGTTTCAAAGTCATCGATTCCAATTCCCAAGGATTGAGCCTCGGCTCCAAAACTCGAAGCTAATGCCTGAAGCAGAGGGCCGTTGGAGTTTCTGATTTGGCCTGCGTGTGGTGTTGTGGTCGCCTGCACAAGCTCATCACCCGTACTTATTACGGCCAGTTTAGGTGGTTGGTAGACCGGTACATTGGTACAGCCAATTTCAGCTAGGATACCAACTTCGATAGGTCGGATGAAAGTGCCTTGTGAGAGGATCGTCTCCCCCTGAGATAGAGAGGTAGCCTGCCTCATAATATTAGCCTCAGGTTGAATCGTGTCCTGATGGATGATTACCTTTTGTTGGTCTCGACTTGTTTGCTCTACCATCACGACAGCATTGGCGCCTTGCGGTAAAGGAGCTCCTGTCATGATTTGGATAGCTGTTTTGGGACGAATGCTTTTTGTGGGAATTTGTCCAGCGAGCACTTCTTCCAATACGTCAAGAACGATATCCTGTTTCACATCCTCAGCGATAACGGCATAACCATCAACTAATGATTTGTCGTAGGGTGGCGAGTCGATGTCACTTTGGACATCTTTGGCTAAAACATGGCCTAGTGAATTGGAGAGCGTGCATTCGGTGGGACGGCATTCCGGTAGCCGGGCCATGATTTTCTTCAGTGCTTGGTCAACGCTGATCATATCGTCAGTTCAAGAAAGCGTTGGAGGATTGTGGGGCCCACATCGGAGAGAAAACTTTCAGGATGAAATTGCCAGCCGATTAAAGGGTAGCTCTTATGACGAATGGCCATAATTTCTGTGGAGCCATCAGGAGCATCTGCCCAGGCTGTAACTTCAAATTCATCATCGAGCGTGTCAGGCTGGATGACCAGACTGTGGTAGCGAGTCGCAATGAATGGATTGGGAAGATCGGAGAAGATGCCCTGATTGTCATGATGGATCGAATCTGTTTTGCCATGCATCAACTGTTTAGCACGAACAATAGTTGAACCAGTGGATTGTCCGATCGATTGGTGCCCCAGACAAACTCCGAGTATTGGAACTTTACCCTTCATGTGAGAAATCACATCCATGCTGACACCAGCTTCGGTGGGTGTACATGGACCGGGGGAAATGATGATATGGGATGGATTGAGAGCTTCCACCTGCTCGGGAGTTATCTGATCGTTCCGATAGACCTGAATATTCAGAGTAGGGTCGGATTCCCCTAATCGCTGAACGAGGTTGTAGGTGAAAGAATCGTAATTGTCGATGAGTAGAATCATGAGGGCTTATGTCATGCAAAAAATAATGGCAATAAACTTATTTTAACGTAGTAGCCATACATATCGAGTCCTTGAAGTGGCGTAAATTGCCAATTCCCAAGAGGGGATGTGGCGATAATAATAGGGATATGTAATAGTCTCCTTGCCCAGCAACACAAAGAATTGGAATTCATGAGTATTGCAACCGAGCAACCCCTCCCGGATATCGCTAGTTATAAATCGCTTGAAAATGACGAACTGTCGGCTCGAATCCAACGTGTCCGTGAGGCGATGGGCCCGGAATTGCTAATTTTGGGGCACCATTATCAACAAGATGAAGTGATTGAGCACTGTGACTTACGAGGTGACAGTTACCAGCTAAGCCAAATGGCTGCCGAGAACACAGATTGTAAGCATATTGTTTTCTGTGGAGTTCACTTTATGGCGGAGACGGCAGATATTCTGGCGAATCGACCAGAAGTATTTGATCAGCGAGGCTATCGCGTTTCTGTCACGTTGCCTGATATGGCAGCTGGTTGTTCCATGGCTGACATGGCCGGGATTGAACAAGTGGAAAACTGCTGGGCAGATCTGGGCGAAGTCATTGATACCGATGATATTACACCGGTAACCTACATTAATTCAGCAGCCAGCCTGAAAGCATTTGTTGGTAAACACAATGGAATCGTTTGCACCTCGAGTAACGCACCGGCGGTTCTTGAATGGGCATTCAAACGCACAAGTCGAGTCCTCTTCTTTCCAGACCAACATCTTGGCAGAAACACCAGTTTGAAAATGGGAATTACCAACGACCAGATGCCAGTCTGGGATCCTTACCAACTGGAAATGGGAGGGAATACTGACGCGGCTATTGAGAGTAGTAAAGTAATTCTCTGGAAAGGTCACTGTAGCGTGCACCAGATGTTTCAGGCTGAACATGTGGAGATGTTCCGTGAGCAACATCCTGGGATTAATATTTTGGTACACCCGGAATGCCCTCAGGAAGTAAATGACATCGCTGATATATCAGGGTCAACTGGCAAGATCATTGAAGTGATCAAGCATGCTGAGGCGGGGTCCAGTTGGGCTATCGGGACAGAATTGCATTTGGTGAACCGCCTTAAAAAAGAAAACCCTCATCTTAAGATTCACTTCCTATCCCCGGTGGTTTGCATGTGTGCGACGATGTACAGGATTGATTTAGCACATCTTTGCTGGAGTCTTGAGAATCTTGTGTATGGAACTCAGGTCAATGCAATCCACGTGGACGATGAGGTGTCCAAATGGTCTTTAGTGGCATTGGAACGTATGCTTAATGTGAAATAAAAAAGCCGAGCGATAGAGCCCGACTTTCTTTAGGTGTTCCTGGTTAACGCCGGCTTGTTTTAGCCGTCGGCTTTTCGACAGTAGTCCAACATGCCATCGACATCATCCGCCTCTTTCAGAGCTTGAGCATTACCAGTATCACCAGCGGGAGCGGTTGCTGGTTCTTCTGCTGGGGTTTCTTCAGCAGCAACTTCTACCGGTTCAGCAGCGGCCTCTTCTGCCGGAGTCTCAGTAGCAGGAGCTTCTTCACCCGTAGCACTTGCTCGGGCAGCCGCTAACATGTCAGCAACACTCATGTTTCCCGCATCGGCTTTAGCAGGAGCTGGCTTTTCAGCGGGAGCCTCAGCAGCAGGCGTTGTGGCTTCAGCAGGAGCCTCAGCAGCAGGCGTTGCCGCCTCAGCAGGAGGTACAGGGGTTGAGACTGTTTCAGTTTCATGAACGGGCTCATCAACAAGTTTTAGAAAATCGACATCGATATCATACCACCCGATATTGTTATTGCCATCAAACTCAACAAGGGCACGACCACTCATGTTTACGGTTTTCACGGTGCCCGTTAGCCCCTGAAATCGACCTAGCTCAGTACGACTGTCATCGACGATAACGAGTTGATCGGTGTAAATTCGCTTCAGGTTTTCAATGTGTTCGAAGACCATAAATATTTCCGTAAGTTAATGGGTGAAAAGTCTCGCTGATTCAACAATTCTTATCGTATCATGGACGTTTTTCAAGGGGGACAAAATGCCTGAATTGGAAAGATATCTCATCCAAATAGTCGGTATTTCCAGCGAACGGTCGCTGGCCAGCTAACGGGCGTTTCTGTGGGAGTGATTTTTATCAGGTTTCCATCGATTTCTAGGTCGTCTAATTCACCACGTCCAGTCGATTCGATCTTGATTCGACAGGTTCTACCGGCGATCGAGAGCTCAGCAATTTTTTGAATAGGATCCACAATTTTCACTGGTACGCTACTGCGGTAAGTGGTTCCAAGCGAGCCGGCCTCTTCGTCCGCGACACGGCAGGCCACATCAAATAGAAGAGATCGTTGAAGATGATCGTTTTCCATACTCATCGACCAGTGGCTGTTCCCTGCCATTCCAACCATCACACCAACCTGACGACTTTGGGTCCGCTGTTCAACAGATAAATCTTGCAGAGCAGGGCAGGGAGGCCAGAAATCTTCGGCAGTACCTTCCACACTTTCCAGTAATCGAAAGACCTGTTCACCTGCGATCCAGTCCACCACGTGAGCGTAACGATCGTTCCGCCATTCCATAGAAGTTCGTAAACCTGTGGCATCAGGTCCAATCGCTTCAAGATGCTTTAATTCAGACACGCATAGTCTCCTCTTGTCTTTAGAACACCATCCCATCTCGCAAATAAAGATTTACTGGCATTGGTGTTTTTGCCCGATTGGGGAAGTGTATTTTAATCTTGTCCGATGCGCCAACGCAGAAAACTCTCTAGAAATCCCTGAATATTTCCATCGAGCACTGAATGAAAGTTTCCTTCGGAATGTCCTGTACGCGCATCTTTAACTCGTTGATCAGGATGCAGGAAATAGTTCCGGATTTGAGAGCCAAAGCCGACTCGAGCTTTATCTTTGTACTTTTGAGCCTGTTCGGCCTCGCGTTTTTCTTCTTCCACTCGAGCAAGTCTGGCTCGCAGCATCTTGTACGCTGAGGCACGGTTCTTATGCTGGCTCCGTTCATTTTGACACTGCACGACAATTCCGGTCGGTTCATGCGTTAGACGGACTGCACTATCCGTCTTATTGACATGCTGTCCACCCGCTCCGCTTGCACGATAGGTATCTTCCCGAACATCTTTTTCGTCAATTTCTATTTCAATATCGTCAGAGATTTCCGGAGATACGTCAATCGCGGCGAAACTTGTTTGCCGTTTTCCTTCAGAATTAAACGGACTAATCCTCACCAGACGATGAATCCCGGTTTCACCTTTTAGATAGCCATAGGCCATCGATCCACGCACACAGATGGTGGCATTGTTAATCCCTGCGATATCATTATCACTACGATCGAGTAGAGAAACCTGATGGCCGTGCTGGCTGGCCCACTGGATATACATGCGTAAGAGCATTTCTGCCCAGTCGTTGGCGTCCGTACCACCATCACGAGCATAGATCGTCATAATGGCTCCGGATTTATCATGCGTTCCATTGAGCATGGATTTCAGCTTCAGATCTTCACAAAGAGATTCAAGCCGTGTGATCTCCTGCTCAACCTCTTCTTCCATGTCAGGCTCTTCCTGACACATTTCCAGCAGGACCGTCAAATCCCCGGCTGCCGTGGTCAATTCGTCAAGTGGGGCGGTAATAGCTTTGAGTGACTTAAGATTGGCGACCGCTGCTTGAGCCGTTTCCTGATTATCCCAGAAACCAGAGGCAGCCATCTGAGACTCTATGCCCTGAATAGTTTCGTTTTTGGTAGCGTAGTCAAAGACTATCTCCGAGTTGGAGTAGTTTTTGTTGAATAGATTCTGCCCGGTCTTTTAGTTCTGAAAGCATATTGGTTTTCATAAGAATTGAATGTGAAAGCGGTTGTGTCTTTGATTGTAGATTATGCACGATTGGATGGTTAGAGAGCAATAACTCGTTAACGGATCCAGCCACCACCAATGACCATGTCACCATCGTAGCAAACAACGGCTTGCCCCGGTGCAATACCATGAACGGACTGATCAAACGTGACCTGCAGTACTTGTTCGCCATCCATCTCACTAATAGAGGCTGTGGCGTCCTGGGGAGCACTGTTGTAGCGGATCTGAGCCTGACAACGAAATGGTTTTTCCGGCTCAGGCGTGATTAACCAGTTTGTACGATCTGCCTGTAAAGATGTCTTTCCCAGTTCATCATGACTGCCAAGTACAACCTGCCGGGAATCACGATTGATTTTGACCACGTAGTGTGGTGTGCCCAGAGCGACTCCGAGGCCTTTGCGTTGTCCGATCGTGTAATTTTCAATGCCGCGATGTCGCCCGACTACGGTGCCATCGGTTGTGATGATTTCACCAGAGAGGTCGATTTCACCGCGGCGTTGTCGGACGAAGTCGCCATGATGCCCTGACGTAACAAAGCATATCTCCTGACTGTCTTTCTTATCGGCCACTCGTAAGCTGATCCCTCTCGCGATGTCACGAATTTCTGTCTTGGGGAATCCACCGACCGGCAGCAACATACGCGATAAGTATTTCTGCTCGATCCCAAACAAGACGTATGCTTGATCTTTTGTACCGTCGATTCCCCGGGCTAAGCGGATTTGGTTCTGTTGATCGTGAACCAGTCGAGCATAATGTCCGGTGGCCACATATTCGGCATCAATACTGTCGGCATAATCGAATAGTCTGCCAAACTTGATCCAGTTATTACACATCACACAAGGATTAGGAGTGCGACCGATGGTGTACTCGTCGACAAAGTAGTCAATGATCCGGCTAAAGTCTTTTTGCAGGTTTAAGGCGTAAAAAGGGATCGACAACTTGTCCGCAACTTTCCTGGCATCCTCCGCATCGGAAGCACTGCAGCATCCCTGCTTGTGGTCAGCCCGGTTTTGCAAAAGAGGTAGTAGCGGATTTGCCTCTCCGCTTTCGAGGTCGCAGGCCGCGGCTGATTCTTCACCATGCCGCATAAAAACGCCTATGATATCATGTCCCTGTTCAAGTAGGAGATGAGCCGCCACACTACTGTCGACTCCTCCTGACATTGCTAATACCACTCGGGCCATGCCCTGCTCCCTGTCGCAGATTTAGAGTGCGTAGACTTCGGGGCCGGCTTCCTGAGTGACGACTGCTCCGAAGAGTGTAAATGGAGTGGTTTCATAAATAGAGACGGGCAGGATCTGGCCAGCCTGGCGTTCGTTACCATCAAAGACAACGATCCGGTCGCAATGTGTGCGGCCCACCATTTGTTTCAGAGGTCCGTCCGCTCCCAATTTGTCTGCCTTCTTGCTCGGACCTTCGACTAACACGTCGACTGAGTGCCCGATGAATTTTATATTTTCTGCTTCACTGACTTCATTTTGCACCGCCAGCAGGGCATTGTTGCGTTCCTGCTTCACTTGATAGGGAACATCATCGATCAGTGTGGTTGCCGCTTTAGTTCCTTCGCGTTCGCTGTACTTAAAGATAAAGCTGTTCTTGAAACGAAATTCGCGAATCGAGTCGATGCAGGTTTGGAATTCTTCGTCAGTCTCTCCGCAGAACCCAACAATGAAGTCACTCGAGACGGCCGCATTTGGCAGAGTATCCCAAATTAAATGCATCATGTCACGGTATTGCTCGACCGTGTAGCCGCGACGCATTCGTTTCAGCATGTCATTGTTACCGTGTTGCAATGGTACGTGCAGGTACGGAGAAATCTTGGGCAGGTCACGAATCGTTTCCAGCAGTTCTTTTTTCATGTCCCTCGGGTAGTTAGTTACGAACTTAATGCGTTCGATACCACGGACTTCGTGAAGTAAGCGAAGTAGGTCAGACATCCGAGTTCTCTCGCCATCCGCATTGGTGAAACTATAACTGTTCACGGTTTGTCCGAGCAAAGTGATTTCCAGACAGCCCTGGTCAGCCAGCACCTTTGCTTCTTCGACAATTTGTTGTGGGTTTCGTCCCTGTTCCGGCCCTCGGGTATTAGGGACTACACAGTAAGTGCAAAACTTGTCACAACCGATCTGGATGCGTAAGTAAGCTTGATAGGGAGTGGGACGCATTGTCGGATCACGAAGAGGGTCGAACGTTTCATGACTTCGTTTGATGTCGTCGTTGCTGCCTTCGCGACGGCCTAAACCAACGGCCATTTGCTGTTCTTCACCATCACGTGCTTTGTCGATCAGATCGGGAACCTGTTGTAATTGCCCCGGGCCGACGATGAAGTCGACGTAAGGAGCTCGGCTAAAGATGATCTGCTGATCTTTTTGAGCCATACATCCCATCACTCCGATGATCTTGTCGGGATTGCGATTTTTCATCAATTTGAGCGTGCCAAGTGCACTGTAGATTTTGTCTTCAGCATGAGCACGAACGCTGCAGGTATTATAGAGAATCGTGTCAGCGGCTTTCACATCGGAAGTTAGTTCGTAACCGCGTTTGCGCAAATCAGCAACGACCATTTCACTATCCAGCATATTCATCTGGCAACCGACGGTTTCTATATACAAACGATGTGACATTACTTCTCGACCCGCTAACTTTAAAGGTGATCCCTTCAATTTGTCGGCAAAACTCCATTTTATCAATAGCCTCAATAGCGTGAACCGCTAAAGTGGTAAAACTAGTTCCTACCTGGGGTGGCAATTGGGAGACGTAGAAAGCTAAGGTTATGCCTTGATCGTAAGCATTTGCTGTTGATCTGCTGATTGTTGAGCCAACAAGATCATTTCTAAAGCGTCACAGGCTTCTTCGGTCGTAACCAATGACGGTTCAGAGCCCGATTCAATGCAGCGAGCAAAATATTCCAGTTCGCTGCGTAATACACCAAAAGTCCCCGTTTTGACTGGAGGCCAGTAGGATGTATCCAGATAGCGGGAGTGTTTTGCCTGGAGATGTAATCCTGTTTGCCCGCAGTCGATACTGATCTTCCCAGTGGTTCCGATGATCTCCATGCGTGCATCAATGACTGTTTCGGTTGTCTCGGGAAGGCCCCAGTGTGTCTCGATGACAACGACGGTCTCACTTGAATTGGCAGGATCGCTAAAGTCAAACATCGCCCAGCCGGCATCGGGATAGGTGAAGTCATGGATTTTAATATTGCGAGCAAATACGGAGTTTGGTTTGCGACCGAGCATCCACATCGCCAGATCAAGGTCATGAATGCCGTCACCAACAAGGGGAGGGATTTTCCCAAGGCGGATATTGGCCGGGGCAACCGGCAAATTGCGTTTTGCATGAATCGAGGTGACCTCACCAATTTCTCCGGCAAGAATACGTTCCCGCGCAAGGCTATACCGAGGGTCAAAGCGACAGATATGGCCAACCATTAATTTGCCTTCGGACTGGCGTGATGCCTTCAGAATTTCCTGAGCCTGAGCGGTTGTCGCAGCCATAGGTTTTTCTAGAAAAACATGCTTGCCAGCACTGAGTGCTTCCATCGCCAATGGATAGTGATCCTGCCAGTGCGTGACAATTGAAACAACGTCCACCTCCGAGTCGGCAAGGATGTCATCTGCCGTCGTGGATATCTTCGGCACTTGCAGTTCTGCGGCATGCTGCTGTAAAACATCCTCGTTGCGATTACAGGCAGAGTGCAGGCGGACACCCCGTATGGTTTGTAAGGTCCGTGCATGAATGCGGCCAAATCGTCCTAGCCCGAGGATCGACCAATTCAGTTGAGTATCACCCGACATTTATGATTTCCCGTTGACGGGCGTACCGTTATTGAAGTCAGGTGGCTGCGGAATATCTTCGGTGATGATATCCCAGGACTTTCCATTTTCACGAACATCTGAAAAGTCAGTTGCTTGGTATTGATAGTGTAATTGGTTCGTGTGGAGTGGATGTCCCGTTGCCCTGCGTGCCTTCATAGCAGCATCGAGAATACCGGAAACGAATAAGGTTCGTTCCACGGGATAGGGTGGTTTACCAGTTTTGAAGTGCACCTGGATGGCATGAGAAAGTGCTTTAAAGAGATTGCGGTTTTCCCACGGACCAACATAAAAGCTTGTTGCGACAGGATTTTTTTTACCTTTGAGTCGGCAGGCAAAATTCCAACGAGTACTGCTGCGACCGGCTCGGAGGATGGTTGCCTTAAAACCGTCGACATACTCGAGCACAATTGCATGAGGTGTGATTGCTTCTTCATCACCAATCGACTCGAGCCGCTTTTCAGTTTTTCCGGTTTCAGCGAACATTGCTGCTTCAACAAGCTTCCAATCAAAAATGCCAGCCTGAGCAGCCTGATAGATTTGTTCACCCTCGTAAAAAGTGATTCGTTTAACACCGGTTTCGCCGCCACGACGATGTTCCACCATCGATTGAAGTACTTCTAAAGCATGAAAGTCATAGGATTCCACCGGACCACCATGAATCGATACAGCCTCTTCGATCTTGGCACCTTTTTTGATCTCAATGTTTGGCCGCCGCTCAGCCAGTGGAACGCTGCTGCCGGCAAGAAAGGGAACGTTGTTCTGCTCCGCTGTCTCGGCCATTTCCTGTGCCCAGTCATATCGATAGCTGAGATGCTTATCATTGAATACTGGTACAAAACGACTGGAATCTTTCATGACGGCAATGATCTCGTCAAAGAATCGTTTGCGGGGATACATGACCTGCCCGAATTCATTACGTGGATAGCTGCCGTGCTCGCCAATGGAAAGTACAGCATCGACGGCTAACTTATCACCCCCCACACACAATGCTTCGCGAATCGTCTTGAAGACTGGAATGCCATATTCTTTTGCAACCGTGTCGGTCATATCTCCGTCAGGAGTCTGATCACGATAAAAGCTCACTACATCGACACCTGGGTCAGTAACTTCTCCGCAAAATAGATAGGGTTGAAGAAAGTTTTCCAGAATTACATGGGCATGACTGCGATACGTGAAGGACGTATAGACGGCAGCCACTCGTGGCCTTTTGTTTTCACGATTCTCAAATTCAGCCCCCCAAGCCTCAACGGACGCGAGAGAACTGAAAATCGGCGCTGCGGCAAGCGTTTTTAAAGTTTCACGACGATTGAGCATGAGAAAGTCCCTTGAGATTAGAAGAAGTAGAACATCATGAACATGGCCAGACCGGCAAGGAATCCAGCATACACAAGGTCACTTCGGAGGAAGTACTGAACTTTGGTAAGCGACGTTTCCTCGAGGTGGTATTTCTTTTTAGCCTCATTCAAATACACGAACACTGTAATCAGGAATGATAGGCTGGCTGCCAGTAATGGTGTTGTGGCCTCTAAGTGGGTAAGGTACGCCAATATAGCGAACGCGGCGATGCAACCAGTGAATAGTATTCCCAGTTGCTTGAGACGGGCAGGGTCGTGGCCACCAAGTGCTGTCCACGTAAGCTGAGATTTTTCCGGATCCGGTGCTTCTAAATGACTCACGGCAATATAAATCACAACAGAGAGCCCGATCACAAACACCACACGATGGAAGAAGTTTAGAGTAGGGCCAAAGGTTTCATGCACCGAGGAGATATTGGGACGGATCTCATTTTGCAAGAATGAATTGAAATCGACCAGGGTCATTGAATGAATGTTGTCAACATCTCCATAGGTGGTGGGAATTTGTCCAATATGGAAATCACTTACTTCAGCACGATCGAGGGCGATGTCATACAGGGGGCGAGGGACATCCGTATCATAAAGAGTAACGACGACCCACGAGAGGACAACACCAGCGATGATGGTAACGAATGCTGCGGTACCTGTCCCTCGTTTCCAGAAAATACCAAGGATAAATGCAACTAGCAAACCTGGCGTCAGGTAATTTTGGTAGTTGACAATATCCAGAAAGAAATTACTTGAGGAATTCGGATCCATAATGAACAGAGCCATCAGGATGGCACTTATCATCAAAGCAGCAATCGATAGTTTACCGACAACAATAAGTTCTTTATCGACAGCCTGAGGATTTATAAATCGTTTCCAGATGTCCACTGAAATGATCGTGGCGGCGGAGTTCATCATGGAGTCGATTGAGGAAAGGATCGCCCCGATAACCCCGGCGGCAACTAGTCCAATTAGTCCTAGCCCAATCGGTGCCAGATAGCGATTAACGAGATACGGGAAAATGGTATCCGGAGCAATTGCGTCTACCGCCGCTGCTCCATCTTCATTGATTAACAGGAAGTAAGCACAGACTCCGGTGCCGATTGAGAAGAATGGGATTAAAAGCTTGAGGAATCCCGCAGCGATGATACCGACCCGGGCTTCTTTGTCACTAACCGCTCCTAATGCTCGCTGAACGATGAATTGATTCGTACCCCAGTAGAAACAATGCATGAACATTAGTCCGGTAAGCACCCCGGTCCATGGGAGCTGCGGGTGGTGAGTTGGCAGATAGATTGACATCCTGTCCGCAGCCCCGGCAGCAACCGCAGTGTCATTGGCATCCACCATTTCCCCCCAGCCGAATTGAGAGAAGACGAGAATGGCAATACCAATTCCAACAATCAGCATTAGTACTGATTGGATGATGTCGGTGTATACAACCGCTTTGAGACCACCCAAAATTGTGTAGCTACCCGCAATTAATCCGAGCGCGATTACAAAGGTTGTGTAGTGAGGCATGGAAACCAGCTTCATTGATGGCTTGGCTTTTAATTGAGCACCAACGGTCCCCTCGGCGGCGGCAGACAGCGCGGTTTCTGTAACTTCCGGACTGCCAGCCTCACTGACAATAGCATCTCCCCCCATCAGCTCACAGATAGTTCGTGAACCGATGTATAGAGCAGGTATCATCTGAACACCGGCCATGATGATGATCATGATGAGCGCATAGCAGACACGACTGCGATCGTCGTAACGTTTACCCAAGTATTCCGACAGCGTATAGAGATTTAGCTTGCGATAGACCGGTAAAAATCCAAAACAAAGCAATAATAGTCCCAAAATGGCCCCGATTTCAAAGTGACTTTGGGCGAAGCCGATACTGAAGCCAACCCCCATCATCCCGACCATGTGGTTGGCACTGACGTTACTGCCAAAAATGGATCCGGCGACACCAAACCAGCGTAGGCCTTTCCCGGCCAGAAAATAGTCTTCGGAAGTATCTTCTTTGCGACCGGCCCACATACCGACGGCCATCGCCCCGATCAGAGCCCCAAAAAAAATGACGTAGTCGAGTGTCCCAAGTTCTAGTGTTGCAGTGTCCATAGATCAAATATTCTGTATCTAACTGGTTGAATTTTGGAGGATGGCATCCAGTCTTTTTTTACCGAGTCGTGCGACTTCCAAAGGATCCTGCTGCCATAATTCCTGATTAAATAGTTCGAGGCTAATCATACCGTTATAACCGATTTTACGAAGCATCTCGATTTCCGCTTCTAAATCAATGACGCCGTCAGAAATCATTACCCGGTCGGGATCGGTCTGCTGATAACGGTCAACATTGGGATTACCGTCATCGATATGATAATGACTGATGCGGTTTCCCGGAATTTCCCCTAGTAGTTGTTGATGAGAGTGACTGTTCCAGGTGTGAAAGGCATCCACGATTAACGTGGCATCAGAGTGCCCGACGTTTTGTACGACTTGCCAGGCAGCATCCAGTGTTTGAGCGCCTTGAAAAAAACTAATGTATTCAAAGGTTGGCTTTACCCCGACATCACGTCCGATTTCCAGTAGATCACCGTAACGATCTGTCAGTTGCTGGAAATCACATGGCTCCCGTGGCGGAGTGGCAACGACATAAGATGATCCAAATCGGGCAGCCAGTTCCATCCGGCGTCGGGCTTCTTCGAGCATAATCCGGTACTCCTGACCGACCGCTTCCCCCCAGCCTCGCAAAGCAATCATACAGGGGATAGTTAGGCCGTAGTCTTCTAATGCCACTTCCACGTCACGGGCCTCCCCGCCCAGGCCGATGTATTCATAAATGTCATTGATCCATAATTCAATGGCATCAAAACCAGCCTCGGCGGTTACTCGGATTTTTTCAAGCAACGGCGTTGTTTTGATGGTGGATGTGTTGAGGCAGGTTTTCCACTGGCTCATAGCGATACAGTTCCTTGGTGAAATTTAATCCCATACCCTAATCGAAGAGTGTCACGAGTTAGGATTGAGTCGATGGTATGATAGAGGTTCTGGATTATAGGGCGTGGGTAATAGAAAGATGACAGAAGACATCAGTTTAACAGAAGATGATTCGGTAAAGACCGGAACGGGACAGCCTCAAACCATTTGGCAGAATCGCTGGGTATTGGTGGTCGGTATCATGGTAGCGGTCCCGGCTTTGGTGCTGCTCATGTTAGATCTAGATGCCGGGCCTGCGCCTGTGCCACCTCAATCGGCAGAGGAGATGCTGGCGATCGAGGCTGAAATGATGCCAGATAGCCCATCCGAAGAATTGGATGAACCAGGGATCTATAACGCGCCGTTCTATGAGGTTGAGCAGGTTGTTTTCCCGGACGATGAGTATGTGATTGGAGTGGAGGTGAACGGTCATGCCTGTGCTTATTTGCTGGCTGGTATGAATGATATAGATCAGCATATTGTTCACCATGAATTAGACGGTCAGGAGTTTACCGTCACTTACTGTGATAAATCGGAATGTATTGCTGTGTACGATAAGGCAGGTACCACAGCTGAGATCCGCAATGGTGGCTTTAGCGGAGAAACGTTATGGATTCTCTATGACGGTCAACGATTTGAACAAGATGCCGAAGAGATTCCCCTGAAAAGTTTTCCGTCAGTTAAAACAACCTGGGGAGAGTGGAAACAGCAGCATCCGGAGACTGTGGTTTATGTCGGTATAGGAATGTCCCTGGGACCAACTCTGAAAGATGAATAGTCTCGTATGTCTTTCGTAACCCTTCTTCTCCGGAAGCCACTCTGTTTATGACATCTGTTTTTGTGGTTAGAATAAGGACTTGTTCTAACCGTCCACCAACTCATACCCTCCGATAGTATGCCACGTTTACCTGTCATCATTTCGAAAGGCCAAAGCCGAAATCCCGAAAAGCGGGCATTGGAAGAAGCTGTCGCTGCGCAGTTAGCCGAGCATGATCAGTTGGATGTGATTGTGATCCCTCATCTCTATGACCTCACGCCTCAGAAAGAAGGTTACCAGGCATTGAGCCAGATCGGAGGTGACTTCGTGATGGTTTCCTGGCTCTATTCGCGATCCTGTCATTGGATCATGGATCGTAATGGTATTCGAGGGCATTTTGGAGACGTTTTGTTGAGTCAGGTTTCTGACGATGACGAGTTGGAAGACGAGCTGGAAGATGAACTCGAAGATGATAAAGAACGTGTTCTTAGTCAGTTAGAGTTGCCTGACCGTAAGATTTATAGTCTTGAGTTTGGAGCTAGTGTCGAAGCAAGTGATTTTGTGGAAGAAGTCCTCAGGATTGCAGCTCAATCAGACCTTCTCCAGTGGATTCAGGGTAAAGCCAATCAGGAAGCAATGGAGCGGTTTCTGGAACCGGCCAATGATACGGCGATAGGAACCAATAGTATGCTGCCGGTGTTAGGGCAATCGGGAGTGACGGAAGTACAGGATCCCGGTACTCGTCGTTGGTATCCGGTCATTGATTTTAGCCGGTGTACGAACTGCATGGAGTGCATCGACTTCTGCCTTTTTGGAGTGTATGGCGTCGATAAAGTCGACACGATTCTGGTGGATCAACCGGATAATTGTCGTAAAGGGTGTCCGGCATGTAGTCGTGTATGTCCAGAGAATGCAATTGTCTTTCCTCAACATAAAACACCGGCCATCGCCGGGGCACCTGCTGAGGCTGGTGGTTTGAAAATTGACTTATCGCTGTTGTTTGGTGCTCCTGACGCACAGGATGTGGCAGCCCGGGAACGAGATGAACAACTGATGCTCGCAGGTCGTTCTCCGGTCAGTAACGGGGAAGGATCTGAAGATGAAAAAGCAGACTTTGCAAATATTAGCATGAACCGGCGGCAGCCGGTTGAACAGGCTGCTAAAGCCGATCATCTTGATGCATTGATCGACGATCTAGACGCTTTGGATCTATAAAATCGACGGCCAGTAAACGCGATCGGTCGTTTAGCTCATTTCGCCCGTACTTTGAATTTTTTCGCACTTTCCATATTGAGCCACCGTCTGAGTCATTAATGGCTGAGCACGTGTGTCAACGATCGTATTACCGGTTAGATTGACCTGTTTGCAATCGGTAAGCTTCACACCTTCTTTGATGCTGTTAATAATTTGATTGCCGGAGATGGTAATCCGTTGAGAATCGGTGATTTCGAGAAGTGGATACCCGGACTTTTGGCCCCCTTCAGCTTCATCTTCAAACGTACAGCCGTTGATCAGAATGTTCTGACTATTGGTTAACAATACTCCACACCCATAGCTAGGAGTGTGACGTCGAAATAGATTTGCCCCGACAGTGATTTGGCTGGAGTCTTCGATCCACAGGTTTCGTTCGATGGAAGAATAGATGGTATTGCCTGAAAGTACGATTCCATAGCAACCGGTGAGGTGTACATTGTATTCCTGACTACCGATGATGTTACCGGCAATGGCAAAGAGTCCTGGTGGCCGGGATTCGTCAGGAGATTCCACGATTCTGATGTTGCACCCACCGATACTATTGGTAGCTTGAATTGTGTTGGAGGCAATGGTGACTTCATTCACGCTAGCCCCCTCTGCCGTGGTATCGATATAGATCTCAGCGGTCGGTTCTTCTTCCGCTTCATGCGCTCGGAAGTTGTTGTACTCGATATCGTTTCCCGTGATCTGCAGATTGCGGATCTCAGAGCGTTCGATACGGATTCCGCCTTGGCGGTTGTAACTAATATGATTATCGCTGATGTTGATCTGGTGAAGATTAAGATCTTCCAGAAAGACTCCGACACCAGTATTAAAGTAGATGTGACAATGTGTAATGATTACGTTGCGATTACGTTCGACTAAGTGAATGCCGTGTTTCACTTCGGTGATCAAGAGATTCCGAAAGACCATTTGCAATGTCTTAATGCATTCGATACCGTCTGCCTCTTCATGCGTTCCCGTGATTTTCAGGTCGGCAATAATCGGCATACGTTCGCTATGGATCACCTGTTCATTGCGTGAGCCCGGATCTCCTGTGCCGCCATGCGTTCCGCTGAATCGAAACGCAGGACCGGCTCCGTCCATCACAATCGTAGTGGCTCCTGCCGCTCCAGTGATTCCAAAGGGACCGGAAACAGTCAGATCAACCTCAATCGTACGAGTAATACGATAGGTCCCCGGTGGAATTCGAACGTGTCCATCGCCCTGTTCAATCGCATGTAGAATTGCTTCAGTATCGTCGGTCTTGCCATCACCAACGGCTCCAAAGTATTGAATATTACTCATCGGGAAATCACCAAATATACGAATTATCTTTCTATTTGAATTTCCATTATACCGGAATAAGAAGAGGGGGGCTTTCTCAGGTCCTCCTAACCGTTCATTTGTCCTTTGATCGTTCGTTGGGTAACGATCCACACCTTTTCAAGATGCGTGAGATACTCCTCGACAGTCATTAACGTTTCTTCGTTTTCGGAAGATTCAGTAAGTTCAAATAGCCAACCATCGCCATAATTATCCAAATTGATGTGCGATGGATCGGCCATGAGTGCCGGATTGAATTCATTAAGTTCGCCGGTCAGCGGAGCGTATAACGAACTTTCGGCTTTTTTACTTTCGATAGAGCCGATTTCCTGCTGAAAGCGGACAGACGCTGGTGCGTCAAAGTACCAGTCAAGAAAATAAACATCCTGTAGCAGACGCACAGCATAGCTGCTGAAGCCAAAACGATACCCTTGGTCTACCTTCGCCGCCCACATGTGATTTTTGGCATAATATCGATCGACAGGGAAGACGGCTTCGAACTCACCCATCATGAATGTCAGACAGTCCATTAGGTATAGCGGATCCCCTGATGCTCCGGCTCAAAGAAAATCGGAAGCAATGCGTCGGCATGCAGAAAACCTTTTCGGGTTAATTCGATACGGTCTCCATCAATAGTCACCATGCCGTCGTCGACATGTTGTTGCCATTCGGCGGACCACTTCCCGGTAATCTCTACCTGGAACTTTTCACGGAAATAACCGGCATCCAGGTATCCACGTTTTAGTTGCAGAATCATCTCACGAATCAGCTTTTGATTCTCTGTTGGACGAAACGCCCGTCCCAGTGGCAGTTCATTGTTGTCCAGCAATGAACCAATATAGTCCTTCCATTCAGGAAGGTTTTGGTAATGGATGCCGGAGGCATGGCCAAAGCTGGCAATTCCTGTGGCAAGCAGATCGGAGCCGGACCAGAGATTATCTCGGTAACTGAAGCTGACCTTTTCAGGATTTTTGATCAGTGTATAGGCACTGGAAATGTGATAGCCGGCAGCCTGTAACTCGTCGTAGGCATAATTGAGCCACGCTCGTTTGGTTTCCCAATCGGCCACTGGCGTTTCAATTTCATCTCCCAGAATGTCTTTGGAGTAAACCGTGTTGAAAGGAAGCTCCATCTGGTAGATCGTAACGCTTTCAGGATCTAACTCGATCGTTTTCCGAATGTTTTCTTTCCAGTTGTCCCAGGTCTCGCCGACCATTCCCGAAATCAGGTCGATGTTGACGTTGTAGAAGTCAGCCGCACGAATCCATTCCCAGGAGCGATACACTTCTTTGGTTAAGTGAGCGCGTCCATTCTCTTCGAGGATCCGATCGCTGAAATTTTCAATACCCAGACTTAGACGGGTGACTCCCAAATCTTTTAGCGTTTTGATCTTCCCTTCCTGCAATGTACCGGGCTCACATTCGAACGTGACTTCTTCGGCTAGAGACCAGTCAATGTTTTCCCGTAAACGGTCGACCAAACTGGTAAGTTGTTTCGAACTAAGGTAGGACGGTGTACCCCCACCGAAATAAACAAACCGGAAAGGACGCCCTCCCATGATCTGTTGTTTAGAGATTAACTCAATTTCACGTGACAACGCAGAGACATACAGCTCTATATCTTTAGCCTTGTTATCGGTGAAGACTTTGAAGTAACAGAACTTACAACGTTTTCGACAAAACGGAATATGTAGATACAAGCCAAGCGGAGTGGATTCCAGAGGTGGATTCGACAAGACCTCTTTCACATCATCCAGCTGATTTTGCTCCCATTGCGAGAACGGAGGGTAGTTAGAGATGAAATAACTACCAACTTCAGTTTTCGTTGTATCAGCCATGGGAGTGGTTTGTACTTTCGAGTGGTTCAGAACGTGTCTGTTTAGTATCGCCTATCAGGTTACAGGTACCTGTTTATTTTTTGCCAAAGCAATAAACTTTACCGTCATTGCTGGCAATGACAAGCTTCTGCTGGGAGATGCCAGGTGAGCCTGTGAACCCGCCTCCGGCTTCGTACTCCCAAACCTGTTTGCCAGTTTTGTATTCAAAAGCTGTAATTCGTCCGTTCGAACCAGCGACAAAAACCCGGTTACCAACAACTACAGGGGAAGCTTCCACTCGGCCGCGAATCTGCTTTTGCCAGATTTCTTTACCGTCCGATATTTGGAATGCCTGAACGAATCGGTTTTGTCCGCCGATAATTACAATCCCATCGTAAATCGCGACACTGGAACGGTAGGGTAATGTGCTAGCCTCATTCGTATATTGCCAGTCAACTTTCGCTTCCTTGAAGTTGATAGAGAAGACGGAAGCTCCTTCCGTCCCAAAGTAAACATTATTACCATGCACTGCCGGTGTCGAACCTGTTGGGCCATCGAGTTCGACTTCCTTAATCTTTTCACCTTTAAGCAAGTCAATAATATGTAGCTTGGCATCACACCCGGCAACGAAGGTCCTGTCTCCAACAACCGTCGGAGAACAGCGGATTTGATCGGCGATTTCGTGCTTCCAAACCAGACCACCGTCCTTGGCTGCCAGACAATACAGCGTGGCATCCTGAGAGCCGACAAGCACGTTGTCTTTGTAGAAGTTGGCTGACGAATTTACTTCGGCACCAGTCTCATATTGCCACAGCAACTTTCCATCTTTGGCCTGAAAACAATAGAAGACACCGTCGTAGTCACCCAGATAGATTCGTCCGTCACGATAAGCGGGAGAGGACACGAAGCCACTCTCAATCGTGCTCTTCCAAATCTGCTTTCCATTTTTCAGACTTAAGGCGAATAAAGCGCCATCAAGGTCACCAATATAAACCACTCCGTCAACGATGGCCGGAGTGACTTCAAAGGCCCCTTCTTTAACTTCGAATTCCCATAGCAATTCAGGCTTTTCCGGAAGCAGGCTTTTAGCCACACCCTGACTTAAGGTGTTACCTCGGAAGTACTCCCAATTATCGATTTTGGCTGAGGCGGGCTTTTCGGAAGCTTTCTCTTGCGAGATGGTTTCTACCGTAAGAATATTGAGTACCAAGGCACCTGTTACGGCGAAAATCACAAGACTTTTATGGAGGCTATTCATAGTTTGATTCTCATCTTATGTTATTTCTCAACATGAGAAATCGTTGGCTGAATTGGCTAAAATGCTTGTTGATAGAGTGACAATAAGTCCTCAGTTTCTACTGTACGAGGGTTAAATTGTTTTGTCCACTGTTTGTTAGCGTCCTCAGCCAACTGCGGTAACAGGCTCTGCTCAACACTCTGTGATCGCAGATCCCCGACTAATTCCGCCTTTTGTATCAGACCAGAAATGAAAGTCGCAAGTTGATCGGAGCTGGCTCCCGTAATTATAGGAGAATTTTCAGCTGCCAGTTCTGCCAGCAGGGCATAGTCGCTTTCCATCGTTTTAGCATTAAATCGAATAACGTGCGGTAACATGGTGGCGATTGCTTGACCGTGAACGATTCCATAATGAGCGGTGAGTGGATTGGCCAAAGCATGAGTAGCTCCGAGCATGGAATTCTCAATGGCGATTCCAGCGAGACACGCTCCCATTTGCATTCCACCTCGCGCCTCCAGATCCTTCGGATTTTCCAGAACAAGAGGGAAGTTTTTGGCTAGTAACTGCCAGGCGCGCTGGCTGAAATGCAGCGACTTTTCGTTGCGTTTTGTCGTGACCATTGTTTCGACGGCGTGCGCGATGGCATCAATACCGGTCAACGCCGTTAAGCGATTAGGTTGAGTTACTGTTAAGACCGGATCCAGAATTGCCAGACGGCAGGTTGCTTTTTGGTCGCCACAGGCCATTTTGACATGAGTTTCAGCGTCTGAGATCAGGGCAAATGATTGGGTTTCGCTTCCAGTGCCGGCTGTTGTCGGAATGGCGACCATGGGAAGCATCGGTTTTTCGGCTTTGCCAATTCCCCAGTAATCCTGAATAGCTCCGCCGTTGGTGTAGACGAAGTTCATTCCTTTCGCACAGTCCATCGAACTGCCGCCACCTAAACCGATGAGGAGGTCAGGTTGCCATTGCTTGGCCGCTTCGACACCATGAATGACATCGTCAGATGACGGATTTTCATGGACACCGGTATAAAGTATGGAATCCATACCCTGAGCTTTTAGCAGTGTCCTCGCTTTTTCAGGGTAACCTAACGCTACGATTCCCGGATCACTCACGATCATGGCGCGGCGACAACCCCAGTTGCTTATAGCTTCCCCCAATTGTTCAAACGCATTTGCGCCGAACAATATCTTGGTAGGGCAATCCAGATCTAAGAAATCCATGACAGGTGTCTCTTGGTAAAAGCCCAACACACCACAGCGACGTGTTGGGCTCTTTTTATTTTGTTTGCATGGCCTATCTGCCTGCGCAAACATTGGCTTGATGGGGAGTAACTACAGTAACTCTTCAGGCACCTGAAACGCTCGGTTGCGGAACAGGAAGTCGATAATGTTACCTTCGTGAGGCTGTAGCCAGTTAAGCTTGGTGGTAGGGACAGGACCAAGGTTGAGCCGGTCAATTTCTGTACAGTCAATTAATTGATTGCGTAAGGACTCGTTATTCGTGATACCTGTGCAAATCAGAGTTTCACCGATGGTGCCGAGCATCTTGTCCTCAGGACATTCCACGACACTCGCAAATGGGAACATATATTCCTTTTGAGCGATCGCGTTTTCAGGACTCTTGCAGTGGACAATCGTCGGTCGGATGTATCCACAAAGTTCTTTTTCGATCAGACGATCTCCGTACTGTTCGGTGACATGGGTGACCCCATCTTCGTCGAGATCATCTTGGATGGAATCCCAAATCGCAGTTGCCATGCCATCAATTGTAAATGCGGCCAGACCAGCATTCGGATCGGTTGGCGGAAGTGCTTCGATGGGACCTAGCTTTTCAGCCAGCGCCTGAGCGATTTCCTCGGTGTGTCTTGATGCCCAGATACTGGAAGTATTGATGCAACCACGACCGCCATTGATGTAAATACTTTCAACAATCAGGTCGATGTACTCTTCCCAGTTATCTACACAGTCATCACCAATCAGGATTTTGGAGAAACCCGGACCATGAGCTTGAACCTGAGGGTTGCTTTTGTAGTTGTCGACGGTTTGCTTGCTACCGAAGATCATAGATCGTTTGCATTTGCTTAACACGGCT
>Ga0209404_10000344_pt1 | contig 37081 bp, 27 predicted proteins | sample TroAtlMetagenome_2_FD_187447 | JGI IMG/M metagenome (GOLD analysis project Ga0209404, IMG submission 187447) | Marine eukaryotic phytoplankton communities from Atlantic Ocean - Tropical Atlantic ANT8 Metagenome (SPAdes) (version 2) | ecosystem: Environmental > Aquatic > Marine > Oceanic...
GTTCTATTAGATACGTTTTTAATTATCTCCTCAAGGAATTTTAAGGTAGCATCATAGTATCTTATCTTGAGATCTAACTTGGTTAGTTTCTCATCTGCTTCTAGATGCCTCTGTATTGCATCCTTTTCTCTAACTTTATATGGGAAAGGTTCTTCCTCATATGCAGCAGGATCTGCCTTACCTGTGTAGTAATTATATCTTTCTAATTTAACTCTATTATATGAATCTCTTGCTTTTTCACGCAACAAAGTAATGGTATTATAAACTGTATAATACTTTGAGTGTAACTGGGGTATTTTTAACGACTCATCATGTAGGTTATCAGGATCAATGACAGCATCACGCTCCCACATCTCCTGAATTTTGTCAAGATTCATAATTTATTTCAAAGGATCACCGTTTGGATCTACCATATTATACACAGTATACTTGAAATTGACCTCTGCTGTAAAGTACTGTATATCCGACTCTGTTGCATCAAATTCTAATGAAGTTAAAGAAGTTGGAAAAAGATCTCTAAAATTAGCATTTGCAACCTTTCTATAATTACTATTTAAAATTGCAAGTGAACCATCACTCCACTGTTCATTTAGTTCTCTCAGACCATCTGAATCTGTTGTCTGTTTCTTAAATTGATCTGGTGTTTCTGGAAACCCTATACCTGTTAACCAATTATGAATTGCCATATAATTCTCAAGATTTTCATCAACTAAGAAACGTATTATAAGATCACCATAAGTAAGTTTCTCTCCAGGAACATCAATATCCTTTAGATATGATGGTTGGATTGCAGTACCAAGTGTTATCTCAGGTATTCTAGCAGAATTACAAAAGAATGCAGCCTTTGGATACTTTGCCAAAGTAAACTTGAATCCAACAGGTGCTAGAAAATTCCTGTTTTCTATCTGATTTATAAAAGGATCAGCCATTATTCTCCTCCACCACCATTGCCACCGCCGCCGTTGCCGCCGCCACCGTTACCATTGCCACCATTACCATTACCACTTCCGTTACCGTTATGGGACCCATTACCATTACCATTCTTCTTAGTATCATCATTATCGTGTTCTAGATAACCCCTATGCCCTATATGGTATCCTCTAGGAATTGTCTTGCATTTTTTATCAGTAAAACACCAGTACTTTCCATCAGGACAAGTTTTTGCTTCTGTTGCTTCCTTAATAAATCTAAAATAATCTTTTCTTGTTAGTGTGCTTCTATTCATTATGTTTATGAATTCGTTTGACGCATCAACCATTCCTTCTATATCTTCTAGAGATAATTTCTGAACAGGAAATATATTAGACCACCTATAACTTAAATCCATAGGAGTTTGATAGGCATTCGTTACTGCATATGGCCATATGGTTTTATCAAAACCACCAGTAACTAGGGGATTTGGAGATGCATTAGTATATCCACCATTACCAACACTGTTAGTAGGTGCTGCTTCTCTTATGAAATCCCCAAAGGTCTTCATAATAGATTGGTATCTTTAAGAATCAGTTCATACCATTCTTCACTCATACCCATAATAATGTTACCTGCCATATCAGCATTTTCAGCATAACCTTCACTTATGAGATACTTCTCAATATAAGTATGACGATCAACTGCCTCTTTGTATTGCTTTGGAGTTGGTTTCATTGTAACACTAGCTTTATCTTTAGGTATTTAGATAAATTCTCTGCGTGAAATTAATTCCTTCCATATGATCATACTCGTGTTGAAATATTCTTGCAATAAATCCAGTTAGTTTTAACTTATGAAATTCTTTACCTTCATCTTCATATTTGATAACAACATAATCAGGTCTTGAAATTTTCAGAAATTTATCTGGATAAGATAGACAACCTTCTTCCATTATAACTTTATTTTTAGATTCTTTAATAATCTTTGGATTAAAACAAGTAATAGTTTCCTGAGTATCCATATCAGAAACCATTACAAATGCTCTTTCTTGTATACCTATTTGATTTGCAGATAATCCCACACCATTATAATGAAACATATTTTCAGTTAATGTATAAGATAACTTTGATCGATCTAAATTATAACTACACTTTTTAATTTTTTGATGTAATAGTGGATCTTCTATTGATATTAATGTTTTTATCATTATGCTTCCCAAGTAGCGGGATGATTTATACAATAACTATTAAACATTATTCTCATCTCATCGTAACTCATACCACAATTCTTTGCTGCTTGAGGAAGATTCCATTTAGCAGTAAACAATTTTTCCAAAGATTCCTGTGTTTCATTTCTCATGATACTTTACTTCCATATGTACCTGCTTCTGTCGAATCTGGATTATCTCTCAGATATTCGGTATATCTAAATCCATGCCCTTCTGGGTAAATATATTTTCCATTCTCATCAAAGTTGGGTAGTTTAGATCTTGATTCTGCTGATGGAAAATGAGGTTTCTCACCTCTTGCTCTCATCTCTCTACCTTTTCTTTTTCTTGCTTCATTACCAGACTCACCTGTAGGTTGAGGCCAAGAAGTACCAAGTATCTCCTTAATCATTTCTTTGGTGTAACCGTTAGGGTGACTCATTTTATATAATAAAACTAAAATATTTAGACAAAAAAAAGACCCTCCCGAAGGAGAGTCTTTGTAAAAATATAAGCAACTCGCTTACATAAGGTTGTTAACTTTAACACGTCTGTAGTATACGTTAGAGTTACGCTCAAGAACTCCAGGAGTTGTGAGTGTAGCACCTTTAGCAAATGGGTTTGCAACGATACCATAACGAGTCTTAAACCCGATTTTTGGTTGGAATGTATTCTCACCAACTGCACGAACCATCTGTAGAGGAACGTATGGGCAGTAGAATAGTCCAGCGTCGTAAGGAGATGAACCTTTATATCCAGCAACGTAGTACTGAGAAGCAGCACTGTTTGCAGAATATGGGTCGATGTAGACTCTAAACTTACCTGCAAGTACACCAGCGAAGGTATTACCTGTGTCATCAACGTTAAGATTAGCGTTAAGAGCAGGAGTGTAGTCAAGAACACCAGCCATTGTCAATGCAGAAGCAACGTCAGCAGAGCAAAGGATCATGTTACCCTTTCCACGACGAGTTCTTTGTGCGATTGCGTTGGCATCTCTTTCGATCTGGAAGATCAGTCCCTTGAATTTCTCAACTGACCATCTACCATTTGAGTCAACGTCTAAGTCGAATGTTCCACTTGTAGCAGTGTTAACAGTAGCACCGATTTCAGCAACGTTATAGATTGTTCTGATAACTTCACGGTTGATCTCAGCAAGTATCTCTGTAGAGAGAATATTTGCTAACTCAGCCTCAGCGTTCAATCCGTGGATTGCCTTAAGGTCTTGAGCGAGCTCTAGTGAGTACTCAGCTTTCAACGCACGAGACTTAGCAGTAACCGTAACCTTCTCGATGGAGAATGCCATCTGGTTAAAGTTATTGTTAACGCCATCGCCTAATGCTTCAGCGTCGTCTGTACGCATACCCTGACCTACGTTGTAGATCTTCTGTTGAGCAGCAGTACCAGTAGCACCTAGAAGTCCAGGATTAGAACCGCTTTGTGCAGTTGTACCCAAACCAACGTTACCATCAACAAATCCGTCAGTTAGCTTACCGCCACCTTCTGCTTGTCCAGAGAATGCAGAATCGACTTCGTTGTAGAATGTTTCGTTTCCGTCTTGCTTCTCGTAGCGAGAACGCATTGCGAAAATAAGTCCTGTAGGTCCGTTCATTGGTTGAACACCTGCTAGGTCATATGCGACCAAGTTAGGCATTGAACGACGGATAAGGCTGATTAGAACAGGATCAAAACCAGCTGTTGGGGAAGAAGCACTTGCACTAAAACCAGCATTTGCACCAGAATTGGTGTTAACGGTTGGAGGGCCTTCTGCTAGGAACTCACGCTCTTCACGGAGTGCTTTTTCTTGGTTCTCCAAGAGAACGGCTGTAACCATTCTTTTGTGTGGATCTTTAATCTCTTCTAGACCGTTGTAGTCTAGTAAAGGAGCCCACTTTTCTTGAAGAGCCTCTTGATTAAGAGGGGCTTGCATTTGTGTTTACCTATAAAAATTTAAGTTTGAATTTAATGATTTAAAATCATTTTTTAACGACACGCTTCAGTGAATTAAGATATACTTCCATTGATGCACCAATTGGTTGGTAATCTACGGAACCACTCTCTTCTGTTAGATTCTCTGATGTGTCTCTTTGAGCTGTATTTGATGGGAAATAAGATTCTCTCAAAGTTACCAGCTTCTCACGGTATGCGTCTTCACTTTCAAACTCAACATTTTCAATGAGTGAGGCAACCTTGTCCTTTTGTGTTTGGGCAAGTCCTTCAGTTACGTCTGCAAAGATTACATCCGCAGCTGACTCAGCTAATCTCCTATTAAGAGCAACGTTTTTGTTAATTTGCTCGTTGAGTTTTCCTTCCATTTCATCAAGTTTATCTACCATACTCTCGATGACATCATATTTTTCTTCAGGGATTGTTACATAATGTTCTTCAAAGAGTGACTTCATACCTCCTAAGAAGGATTCAGTCATTTCTGTTTTCAGACCGTTTTCTACTGCGAGTGCATTTTCTTGGATCCACTCATCAGCGACGTACTCTAGATAAGAGTCTACACGACCTGACAATTCTTCTTTAATTGTAGCAACTTCTTCTACGAGTTTTTCTTCGTATGAAGCAGTTAGTTGCTCACTAATTTCCGATGCTTTTGCTTGAATTGCTGCCTCGAAAATTGTTCTTGCTTTCTCTTGGAATTCTTCTGAAAGTTCTTCGCCAGAAATAAGAGCTTCAATATCTTCGTCAATACTGACTTCTATTGATTCTTCTTCTACGACTTCTTCAGATGATTCTTCAGATTCTGCAACAACTTCTTCCGTTGATGTTTCTTCTTCAGAAACAGTAGTTTCTGGTTCTTCAGCCACTACTTCCTGACCATCTTCTAGTTCGTCTGAAACTGCTTCTGCAGCTGCAGCACCTTGATTGACAACATCCTTAACTTGCTTAAGTGATGCACCAGGTGTTTTCAACTTAGCCGAATCATCATCGACTTTATAATTTTCAGGAGTAGGACCGCCTAAGTCTTCAACCGCAGCTTGACCAGGTGTTGTACCTGCAAGCTTTTGGATGGGCTCAGCTGGCTTGGCTCCTTTGGTTACTACGTTTTCCATTTCTTGTAAATTGCTACCAACGGACATTTGATTTATAGATTGTTAATCTGTATTTATTTATAGAGTTTATAGATTTGAGAGAAAATCGTTGAATAGGTTCAACTTATGTTCTTCAAGTCTTCTTTGATCTACTAACGTATTAATACGCTTCTTTGTTTGTGATGCGAGTTCTTCACGGAGGATTCCTCCTTCCCAAACCCACTCTTTTCCTTCCATGATTCCATTAACAAAAGCATCAGGTGCAGAAGGATCAGCAACAATATCAGCAGCAGTTGCTAACTGAAAATCTTCGCCTACAACTTTGCATCCACGATGGTCTTCTTTTAATGAGCCAACACCACGAGAGGAAACACCTAACATAACACCTTCATCAAGTAAAGACTTTGCAATCTTACCCATAGGTGTTTCTAGGATTTGTGCTTTACCTATAAAATTATGACCCTCTTGTGTAAGAGATGTAATTTTATGGGAAACTCTGTCAAGGTTAACTGTTGGACCATCAGGATGACCTAATTCTCCAAGAGCACGACCTTTTGAGATAAAACTTTCGGTATACCTATTAACCTCTCTTGAAAGAGTGTCTATAGGATAAACTCTACCATTACGATTTTTAAGTTCACCTTGAAGGAAACATCCCTCAATATAAAGTTTCTTTTTAGAACCTTTACCTTCGGTTATAAATTTAACGCTTGAAATCTCTTCAGTAATGAGTTTCATCGGATTAACCTCCTACAATTTGAACTTCACTAATATGAGTTGCACCACTGGTATTGACTGAAACTTTGACAACTTTTCTAATCTCACCTACTGCATCTGTAGCAGCAAGAGTGGCATCACCATAATTTAAAGTTATTTGCTGTCCATGAATTCCTTTTAATGGGGTTGGACCAGTAACTGCACTAACTTCTGCACTAGTAGTATTAATTCCAGCAGGAGCACAACCAGTTACCGCAACTTTATCGCCTACCGCAAATGGACTATCCATTCCATCGTGTAAATCAAATTTAATTGCTGCTGATGCATTAGTAACTCCAACAGTCGGTGCAGAAGCAACAGATTCTTTAAGTATTACTGAGTCACCTGCTGCAACATACAAACTATTAGATGTACTAGCAGTTGGATCCATCCCTACTTCAACATAAGCAGCAGCAACTGGATGAACTCTTAAATACCCAGATTTGAGAGGAATTGGAGCAGAAACTGCTGTACCACTCAACTTCGTTACTTTTTGGGTTACTTTTAACGCCGACATTTTTAATTTCAACTAGTATAGTAGTTATTTATGTTTCTTCCTGTTCAATAGGCTCGTCAGAGACTTCCTGTTCAACTTCTGGTTGATCAGGTGAAGGGTTAAACATTGCTGCTGCCATTTCTGGTTTTAACTCATCTACTCTATTCGCAGCTTTTGTATAGAGCATATCTTTTATTTTATCAGTAACGTCTGATGCTTTCTGATCAGTCGCAATCAAATCAATAATATCTTCCATGTTAAGAATATTTTAATATATCAGTCCTATTTATATCTCTGCAGACTTAACATCTTTTTGGAATTGCTGCTCTGCACCAGTTTCCATCTCAATATCACCCAATGTACCTGCTACCTCATCTTCAGTAGGTAATGGTTCACCAGTTATTGGATCAACTTGAGAAGGATCTGGAAGTACACCATCTTCAATCTCTTTAACTATCTGCTCATCAATCTCTTCGATTTCTTTATCAGTCTGACGCAATACCTTTCTTCGAGCATAATCAACTGAGAAATACTTACCAATATAAGGTTCCATAGTAGCAAGTAACCCTAATCTTTCAGTCATTAATTCTGATTCTTTAAGTTCAGCAAACTGATTATCATATAGGAAGTCATATTGAATATGATCCTCCATTTTATCCCAATCTTCTGGAGTAATAATATTCTTAAGAATCAGTTGGGTTCTTAGAAGATCATTAAACAAATTAGCAAATCTCTTTCTTAAACGTCCTACAAACTTAGCAAATTTAAGTTCGTCTCTTAGTATTTCAGATGAACGTCCTAAATTAAATCCACCATCAGATGCGATTCTAGACTCAGGAACACCTAATGCTCTATAAAGTTTCTTCTGGAAGTATTCAATATCAGCAAGTTCTCCTAAGTTTTGTCCACCTGGTAGTGTTGTGATTTCAGTTCCTCTACCACCTTCTCTTCTAGGCAACCAGAAATCTTCCATCATAGACATAAACTTACGATCATCACGAACTTCACCAGTTCCTGCATCATAAACAAGTTTATTTCTATAGCGACTCATTACCTCTTTAAGGTATTGTTCTGCCTTAACTTTTGGTAGATTACCTACATCAATATAAAATATTCTTCTTTCTGGTGCTCTTGATAATCTATAGATGACAAGAGAATCCTCAATCATTCTAAGTTGATTAAGTGCTTTAATTGCTTTATGTAAGTAAGATAAACAAGTACCTTTATTCCTATCAAATAATCCAGAAGTTACATATGCAATTGAATCCTTTGCAATTTTAATAGATCCTTTACCAGCTCCACCAGTAGCAGAAGAGTATATATTTGTTGGATAAGTTGGTTTTGGACTGTATAGATAATACTCTTCAACTTCAGGATACATACCCTTCTTCAAATCAGTATTATTATTTCCTATATCAAGAGGAAGCATATTCTTACTGTTCGCCTTTTTCTCTTTGCGAACAAACCTCATCTTCATTGGGTCAATATATCTGACTTCCTGAATACCGTCTTGTGGTCTTTTTACATCAATAACTTTTAAATAATATAATCTTCCATCAATATACCAGTTCTTAAAAATTTCATGACACTTCTTATCGAAGTCCATCATTTCTTTAATACCAGTAAATTCGTCTCTTATCTTATCTTTTAACTTATCACTTGCATTTAAGTTTGATAATTCTATCTCTACAGGAGAATCATATAGGTCACTAACTATACCTTCATTAACAACATCTTCAATGGCACCATCCGCTTCTGGATGAAGTGCCATCTCACGATATCTTTTAATTAAATCGTATTCGGTTCTATAGACACCTTCAATATCTACATATGAACCATAAAAACTACTGGCGATATAGCTATCTCTACCGTCATCATTGTTAGGTGGTACGGGAGATAGCAGATTCTTCGACTTCTTTTCAGTCGAATCGTCAATAGAAAATCCAAACAGTTTAGGCATAGTATATAAGTTTTCCTACTATTATAGCACTATTTATCTAATTTGTTAACGAATGCTTTCGCCTCCAGCGTTAGCACCTACTCCTTTAATTGATTCCCAGTAAAGAACTTGCATTTCTACAGTGAATTCTTCAAGAGTATCAATGGTTTCATAATTGAGATCTACCTGACTTATATTAGTTGGGAAAAGATCATAGAACTTATATGTTCTAAGTGTTGATCCATCACGATCTAATTGATGAACGAATGCATCTTCCTGATAGTCTGCAGGGTTTTGAGCACCAGTTGCGTCAGATAATTTATTAATCTGATTCATCCACTTCTCAAAAGCAGAACGAATTGCAAAATCTGTATCGTTGATAATTGTAATTGTCCAAGTATCGAAAGTTCTATCTCCAGCAATCTTCAGGATTCTTCCCCTGAAGTTTACATCGATTGGAGTAATATTAGAAGCAGGAAGTGCTGCTGCCTTAACTAAGAACCTTGACTTGTCCTTTACGTCGTTATCTACTGCGATTTCTTCTGGAAATGCAAGTTCTACCTCAAACAGATTAGGTCTTGCACCACCACCTGTCAACTTACTCTTGAAGTCAGTGATCTTCCTTAAAGGTGGTCTATTAAATTGAGTTGCCATAGTTTTTTATACCTTATTTGTATGAGATAGAATTAAACGTTTCCAATTACTTCATCAAACGAAACACCAGTTCTGGTAGCAACAAAGGTTAGACCTATGAAGTTGATAGAACGTGCTGGTTTGATAAAGATGTCAGCAACAAATTCATTGTTGTCAATAACAGCAGCAGTGTTATTTGTCTCATCACAGATAACTCTGAAATCAAAGATTCCTCTCTTACCCTGAACATCACGAAGGAATGGTTCAACAATGTTGATAAAGTTTGTTCTTGTTATCTCATCGTTGAATTCAAACATCTGATCTCTTGCTGCAGCAGATATTGCATTTTCGAGGTAGATAAACAATCTACGAACATTAATGCGATCAAATGCAGATGCTTTTGCAAATCCAGTCTTATCACCAAATAATACAATTCCTCCACTAGGAGAGAATACAACTGGATTAACTCTATTTGAATAGAGTCTATCTCTTTGTACCTGAGATGGGTTGTATGCGAGTTTAACAGCATTCAAGATTCCACCTCTAGCAGTACCTGCTGGTGAGAACCAAGGGAAGTTGTTAATGTCATTTCTTGCACAAGTTCCAGCAATATCACCATTTAGAGGGACATATCTGAATGTATCTGCAAATCTATCGTACATATACTTGTATCCACTATCGAATACTGCATATGTTGTTGATGTTACAGGTGCATAGAAACCAATTACATTGTCTGTAATTGTTGCATCAGAATTAACTGTTACTGATCCAGCAACACTATCATTCAAGAATGCTTTTCTGTAAGGTGAAATAAATGCAACAGCATCCTTTCTTATTTCAGCAACAGAAATTAATTTATTAGCAAGTGACTGAGCAGTCTCCTTTTCATGATTTGCAGATCCCATAATTAGGAAATCTGCTGCATATAGATTGTTATCTTCAAATAACTCATATCCTGAAACAAGACCAGATAATGTTACTTGGAATGCTCCAGTTGCTGTATCATCTGTTCCACCGTCATAATTCTTACCACCACTTAATGTATAAGTTTGTGATCCAGAACCACCAAAGATAATTCCTTGAGCATTCTGATCCCAGTTATAATCAGCTTGAGGTGTAAATCCAGAACTATACCCAGTAGTTGTTATACCTGCTGGATTTGATCCACCAAAGATTGTTGTGGAGTTAGATGCGATAAACTTTCTCCAGTTAGAAGGAGAACCTAATGAATATTCAGCATCTTTTGCTTTTGAAAGACTTAAATGCTTCTCAAGAATTGTTCCAACGTTTCCAGTAACCTTACCTTCATCGTCAATAACAACAACGTGAATTTCATCAAATCTTGATCCTCTTCCTGCCGCAAAGGTAGAAGTTCCAGGACGTTCAGCAATATTGTTCCAATTAACTGTAGAATCAGTTAATGCAATTGTTTGTTGATCAAACCAATCCTCATTATTTGTTGCAGTTCCTGTAGCATATGATGAAGACTGTCCACTAGTGTGAATAGCAACTGAACCTGTAGCAAACTTATAAATTCCATTTGGTTGATAATCAACTACAGTTGAAACTCCAGCAGCAGTTACGTGATTAAGGAATTTAACCTCAACTGTTTTAGCAGTAGCATCAACACCAGTTACAATTCCCTTAAAGTGACCGTCTAACTTACTAGTTGTACCTGCACCAGCAAGAACTGTATCAGCAGGAACATTCTGTGTTACTCCATAACCAACAGCAATATTTGTTGGAAGTGTTCCAAATGATAAAATTTGGTCTGCCTTTGCGTCAATTGTGGCAACCTTAAGGTTGTTTGCCCAAGAACCTGGATTTCTAGCAACGATAGTTACACCAGAAATCGTATTAGTATCATAACCAAGATCGTTATAATTATCTAAACTTTTTATCTTAATACTTGCTCCAGTATCATTAGAGTTTTTAAGATCATTATCATCTGCTCTAACAACTCTTAATGGTCCACCATAGGACAAATAAGATGATGCAGTTAACCAATACTCGTAATGCTTATCTGTTGGAGATGGCTCGCCAAAGTTATTAAGCAAATCTTGTTCATTCTCAACTAGGATTGGAACATTGACAGCACCCTTAGCAAAAGGACCGACAATAGCACCTACTTTTTCAGATGCTGTGTCTACTCTACCAACTGTTAGGTCAACTTCCCTAACTACAATCCCAGGAGATGCTAAATTTAGTGGCATCTTTTTCCTCTCCGAATCTCAGATTATTCTGAAATTATTTATTCAAATCTCCTTTTTCATGTATTCTACATGTAATCCCACATATAAGATCGGTCTCCATACTCATCAACATTCCACTCTGTACTCTCTACTGGATTATTTTTACTCCACGTATCTCCTTCATCATCAGTAAAGGTCATTTCATCTAATCCATCCGAAATAAAACCAAATGGTGCCATATCTTGCTCTATCTGATTCTTCTGTTCTTCATAGATTCTCTTACGAACATCATTGTCCGTCATTTCCTTAAAATAGTCTTGTGCAACCAACCAAGCAAATATAACAAGACACATTGCTAAGTCATCATTACATCCTTCTTCTGCCTCAAATGAATTAGCCTTTTGTGAGAATGTTGTTAATTCTGAAATAATATCATAATCCTGTGTAAGTATCTTATCATCTTCTAACATAGTTTTAAGATTACTACAACCCAACTTCTTAACTGCTGCTGTAGTTCTAACCCCTAATTGAGATTTCTTACCACTAAATCCAGATCCAACTATTTGCCCATTACGTCCTCTCATTGAACACATAAGAACATTTTCATATTCAAGATCATATTGAAGTATGCTTGCAACCTGATCTCCTATGTCATTTACCTCTATTAATAAGTATGCTTCATTATATGCTTTTGCAACATCATTAATAATGTTAGGAAATAGCATAGGTTTAATTTCATTATTCTTATATTTTGCTACTGTTCTATATGGAAATTCTGTAATATCAAAAACAATAAATGCAGAGTAATCATTACCCAATCCTCTAGCAACGTCCACTGTAATTATATAATTATGTTCTGGTATTGGTTCTTCGTAAATATCTAATCCAGCATTTCTGGTTTTTGGATCTTCATATACTAAGTTTCTTAATTTTGCTGCACTAATAAGAGTATTAACAGATCCTAAGAATTCACACTCAAACTCAACCTTAAATTGTTGTTCTGATGTGTTTGCAATAGTTTGTTCTTTCCATTCATCATCCCTACCAGGTACTTCACTCCAATGAACGTCAGTTGGTTTATATTCACTTTTACCTTTTTCAGCATCATGCCACATACGGTAAAAATGATTCATACCTCGTGGGGTAGAAACAATAATTACTTTAGTACTTTGTCCAGACGAGATAGTAGGATAAACAGAGGCAAAGAAGTCGTCAGCAATGTGATTCGGGATGAAAGCGAACTCGTCAAGAAAGATGACATTATAGGATCCACCTCGGACAGCAGATGAAGAAGTAGAGTTTGACGAAATTTTTGATCCATTTTCTAATTCCAGTGAACCTTTATTCCAGCTAATGATGCCTTGTTGCATCCAGTTAGGTAAATTTTCATAAGCGAGTTGGAGTCTACCAAGTAGATCTCTAGCAGTAGATGCCTTGTTTGCCAGAATCGCAATATTGACATTATCATTAAAAACAGCGTAATGTAATAAGTATGCAACACACGTAGTAGACTTACCAGTCTGTCTAGGCATCTTACATATATTAAATCTATGTTCGTGGAAGTTTCTAATTAACTTCTCTTGAAAATCATATAGACTAAAAGGAACTAGACCATGATCCAAAGAAACGATCTTTAGATAATTTTTAGCAAAATAAACAGGATCTTCCTTACACTTTACAAATTCGACAATCTGCTCTTGTGTAAATTCATGAGCAGTATTTGCTTTCTTTAGATTCGGATTACCGAGATAAACAGCATCACTAGACATCTAATTCATTCCTCCAATCCGACAACGGATCTCTTGATACATCTGAAAAAAGTTTTGATGGTACTTTAATCACATCAATAACCTCAAACGCAAGATTTCCATTAGCGTCTTCTATCTTAACACTATCTTCATTATTTGTCATTATTCAAGATCCCGTCCTTAAGCATTTTGGATAGTTCTGATGTAGAACCAACGAATAATGCATTATTAGTCACATTTCCTGTAGACTTCTTAGGAGAATCTTCTTCTACTTCTTTTACCTTTTTTTGTAAATCTATCAACTTATCAGTAGTATCGGCAACTGACTTAATAATTTGCCCTGCAACTTCATATGCTCTTGGACTTGCACTTTCGCCAGCAAGTTCCAATATACCATTAAGAGATTCTTGACCCTTTTCTATAAGTGAATATAAATTGGCACGAGTATACTCATAATCTTTCTGAATCTCATCAGGTTTATTTGAAACATCTACAGTGCTAGTGGTTTTATCTACACCAACTCCAACAATGTCACTACTTTGAGTGTTTAATGCTTCATCAATAGGATCATAACTAGACATTTTCTTAAGTTAAATCAGTTTGTCTTGTGGGACTCCAAGTACCACCATCAGTAAAGTCTTCAACAACTCCGTTAAATCCAAAATCATCATCTGCTTCGACTAATGCATCATCAGCAGCAGTTAATGCATCTATTGATGTACCTGTTATATGAGTTGCCTTTACGGTATTATCATATCCACGATAAACAACAATAGTTTGGGCATCAACGATTTCTTTAACTTTCATTACCTCAGTATCTATAATAATTCTACCACCAACAACTAATGAACCACTATCACCAACTTCAACTTTAGTCTTAGACTTACTTAAATCTGATTTCAATACAGTAGTATTATCATCATTATAATCTTGAAGTGCTTTAGGTGTAGCAGTATATCTTAACTGTCTTCTTGCAGTCTCTCTATCAACACTAGTAAAGTAATCGACCTGAACTTTCTTAATAAGTCCATCTGTAGTATCTGCAATAGGACCGAATAGATAAGTCTTAGCAGTAAAATTAAGTGTGTATATTAATGCTCTTCTAGTTGAAAAATCTCCTTCATAATCATCCTCAAAAGAAATATTATCCAATACTACAGGAATATCTCTTTTCTCTCCTATAGACGATACTAAATCAACAGTTAAATTAAAGGAAGGTTGGAAATATGGAAGTATCTGCTCTACAATCTGTAATGCGTCATCATTTAATTTAACCATTATATTCAACTCAAATCCAACATTATATGGAACAGGCATATAAACCTTCTTAAGATTAGTTCCATCTGATGCTTTAAATGTTTGAGTTATACTTGCCTTTCTTGTAGGATCATATGAAATATCAGTTGTTTCAAACGACATTCTAGGTAATGTCATTTGAGTTGCTCTATTTAAATCTGGTTGCTGTTCTATCCTTGCTAAGAATTTTTGCATTGGTCCATACGCCAATGGAACTCTCATATCACTAATATCACCACCAGATGAATTCTTATGGCGAATATGGATATCATTAAAAACTGTACCGAAAGAGATAACAGTTCTTCTTAGAATTTCGTGATAAAAATAAGTTCCTAACATTATACCTGACCGAATGGATTAGATTGAGTGAAATCTAAGAAACTGTCTGCCAGATCTTCAATTTCGTCATTACTGTCGTATTCACTATATGTATCTTTATGAACATATGAATCAACAGAGTAATTAGAGAATTCAGTTGCTCCAAAGGAAACTGTTACACCAGTTGCAACTATTGTATTGACTGAAGGTGGATTGATATAAACTGTTCCAACACCAACAGAAGTAACTGTTGATCCTGAACCAATAATTGGAGTAGCTCCAGCACCAACAATTAGTTCTTTCAATTGTTGACCAACTACAATGTTTGAAGTAGTAATTCCAGTAATTATTGTAGTGGTAATACCAACAGTTCCTGCTGTACTTACAACAGTATTAAAGACTGTAGATTCTGTTGCTCGAATTATTTCACCAGGTAAGAATCCTGCTGGAACTGTAGATCCAATACCAACATTAGATATCTTAATAATTTTAGTATCTACATCCCATTCCTTAACTCTTCCCTGTGCTCTGGATTTTTGTCCAACTACAAGTTCATTAAATGCAAAGTTTCCAACACCAGTATAAATTGCAGGATTAGAAATAGTAACAGTTGGTGCTTGTGTATATCCTAAACCAGCATTTCTAAATCTTATAGAATTAACAGTATTATTAACACTCATTACAGGTTCAACAACTGCAATAGAAGATACTCCAATATATGCATCACTACCAATACCAGTAATAGTTACAGTTGGTGTCTTAGCATAACCAACACCATTATTGGTCATAGTAAATGATAGAATACCTCTTCCCTTAGTTTCAACATATGCAGTAGCAGCAGCACCTATTCCACCACCACCAGTAATAGTTACAGTTGGTGCGTCAGTATATCCAGCACCAGGATTAATTATTGAAATACGATCTATTGAGAATATACCAGCTTTACTAGTGGTAATAGCAACCGCAGTAGCATTTTGATGTCCAAGTCCTGATGGAGCAGTTGATATAGCAACAGTTGGTGGAACCGCATATCCACTTCCGTCATTATTCAATAATATCTCCCTAACATATCCCTTATTTGCAGGAGTTAATACTGCATTAGCAGTAGCAGTAGCACCAGTACCAATTAAATTAAGTGTAGTAATAAATCCAAGATCTTCTAGTTGAGTATCAATTGCCTCAATATCAGTATCAAGAACCTCATCCTCATATTCAAATAGTTCACATTTAAGTTGATAAACGTAATTTTTTCCTAATTGATAGAAAGGTTGCTCATGTTCTACAAACTTAACTTCAAATAATCTTTGACCCAATGGAAAATAAACTAAATCTCCTTCACGAGGTCTAGTTGATAATTCAATCTCATCATCAGGCATAGCATCCAAAAATGGAGATATAAAATCTTCAAACCTTTCTCTAGATATAGTTACCGTTAATTCATCCTTTAAACTAACACCAAATTTGGTCATTATATCACCTTGACCATTATATCCTTCAAAGGTATCTACATATGCTTCCAATAAAAAATTATCATCAAAAACAGATGATTGGACTTCTTTTAAAACAGTCTGTTTTCTTACATATTTTCTAGGTATATAAGTTACTTCTACTCCATAAATTCTTAACTGTTCATTGATTAAATCCTGAACAAGATTTTGCTCATTCTGAGAGCCTTGGAGAAAAAACGGGTTTAGTGCCATAAATCCCCCTAACCGATGAAGTCATAAGGAGGTAACTCATATTCGAGTGCCATTCTTCCCTTAAGATCATCTAATTCCTTAACAGCATCATCATAAATTTCTCTACCATTAAGTTCAATTCCACCTGGTAATTTTGTTCCTCTAAACTTAAGTAAATTTTGACCCCATTGTTTTTTAATTAATGAAGTTACATATTGTTTTAAGAAAAGATCATTGAATATATTATTATAGGTTGCTGGATCTAATGCCCTATAACAATCTAAAATTAACCAATTACCTACAGATTCTTGCCCCCAATCAATATCTAAATATAATCTATTTTGTCTTCTATTAAATCTTATTTGTTTATCTGTTGTAAGTAGAAAATCTATATCTTCTAGATAAGATTTTGTCATAGCATATTGCAACAACTCAACAGAATTGAATTGATACAAATCATTTAAGAATAACTGATATTTGATACTAAACATTCCACCAGAAATTGTACTAGTATCAAATTTAAATATCTTTTCTACACCAAGAACAGAATCTGGAATTTGTAAGTAATTGGATGTTTCATACCAATTAGAAGTTATAGACCCAATTCCTGTATTTACTCCCTGTGTTGTAGTAGTTACTATACCAACACCAGTAGTATCTTTTCCAGTCCCCCTATCAATATCTTCTTGTGTTATCTTATACTTAAGATACATTCTTTCAATACCATCAAAATGGCGTTCATTAAAATATTGAATACCATCATCAATTAGATCTTCTATTTGCTCATCATCAACATTAATCTCAAGAACAGGAGCACCTAATCTTCTAAGACAATATTCTCTAAAGCTACTTCTACTACTTACAGCATGTCCTACCATTACCTTACCTCAATTTTATTTGCTGGTTTCGCCATCTTTTTGTTCTTGTAATTCCTTAAGATTTAGATAGTCCTGTTTAAGGGTGTTTAGTTTTGCTTCCAAAAGTATATTTTGGTTGGTCAATGTCGCAATTTTCTGATTATAAATTTTAATCAAGGTGTTCACATCAACTTCATTATTTTGTTCAATCATAGTGTTTAGAAGGTTCCTCCATCGAGAGTGCTAGTCCATTTTGGTATACCAGCAGCATTTGTAGTTAAGACATAATTTGAAGTAGTTATACCAGAAGTTGTTGCAGCAGCACCAACCATTTTACCAGTAGTATCAAAGTAAACTATACCGTTACCAGTAGCGTCAAAATCGCCAGTCTGGAAGTATATATCCTTGATGTCTAATGCACCTCTTGTACCACTGATTACATTACCAGTGATTGTTGCATCAGGAACATAAGTAAATGCTCTTTCAGGTGCGTTACTACCATCACCACCAGCATCAGAATAACCAAAGAATCCCTTCTTGTTATTGCCAGTACCAGAACTGGTATTATAATCAAAAGCGATACCACGATCAGTCTGAGTATCGTATGCAGCAGTAAGTGTTAACTGAGTTGTTGTTGCAATACCACCAGTAGTGTTATTGCTAATAAAGATAGTACCAATACCACTACCACTATGAGGAGTTATGTAAGAATGAACTGAAGTATTATTTGGAATACTTGAACTTCCTGTAACTACATCACCTGTATTAATACCAACAACAGAATCTAATACAACTAGAGTTGTTCCAGATCCAACTGTAGTCATTACAGTTCTCTTACTGGTTACATCACCAATAACAAAAATAGGATCATTAACTGATACAACACTAGAATTAACAGTGGTAGTTGTACCATCTACTTGCAAGTCACCTTTAACAACTACTACACCTTCATTACTTAAACCATCTGGATATGGGTCAATATACAATGTAGTTCCATGACCTTGCTTAGTTGAAATTATATTAGATGAAATTCCAACACCACCTATTCTTGCATCTAAAGTAGTAAAGACTCCACCTGTTTGGAATATATTTCCTTCAAAAGTAGAAATACCAGTAACTTTTATGTTTCTGGCAGTCATCTCATCAAATATTATATCATCACCAACGTGGAGATCTCCACCAACATAAAGATCACCTGTAAATGTAGTTATTCCAGTAAATGTTGATACACCAGCAACTGTAAAGTTACCACCAACATTTAAACTCTTCTCTATACCTACACCACCCTCAAAGATAGCAGCACCTGTATCTTTAGTTGCTGAATCTGTAGCAATATTCCATCTCCAATTAGCACCTGTAACAGTAACTTGATCGGTTCCATTTTCATCATATTCTATCTTTGCATCTTTACTATCACCAAATGTTAAAAATTTATCATCTGGGATAATAACTTCACCAGAACCATTTGTATTTAAATAAAGATCTCCGTCAGTATTTGTAGTTGAGACGGTATTAGCGTCTAATTTTAAATTATCTACATTCCATTCATCTACTTTACGGTTTTGATCAAGAATAGGAACAAAACCTCTTGCAGCTGCAGTTGGGTTTGCCTGACCAGCAATTGCACCTGGTGCAATACTTAATAAGTCTGTATAATATCTACCACCAATTACTTGTACATTTCCACCATTATCACCAATAAAGACTCTATCACCTTTATTTGCTTGTGTTCCACTTCCGTCTAGAGTAGCACCTAATTCACCAAATGCTAGAGAACCTGGGGCAGTAGTTCCAGTCGATCTTTTTATTCGTATAATACTTGCCATTTCTAGAAGCTACCTCCGTTGATGTCCAAATTTTGTGCTGCTCCTGGAGTTAAGTCTAATGTAGCATCCCATTTCTGAGTACTAGCATTATAAACCAACACCATTCCATTTTGTGGGCTACCGATACTCACATCATTCAGACCAGCTAAAGTACCGCTAGAATTTCCCGCTAATGAGGATGCAACCTTAATAGCGTTCTGTTGTCCAACTCTTACTTTAATGTCTGCCATTATTTGGTCACTCCTTGCCTAACCATAACTGACCCTTCCACAACCCTAGTCACTTCTCCTACAGTATCTGTAATTAATACATCATACATATACCTACCTGGTGCAAGATCTCTAGTATCTGATGTACTCAGACCTACTCTAATTCTCCCTGATGAGGGATTTACAATAGTAGCTGTAAAATCAGTCTTTGTTGGTGCATCAGGATGCTTTCTCATTTGAGCTTGGATACTATATCCAGTCAAATCAGTAGCTGCATTGGATGATGTACTTTCCAAATTAAAAATTTGGGAAAAGGTTGTTCCAGTATTTACGGTTAGGTTACTTACGTAAACTGACATTTATAAAAATATTTTCAGGATCTAAAGTATATTTAGGCTAACACTAATTAGGATTATTAACTAATTCCTTAAGTAAGGTCTTAATCTCAGTAATATCATCTTTTAATTTATCAATTTCTTCTTTTTGGGATCTTTTCAGATCCCTCATCTTGATATATTCATTATATCCTTGAGTATCATGATTTATAATAGCACCAGAATCTTCATCTCTGTAAAGATTCGTATGACCCTCAACTCTCATCATTATGCTAACGCAATAACTCTAAAGTCTTGGTATCTTGGTGCATATGCTTCATTGGATCCACTAGAAACTAACTTAATTTTAAATCCAGTAAATTCTACAAGATCATCACTAGTGAACTGATACTCTAAGAATTCATCGTCTCTACTTGCAGGAACAAAGAAATCAGGATGACCTGTATTCTTAGCAGGATCAATAATCCTTTGACCTGTATCTCCAAAATCCCTTAGATTCTCATATCCAGGGAATAGTTCCCAAGATAATTCAGCATCTGGAGTATCTTCTCTAATAAGTTGATAAAGTACTCTAAAGTCGGCAGAAGAGTTTCTAAATGCAGCAACTAATACCTTTAATGAAGTTGCAGGATTCTTTAAATCAACTCTCCTTGTAATGTAAACTCCTGCATGAGGATCTCCAGAAGGATTGTCAGATTCACCATCTCTAGTATAATCAGTAATTGGACTATTAAGTCTACTTCTTTGGTAAACTACAATACCATTCATTGTATCTAATACTGGAGACAAATTAGCATCAGTAGTATTAAATTGAACTGCAAGAGTCATTGACCTATTCTTAGGTAAGTCAGTTAAATGAGTTGTTTCATTAATCTCTGAGCAAACTATTCTAGGTGTAATTAACGTATTTGGTTGATTTAGAGTGACATTTTCATATCCTTTATCTAGGAAAGAAACTTCACTTCCACTAGCACTTGTACCAGAGGTTGATCTCAATTGACTACTAATTGTAGTTGTATCACTAGGAGTTAATAAGTTAAACTGTGGAATAATTCTATTATATTGGAAATTCTGAGAAGCCCATATATCACTTCCACCAAGATTTGCTTCATTATTAAAGCTTAACTGAGTATCCCCTGTAGCTAAATCAGCTCTTGGAATTTTTATATGATACTTATCAATAGTTCTAGAATTGCTTACAGAAGCTGCTAATGTGTGAGTTCGATTGATCCTATCCAATCCAACACCATTTAACTCATACTTATATGCAACATCATTTGCATTATGAGTTCTTTCTATAGTACCTTCTACTCCTCTAGTTCCAATACCTAATTGATTGGTTCCAACACTATCGTAGAAAATAATTTCACTATTAATCTTAACGTACCCTTTATCAATATTTGCCTGACCATCAAAGTCAACAAATCCAGCAGTACTTGCAACAGAAATTATTTGATCACCAATATCCAAATTATCTGATAAAAGAACAGGAGGAGTATTTGGTTCAATATCTTGTAGTTGAACTACATTCTGATCGGCAGTCATACCGTGATTATAATGCTCAATCTCAAGAACATCACCAGAGTAAAGCTCATTGATTAAGGCAGAAGATACAACATCAGTACTACCTAATGCTACTCTATTACTACCAGAATAATAAACTAAATCTTGACCAGCAGTAAATTCTTCACCGTGAACATCTTTCAGATAAATTGTATCCTGTGATGCTGTAGCTGTGATAGTTAATTCAGCACCAGTACCTTTTAATCCAGCAGATGAAGTAGTAAGACCTACAACATCACCAACGGCGTAACCATTACCTGCTGCACCAAAAGCACTTATAGAGGCAACAACTCCACCTGAAACAACAACTGTTGCTTGTCCACCAGTACCATTACCAGTTACATTATAAAGGGGAACATTAGAATATGTTGCATTATCATATCCAGTACCAGCATTAGTAACTGTACCCGTATTAATAGGACCACCAACGCTTTCAATAATTCCAGTTGGACCAGTTCCTCCAGCAGAACCTTCACTAACCTTTGCACCAACACCCAAAGTAACAAGAGTTGCTGCATGAGTTGTAGCAGTATGTTGAACTCTTAATTTTCTAGGTAATGTCTTAATAGCATTACTCATCAATCTTGGTATAGATTGTGATCCAGAACCAAGATTTTGGTTATAGAAGTAAGCAGTACCAGGTTGAGTTATAAACGATGCTTTATAAAGTTTAAACTTAAGATCTTCAAATTGGCTTGGTGTCCAAATAGATCCATTTTGTGACTTAAATAAACTTCCACCAACATACTGACGAGTAACCATTACAGATTCTGCATTTGGTAAACTCTGAGTATTTACAGTCCTTTCACCCATTTGAGCAATCCATGCTTCATAATTATTTGTTGTTGGAGCAAGAAGAACTATTGCATACTCAGTACGTGGTTCCAAATAAACAGGAGATGGGAAAGTTACTTTCGTTAAAACTTCTCCACTTGGATGCGTGTTAATTTGAGATGGATTTAAAGTAATACTAGCGTAATCCTGTACAACCTGAGTTGTAGGTGTACCTAATTCAACAGTTCTTACCTGAACTGTTATTCTCTCATTTGGATCTTTATTACCAAAATAAAGATCAACAGAAGTTAGGAATCCACCTGATTCATCAGTTGTAAATGACTGTGCAAGAGGGTCGCATCTACGTGGTGGTGGGGGTGGTCTTCTTACAATAACTAAGGTATTTTTAAATGTTTCTACTATACCAGTAGCAGTATATGATGTTTCTCCACTACTAATCAACTTACTACCTCTTAAAGGTGTAGCATTTGTTGAACTAGATGTAAGTTTAAATGTCTTAGTACCTGTTCTCCATCTTAATGGTGGTGGAGGACTTGCTATTGGATCTCTGAACCAGAATGATCCCATTATATCACCATAAGTGTCACAGACCAATCTAACATCAGTTACTGTTGCTTCAGCACCACTAGTTCTTCCTAATATAACAACTCCAGTACCAGTTGGAATATAACCCCAATAAGAACCTCTTGCCTCATCAGTTAGTGAAGCAATGTCTATGTTTAGAACAGTAGAAGACGCTGAATAAGCAGTTCCTAATGAAGTTGAAGTATTATATGGGTTAGCATTAAAAGTGTCTTCAGGGGTAGTAATATTTCCTTCTTTATGGTCTGGTTGAGCAATTCTCATTACTCCTGCCTGAGTACCATCAGGAGCATAAATCTCTACAACTTCACCCTTAACAAATGTTCCATTTGTCATAGAAATTTCAACAAGTTTTGGAACTACGTCAATTCCACTAGTACTATCAAGGAAAGGATAGTGTCTAGCAACAGGTCTAAATGCTCTTCCAACAAATGCAACGTTTCTTGATCTGATATGAGTATCAGGAAGACTACTGGTCTTAATAGATTCAACAAAGCTTCCTATAACTGTTCCCCTAGTGTTGGTCTGCGGAACACTAACAGCAGCTCTTGCTGCTGATCTGAATAAACCACCAACCCAACGATTGCCAGTCACAATATTAGAAGATGCACTAGATCCAGCTTCACCACTCCTAACTGCTGCTGCTGCTCCCATCCCAAACACCGATCCTGTTGGTGGTGCTGTATTTCTCCTTGCGTTAATACTATTGGTAACTGCTGCCATTCCACCTGCAACCATCCCAAACACTCCCATTCTTTGCCTTGGAAGAGCAGCACCAGTTTTTACTCGTGTTCCACCATCAGTTTGTACAGTTCTAACCCAAGTATCAGTAGATGGACTTAAACTAATAATTCCAGTAAATTCAACCATATTAAATGGGTTAACATTCTCTACTCTAGATGCTAATGGTTGTTCAATCCAATCAACTTCAGTATAATCAAGAGTAAGTAGATCACCAGTTTTTCTAACATTAGTATCTACTAATGGTAAGTTTGTTGAAAAATCAGCAGTTTCAGTATTAATATCAGGTCTTAATGCTAACTCAGGTTTAAGTGAATAAAAATCTAATGGTACATTCAATTCCTTAGTCTCTGTATTAATATCAGATTTACAATCAGGATTTCCCCTATCCATTAAATTAGTATCTTTAAAGTCATCTACAAAGAATCCAGTCTTAAATCTAGATAATCCATCAGCATCTTGAACTTGTAAAGTCTTTGTATCAAGTTCCAATAGACTCAACGAAGTAACTACTTCTAAATTATCAATTCTATCCTCTAAATCACCAATATCTCTCATTGTATATCTTATATTATCAACAAGATTTATCATCGCATCTTGTGGATCATAAAGGTATGCAGGAAGCGTAACCGTTGCAATTGTCATTGCATTTTCAATATTTGGTGGTTCCTGTGGATCAGAAGAAGAAGTTCCTTTAATTACAGAAAGATTTCCAAGAGTATCTAACATTACCTTATCAATTCTTGGTAGGTAATATGTGTATCCGATTAATGAACTTTCATTTGGAGAAACAATAAATGCTGAGTTGACATTTCCAGATGCTCCAAAATTTCTTTGAGCATCTACAAATGGACATGTAGTAGTAGAACTAGTTGGTACTACTCTTGGTCTAAAGTCTAAAGTATCTGATGATCTTAATCCATTTGGTAAATAAGGAATATCATTTTGGAATCTTTCCGCATTATAAGATTCTACTGTATAAACATCACCAGTATCACCAGCAGGAACAACAAAACTATTAAAGATTATACTTAAAGTCTTACATGGTGCTGGGAAATTTGCTCTTCTTACTAGTCTAGAGTAATCATAGAATTCTTCTCTTTGACCTTTATCTAAGGCAAACCTATCAGTAATATTTAAGAAACTTCCTACTGTTATATTTTGTAGATTAGTACTAATATTTGATTCAGAGAAAGTTGTAAGTTCTCCTATTACAAATTTCATAGGAGTTAGGTAAGCAATCTCAATAGTAGTTGCATTAATTCTTCCAGTTATTTGTGCTACTGCTCCACTAGTTGCACCAGTAACTCTTTCACCAATAATAGCAGCAGTATTTAAATTAAGACCACTAACGAATACTAATCTATCTAATATTGGCTTTGCAGTATCTATTGACTCATATACACCAACTATATTTGCCACATCTGGAAGACCTAATGAGATTTCCTTATCTTCAATTCTTATACCATAATTTAGATTAAGAGGTAATCCACTACCTACCGTATTAACACCTACAGAAGTATATAATATATCCTTTCTTTGACTTCTAACGAAATCTTTCTTCTTACTCTTAATACCTTGTTTCTTAACAGTAGTATTAACTACAACATTAGTTTGATTAGTTGCTAAACCATTAATAGTAAATGATTGTCCATCTGCACCTAATACAAATTGACTTGAATCAATTACACCTTGAGAACCATTAGAATATATTACACTATATCTTTCAGCATCAAATGATTCAAAGAAAGCACTAGATATACCAGTAGCAGTGATATTAACACTTAATACACCACTACCATTAGTACTTTCGCCTGTAACTTGACTTCCAATTATTAAATTAGAATTATCTAAACTTACGTTAGATACATCAAACTGAGCTAACGGTGCATATAGACCCTTAGTATTATTAAGACCAACTCTTGCCACACCTAAAACAAATGAAGGTGCTTCAAATCCAGTAGTTGGTGCTAATGTACCATCACATACACCAGTTATAGTAGGACAAGTAGCAAGAGTTACTGAATTAAGATCTGCAGCAATACCAGATATTCTATTAAAAGTAGGTAATGTTGCAGCAGGTTTTATATACTTAATGATTGTTCCTTCTTTAACACCACTCCAATTTTTTCCAGCTACAGTAGCAGCAGCACCAGTTATACTAATATTATTAACAACATTAAATTGTTCTGGTAACCAATTCTCAAGAACAGTATCTGCTCTAAAATCAACAGAGAATCCAGAAATAGAACTAGTATCTTGATAAACTGATTTAATATCATTAATACCATATGCAGTTGCAGCAGTTAATGATACTGTAACTGATGGATCTTCATTAATTATTATCTGTTCACCTCTAACAAACGTACCAGAAACTTGTGTAAGTTCTTGATTAGCACCTCCACCACCTTGATTATGTGCATATCCAGTTGCACCACTACTTACACCTCTAACAAAAGCACCTGCAGGTAACTGAGTATTAGATAATGCTATATTAGTTGTAACTCTTGTCCATAACTGAAGATCATAAACATAAAGATCAAACTGAGTAGAATTATTGGTATATTGACTATCAGTTAAATTGCATGTATAAACTTTTGCTTGACCTATTTGAGTTCCTGTACCTGCAGTGTTAGAAGCAGATCTTTGATCCCATAAACTAACTACAGATGCTGAGTTAGTACCAGTTGCTTGAGGTGCCCCAAAAACATTATTAAGTCTCAATCTTGTACCAAAATCATAAGAAACTAAAGAACTATCTACAGTTTGCTTATCTCTTGGTTTTTCTACATCTAATACAGTAGTTCCAATCTTTTCACTATCATATCCTTTAACGTATGCCTTTCCTGCAGACACCTTAACTGCCATTAAATCATCAGTTGGTGTATTTCCTTGTTCTGTTACTTGAGTTGATCTATAGACACCCTCATTAGAAACACCATCATTCAATGAATTAGCAATTTCTACTTCAAATGGCTTTACAGAATAATTTCCAGATTCATCAAAAGTTCTTTGAGCAAAGTAATCCTTAATTATTGAATATTGTGATTTATTTTGTAATTTCTTAATTTCTCCACCATCTAATCTAACTAATTCTACAAAACTAGTATCATTTTGATCAGATAGATTCTTTTTAATTAGAGTGGTTGTAATCTTAAACCTATCAGCACCTGGTGCGGCAAAGTTTGAGAACCCTCTAGCATTATCATATAATTGAGAATCTTCCTTAGCAGTAATAATATCTTCCCGTATATCCAGACCAACTCTATAAGAAGGTGAATTTGAATATGGATCTAAAACTAACTTATCAGTGGCAACATCAACAAAAGTTCCACGAATAAAGTATACACCTGCACCAATTGCAACCGCACATCCAGTAGCTGAAGCATCAGTATCGATAAGAGTTGCTACAGAATCTCCTGCATTTATAGGAGTATTTCCATAAACAAAGGATTCTTCAACTAGTAGATTTTCTCCATTATTTAATGTGTCTATTGTATTGTCTTGTCCAGACTCAACATACTTAACAAAAAGTGTAAAATGTGTTATTTCTGAAGTATCTCCTGCTACCTTATAGTCATCAACACTTACAATAATACCAGTATCTTCTCCCTTTAATCTTTTACCTTTTAATTTATCAGCATATAATGCTACAGGTATCCCTAAATGTTCATTATTTATTTTAATTGAATAATATTGTCCATCATAGTTTATATTACCAGGGATCACCATTGATCCTTCTTTAAAGATATGACTACCAAAAGACTCTATTTGATTCTGTAATTGTGACTGAAGAGTCGTTAACTCTCTAGCCTGAACAGGTTGTCCTGGTTTGAATAATACCTTGTAAAAATTATCTTCCTTATTAAAATCGTCGTAATAAGGATTTATATTTAAATTCGTCTTTTGTGGCATTTTACTTTAGAATTCCAAGATGATCTTAACGTCTTCTTTTTGGCGAGAGTTTCTGGTGATAGTAGGTCTATTGTCTAGATAGATTATTTCACCTGACCCTTTATTTATCTCAGGACTTGCGAGTCCATTTGTGAAGTTAACTCCGAGAGGTATAAGTTTGTTACCTGTTGGGTTTGTACTAATTCCAGTGAAATTAGTATCAACGGATCCTTGAAATCCGCTTGCAGGTGCAACTATGTTATTTGCTGAAGATTCAAAAGATAAAACCTTAGCTTCTGTAGTAACCCCAACATAATCTGTTTGATCTAAAGTTGTTTGATTAAAATACAATGACCTATCTTGGTAGTATTTTAATACTTTAGTATCTGTACTATAGGATACTATATATCCTTCTGCAGTACCTTCACTTACAGTTTGCTGGATTTTTTCACCAATAGTGGGACTTCCACTTGATGTTGATAATTTAACTGAATTTACTGATGAATATTGATTGTCAGTAAATGTAGTTGCTGATCCAGTTACAGTTGGATTTTTTACAATTCCAATCTGTGCAAACTTAGTATCAACTGGGAAATCTCTAGTAGAATCATCAAATCTAGCATAGATTAGAATCTTATCGGTTCCCAATTCTTTATATAAATCAAATCCATGACCCTTTGATGGTGGGATAATTGGAATTAATTTAGCATAATTACCAGCAGAAACTGCAGAGTTTCCAATTGGTCCTAAATCAACCATTCCAAAACTATAGTCTTTACCACCAGCAGAAACAATAGTTTTAGTTATCTGACCAGAACTATTAGTATCTAAAACAACTTTAGCACCAGTACCATCACCTACAACATCAACTTCCTTACCTACAACATTCTGTGAATAACCAGAACCTTGCTGATCTACATATATTTTCTTAATTTGATTATTATTTAAATCAGAATCACCATTCTCCCTAACAGATTGTATTTGTACATCAGTTGAAGTAGACCAATTATTAGGAACAGAAATATATTCTGTAGAATCAAATTTTATAATATCACTAGGAGGAACTGTAAAAAGATACTTCCAAATATATCCATCACCACTCTCACCTGCTCTTGATGGTTCCAAATCTGTGAATAATGGTTCATCTTGTGAAGCATTACCAGTTGTACTTATTCCAGTAGCACCATTATCAATACAAATATAAACATCATAATTCTTATTCATTACATAATAAGTTGCATCATATAATCTTGCAGAACGTGTAATGGGTGAAAGATTTGTAATACTGTAATCATGACGATACATTTCATATCTTGATCCCTGAGTCCAATTGACTCTTTTCACCAACCTTCTAATATTAGCACTTGTTACTTTCTTACCAAACATCATGGTGTCACCAACATGACTCATATTATTAAAATTATCTACAGGATTGGGAGTGTTTGTATCCCATGTAGATGTTCTCCCAAAACCAACATTGGTTGGGTTATCAAGACCTAGAAAGACGTAATAAGAATTTGTAGAGTTTTCTACTGTCTCTACAAAATTATTAGCATTCAGTATTCTAAATTGATCTGTTACGATAGCAGCCATATTATCAGCTTTTTTCTGTATTTATACTAGCCAAGATCCTTTCTCGCAGCACCAGTGCTTCTGAGTCCGTAATCTCTTCTTTGGATTGTTGGATAAGTAGACAATCCTGATGTAATCCGACCTGTTACACCAATAGAAACTGGATCAGTAGATCTACTGAATCCTGATAGTCTTCCCCAAGAGAATCCACCAATTGCACTTCCTATTCCAACAGAAGTACTAATTCCAGTACTGGTAATTCCAGTATCAACATTACAAGTAATAATACCAACACCTGCATTGAATGCACTTACGATGTAGATATTATCCACACAAGTTGTTCCAACTCCAACAACTGCAGCATTGCTGCTATTGACTGATGTTACACCGTGACCGACTTGAGTATCAAAGATGTAAATTGGATATCCAACTTGAAGGTCTGTATCACTAGTATTAGGATTACCTGCAGTATCTCTAGTGATATTAAACTTAATTGCAAGATCATGGGATCCTATTCCATCAGTTACTGCAATTCCAGTAATAGTACCGTCGTATCCCTGCATTGTTGTGATTGTATCAATATCTTCCTTAGTCCATGATGGGAAAGGAGCTATTACTTGAGGAGGAGCAGTAACTGTATATCCAATACCACCATTTGTTATAGTAGTACCAGTTATTATTCCGTTTGTAATAGTTGCTGTTGCAGTAGCAGTTGTTCCTACCCCAACTCCAATAGCATGAGGTGCAGATATTGAAATAGAAGTTGTTGCTCCTACATATCCACTACCACCACTTGTTATTGTTAATGCGGATATTGTTCCTCCAGCACCTACTGTTGCAGTTAATCCTGCAGCAACTGGAGTCTCTCCACTAACAATTAGTCCACCAACACTATTAATTGTAAGAGAACCAAAATCTTGTTCATATCTGAAGAATTTTCCATTATCAACAAATAATTGAGTGTCGGTTGTAGTCAAATCTCCAATTATTCTTGATGTTGGATATACTAATGATTCTATAGAATCTCTTGACTTATAAACAATATCACCACCAACTCTTTTATCAACCTTCTGCTTAGTCCAGTTTGCTGGTTTGAAATTGACTTCATCAATACCTATTCCATTATATAAATTGGTTTCTACCTTATCTGATGCAGTAACAGAGTAAATTGTTCTTGGATCTTGAGTAGTTGTTATACCAGCAGTTGCATACTTAGATACTTGTAAAACATCTCCATCCTTAATTGTTGGGAATAATGATGAACCCGCACCAACTAATACACTGTCAATCCCATTTGTTCCTTTATAGAAGAATATTGAGATATTATCTTCAGGACCAGGTGGAGTCATGAATACAAAGGAAGTTCCTCCATCAAAAGTATAAGATTCGCCAGGATCTTGAACTACTCCATTTACAAATACTAATAATAATGAATTAAGATCAATTAAAGAAGAATTTTGATCGTTAGGATCAATCTCAAAACTTAATAAAGAACTATTATAATATAATGGGAATCTGGTTCTTGCTCCATCCTGAAGATCCTTAATAGAATCAATATAATCAAATTCACCCATATTCCAAGAAGAGAATTGATCATTGTATGTGTCAAGAACAGTAAGTTCAAAATCGTCCATAGCAGAAGTATTACGGAATCTTGATGTAACCAATCCAACTGGTTTAAATACATCTCCTTCTCTGAAATTATACCCATAATTATGAATATTAAATCCAGTAACAGTGAATGATGTAGATCCAATACCTGCTATATTATCACCACCAACAGCAACAGATAAGTTAACACCTGTTCCAGTATCAGTAGTAGAACCAATACCTCTTCTAGAAACACCAGTTATTCCAAGATTTGAATAAGATGGAGAATCTACAAATATCTTTGGATTTACATAATCAGCACCAGCACTAGTAATATCAAATTTTAATGCCCCACCAGTTCCTTTAGGTGCTTTACCAACATTAACAGAAATTGTGTTTGCAGCAGGTGTTGTAATTGCTAAGTTTATAAGTCCATCTATAGGATCACCAACTCTAGGATATGAATGATTGCTATTATGATTATCTTGAGCACAAGTAAATGTGAGAGAAGATGTCTTAATACCAATAGTATCACTAGCACTTAAACCATGATTAGAAGTGGTTGTTACAACTAAAATACCAGTTTCTGGATTATAAGTTGCAGCATTAACATTAAGTGGTGTAGTACCCCAAGCATTTGGTATTATCGCACCTGTTGCTGTACCACCAACGTAATTGTGAGTATTATCTACTACAGTTGCTGTTACCACAGCACCAGTTCCTGCTCCACCACCAGATCCAACACCAACTGAGAGTGTATCTGTATCAATTACGGTAATTGGTAGGTTTGTAGAACCACCAGCAGGGTCAGTTGATCTTGGATAAGTATGATTAGTCTGATAATTATCCCTAGAACAAGTAAATGTAAGAGAATTATCTACAATCTGTACATTACCACTGCTTCTACCGTGACTTGGAATAGTTAAAGTAAGTGTTCCAGTATGAGATTCATATACTGCATTTGTTGGTGTAAATGGACCACCTGTACCAGTAACAGCACCTGTAGCAGCACTTACGAACTTATGATCATATGCTATGTCTGTTACTCCCACAGAAACTGGATTGTTGTATCCAGAACCCCATTCTAAATCGGCATGATATTCGTAAGCAGTACCAGAACCAACATATGTGTGTGGAATAGTACTTGTACCAACATTTGCTGTAAATGTAGTAGTGGATAAAATTCCAGTAATGCTAAATGGTCTATCATTAACGGTATCTGGGAAGATAGTGGTTGTTACTCCTGCGTGAGGTGCAGCACAAGCAAATTCAAGACCTGATAATTTTACTAATTCGTTTATTTCTTTATATTCATGAGTTGTTGAAGTTGTAACTTCAAGTTCTCCTGTAGTATTGTTGTATGATGCTGTAGTAATTCCATAAGTCTTACCAGTTGTAGGAATACCACAAATACCAATTATACTACCATTTGTATTAACAGTTGGTTTTACTTTTGCTCCAGATAGAGGTGCAATACCTAATCCACCAGTAGATCCTAGAGATACAATTACACCTCCTCTTGGAAGTTGGTTTTGATTAACATTATCTTCATCAATAATCAGTGAACCATTGCTAGATGTAATACCTGTAAATGAAATTTTCGTTGATGAAGCAGATCCAACATATTCATAATTATTATTAGCATTGTTGGTTGTGGAAGGATCTTGGAATATTCCATTCATAAGAACAATACTACTTCCAGTTGTAATTCCAGTAGTATTAGCACCACCAACAGTTACTCTATAAGTTTGACCTATACCAGTAAATGAATTAGAAATATCATCAAAAACTGCGTTTGTACTATAATTCTTTCTAAGATATACTCTTCCATTAAATGTTGCTCTTGGGAATTCAAGATTTGAAGAATTCCTTGCTGATGTATTTTTACCAACAAGAGATTCTGTAAAGTGAACCTTATTTCCAATCATATTATACGATCCACCATAGACTCTAGTAGAAGCACTAGCACTATGTGATGTTGCAGAAGATCCAACAAATCCTCTTTCTACTTCTATTACATTTACAGTACCATTATTGGTTATTGGTCCAACTGAAGTTGTTCCAAGACCAACATTAGTCACTTTCATATATTCATCATCTATCTTCACAATATTATTTGTTGCAATAGATGTGATACCAGCAACGCCAAATATAGTTGCAGAATTGTTTAATGCATATGATAAGGTCGTATTTACTGGAGTAAATGCAAGTGGAGATTGAACTACACCATCAATTGAAATTAAACTCTTTTCAAGTTTCTTACTCATTTCTAATTCATGAGAATTACCAGAACCAGCAGATGTATAGGTTTTTCCTAATCCAGCATCAGCTTCTGCTAAAGATAAAGCAAGTTTAAACTTATCCTTATTAACTCTAATTGCATACACATCTGTAGGCATATCACCAGCAGTAAGAGTTCCAATACCTGTAATAGCACCACCCAAGAAAGTATCATTTGGTGTATAAATTAACTTTTCACCAGTCTCGAAGAAATGATCCTGAATACTAAAGACACCAGTTGCTAGATTCAATACTGCTGAATCTGAAGGATCAAATTTCTTCTCAAAAATTGGTGTTCCATTATGATTAATCTCAAAGTCAGTTCTATTAACTCTTGATCCATTAATTGCATTATATTGAATAAGTTTCAATGAATCGGTAACTGTTCCATACTGTAAATCTGGAGGAATATTAACTAAATCACTATCAGTATAAATTGCTTCATTGAAACTCTGAATTTGTAAACTTCCAGAACTAAATTTAGCATCTGGATGGAAAACTAAATTCCAATTTGATCCACTATACTCTGAAGTAAATGTACCAATTCCAGAAGTACTTCCAATGGATAAGAATGGATATGTAGTAACTTTACTGTCAGTACCATCGTGTGCCATCATTACCTGATGCATTGCACTAGTATTTCCAGTAGATACCCTTACATAACTCTTAACAGTTGATATCCTATTCTTTTCTAATTGAATAACAGCAGTAGTACCCAATCCAACTGGATTTTCATAATTTGTCTCAAAATTAACAGTTCTTTCAGTTCCATCAGATTGACCTGTTTTCTTGAATCTATATGTCCCTATTCCAGCAGCAGTTGTTCCAATACCAATAATTCTTGTTCTAACATCAACCTGATTAGAAGTATTATTCTCATAAGTTAAAGATAATATATTAGAACTAATAGTAGAAGTAAATGTTCCTATAAAATTAGATATAGATCCATCTTCAGAATCAGTATAATACTCTCCAGTATAAACATTTGTTCCATCATGAGTTAAATATAACTCAACGTAATTTGATTGTGTTGTTACCTTATCAACAACTTCAATAGAGGCAAAATAAGCATCTATATCAGTAGTATTATCTTGAATAATTAATTGAGAAGTTCCAGCACTTACTAATTTGTTTATACCTGTTAAATCAACAAATCCAACTGATTGAGTTCCAATTCCCGAAAGATCAGTATTAAATGAACTCTTAAAGATCTTAATATCATAATCATTGTCGTAAATATTATCAGGAGTAAATTTAAGTGAAATGTTATCAGCAGAGTCCATTTCTGCTTTTAATTCACCCAATTCTGAAGGTGTACTATGAACTTTTGATCTTTCAAAAGTAAATACATCATTTTCATCCTTAAAGAGAACAATATCAGATATTTGAATATTACCAGTATTTGGATCTCTAACTTGAACTAAGAAATTGGCATAATCATCATCAAGTGGTAATTCTACATATGGATCTAATGTAGCTTCAGAATTAGAGAATAATGGACTTATATTGTCTATTTCCAGAACCCTATTAGTCTTACATTCGATATATGGAGATAATTTTGTATTTAAGAATTTTAAGAACTTAGATTTACCACCAGAAGTATCAACATCGACTGTAAGATCAAAGTTATTAATAGTATCTACTCTTTTTTCTTCTAGTAAATCAACTGCAATTACAAAATCTTCTGTAGCAGCAGTTACACCAGCGTTAACACTAGATGTTATACCTACATCAGCAAAATTCTTAAGTCCACTAGTATGAAGAAGACGATTTACTGGATTTATTAATTCATCATATGTAATAGGACTCTTAACGGTGTAAGATAGATTCTGATAGTAATCATTATCTGGTAATAATTGATAATCTTCATTCAATTTACCAATATTATCACTCCATCCTTGATCTTGTCTCAATGAGTAATTAATTTCAAATTGTGCTTTATTAAGATCTACAGTATTAACCGTTGCAATAGTTCCACTATTAACACCCTTTATCAATTGACCAATAACTAAATTAAATGCACCAGGTGTATCTTCATTTACTTTAATAGAATCAGCATTAGATTCAGTTACAGTAAGATCAACTTCTACATAATCAGTTCCAATTAAAGCTAATAATTTTTCACCTAAATCAAAATCAGATCTTGCTTGTGTTACTGTAAATGTTGGATAATCACTAATGCTTATAATATTAGCGTATGAATTTTGAGTTGTTTTTGCAACACCAGGATTAGTAGCAATTCCAGATAGATTATATTCTAATTCTGCTGGATTTGTATTACTAAATGTTGCTATTTCAAAGAATCTATACCCATTATCTGGTGAATTGAATCCATTACCACCAGTAATAGTACTATCTGTATACTGCTGAATCCCTTCCACAAATACTTTTTCACCAGCAGAAAATGGTGCTGTAGTAAATCCTAAAACTGGTGTAACTAAAGTACAAGTTACAATTCCAGTTGAAGGATTATATTCTGCCTTAGAGACTGAAAGACCATTACTATTGTCTACAGGGTAAACCTTATGTTCAACTGAAGTCAATCCTTTAGGTTCTAAAATAACATTAACACCAGAAATAGAAGAAGAACCTTGATTTATAAAAGCCTCTAAGTATCCATTTGTTATTTTTTCGCCAGTATCAGGATTAACAAGATCTATATTAGGAACACTAGTATAATCTGAACCACCATCCAATACTTGAACTGCAGTTAACTTAGTATTATCAATTACAGAAACTATAGGAGGAACAAATGCTTCTGGAGTTAATGTAGGATCTGATGAATATTCATATCCTGGATCAAGGATTCTAACATCATCAATTCTATTAATATTCTTAGATTGAGGTAAGACATTAGCATTAATACCTTCTGTTGATGCTATACTTACAAATGATGGCAATTTCTTATATCCTGCTCCACCATAATTAAGTTGCAATCTATCAACACCACCTCTAGCAGTTAGTGAATCAGTTGTATATTCTAATGTTGATGTATTTGTTTGTGAGTAAGTAAGAGATTCTGGTATTTCTTTTAACGATACGCTAAATTCTGTTACACCAATACCATATACTTCGTAAGTGCCATTATAGTCACTACCACCATATTTGATATTTGTATAATTGGAAACGTCTGTATCTGATGTACTAATAAATCCAGATTTTTGTACATTATAGAATAAACTCTTTGGATTTATATTTGAATAATTTAGAGTTAATGTTGCTGTAGTTGTAACACCTACTGTTCCTACTCCAGTTACCGTAAAACTATCTGTTTTTCCAGTTGAAACAAATTCATTCTTATATTCATTATCGTAGAATAATTTAAAGTCATATCCAGATAAAGAAGAATGAGATACATCAAAAACAAGATTATTATTCTCAAGAACCGAAATTCTTGGATTAACTAATGAAAATTCATGTTTAGCAGAACCACCACCATTACTTGTAATATCTTTAATTAGAGGTGGAACACTAAAAGCATCTAATCTTGTATCACATAATTTAAAATCATCATTACCTTGATTATAAACATAATATGTTCTCTTATCTGTCAATCCACCAGCAACAGAGGGAGAAGTATAATAAACCTTATCACCTGTTTTATATCCATGAGAAGTAAGAGTAAATTGATTAAGACCAACATTAACACCTGATGAATTGGTTGAAATTGGATTAATTAAAACAGTTTCATTTAATTCATCATATCTAACATCAATTGATACTGATGTTCCAATACCAACTGATTGATCTGGTTTAACATTGAATGAAATTTCATCACCCTTTAATAATCCATGTGCTGTTGAAACTCCTACGGTTGCAGTAATTTGCTGAAGGTTTCCTGTTATTTGAGTAAAGTTTGACTCTAATGAATATCTAAAATCACTAGTTCCAACTCTATTACCATTACTAATAAATGCAACACCAGAGGTATTAGTTGTTAATCCAACCTGAGTTGCAATTCCAATATAATCTGGTGATTTATTAATAACATAAACTGTTTGACTATTTCCATTTGCTGGATCAGGAAGAAGCCATCTAGTTGCATCTTCATCAGTAGTTACTGTTAATGCATATCCAGCAGCAGGTTTCCTAAGAATTACCTCTTGAGCAGTCTTAAATGGATGATTAGGTAGGTAAATGCTATAATTTGGAATATCAACAACTTCAGATACTTCACCTCTGGTATAGAGTGTTGTTGTACCTACACCTACAGCAGTTCCAAGACCGATTGATTGATGTGGGTTAAAATATTCTACATCATTTATCTTAGAATCAAAATAAGGGGTTTCAACTGGGATAGTAAGATAACTAGGAACTAAATCGACAAATGATGATGATGTATGTGCTGCTCCAGCAACTCCTCTTTGTACTCTTATAATACTTCTAGTATTAAATTTTTTAAGAACTTTAAGTTTCTCTGTTCCTATAGTAATACTACTACCAACAGAAATCTGTTCTGGAATAGTAGAAACATAGATATCAGTTACAATTCCAGTTGATGCAGAAGTAGGAACATCTTGGAAAAGAACAGTTCTTGCAGTTGTTACTCCAATTCTATGAGTACCTGCAAGATTCTTAATAGTAAATGTTGAGGTATCACCTAATGTTCCTTCGGTTCTTATACCA
>Ga0209404_10000345_pt1 | contig 37044 bp, 54 predicted proteins | sample TroAtlMetagenome_2_FD_187447 | JGI IMG/M metagenome (GOLD analysis project Ga0209404, IMG submission 187447) | Marine eukaryotic phytoplankton communities from Atlantic Ocean - Tropical Atlantic ANT8 Metagenome (SPAdes) (version 2) | ecosystem: Environmental > Aquatic > Marine > Oceanic...
GGGCAAATAGAAACGGTACGATCAGGGCTTGACTTTCGTTCGGAGGCAGGTTAGATCTTTACTTTCTGTTAGAGGTGGCGAAACACCTATTCAAGTATAGACGATGTGTGTAATTGTGTGATTATGTGTGTTAGTTGTGCTTAGAGCGTGTTAGAAGTGCTTAGACGCTGCCAAGTAGGGATTTAATAATATATCCTATAACGATAAGAGAACATATTGGTATTAGATTTGCGCGTAGCCAACTGTAGAATTTATTCCTCATTTAACGGATCTCTCTCTGTATTATCGAATTGATTAGTACGATTTCCGCCCTGTTCTTTCGATGCTCTCCCTATAGCTCTGTCTATGTCTCCGAATGTCTCTAATGGTGCTGATATAGGCTCTTTATTAATCTCTTCTACATGCGTTATTCTCTTCTCGCTGTAACTGAATATGTTTGCCTCTAAGTATTCTCTCGCTGCTATAAGGATTGTTTCTCGTGTTGGTTGAGGATATGTCTGATTATCAAACTGTAATTTAAATGGATGTATTTCTATCTCCACTATGTCTGCTTTATCTTCACTCATAATATTCCATCCACCCAATTTTCAGCTATACTCTCAGCCCAGGACTCGCTATGATTATAGGCATCTCGTCTTTCCACTAGGACATTTGACTCGTATAGATTTACATAGTATCCTTTAGAGTTTAGATAGACTTCAGCATATCTAGGGTCTCGCCTAAATGTGTGCATTTGTTTATCTACCATGTCGTTGCCTCGCCATCCTGTACCATATACTCCCATTTTATTCTCCTTTATCCGCGTGCTTACTGCGTAATACTTACCAAAATACTGATACGATTAGAGTTATTTCCATCGTATCGTTAATTATTTATATGTGTTATTTTCTAATCGTCTTGTAAACGGTTAAGTGCTTTTTTATTGATTACCTTTCTTGCTGCTATATCTTCTGGCGTGTTCATTATAGGATAGTTTTGTATTTCCTCTATCGTCCGTCCACATCCAATACATATATCTTCTATGCCATTGTCTTCCATGAGGCATACTCCTATGCACGGTGATTGAGGTATCATAATTATTCAATTGGAACCTGTCTCAGGCCTACCAGATTATCGTTATCTAAATCTATTATGTGCATTATTGCCATATCAGGATCGTTCATCCAGGCCACTGTCTTATCAGCATATTCATCTATTCTCTCTGGTGTGATACCATTAGGCGATACTTGTATAATTTTAAGAGTATCTGTGTTATTGGCCATTGCTATTTGCTGTCCCATTGCTCGTTCTACAGCATAATGAACATACTGAGGATAATGAGCAGGCCACATTGTTATCGTGCTCGTTACATCACAAATAGTGCAGGGTATTTTGTTATTATTGAACCACTGATATAGTCGTAATTTCCACAGCCAGGTCTTACTAAATTCCATTAGCATATCTCTCACATCGCCATCAGGAGCATTATGTGGTACTGATAGTTTCTCTTCTACACCTATGTTTATGAATATTTGATTAGGCAGATGCTGTTGCTTCTTTATAAATGCGTCAAATGATGCGCCATAATCTATATTGTCTCTTCCAAATTTGGTAACACCATGACATCTATCCGCTACTGCAACAGAATAATCTGATGTGCTACCTATTACCCATGTTCTCATCCTAACTTCCTCGCTATATAATTATCTATTAATTCTCTATGGACTTTCAAATGTTCTAGTCCATATGGTTTTATCTCTTTAAATGTTTTCGTCATGTCCTCGATTGTATTTATTCCGCCAGTCACATATCTGTGGTAATAAAATATACCAGGACCTACTTGTTCTGCTGTTGATGGCTCTGTTGCTAAATCAGCAAATAGTTTCCATGCCTCCCAGATGTTAAATGTATCGTGTTTCCATTTCAATACACCATCAGCCTCCATGTAAAATTTAACTACACGACGCATGGACTCTGGTATCTCATCATAATCCACACCCATTTCCTCGTTAGTTGTTTCTTTAAATACTCCTGATGATAATGCTGTCTTTTCAAATATACTAGGATTAGTCATCATGTTTCGTGTTTCGTTCTGTGTAATCATAAGAGGCGAGAATAGGACAGACTGTCGTGGCATATTCTTTTGCATCCACTTAATACCATCTATAAATGTTTCAGGAGTTTCATGTGGTAATCCTAATATAAATGCTATCGTTGATTTGTATAATCCTCTATCAGAATGCTGGAACCACTCTCTCGCTGCTATCAATCCTTCTTTTATTCTCTCTGACTTCATGCCTTTACCTACATATTTACCAGCAGCATCGTTGAGTGTTTCAATACCATAAAAATGAGACCACAATCCCATATCCCACATTGGCCCCCAATCCTGTGGCCTGTGTGCCATTAAATCACCTCGTATAAATCCTTGCAAGTGTGGTTTGAATGGTAGTCGTCCTATTACCTCGGCAAATTTCTCTAGTTTCTCTGTATAATCATTTACAGTTTCATCTGTTAGTGTGTAAACAGTCGTGCCCCAGCGTTCATAGTTCTCTAATAATTCATTATAAACACTTTCCTCGCATCGTGTGTAATCGCCCTTGACTCCTAATACAGAGAATGAGCAGAACTTACATTGAAACCTACACCCTCTGGATAATTCTATTGATAGTATCTCATCAGGCTGTATATAATCTCTATCTTCATATTTAATATGTGCATGTGTCCAGGGAAATGCTGGATGGTCATGTCTGCACTCAACGACATTCCTTTCAGCGCCATAATAGGTTCGTTTTCGTACAATTAGATCATGTTCTAGGCCTCTTTTCATTTTGCAGTATTCTGTTATTGCCTTTTCGCCATAACCAGCGAAATAATAATCACATTGATAACCGATGATTGCTGAAACATTCTGAGCACCTGATATAAAATCTACTTTGTGTCCAAATTCATTCTTTAATTGTGTCCATATATTATATCGTTCTATGGCATGTTTTTGGTCGTTCTCTCCTGCACCACCATTAGGAAATATAGCTGATACTGCTATGAATAATGTATCATCTCTTATTCTGTCATCTAATAGCTGGTGTAATTGTTCGTATGTCCATGCAGGCCAAAAGTCTATAACCTCTATGTCATATCCTTCTTCTCTTAAATGTGTTGCTATTCTGTGTGCACCAGGAGCTCGTTTAATTCCTGGCCATGAGTCAACAGGCTTTTCCTCGTCCTTTTGTGATTCCAGATGAATACGACGATCGCCGTTATCTTCTCTCTCCTGCATACCACCAAAGATGATACCATGCCCTAAACTCATATTGACTCCAACTGCCCTCGCATTATTAGTTCTCTCCATTGAGGGACTTGCAGTTCCATTTTTGTTTCTTTTATTGCGTTATAAGCTCTGACTTCCTCGCTTACATCAAATAGATTGACTGGTTCTCCTGGCGGAACCTGTGGTGCCACATAATCAAATACATATTTGTTTAGTTTGGCAAAATCAATATAAAAATCAAATTGAGCATTTATGACTTCACCTAAGTGAGGCCTTAAATGCGTAGAGTAGAACATATTATCCCTCTTTATATTTATGTCTCTCATGCTGACACCTTGAAGGTATGCAGCGTGGTTGTGGCTTTCAATAGGATCTCGTAATATTAATATATGTGTATGATTTGTATAATCATGTGTGATTGATGTCCAATGATATGGTTTGACGAATGCCAGCATAGTCTGTGTTCCCACATTCTTAAAAAGACTTTCAAATACTTGAACACCCACAGGGCCATGAGCGTAAACTGTTATATTCTGTGTTTCAAGATATGTGGTTAAAATACTCTCGTCAGTATATCTTTCAGGACTTTGCATCTTCTTCAATTTTATCAGTAATTCTTTCCAACACCTTAGCATTATATTCTAATGTGTCTATGAATTCTATGTTTTCACCAAAGAAATGCATCGTTACTAATCCGTTTTTGGATTTCTTCTTACAATAATCTATCATATTGCCTGTACCTTCTTTAAAGCCAATCCTATATGAGGACCACATGCCTCCACAAAGTATTGCTAAAAATAAGAATCCAAATACTAAAGTGATATCTGTCATTACATTAACCTCTCTACTAAGTTTCTAATTAAAAATAATAATCCTACACCGTTGAGTAATATCAAAGCTCTGTCTTTCCATAGTATAGACACCCAGAGCCAAAGTGCCACACCAAATGTTGATACAATTAAGTCTGCTTGTTCTAATCCTGCTACTCCTCTCATGGACATAGCAGATAGTATAAAAATAGATGCCACCCATTTTATATACCAGTCAATGGTATATTTAGGTGTGGCGGATTTAAATATCCTTTTGGAATTTGCTATTTCTTCTTCTGATATCTCTCTCGGCTTCTTTTCGTTCAACAAAGTCATATATCTCTTTCCAATTTCTGACAACCTTAGCGTTGCCATTGTAATTTAAATTATGTCCGTGCTCCATGAGTAGTGCCTCGAACCCTACACTAGCTCCTGCCTCAGCATTTACATATTTGTCTTCTACCCAAATGCTACCATCATATTTATTAGCTAACTGCATTAGAATCTCATCTTTATCAGCACCACATGCTAAGTAATGGTATTCAACAAAAGTATCCTCTCCAAATAGTTTTTTAAGATTAGCAGTTCTTAATGCTTGTGCATATACATCATCACTCAAGCTCGTTACTGCTACAAATTTGTAACCTAATTTCTCAGCCATCATTTTCATATAATGTTGTGCATCTCTTAATGGTGGTAAAAAGCCCATGTGTGCTGAACTATTGAATTGTGCCACTAATCTATCTGCTAGTGGTTTATCAATATTATATTGGTTACATACACTATATTGTGGTAGTGGATCTCTATTATGTCCATTTGATTCCATCCAAGTGTGGAATGCAAATTCCCAATCCAGGCATACACCATCACAATCTGTTAAAATTACTTTACTTTTATCATACATTATTTCTTTCATATTATTCCTTATTATGTCTATATTATGCACTCTTTAGGACCTTTTGTCAAGCGATTTAATGTCCTTAATTGTGTAATTTGTTTGTTCTTTAATGTATTTGTGGCCTAGTTTAGACTGCATATCCCATGCTTCTAACTCCCATGGATAGCATCTGCCATCTGTGTATTGTTTGTTGAACCACAATGTCCTGGGAAAGTCTTCCTTTAGTTCTTTTCTAGTATATTGTTTGACATGTACCATCTCATGGCATGTGGTTAAAATAAGATTATATAAATCTTGTTTGTTGTCTATATCTATTTGGAATTCGTTACCGCCAACATGTAAGCATTGACCCATAACATTTTGTGTTGCTTCGTAATTGCCAAGTTGGACATCTATATCTAAAGTTCTATGCAAAGGGAGCATTTCATCAATACAAAAGGAAATAACATTATATACTCTATTCCTTTGTGATTTAAATCCCCCTGTAACATGTATCAAGTTACCTGGGTGCATGAGCTAAACTCCTGATCTAAATTGTTTATCTAAGTTCTCGAATGATAGCGCTGTTTCTAGTTTCTTGCCCATGTTATCATCACATAAAGCTTCTACTAAAGCTGCTAATTCTTTTGCAGTCATCTGACGAATCTCTTCTGCAACTCTTTTAGGACGGGTTATGTCTTGAGTACTCATTTACTAACTCCTCCCCTGTTAATTGTTTGCCCATTGTGATAACTTCACCAGTATTAATGATGGTTCTTTTAATTGTGCCATCGTTATATTGAACATCCATTACAGGACCATCATCAGTATCCTGTGGTCTGTCATCATACCACATAGATTTTAATTGATGTGAATGTAAACATTTAACACCACCAGCCCATTCTTCAGCAGCTCGTCTTTGTTTAACCATTTCTACTCTCTCGTCATATTGTGTCATTATTATACCTCATTTACTTTACATATGATAGCAGAAAGAGGACCAACAGTCAACCTAGAATAGGGCTTTTGGTCCTCTTGATATTTATGATTATTCGCCTTTTACTAAGGTCCAAATACCATAAGCCAGTGCTGGCCATGCTAATAGTTTAACAATAGGTGCTGCAACTATGATGAGTAAAGCCCCACCAATTACTACAATACCATCCCATGAAGTACGCTCTTTTAAACGAGCCTTAATATAGTCTAACATATTACCTCCTATTGGTCTGTTTCCCTTGGTATAATGCTCCATCGTCCGAATAAGACTACTGAATAATATGAAGCATACGCCTTCCAAGATGCCACTTTAGGATCTGATTCCTTCATAGCTTCTAGGAACACTTTGTCTGCTACCTTTTTAGCTTGGGCAGACACTTGACGCGATTCCTCTGTCTCATGGGAGCCTCCAGAGGCAACGGTATAACCGTTTTTCTCTCTAAAGTCTCTGATAGCTGAGTATAAGGCATCGTGAATAACTGCTGATCTAGCGATATCAAATGGTGCAATAAATGCCCACGCAATTCTAGGTACTGATGCTAAATCAGTTTTAAAACCTTTTTTGGCTGTAATTTTACCAGCCTTTGTTACATGTGCTCCAATCTTTTTAAGCACTTTTTTATCTTTTTCATCAAGTTTATCACTATCAAATATTAAACTAGCATCCAATGCCCACGATTTAGGTGGAGTGAACTTTGCATCTAGTAGTTTGTTAAATTTAGACATAATCTCTCCTATTACATATATGTTCTATTCTTATTTATAAATAATAAAACATATAGGTTGACATATAGTTAACCAAAGTGCATACTTATAACAAAAAGGGAAAGACATGGCTAAATTAGAAAAAAGTTCAATGACAACGGCAAATATACATTACACGGAGAATATAATTGCTGATGCTAAGTCTGGTGAATTAAAGATGCTGGATGGAACAGTACTTAAAGGTATAACTCATATAGAGACACCATCACCAACCCCTAATGGAACTGCTAAATATCATAATATTACGACGATTAATTCTACAACACTAAGAATGGCATTCCAAACAATCCCAGCTCGTAAGTCCGCATTTTTCGTAAAGAAAGTAGGTACTAGTGTTACTTACCTAGGCAACATATTTGGAAAAAATGGTGTGGATAAGGACAGCATATTTGATAAGCGAGGTAAAGCTGGCAAAGCTGGTAAAGATGGTGCTTATCCAATGGGCAACCGTGGAGGGATAGCAGAAGGTGTGTATGCTGCTGCTATATTCTTAAGATTTACAGCCGATCAAAATAGTAGAGCTAAAACAATAAAAGAGGATGATCTAAAGAATTTTATATTTAGTAAGATGAATAAGAGCAACACAGGAGAAGTTAAAGGACATGGTCCTAACCGAGATACAAATCTAAAAGATAATGTCTGTTTAACATATGGTCTTAAACTTAAAGATTGGAAATGTTTAGCAGATAAAAGACTGTGGCCTCATTGGAAAAACGAAAAGCATGTTAAAATAGATGGTTACAAGGAAATTAAAAAGACAGGGCATGACATGATTTCAGCAGCACTAAATTATGTAAATGGAATTGCCTATCAGAAATCAGGACAACCAGATTCTGTTAGAGCTTGGGCACATACATTTTGGAATAATGGTGTTGTTAATGATGTTATTATAAATGCTGAAGGAGAAAAAGCACAAGACGAAACAAAAGTAGATATTAGAGTGAGTGCAAATAATCATGACGGAGATATGGTTGATGATATATTAAGAATCTCATTAAAGTATGGTGGTGTTGGACAGTTTGGACAAATGTCTGGTGTAACTTGGGATATAACTGCAAATGTTTTTAAAGAGTGGTTTGGTTTTACAAATACCCAAATAGAATATGGAGAGGATGATTTTAATAGAGCTATTATAAGAGGCACAGGTAATAATAGTCATAAGTCAGATGCTGCAAATGCTATGTTTAAGATGTGGGAAGCACAAATACCTAAAATTGAAAAGAAAATACAGACAGAAGATGGCGTTAAAGCATTTTCACAAGCATTTTACAAGCATATATCACAAGGTAAGAAAGCAACAGAATTTGAGGCTGGTGTTACACTTGTCGATGCTGTTAAAACAGGATCTAAAATTTACAATTTAGATAAACTAAAGGATATAGACTTTACTGGCCACGCTATTAAAGCAAAATGGGAGATACTTGAGCCTAGTTCTAGATCAGGTAAAGTATCTGGTTTTAGTCACATGCCAAAAGATTTGTGCCAAACCACAATCTCTGGCATTATCGCTGGCAAGGAACAAGATATAGTTAGAATCCGTATTAAAAGAGGTGACAATAATAATAAAGGTCCTTATTATAGAACAATATTTGAAAAACAACACGGATTAGACGAGCTAATATTAGAAGCAGAAAGAACTTGGGAAGCTGAACACTAATGTCTAAAGCTTCGTTATTCTTTTTATTCAATCACAAAGACAGTCTATATATCGTAGACAACAATCATGTACAAGATGTTCCAAAGCCTCGTGAATTGATTAGAAGGTTCTCTACTATTGAACAAATAAGAGAGCATGCACTACATTTAGGAATACCTATTGCTAACGACACAGCACGAGAAAGAACCAAACACCACACACCTGAAGGATTAGAAAGAATAAGACAAGCAAAACTAGGCAACAATCATCCAGCAGTTCGTAAAGGTCGTGGTCCAGAGTTTAGAGAGAAAGTATCTAAAACAATGACAGGTACAAGAGGTGGTGAAAATAATCCTATGTATGGCAGACAACATAGTAAAGACACTCGTATAAAAATGTCTTATGCTTCTAACTTTAAAGAGAAAAGACGCTGGTGTGTATCACCTGAAGGTGTGACTACAACAATACCTGTATCACAACCATTACCAGAAGGTTATCAATGGGGCAGGTTCTACGATCCTTATAAGCCTGATACTGAACCGTTTAAGTTATAGACTTTACTACTCTCAACACTATCTAACATTTTAACAATACAATTAGCAGTCGTTTGCCAATTACTTTTAACTAAATGTCCTGGCTCTACGCCAAAGTATATGTCTTTTTCTTTATGTGCTAAATAGCGCATTATATGTAAATTTACACTCTTAAATGCAAAATAAGGGCTATATTGTGGCATAAAATGAGCACCTATGCCTTTACTAAGCATCCAACCTACCTTGGCATTAGGTAATAGTTCTATAGATCCTAATATATGTAGACATACTAGGCAATTCATCTCATAAGACTTATGATCAAACTCCTCAGGCATATAGTGGTGATTAAAGAATACTAGATCATACTCTTTTAGTCTAGCATTGTATCCATGTTCTAAAGCAGGTAATACAAATCTAGGTATTACTTCAACTGTATAATTATTTCGTTCTAGTTCTTCTCTTAACTCTACACCAAATCCTGAAGAGCATCCTGTTAATAAAGCGTTAGGCATATATCTTTTCCATTGTTTTACTTGGACCACAAGCATCATAACATTGTAGCATCGTGTTACTATCCCATTTGTCATACATCTCTTTAAAAGGATCGCCGTCTAATATCTCTTTTAATGACATGGTATGTAAATTATTATTTATATCTTTAAACACATCTCTTGCTTGTTGCTGGTGTACATAAGATACCGTTCTATTGTCGAGATACTTCTTCATTAAATGTCCGTAAAAACTACAAGGCCAGACTGTACCATCACAATTAATTCTAACTTCATAACCACCATCACCAAACAGATGATTAGCACTGCATGTTACACAACCTTCCTTCTTGTTGTACACTTGCTCTAATCTATCTCTCCACTTGTCATAACCTTCATCTTTTAATTGCTCTACAAATTTAGCAACACTCTCTTCTATCACTGGTATCTTTCTATCATCTGCTGGTTGTATATAATATTCTACATTATAATCCTTATCCCTAGCAGGCATAGGGCCACCTTCAAAGCCATTAGGATTCTTAAATACTATCTTAAAACCTAACTCATCTGCTAACGCTCTTGCCTCAGCATACTGGTGTTCATTATGTTTGAACTTTAAATAGTCCCATTCTGCTTTAGCTCCTGTCTTACTGTAAGTTCTCATATTGCTTACAAGTTTATCCCACTTAACATTTCGTCTGTATATGTGATTAGTATCTTCTAAGCCATCAACAGAAAATATTACATAACTTCTACTGTTCATAGACATACCTAAGTCATGCCAGAACTTTGTAGTCTTCATACCACCGTTGGTATGTATTTTAATTATAGGTGAATGTGTTGTTGTTTTGTTTATATAATCCATGATAGGAATTATATCTGGTGCAGTACAAGGATCGCCAAAGTCTCCTGCAAATGTCCAGAAGTTTATTTGCCTTACAAAGCATATAGGGAAGTCGTTCTTGAATCGTTCTAAGGAATATGATTCCTCTGTGATATTAGGATTTAGATTAGGACTAAAATTATTATACCTTGGGCACCAAGGACAAATAGAATTACAAAGAGTAGATACTTCTAAATGTACGCTCTTTATGTTTTCGTATTTCCAATATTTATTTGGCACTCTTCTTGACAGCCTTCTTCCTTTTCTTCTTAGGTTTTACATATTCAGTAATACCTAAGTCAGGTAAGATCGCTTCAAGTTTAGGATACAAGTTTAAAAGTTCTACATCTTTAACAGCTGTCATAAACTCTGCTTCTTTATGATGTATTCCTTCCATAATAGACATCCAATTCATTTCCTGTTTCCAGGCTGGCAAGTTCTTCATATTACTCTGAGGATCTGTAAATGCTTTTATCCTTCTAAACTCTAATGTAATAGTTGTTTCACCCATGCCTTCAGGTATATCATCTTTAATCTTAGATGCTTCAGGTAGTCCTGCAGGTAACCCCCAGTCTACTTCTTCAGCGCCAACGCCCCACCTTGTAAGTGGGACAATGGTTTGATTCTTAGATGCAATAGTTTTTAGTCGTTCTACTTGATCTTTCTTAGGTGCTTCGAACACCCAGTCAAAAGCCTCGTTTAATTGTCTAAACTTTGTAGGCTCTACCATTGTCTTCTCCATAGTTAAAAATTATATGCTAGACTTATAACCGCTTCAGATCCTAAGTCATCTCTGCCTTCACCATAAATAGCTGCTAATGTGTAACTACCTATGTCCTTACTTATATTTATACCATAAAAGTCAATAGGGTCTTGCCAAAAGACTGACACGGATACCATTTCAATAGGCAAAGCATAACTATACTCTGCGAAATGGTTATCATCGTTGTCTAAGTCTTCCCAATAATATGCTGAGAAACCTCTAAATGTTCCACCAACATACCACTCTTCCAATTGATTTCCTGGCTCGTTGTTAAAGTTATATTGAATAACACCGACATCAATAGATAATTCATCGTTAATATCATGTGAATATCCTGTATAGACATCCCACTCATAGTCTGATTTATCTCCATAATCTACTTCTGATACCCATGCTCCTGAATACCAACCGTTATGTTCTGCTTCTACTCCTGCTGATATAGCACTACTGCCTTTTTGACTAGTGCCTCTCCACAAATAGTCAGAACCTACTGTGATACCACCTGATACATCAAGTGATTGTGCGTAAAATGGTGCTACTATTAATGTAGCTAGTATTAAAAATTTTTTCATTTGCTTCCTTATGTTGTTAAAACTCATCAATAACATCAATCATATGTTTCATTTTGTTCTTGATAAAGTAGTCCAACAGGTGACTCTTGTCTTTATTAGTCTGTGAACTGTAACTATTTATAATTGCATCTTTAATGTCGTCAGGAGTTTTGGTTAAATCTACAAGTTGTGAATTACGGACATAGCCTGATGCCATATCTCCTGTTACCCAATCTTCTGGTTTTTGTTTAACCCACTTCTCTACCTGTGCCTTACGAATAGGTTTTTGTCGTTTACCTTCTACGAAACAATCATCAGGAGATAACATATTAGGAACACCATCACCTTTATCTCCTCTGATAATATGTTCCATTAGAACTTCATGTGCTGGTACTTTAATCTTAACCCATTTCTTTTGTGCAGGTGCCCATTGTTTTACATTACTATATTTCTGTAACTGCTGGAAGTCATGATCTCCTGATACAATAAGAAAAGGATCAGGAGTTATATCACCAAACAATGGAGACTCTTCACCTATTGTCTGACTATACTCTGCTAATGTTCCTATAACATCATCTGCCTCTGCACCGTCAACATTAATAACAGGATAAGGAAACACCTCATCTAGTTCTTCTCTAACAATATTAAGAGCATCAAATATAGTATTCCAATCCATACCACTAGACTCTCTGGTAGCTTTCCTACCTGCTTTGTAATAAGGAAATACTTCTCGTCTCCAATACTTCCTGTTATCACATGCAATAATTAACTCACCAAACTCTTCTTTATGTTTCTTATTATAAGATCTAATGGTGTTCAATATCATATGTCTAAGTAATGGCAAGTTAACATCTATATCTGTCCTGCCTCGAATCTCTGCCATGAAGGCACCAATAGCTACCTGATTATAATCTATGACTATCATTATTGTACCTTCAATAATAACATGTTAGGATTGATACGAGTCTTAACTTTCATTTGTTTACCTCGTATTTTACCTACCACATCATGTATTGCCTTTCTAGATTTAGACATTATTAACTTGAGCTGTTCATCTGGCTTACGCAAAGTCTTTTCATATGATAAGCCTTCATCATAACCTGTAACAGATGTGCCTTTAACACCTAGTCCACCATCACCCTTAGACTTATATAGCCCTAGTCTACGGCGTTTCGTGTCATATACCCACACCTCACTACTACCTAGGATATCTACAGGGTTAATAGATGCTATGTTTAAGTCCTTATCTGCTTGTAAATGTCTTAATCGTGCTACTATCTTACGAGGATCTTGTGGCTTCTTACGCCTAACAACCTTAGTTTCCTTCATAGTTAGCAGTTGCATGTTAGCATCTTCTAAATAGTCAACGATCTTTTTAGTTTGTGGTCTGGATACATGACTATAACCTTCCACTAACTGTTCGTCCCAATCATCTCTATCTTTAATCTTACGAACTCTTACTAATTCCTTAAACTCATCTAGAATACTAGATATTTCTTCGTAAGCTTCTGATGCCTCTTCCTTCTTTAGTGGTAGGGATTTAAGTAACCCTTCTACATTTGAAGACTTCTTGCCATCACATAATGCCTGTACTGATAGTTCAACAGCATCTAGGAACATAGGTAGTTCCTGTCTAATAACTTTAGGTTTGATCTTAACAACCTTTTTAGCTGCTTTCTTTTCAGCTATAGCTTCGTTGCCTTTCTCAATAAGTTCAGGTAGTTTGTTATCAATCCAAGTTCTAACTTGAACTGGCATCCATCCTACCTTGTTCTGAAAGAAGGCATACTGGCCTATTGTTAAGTATCGCCAGTCAGGACAACCAAGCACAGATGTCTGTGTCTTTTTATCCCAGCCAGAATGTTTCTTAACCCATTCCCGAAACTCTTTGTAAGTTTCTTTGTTTGCTATTTCCTGGTGTATCCAGTATCCTGTATCTTTAAAAGCTTTATATCGCTCTTCCTCATCGTTAAGTAGGCTGAGTGCAGCCCAGTTAGGTTCAGCCATGAGGTACTGAGTTCGTTTTTTCGTTCGTGCCATGAAAGGACTCCTTTATTAATCATACTACTAATTATAAGCGCAGTACAACCTAGAGTCAATACTCTAGAGGACCATTTCTTATGATTTGTCTTCTGTGAATGTAGAAACTTGCTCTTTAGGTGTGTTTGTAGGACCTAAAGATGTAAACCTTATAACACTATCATATCTAAGTGATCGCCAGCCTTCTTTCTCTGTGTCCCATACTACTAACAAACCTGGATTAGAATTAGACTCTTCTCCTGCGTATCCTTCTGGTAGAAGGTGTGCTTGTAGTGTACACTTCATCTCTCTGATACTTCCGTCTACTTTCTGAAAAGTAAATTGTCCGTGATTATATCTAAGAAACTCTTCTGTTTCTCTTCTATAGTCATCATCGTTTCGTCTTGGTTCAAACTCTATTACATTAGGCATTTTTGCCTCCTTTTTTCTTATCTATTAACCATTGTAAGTCTACTTCCTTCTTCGGGTCCATTTTAGACTCACTCCCATATTTTTTCTCAACCCATTCTTCAACATGTTCTTCTATTTCAACAGGCTCTCCCTGCATCATAGGTCCTTGCATTGTAGCGTCAGGCGGTAGTTCTATGTCAATATGTACATCATCAGTTATACCTTCTAATCTATCTTCTAGTTTAAAGTATAAATCAGTTTTACCTGATGACATACTAGCCCACGAGCCTTCCTCAGGAGCGTCAACAGTTTCCATCTCTGGATTTTCTTCAACGAAATCTACCTCACTAGGCATACTCATTGCTGTTATTCTACCGCCCCGTCTTTCCTTAAAACTTAAATTAGCTGCTATAACTAATATAATCGCTAAAGGATCAAAAACAAATATAAGTAGCATTATAACAATTTGTACGGCAGAATCAACTGCTGCTGTACCAGAACTGCCATAAAGTAATTGTGCTATATATTTGACTGGTCCTACTTCATTGTCTAATTGTCTGACAATAGCTCTCTTCTCAAATAATGTTTCGTTATATCCTTCTATTGTTATATAAACTGTATCTATTTGAGCCTGTAGATCGTCTATTGCTATATCTCTACCTGTTTGTGCTGAACTCTCATTATCTCTTAATCTGTTTATTTCAGCATTAGCATTGTCTATTGTTTCTTGTGTATCTGCTCTGTATTGTGATATCTGATTACGATAACCGGCAATTTGTGTCTCTGCATAATCTCGTAACTCTTTCATTTTAAGATCTATTTCATTACGCTCTGCTTGTTGCTGTTCCCTAACTTCTAATCCTTTTGCCACATTATCTGTACGACTAAAGGCATTTCCAGTAGTACCTTGGGTCGTATAAGATGCTACTATAGCGTCTAAACCGTCAAGTTTTGACTGTTCTATCGCCAAATCTGAGTCTAATGAGGCTCTAATCTTATCAATTTGTTCCTCGGCGTAGTCTATGTCACCCTGTATCCTATCCCATGCTGTATCTCTAATCTCTTCCTGCTGACGAATAGAATCAGTAACATCTAAAACTCCACCGTCATCTATTCTTGTTATCCTATCTTCTAATGCTGATATTTTACTTTGTTCTCTTAATACTAATTCTTCTAGTCTAGTTACTTGTGCACCAGCATCTCCAGCACTTGCTGCTTGGTCCATGTGTGCTTTACTTAGGAATCCAAATATACCTATAGATGTAATTAGTGATAAAACTACAACAGCAGTAATCATATATGCTTTCATCATGAACGCTATTCGTTCCCAATATTGATATACCCATGATGCTGTTACTAGTTTAGCAATCTCTAATACAATACCCATTGCAAGTATGGACATGGGTAGAGCAGAAAATATTGCTATAAGTCCTACAATAGAAAAGTATGCAGCTACTGCTGATACTGCCAATGCAGAGAATAATGTCATTACAATAAATGATAAATTACTTTGCTTAAACATTTGGCCTCCATTCGATAGGATTAAAATCTTTTAGGAAACTACTTCGTATCCTTACATGCAACATATCGTTGACACACCTATCGTCGTGTCGTTGTTGCCATTGTAATAAAAACTCCTGCATCTTTGCTGGTGCTCTTGTTTCATATTCTGCTATTACTTCCTTCTTTAACTCATCTATTGATTCTTTTACAATAGTTGAACTCCCAAAATACTTCTCAAATTGTTTGTCTGTCTTGCATGAGTAACCGATATAATACCTACCATCTGGGAAGTAGGTACAATATACTCTATGCTTTTTAGGTTCTTTCTTTTTTCTAGCCATAGTAGTATTTATATGTGCCTAATGGGATCTATTTCCATCAAAGACACATACAAAATACAAGTTGCTAGATGTATCGTTAATTACTTGATGAAATTGTCCATCCTCGATTAGGATAGTATCTCCTGCTTTTACAGGAAACATATCATCATCTATCTTCATAACGCCTGAACCTGATACAAATATATAAACTTCTTCTTGTCCAGTATGACTATGTCCACCTGTCTTTTTAAATGGCTTTAAGTCTGTACTGCTTATTACAAGATTGTTAAGGTGTGTATTGTCTTTTAAAAGATAAGTATCATTATCTTTAACTACTACACCACCTATATCATTAAGCGTTAGCTTCGTATTCTTCTTCGAACGGGTCATTAATTTCCAATTCCTCTTCTAGTTCTAATTCCTCACCACAAAATGGACAGAACTTTATTATATAAAAATGGTGTTCCATTTCAGTATCAATTTTTGCAACACCCTCACATTTTAAACATTCAATAAGTTTATTAACCACCTTTTACTGCTCCCCAAACATCTCCCCAAGTTCCTTCTAAGGCTCCTCTAGCATAGTCTGTAGATCTGTTTTCAAAAAAGTTTGTATGAGTAGGAGCGTTAATCATCTCTTCTACCCACAATAAAGGATTTCTTTTTACTTTAAAGATACCTTTCATTCCCATAGCTATTAATCTCCTATCAGCTATATATCTAATATATTGTTTAACTTGTGCTGGTTTCAAATTTTCCATATCTCCCATAGCAAAACATGTATCAATAAACATTTCTTCTAAGTCTACCATCTTCTCAGCGATATCGTATATATCTTTCTTTAGTTTATCGTTCCACAGTTTCCTATTTTCTCTTACATAAGTTTTAAATAGTTTAATCATAGATTCTGCGTGCATTGTTTCATCAACAATAGACCATGTAATAATTTGTCCCATACCTTTCATCTTACCATGACGAGGAAAGTTTAATAGCATAATAAAAGATGAGAATAGTTGCATACCTTCTGTGAATGCTGAGAAAGCTGCTATATTTGTGGCCACAGATTCTTCTGTTCCATTTTGTCCTGATAGTTCCATGAAATATTCATGTTTTTCTACCATCGTTTGATACTCTAAGAACTCACTATAGGTAGACTCAGGCATACCTAGAGTTTCTATTAAATGTGCATAGGCAGCAACATGAAGTGCTTCCCTAGCAGCAAATCCTGATAACATCATACGAACTTCTGGTTGTGGAAAATAAGGTAAATAGTTATTAATATAACCTCCTGCCACATCTATATCTCCTTGTACAAAGAATCTAAATATGTTTGTAAGAAAGGCCTTTTCAGGATCGTCTAATTTATCTTTCCAGTCTTTTACATCCTCTGCCATAGGTACTTCTGTATGTAACCAATGTGATTGTTCATGTTTCAACCATGCGTCATAAGCCCATGGATAGTTGAAAGGTTTGAAATATTCTCTTTCATCTGTTAGTTTAAGTTTTGCCACCATTGTCTTCCTCTTAGTTTATTCCATCCAATTGAACATTATAATCAAATGCCCAAGCTCTTTCTTGACACCAGAAACATGATCCACATCTTCCTCTGTCTTGGGTTACGCAAGAATGTGTAACCTGCTTTATATTATCTAATATATCTTCATCAATTGCTATTTTTACTAATTGTTCTTTTGTCAATATATCAAATGGTTGTTTACATACATCTTCCCATTCTGTGCCTCTAGTAAAATTTCTATCCCTAGGTGCTCTTATCATTTTAAACTTCTCGACAAGATGTTTTGGAAATGGACTAGCTCCTGTATATACTACATCTGCTAATGGTATGTCTGCATATAATATCTCTCTTAAACCTGATACTAATTGTTCTAGTAATGTGGCTCCATCAGGATATCTATTTGTTTGATCTACTTCTCCTACTCTTGTTGTATGTATTCTTTTTATTCCGTTCTTTTTACTGTATGCTTCTAACATCATATTAGCATGACGAATAGAACCATCTACTTTAGGTACAGTATAAGGTTTTACCGTAGCTCCTGTACCCTCATATAATTTATTAATTTTATGCCACAATACAGCACTATCAAATCCACCTGAAACTACTACTGCTACTCTCATAATCTAGACTCTATTAATTTTGCTATATTCTTTATCGTTAAAGGGCCAGGATGACTGTTATCACTTGCCTTATCAAAATATCCTAAAGGTTCAATCCCTGTTGTTAATGGTGTACTACTTACTCGTCTAATACCTGTACCACTACGATCTAATCCACCATATCTATCATCTCCATCTTCAAAAAATACTGCCTGACTCCAATTGTTTTTACCAGGACCTTCCTTAACATCTTTTAAGTTATGGAATAGTGTCCAATGTATTAATTTATCTCCACATATCATTTTCATAGAATCCACAATAAGTTTAGAATATTCTTCTTGTGTGATTTTCATATTCAATACCCACTCTTTACCTATCTTTTGTGTCGTATGGTTTTGTTTTGTCCAATGACCTATAGGAAGTATTTCTTTCTCTGCAGGAATACCTTCATTATATAATGCTATTCTATAAGGAGCAGTCCAACCAATACAAATTCTATGTGGCATACCATACTCTTTAATACAGTCTATAGCTTTCATCCACATGTGCCAATTAGATTCACCAGGATAGGCAAAGTTATTTACAGGCCTATCTGTTTCTATCACATTATGTAAATGATCTTTAGGATCTAAATAATGTCCATATGCACACGAGCATCCAAATATAGCAATAGATCGTTCCCAATCTGTATAATCAATTGGGTGAGGCTTCTCATTACCATTTATGTAATAGTTCCTCACCTAACCCTCACACGCTAGACATTCTCCGTCAGCAATTGCTGTCATGTCAAGTTCTTGTATGATCTCTCGTTCAATCCTTTTACTGACTTTATCAGCTTTACCAAGTTTTTCTGAACGACAATAATATAATGTCTTAACACCTGACTTCCATGCTAAGAAATGAACAGCATGTAGATATGATATATTAACATCTGGCCTGAAGAATAAATTTAAACTTTGTGCCTGATCTACATATATCTGTCTATCTGCTGCATGTTCTACTAACCACCTTTGATCTATTTCCATAGATGTTTTAAAGATGGCTTTTTGTTCATTTGATAATTTTGTTAAGTGTTGTACAGAACCATCGTTACTTATAATACTAGACCATACCTCGTCATAGTTTGTTCTAGGATGTTTCTCACAATATTCTGTAATCATTTTGTCTAAATACTTATTTTTATTTAAATATGCTCCCGATAAAGTATCCTGCCTATAGGCGTTAGCTCTAAACGGCTCAATAGATGGCGAAGTGTTGCCCATAATAATACTACTGGAAGCGTTGGGAGCAATAGCCATGACATGACTAAAACGGAGCCCTCTGCCTTCAGCATCTGGCGCCTCTCCTCTGTCTTTTCCGAGCGATAAGTTTGCCTCATCTAATTTTCCCCTAATGTGTCTGAACATTCTTAGATTAGCACCTTTAGCTTCGTTACTTTCCCAAGCTATTCCGTTCTTCTGAAGATAGGCATGGAAACCTAGGGCACCAACTCCTATACTCCTTTCTTGTTCTGCTGAGTATTTAGCTCTCCCTACTTCATCAGGTGCGTTCTCAATAAAAAATGTTAAGACATTATCTAGCATTTCTGCTACATCTTTTAAAAATAGTGGTTGTCTACTCCAAGCGTCATAGTATTCTAAATTGACTGAGGATAAACAACACACCGCTGTTCTTTCTTCGTTTGTTGGCAAAATAATCTCAGAACATAAATTACTTTGATTTATTCGTAATCCTTTTTCCTTTTGGAAATCTTTCATAGCATTATTACTATGATCTATATAATGAATATAAGGTTCACCTGTTTCCATTCTAAGTTCTAATATCTTCTGCCAAAGTTCTTTAGCAGATACAGTATCTCTTATTAGTCCTGAATTAGGATCTACTAAGTTCCACCCATCATCTGCCTCTGGATCTGTCATGCATCTTTCTATAATTTGCATGAAATTATCTGTTATGTTTATACCGTGATGTAAGTTTAAGCATCTCATATTAGGATCGCCTGTTGGCTTCCTCATTTCAAGATACATTAAAACATCTGGATGGCTAATATCAAGGTAAGTAGCATAACTACCCCGTCTAGTACGCCCTTGACGGTATGCCAAGCATGAGGCGTCATAAGTCTTAAGATGAGGCATGACGCCAGTAGATTTATCATCACTGCTTCGAATGCCAAAGCCAATGCCCACACCACCACCAAGCATAGAAAGCCAATTTGTTTCTGATAAGTTTTCAACTAATCCCTCCGCTGTGTCGTTTATGTAATTTAAAAAACAAGAGATTGGCATTCCTTTTTTACTCCGTCCATAGGAAAGAATAGGAGTACTGTAAGAAAGCCAATGTTTACTGCTATACTCATATAGTCTTTGTGCATGTTCTGGATTAGAACCAAATGTAGAACTTACATAGGCAAATCGTTCTTGGGGAGATTTTTCTGTATCCATCATATAAGATTCTTTTAATCTTTGTACGCCTAACGGATCGAAGAGTTCGTCCCTATCATAATCAATGGTAATACCATTAATGTTGCCTTTTGCCATTTCTATTCCTTGTTTTTAAGTTTGCTTAATTCTGAATTAAGCTCGTGAATTCTTTTGTATGCTGCTTGTAATTGACCCTGCACGGTTTTTACTTCACTCCTAAGCAAGTCGTTAAGTTTACTCTGTGCTATTACTTCTTTTCGTTCTACTTCGTCCATCAACACTTTCTCCAACTAGTATATTTTAACTCTGCTTCTAAATTTTGGAATGTATTATAATTTATAATTTCTTCAACATCTAGATTAGCCAGTACCATGTCGTTAATATCTTTTTCTTCTATATTATCTGGCCATATAACGACTCTATGACCCTTGCTAATATGCTTATGTAATATATCACAAACCTCTTTATTTTTAGGCTGATTATCTATTACAATAATATCATTATCGCCTGGAATTATTTTGTTAAATGCTGTACCTGCACATGCTATGCTGTTGTCCAAAAATAAACTGTCTAATGGACCTTCAACAATCTTTACAGGCTTATCTTTACTTATACGATCTAGGCCAAAAATTGTGGGTGCATCATCAACTATTTTTACCATTATATACCTTAAAGTTGAATTAGCATAATCTCTTAATGTAAGTCCTGTTAATTTACCTTGTTCGTTGAAAAATGGGATAGCAAGACGAGGCTCTGTAGTTTTAATCCTATCTTTATATTTAGGAGCTAACTGATGTATCTTTGAGATGTCTTCTATATGATATAGTCTATCCCATTTCTCTCGAGGTATTCTTCGCCGTTTACAATAGTCTACAGCGATATGATTAGAATCACTAAGTTCACATTGTTCATGCAACTTATCAACTCTATCCATAAGTTGATCTATTAAACCATCTTTAGGCGTATTAAACACAGGTGGTTTAAAATCAAACTCTGGAGTCTTATTTGCACGGGGTCCTGCTACACCTTCGCTATATCTTTCCATTACATATTCCTTATGTAAGAGAGGATCTGTTATCTTCAACAATCCGCCAAAAGTTTTTCCAGCATCACAATTATGACACTTGTAGAACATGTCGTTCTTTTTCTTATATAAGTAACCCCGTGCTTTATTCTTTTTGGTACTACTGTCGCCACAGATAGGGCAACGGAAGTTGAATAGATAATCGTCTTTCCGTTTAAATCTTTCAAAACGGTGCGAGATCATATTGATATATTTCAAGTCAATGTGTAACATATAGTCGTAATTATACGACCTAACTAAGTAATTGTCTAGTGGTTATTGTACCTTTTGGTATTATTAATTTGATAGCATGGACACGATTTTGCCCATGTTTGGTACGACAGCTGATATGGCAATCAATACTCCTATGAGTATCCATCTCCATTGTTCTAATTTAGCAATTCTATCTTCTAGATGTTCTTGTTCTCGATTAACATCTTTTCTCAGTTCATTAATGGCGTCTAAAATTTTAGCTTCGGACTCTTTCATATCTTGTTGAACTTGTCTATGCTCTTCCATTCTTTCCCTCGATGCGGTTGTAATACGACTATGGAGTTCCTTAACTGCATCTGCAGACTCCTTTCGTCTTTCGGTTACTAATTTTTCTGCATTATCTATTCTCTCATCGTGTACTGCAAGAATAGCACTAATATTAGCACTGGCATTACCAATTTTATCTATAGCATCGTCTAGTTTTGAGAAAAGATGGCCCATTGCTGCTACATCTGCTTTAATTGTAGCAATCTGGGTGTCGTAATTTTTATTTGCCGTTGCCATTCTTTTTCTTCTTTTTCCGTCTAGCTAGTGGCATCATTCTAGGATCAACTCCAGGTTCCCCTTGTGGTCCTACGCCTATACCTGCCACTGCACCGCCTCCAACTCCATTCATTTCCTCTATATCCATATAAGATTTAAATGATATTATTTTTCTTTCTAAGAGTTTAGCCTGTCGTTGTGTTGATTCGTCTAACATGTGAAGTTCTAATAAGGATAATATTTCTGCACTATCATCTTCTTCTTTGTACTCTTTCAACAGAGCCATTGCTGCTGCAAATGAAAGTAATCTTTTAGCATTCATATTAGGTGACTTTGTTAAAGCATATTGTACTTTAAAAACGAATCTGTTTAGGAATGTATAATATTGTCTTTCGCCACTTGTAGGGTTTCTAAGTTTTTTACCCTGATCATTAATTATCCCTAGCTGAAAAGCTTTGGATTTTTGAATAGGTGTGGATAATAATTTAAGTATCCTTATTCCTACTACTGTATCTAATGCTGAAGACATTTATATATTCCTTAATATTTTAATTAGTTCATTATTTAATGGTATATCAGTTATTATCTTTTTAGGTAATAATGTTCTACTGTAAACCTCTTCTAATGGTAATCTATTTAAAAATACTAGATAAGTTTTTAAGTTTGTCCAGTACTTTTCCTCCAATTTAAAAAACAACATTTCTGTTGTTGCATTACCAAATACATTATACAATAGAGTTAAGTGATTAATTATAAGCCTATCATTAGGATCGCCTGTTTTCTCATAACGATTAAACAAGCGCTTCAAATACTTAAACCTTTTTAAATCATCTTCTAACTCTGCCATTCCAGTACAAGAAGCATTCCTGTAATGCTTTATGGCAAAAATCAAAAAGTTATCATCATTTAATTCATTCATGTAACTATTTATGATACCGTAGAATTACCTCCAATAAAGTACCATTTCGTTAATCCCGCATCATATAACAATGTAGCAGAGCTACCTGAGGCAGTCATTGTTACTGTATTAGCAACATTTGCGCCTGCTATTGTTATCGAATGGCCACCACTATTGGAAGACATAATTACTATCTTTATCTGTCCGTCTGTGCCTGCTCCTATTGAACAAGCTCCAGCCCCTGAAGGGTCATTTATAAAAGTTACATTTGTATCTGTGGATAGTACACCAGCTGCTGTAATCGTATCGTGATCGCCGATTACAACCTTGTCATTAAAGACTGCTGGTGTTGCTATTCCCCCGAATAAGTTGGCTGCTGTAATTGATTTAGAGGTTGAACTCTGAACCAAATAAAGTTGATCTGCCCCAGCTGCTGCTGTTGCTGCTGTAAGGTCTGAGACTTTACTATCTGCCATTACTTACCCCTTATGCTACGACTGTTAATGTACCAGCTGCTGTACCAATACCTACTGCACTTGTGATAGTGGAATTTGAGTTAGTTCCTTTATCTTTAATTGTGCCACCGTTTAAGGCAAGTGGATTAGCTCCAAAGCTTAATACATCGTCTGCATTAGTAGCTGCGTTTGCTGCTGCTATAACTAGTGAGAATGTAAGTTCGTTTGAACCTGTTCCACTAGCATATGAAAGTACATGTGGGCCACGACCTGAACCAGTACCTTCGTTGCCGTTAGTTACTGATAGTTGAGGTGTTCCTGTTACATCTACTTCTTCATTGAATCCTACAATAGCTGAAAGCGTAAAGCCTGCTGACTTATCTGCTGCTGTTGTAACCCATTCAATTTGTGTAATATCTGCTACACCTAGGTTAGTTGTAAGAGAAGACATGGCTACTAGAACTTCTGGATCAGCGCCTGTACGGCCATTTCCTGTCATAGTAGAACCTGCTTCAACAACCCATCCACTGGTGTTAGCATATACTTCTTTTTTCTGAGCAGTCGTTAACCACTTAGGTTTAGCTTCGTCTGCGTCAGTTGCTCCCCAATTTGACATATTTTTCTCCTATTAATCTATGTGTTTTTTAAAGTTATCATGAGATGCATGTCCATGAGACTGCATTTTCTCTTTATCTGCTGGCTTACCTGACATATATTTGTTTAAAAATTTATGTGCATGTGATGCCTTGACTTTGTGTGTTTTTCCATCTTGGAACTTAACACCATCATGTTTGTCGCCTAAACTAATTGCTTTCCTTAGTTGAGAAACAATATGGTCTGGGCCTTTATTCTCTGAACCGTCATGTTTGGATTTTTTCTTCATGCCTGATCGATTGTTATTAGACTTACTCCAATCTCCACTAGATTTGACTTTTGCCATACCTTTTGTAGCTCCTGGAGATCTCATATCTCTCATAGCGTCCTCTTTAGCACCTTCTTGAACATTAACTGTTCTATCTAGTTCTGCTTGCATTTCTACATTAGGATCTACTACTAATGGTTCGTCTGAAACTTCTATTGTTCTACCGGCAAGTACATCTGCCACAGTTTTATGAACATCTCTAACTGCTTGATTAGGATTCTTTGGTAATTCCTTAGTATCCTCTTCTTTAACAGTTGCAGGTTTCTTTTTCTTAGCATAAGAAATAGTTTTCTTACTACCTGCTTGTTTAGATAACCAGTCCTTATCGGCTCTTTTTGCTTTGCCTTCACTTGAATTATCAAAATAACCATGTCCTAAAGCAAAGTCTTTAAGTGAACCTTCTTCTAATGGTTGTTCTAATTCTTCATTGGCTTGTCTAAGTGCATTTGAAACTTTTGGATGATCTGAAAGTCCTTTCTTAATCTTTTCCATTTGTTTAGCAGCACCTGTCATGTTACCGCCTTTATAGCGTTTGTCAAAAGCAATACCCTTAGCCATTTTAATTTGTTTGTCTGAGTATGTTGCTTCTTCAACATGTTTAAATAAATCGCCTTTAATAGACTCTGGAATATCTCTTACATTGTCTACTTTATTGTTAGCCAATGCAGTTTCTAAATTAGATTTATAAAGTTCGTTAAATTTAAGAATTTCTTCTGCTACACCAGCTTTCTGCTTTTCTTTTCTAAGTGCTGCTGGAAGTGCTTTTAACTTATCTTCTTTAGATCTTTTACCTAGTTTCCTGGCAAGTCTAGTAGCTCTAGATCTCATACCTTCTGAATCTAAGTCTGCTATAAGTCCTTCTTTAATAGAAGGTTTAGAGTCTTGCTTAATATTAGGTTCGTCAATTTTAGGTTTTTCTGAACCGCCTTGTTTAGGAGACTCTTGATCTCCCTTCTCTTGTCCTTCGTCTGCTGGACGACTAGCAACAGCTTCTGTTACTGCTTCGTCGTCTTTTTGTTGGTCTTTGGCTTGTTTAGAAGAACCTTTCTTTTTGACTTTTTTGTCTCGTTTTACTTCTTCCTCATCCTCAGAGCCATCAAAAACTTTGACATCTTCTTCGCTCATTGTATTCTCCTCGGTTTGATATTTTGTCTTTTGAGTATGTAACCTAGCTCTATTGTATGTGACATCATCTCCAAATTGGAAACCCATCATTTTATCTAAAAGTTTAGACAATGCCTCTCGCTCATATGGAGCTAGAATCTTACCCATTTTAATATTTGCTAATGCTCTATGCAAAATAGGTAATTGTCTGGAAGGCATTAAACCTTGTCTTATTAGTTTATCGAGACGCTGTTGTTGGGTCTCCACCTCTAATAGATATTCTAAGTTCTCATTTAACTCTTTCATACTTGTATTTATACATATTGATCTATTGATTTAATTTTTTCTTAATATAGTTGGTAATAAACCCTGCAGCTAGTTCTTTGGGTAATGGTAATTCGCTCTGAGGGTTCATCATATCTGCCCATGTATAACTAGGGTCTATAAGCCAATTATGATATCCAAATACTAATGGAGGTTGTCTTGTTATACAGGGTTCGTCGGTGTACCATTCATGTTCTAAGAAGTCTATTGCCTGATATAAGTTCATATTATCATTTTTCCAGTTCATAAATGCCATTTCTTCTTCAAAGGTACTCTCTTTAGATTTAAGTGTTCTTGATATACCTTCATCTTCTCGCCTAATCAGTTCCTCATATAAGCCTCTAAATCGTTTTTGATCTCCATCTACCCATGGTGCATTGTTGCCATTACTTTCCTCTATTGTGGTTCTAAGATAACCATACTTAGTTGGATTCTCAGCAAACCTACTTTGTTCTTCAAAAGGCCTTGCAACATCAGGTATCCATAATGGATTCATTGTAGCTGAATTACCTACGCTATGTGTTGTGCTTCCCCAATAATCTCTATACCACTTTTTTGTTTCTCTTAATGTTTCTAATGTTTCGTGTGGTAGTCCTGCTATTAAACTACAATGTCCAGAGTAAGGTCCTCTCTCCCTCATATATTCCCTGTAACGCAAGAGTCCATCTTGTAACTTAACAGACTCCATACCCTTTCCTACACTCTTAGCAGACTTTGTATTAAAGGATTCAACACCATAGAACTGTGAATTTAATCCTATATCATCAATCATTTGCCAGTTTTCAGGTTTAGATATTAATAAATCTGCTCTGATATAACCACTCATATTAGGTTTAAAGGGCAATTTAGTTATTACATTGGCATACCTTTGAAGTTTTTCTGTGTAGTCGTTTACTGTTTCGTCGGATATAGAGTAGTTTGTTGTGCCCCATTTATTATAATTTTCTAATAGTTCGTTATATAGATTATCCTCAGCTCTACTGTGGTCGTCTTTTATATTCCTATGTGTTAATGTACAGAAGTGGCAATTAAATATACAACCTCTACCAAATTCTACTGTTAATACTTCTTGAGGTTGAATATAATCTCTCTCCTCATAATGTGTAGATAAATCCTTCATACGAGCTGCCATATAATCATGTGTAGCATCTACTCGTTTAAATGTAGGTCCATCTAACCATTTGTGTTCTGTATATTTAGCTGTTCCTTTAAGAATAGCATCCATAGCTAATTCACCATAACCATGTACCATATAGTCTAATGGTAGTCCTTGTGTATTATAGAGTGCCTGAGAACCTCCTATGATTATAACATCTGGATATTGTTCTTTAAACCAAGGTACAAATTCGTACAATGTTTTAAATCTAATTGAGAATGTGGCGCTAAGTCCTAGAAATTTTGTTTTGTTTGTTACTCTTTGCCTAGCGAATTCTTTTAATTCGTCAAGAGTCCACGACTGTACAAAATCTAATACCTCGACATCCCAGCCCTGTTTCCTGAGATGTGTTGCAATTTTGTGTGCTCCGGGTGCTCGTTTGATTGAATCATAATAATAGTCAACCACACCACCCAATATAATACCGTGGTTCATATTAGTATTTATGTAGGTTTAACCTACTGAATATGAGAATGCCTTGTACGCCTTACTTGCTTTCTTAAGTGTAGGTCCACCGGATCTAATTCTAGATGGTGCTTTAGGTTTCTTAGGTGCTTTGTATTTACCACCAGACTTAATTTTATATCGTTTTGCCTTTTGTGAAGATGCTGAACGAACTGGTTTAGCTGCTTTATACCGTTTACTATGAGATGGCCTTCTTTTACCTCTTTGAGTAAGACGCTTGATCTCATTCTTTCTCATCTGAGGTAATAGTTTAACTGATATACGACTTACTAGTGGAGCAAATCGTTTAATCATTCTTTCTAAACGAGCCTTCTCTGCAGGTGGTAGGCTTCCTCTATCCCTACCTCTAAGTAGTCGTTTATAAACCATGAGCCTTGCACCCCTGGTTGCTCTTCTTTTTAATCTGTCAGGAGTTGAACCCCTTCTTAGTGCTATGTTTCTAGCTACTCTTAATTTTTGTTTATTTCTTCGTGCGTTAAATCGTCTTTTTAAACGACCCTGTACAGATAATGCCTCTGTTATTTCTACTTCGTTATCAAACCCTGGTGTATTATCAAAGTCTTGATCTATAAGTTCTTCTTCATCATACAATCCATCTTTTACTGCTTGATCAAATGTATAATTCTCTGCTTCTTTATCTAAGAAGTCTATATCTTCTTGTTCTATATACCAATCACCATCTTTACCTGTTAGCCAATGTCCTTTATCACCTGTATCAAATGTTTCTTTTTCATTGTTAATAGGATATTGGTGTTTACTATGGTCTGCTTGATTAGGTTCAATTGAAGTTAAATCAAATTCTTCTTTGTTATGATGTTTCCAAGCAGTAGCGTATGCTATAGACTTTTCTCTGTCTGTTAGTTTGCCGTCTTTAGAATATGACTTTTTAATGTGTTTAACCATTCTTTCTGCTTTGGCAGTAGGTGGTGCGTCTTCGTTTATACCTCTGTCTTTTTTCCAATCCAACTCAGGTTTCTTTTTAAGTCCTAGTTTACCTCTGATTTTATTTCCTACTCGTCTTTTAGCTTCTGAATACTCAGGTTCAAATTGTTGGCGTAGTCCTTCTGTAACTTTAACACCTTTCTCGTCTTCAGGTTTTCTTGCCTTTATATTAAGAGGCTTTAATGGCATTTCTCTTTCTTTGCCTTCACCAGGTGTTAAAGATTTAAAATAGTCTGTGCCTTGAGGTGTTCCCCATTCCATACCACCCGGAGTAGGATCATATCTAGCATCTTCAGACATAGCTTTATCTTGGTGATGCCACCAATTTTTATCTCTTGCTTTGGATTGTTTATTTAAGTCCTTCTTTGCAGACTTAGGATAGTTTATCTTTTTTTTTGAGATGCCAGTCTTTTGGCAATGTTCTTGCCAGATACTGGATTTGAATGTTTGTTTTTGCTAGGATCTACTTTATAACCTGTTCTCTTTTCTGCATCTTTAATAGATGCTCGAGCTTTGTCTAATCCTCTGGATACTAAGTTTGCTAATGACTCTGCAACTCTTTTTTGTTCTTCTTTAAGACTTGGGAAACCTTGTGGTGCTGTAGATGTTCCCATTACATCAACCATCTTACCTGTTTTCTTATCTCTTTTTTGTCCAACTCTTACTGTAGATGTTTTTGCTTTTGTTCTATTAAATGAATTAGACTTAGGATCTCTTTCTATTCCTTCAGACCAATCTTTTCTAACTATTTCTTTTCCGCCAGGTCCAATGTCTGTTACTTTAGTTTTAATAGGTTTGTTATATTTAATCTTAACTGTTTTAAGACTATCTTTACCTTTAAAATGTACTACAGGTTTCTTAGCTTCCATTACTTTAGGAGACTCAGGTGGTAGTCCAGCCTTCTTAAGTTTTTCTTTTGTTCTTTTATCTGAAACAACCGGGTTATAATTGTCTCTAGAAGACTCTTTAGTGTAAGTTCTTTTTCTTTCGTAACCACCTTTAGTTTTAACAATACCTGAGTCTGATGTCTTTTTATAACCTGCTGCAGCGTGTGCTTTATCATTTAGTTTATCTGCTTCTTCTTTACTTCCTGTCTTAATAGTAACAGCTTCTTTAAAATGCCATGTCTTACCTTCTTTATCTGCATGGTGTTTTGTGAAGTGTTTGTGTATTTGTTCTCTTGAAGCTGTATCTGAAGCACCATGTTTTTCATGTTTCTTCATAGCAGCGTCTACATGTTTAAGATCTCCTGAAGGATGCGTTACAGCTTTATGTATATCATCATGTGCTTTTTTATCTGGGTGTCCAGTTTTGTCATTGCTATAAAGTTGATATTTGTTTTTCTTATGATCGCTCCAATCTTCAGATAGTCTTTTAGATTCTTTAGCTCTTTCTTTAGGTGTAAGTTTCATAAAACCTGATGCTAATGCTTTTTCGTTCTCTTTAGCTCTTTGCTTTAATAAGTTACTTGATACTGGTTTCTTTAAAGGTCTGCCAGAAGCTAAATCCTCTCTAACAACATGATATCTTTTAGGTGAACCACAGCTTCTACATTGATCGCTACGGTTTTTCTCTGCACCACAGTCGCCACAATCCCAGCCTGTCTTAGCTGCTCGGCCACCATCATACATTTTTCTAGCTTCTAAGAATGTCTTCATACTCTTATTTATACAAGTTTAGTCTTTGGCTTTTTCATCTTCCAAAACTATTTCTGCTTTAACTCCTGTAATAGATTGTTCGTAGTATATAATAATAGTCTTTTGTTGTTCTATATATCGTTTTAATTCACCTATGTTAAGTGATAAGTTCTCATAATCAGGAACAGATAGAGCAAAATATACTATATCTGGATTATTTTTAGCGAATTTTTCTTTAAATTCTTCATAATTATCTTCTGTAACTGCATAGAATTCTACAGGAAACATTGTTACACCCTTAGGATGCCCTTGTATTGGTATTTGCTTTTCTACGAATTTAGTTTGTACTTCTACCTGTTTGGGTATTAGACTACAACCACTAGTCAATGCTAGTAGCAGTACTAGACTCGAGATCGTCAAGAATCTTTTTTGTTGCACTATTCACTCTCCGTTCAATTAACCCTGGTTTCTTCAGAGTCAACATTGTTAAATCATGTTCTCTTAACTTTTTCGCTAAGTTATCACCGTAAGCCTCAGAGGCTTTTAATTTTACATTTAGTTCTTTGTTTAGAACTTGTTGTTGTTCGTAATCCTGTGTTAATTTATCTATTGTGTCTTGGTTAGTCCTTGCCGCAATAGTTAATTTAGCATTATTTTCTGTTAAAACTGTCAGCCTTTTTTCCGTTAGCCAATAGTAACCACCAAAAGCTAATACCATGGCAACAATAATACCAATCAGGATTTTGCTCATTTCTTATAGACCTCTTTTTCAAGTTTATCTATTCGTTCAGCTAACATGGGATAATCTGATCTCCATTTAGCTTCTTTTTTGGCAATTTCAATATTATATCTATCTGCTAAAAATGCCATTAGTTTGTTTATTTTAAGTTGAAACCATGCGCCAACTTTTGTATTAAGAAACCACTTACTAAATGCGTTTCCAAATACTGCTGTTACACATGCAATTGCTAGTCTAGTTAATATTAGCATTCTTCTGTTAAGAATGTTTTGAAATCTAACATTCCCCTCTCCTCTTTTTGTAAATTCATACCCTGTCTTGTTGCTTTAAATAACTTCTTAGCATGATCGTCTGAATGGTTAGGATGTAATCCTGCTTTAAAAGATTTATAATCATTACCACTAGCATGATTTCTCATCTTTGTTCCACTAATTCCTGCTACTCCTTCTGCATCAGGGTCTCTATGTCCTGCAGATAAGATGTGTATCTTTTTATAATTATATTCTTTTCCATTGTATTTGTGTGCTAGAGCTTTAAACTGTTTTACTCTATCACTACCCACAACCATTGTTGCGTGTGTATGTCCTTCTTGATGAAACTTTTTAAGTTGCGCTAAAAAGTGTGGGTGTTCTTTTGTAGAATGTTCAAAATTTACATCAGGGTGAATATGTTTTAAATACTCTTTTTTGTGCTCGTGATGTAATGGATCTTTTTTACTGTTTTGTGAATGACTTACAACGACTGCATGGTTAGCACCTATTTTTTGTGCATGTGAATGGACTTTATCCACTACCTTACTATGTCCAGCAGTAGGTGGGTTCATCCTACCATATGAAAATACTATATGTTTTTCTTGTTCGTCTGCCATTATCCTTTGTTGAAATTAGCTGCGCTAAATTCACTCCTGTCTACAAATTTAGAAGGTCTGCCATTTCTTATGGCAACAAAACCTTCTGGTTTACTTTTAGCTCCGCCTATCTCATGCCCCCATTCTGACTTTTGAGATAGTGTATTTGTAATAATATTCTTTGCCGCTTGTAAATGCTTGTGCATATTCATTGGGCCTTCAAAGTGTTCCTTATTCTTATTTATATGACCTATGGTGTTATCCATAGTTGTTTGATGTCTTGCTTTAGCTGCGTCTGTTTTAACACCATCTATTTTTTTCTGATGTTTAGCACTAGCATGCGCTACAAATCCTTCATGAGAATATGCTTCTCCTGTTCTTACCGTGTGGTTAATATATGTTTTCTTAGCCACTGCATGTTTCATTACAGTATCGTGATGTTCTTTAGGTGTGTTTTTAAAGTGTGCCACTGCTTGTTCTAAGTGATGATCTACTTGTTTACGATCTTCTAGGCTATACCTATGTGTGCTAGTATCATGATTAGCACTCATTAGGTGTACATCTTTATGTTTTTTGAATGTAGAATTGTCAATAGCACCATGTTTTGCTTTCAAAGATGCTATATTTTTCCCTTCGTATTCTGTATGTATTGCTAATCCTAGTTTAGAACTTTTAGCTGCTTTACCATGATCTGAATCTGCTGGTGCGTGATATGTAATTGTGTTAGGTGTAAAATCTACTCTATTATTCTTTTTATCATGTTTAACATCTCCAGAGTGCATGATGTCTGCTTGATATATACCATTAGGTTCTATTTTATGTGCGTGATCTAATGCTGCACTTAACTTCTTCATAAGTCCAGGCGCATGTCCGTGATTTTTTGCTATGTCTTCGTGTGTATGGTTTATCTTAGGATTCTTATTAAATGCTGATTTAGATGAAACAAAAAACTTACCATTCTCTGGGTGTTTTCCAAATACAATAGCAGGACTTCCATCATATTTAACAGTTGTCTGCGTCTGTCCTGAACCTTTACCTTGTAATCCGTTATGAACATCATTAATAGTATGGAACGCATGTCCAAAACCCTCATGGCCAGCATGAATGACATGGTCCTCAACATGTTCTAAATGTTTGAGTTTATCCTCTTCTTTATCTTCTTTTAAAAATTCAGTAAATCTCATGTTAGTATTTATAATAATTTAATAAACGGAAAGTCTAACCGTTGTTTTTTTGTTCCTTTAAGTTTTTCTACTTCTGGGATAGGTAATGGTGCATAAAAATAATCTTCGCTTATGTACTCTGTCTTTTTAACTTTATTTGTTACTGAACCGTGCCTACCTCTTCTATTTAATAGTACTACTTGACCTGAATGTCTTTCTACTACATCTGGAAGTTCTGTTATTCTTTCTATAAACTCTCTATCTCCGTGATGATGTCCTGTAAAAGACTCGTCATAACCACCAGCTTCCCAATATAAATCTTTGTGTATTAAAAATGAATTCATATGTCCTGGATAAGGTTTTAATTCTTGTATATGTTTTACCCAAAGATCATGTCTGTAAAAAGATCTTTCTGAATACTTTTTAACAATTAGTCTACCTACTGTTTCTGTACTAAGTTGCATGTCTATATCAAAAAATGCAATATAATCTGATAGTGCATATTTTGCTATTAAGTTTCTACAACCGTGTGAATTGAATCCTAAATTTCTAGTACATCTCCAGAGTTGGAATGTAGGTCCATAGTCAGGTAAATCCCAATTACAATCTAATATAACATCTAATGCTTTATCTATTTCAGAGCCATCATCAACCAAAAAGATATCTACAAAGGAAGGATAATCCTTCCAAAGTTCTAATTGTTGTTCTAGGTATTGAGGGTCTTGAAAGTAAGTGTATCCTAATGTAACTCTAGGACCACTACCCTTCGCCCATGTCCGAAGATTCAACACCTGAGATCTGGGTGACATCTGTCGCTGGGAAGTCAATTTCGTCTCCATATTTTAGTTGAAAATGTTCGTTATGTGTTAAAGATTCTTTTAGATATACTTCATATCCTGAGAATACTTCTACAACGGATTCTGTAACCTTACCTTCTAATGTATGTTGAAATTGATCTACAAATCTTCCTATCTCAGAAAGTGTAGGTTCTTCTTCAGTATATCCTATAATGTATTCGTTACTACCGACTGGTGTCCACATAGGAAATTCCTTGGACACACCGTTTGCTTGCCAAACTCTAGTGGTAGCTACTACTTTTAGTTTCTGCATTATATAACTCCAAATTATTCTTAACTCTATCTATATCTATATCATTTTTAGAGGCAATATTTTGAGCTGTCTGCTTCCAATAGGATTTAAATTCTCCATGTAATGCTCTTTTCTCAGCATTCAGACAATTAACTATCCTTCTTATTGCGCTTGTTTCCTTTTTCACTTGGTTCATCATCTATCCTCTTTTTGTTAGCGGCTACAACCTCAGGCATTACTGCATCCTTGTAACCAGTTATTTTTTCAATTTCATTGGATCGTATTCTTTGTCTGAGACTTGTACTCGAGAAAGAGTGATCTCTGACATTGTAAAACAATTCAATATTACGATCCAAACATATTTGTTTAGCCGTAAATTCTTTGTCCCTATATTCAGTACCTAGTATTCTAATATTTAAAGGTAGTGTAAGGAATAAATCTTCTAATTCTTTTTCTGTAGAGTACATAACTATCTCATCAACATACTTTACAGCTGCTAATTGGATTTGTCTTTCTACTATACTTTGAATAGGCTTGTTTTTATTATCTCTATCTAGAGTAGGATCTACTTGCAGAGCTGCTATCAGGTAATCACAATGCCTTTTGGCTTCCTCCAGCATAACAACATGGCCTGCATGTAGTAAATCAAATGTACTACAGGTAATGCCAATTGTGCCACAGTCTTTGTAATCTAACCTCATATCTCCATCTCCATCTTGACGTCTTGTTGACCTTTGGTTGAAGTTGTCTTAACAAGCCTCAAGTCTTCCTCCATTATGTATAAGAACAGAAGAAGTAGGAGATTGTGTACTATATGTCTCCATTTTTTCCACAAACCGCATTATATATCTCCAGAACATACAATCAACATAAAATTAACACAATTCATCCAACCATTCCGTTTGTATATCTTCTACGAACTCTAAAAAGTCTAACTCTTCTAAACCGTCTATTTTATCATATTCGGCTTTAAACCATCCTCCAGACTCTTCAATATTCTTATCATTAACATATAAACCAGCAAAGTTTAGAAATTCATCTTCATATTGCATACTTAATACAACATCTGAATCTGTTGATCTTAAATGTTCTAATAATCCTGAAAAGAATACATGAGGTGAAATCCAAGCAGATTTAATTTCTACTTCTGTTCCCATGAATTTTGTCATAACTGCTTTTTTAGGTCCTACCCAATCTTCCATAAACTCTTCATCTACGATTTCTTGGTTAGTGAGAAAGAAGTCTGCGAATTCTAATCCTTTCTCATCAAAGGTTTCAATAAATTCAAAAACTCTTACGAATTCTCTTTCTGCTTCATTGTTTCCTTTTTCAAATTGTATAGTTGAATATACATTATTTGCCATGCAGTTTCTCCCTTTGTCTAACGAATGTCTTTGCTGTATCAACAGCTATATTTCTATCACCTACAAATTCTGTAAAGACCAAATTATCTTTACTATAAAACTCTACTTTGAACATTCCGTCTGGCACCTCCACGGGTGAGATCTCTGCTCTAAAAAATTCGTTACCAAAGGTTGATTCTAATTTATTCAACTGGATATTTATCTCCTGAAAAATTAAATCGTCTGCTATTGAGAATTTCTAATTTCTCTTGGTTTTCTGCTATAATTGCTATCTGCGTATCGAGGGCTTGAACTACATCTGGGTGTTCACCTATACCTGCTGGGTTTTCTAAATATACTCTTACATTGGCCTTAGCAGAGGCAATATTACCTCTGTACTGTTGCTCTAAAGCTTTGATCAACTCTCTGCCTATGTTATCTTCGTATGCCTCGCCTGCCATTTATATCTCCGTTTATCTGTCTGGAGCTCGGAATAGGATTTGAACCTACGACCTGATGATTACAAATCATCTGCTCTACCAACTGAGCTATCCGAGCAAAAATTCTGTGGGTCTTTTATTTCGTCTGTCGTACCCAGGACAGATATGTTTTTGTTATGGTTTTTAGTGAGGTCCATCCCTCTCTCCTTTATTTATAGTTGGCCTTTTGCCCTCTGACGAGCCCGGTGTACCAAACCTCAAAAATTGTAATGGAGCACATGCGCTAGTTCCCGACTTAATGTGCTCCATTAGCATCTAGCTTAGCTAAATGATACGCCAGCTGCAAATGCTGCTGCTACCATTGCTCTGCTAGGAGTACCCAAACGATAGGTGGCGTTGCCCCTATTGTTTGTGTTAGTGTAAATAGGATATCCCTGTCCTCTAAGAACATTAATCTTAGCAGGAAGTCTATTTACTTTGAGTTTGTGTGTTGCCACAGCATTACTCAGGGAATTGCCAGCAGTCAAAAAGTTAAGAACTTTTTGCTGTTGACTCACTTTACGATTAGCCATATTAGCTCTCCATATTGTTGGCATCATTGCCAGTTGAAATTGCACCCTCATTTACAGTCACAGTAGCAGAAACAGTATTACCTGTTGTTACCGTTCTTGTAGACTTAGGTACATTACGATACACGACTTTCTGTAAAGCATCTCTTACATCAAAGTTGGATTTAATCTCCTCCTTCTCAAGCAAGTAATTAGATGCTTCCTTCTTAGTCATGGCTTGCGGCAATTCAGCAAACCAAGTATCTTGGTTCCCCTTAGCCGTAAGTTTTTTAATGCGAGAAACCATATCGTTTCCGAATCTAGCCTTTGTTTGGCCTTTTTCAGTCACGCTATAGCCTGCATACTTAAATAATTGATCAGTCATATTATCACCTTTTTTTCTCATTTACTATACACATTATGCACTCTTATTAACCAAAGGTCAACAAGTAATAGGACCAAAATAGCAATTAAGCTGCTAATCTAGCCAATACCCTTTCCTTAGAGTATGAAACCCTTTTGTGGTAACAATAGAATCCAAAATCTTTGAATCCTTCGTGTACACAATCCTCAGCTTGCATATCCCAATGAAGAGCTTGTCTAAAGTCTTTTGCTCCCATATTAACTAAATTGGCAAGATGTGACTTGAGCTCATTCCAAGATTCTTTCTCAATATTCTGTATGCGTTCTGCTTCTTCAGCAGCTTCCTCATAAAGTCTATCAAGCCAATCGCTGAGCTCTTGGACAGACATACCAGAGTAGTCGCCTCTAGGTCTAAACCCGTAAGCTTCTTTATGAGTATCACTTATATAAG
>Ga0209404_10000346_pt1 | contig 36832 bp, 55 predicted proteins | sample TroAtlMetagenome_2_FD_187447 | JGI IMG/M metagenome (GOLD analysis project Ga0209404, IMG submission 187447) | Marine eukaryotic phytoplankton communities from Atlantic Ocean - Tropical Atlantic ANT8 Metagenome (SPAdes) (version 2) | ecosystem: Environmental > Aquatic > Marine > Oceanic...
AGGTGGAATCCGTAATGCTGTTAAGTTAGCATACAATCCATCTAAAGCAGACAGAGACGAGCTTTATCAGAACAGGATCAATCCAATTGTTTCCGTTCCTGGAAGTGGCATTACATTATTCGGTGATAAGACTGCTCTTGCTTCACCATCTGCATTTGATAGAATCAATGTTCGTCGTCTATTCCTTAACATTGAGGAGCGTGTAGATAACCTCGCCAAAGGTGTTCTATTCGAACTTAACGATGAACTTACACGTTCAAACTTCAGTGCTGCTGTTAATTCTTACTTGGGTGAAGTTCAATCAAGACAAGGTTTAACTGACTTCTTAGTTGTTTGTGATACATCCAATAACACACCTGATGTTATTGATCGTAATGAGTTTGTTGCAGAACTATTCCTGAAGCCAACTCGTTCAATCAACTACGTTACAGTAACCTTTACTGCGACACGTACTGGTGTTTCGTTCAGCGAAGTCGTCGGACGCTAATTCGTTACTAAATATAAACACAGAGGACAAGACTAATGGCAACGGTAAAAAGTAACGTGAAGAGTTTCCTATCAAAGGTTGCTCAGGGCGTTAAACCAAATATGTTCGAAGTTGGGATTAATTTCCCAACTGATGTCGGCAGCGACGAAACGGGTATGACCAACACGTTATGTAAATCGGCAGCACTACCTGCTTCTAGTATTGGAACCATTGAAGTTCCTTTCAGAGGTAGGACAGTTAAGATTGCTGGAGACAGGACGTTTGATAACTGGACTGCGACCTTCATTAATGACAAAGACATGAAGATTCGTGGATACTTTGAGAAGTGGTTGAACATAATGAATTCACACGAAGGAAACTCCGCAAGTGCTTTCAATCCATCTACATCAGATAAAGAAGGATACACAACTGCAATCTTGGTAACACAACTAGAGAAAGATTCTAGTGACAGTGGTACTGCAATTAGGCAGTATAAACTGCACCACGCTTTCCCTGCTAGTGTTTCTCAGATCGACCTTGCTTATGACAGCAATGATCAGATCGAAGAATTCTCAGTTGAGTTCCAGTATTCATATTGGACTGTTGACGTAGCTGGTAGAGCAGGAATTGTTGTTCCATAAAGCACTTTTTGCTATCGTATAAATACTAACGGTAGTAAATTCTTTTTTATTATGAGTCAGTTATTTGGCTTTCAAATTAATAGGAAGAAGGAACTGAAGGGTCAATCTCCAGTTCCTCCTTCTGCTGACGAACCCGTTGCAGTAGCTGCAGGGGGTTATTTTGGTACTTATGTCGATATGGACAATAGTGCCAGAGATGAGTTTGAACTCATTCGTCGTTATAGAGACATGGCACTTCACCCTGAAGTGGATAGTGCTGTTGATGAGATTGTGAATGAATTTGTAGTCAATGATACAAATGATAGTTGTGTAGAGATCAATTTAGATAACCTTGATGTTGGAAAGGGTGTCAAGAATAAGATCCGTGATGAGTTTGATCATATAAAACAACTACTCAATTTTGAGAAGAGAGCACATGAGCTTATTCGAAATTGGTATGTAGATGGTAAACTAATTTACCACAAAGTAATAGACCTTGCTGCTCCAAAGAAGGGTATCTTAGAACTGAGATACATTGATCCCCTAAAGATTAAAAAGGTTAGACAAAAACTTTCAAGTAATACACAAACATTAACTCCAGAAGAAAAACAATCCGCTAAAGCATATGAGTGGGGAGAGTTTGTAGATTACTGGTTGTACAACCCAAGAGGATATTTAAGGGGTGGTGCAATGGGTCCTGTTGGAGACATGTCCAACAATCAAGGTATCAAGATGGCGGTAGACTCCATCACCTTTGTTAATTCTGGACTACAGGATTTAAACAAAAGACTTGTACTAAGTTTCTTACATAAAGCAATCAAATCCTTGAACCAATTAAGGATGATTGAGGATGCTCTTGTAATCTATAGATTATCACGTGCTCCAGAAAGAAGAATATTTTACATCGATGTAGGTAACCTTCCTAAAGTAAAAGCGGAACAATACCTTCGTGATGTAATGGCACGTTACCGTAACAAACTAGTCTACGATGCAAAGACTGGTGAGATACGTGACGACAAAAAGCATATGAGTATGCTAGAAGATTTTTGGTTACCTCGTAGAGAGGGTGGTCGTGGAACTGAGATCACCACCTTACCTGGTGGACAGAATCTAGGAGAACTCAAAGATGTTGAGTACTTTAGGAAGAAGCTCTATAATTCTCTTAACCTTCCTCCTTCCCGTCTCACAGATGATAACAAGGGATTCAATCTTGGAAAGACCACTGAAGTCCTTAGAGACGAACTTAAGTTTACCAAATTCATCGGACGTTTACGTAAGAGATTTGGAGAGCTATTCCTCGATATACTCAAGACGCAACTCATTCTCAAGGGAGTAATTACTCCTGAAGATTGGGATGATATGCAGGAGCATATTCAGTGGGACTGGCTCTTTGATAATCATTTCAATGAGTTAAAAGAACTTGAGATGGTTACTCAGAGAATGGCAATGGTCACACAGATGGATCCATTTGTAGGTAAGTACTTCTCTGTTGAACATATCCGTAGACACATTCTGCAACAGAATGAAACAGAGTATAAGGAACTCGATAAGCAAATGAATGCAGAGATCGAACAGGGTCTCACTATGGATCCTATTGACGTTACTCATATGGATACATTGGAACGTCAGAACATTGCTTATCAACCAGAGATTGATGCTTCTTCACAAGACAATCAAGCTGTTTTAGATCAGGCAAGAGCAGATGATGATCACAAAAAAGAGTTGGAGAAAATCAAGGCTCAGCCTAAGCCAGCAGTGAAACCCGCATCTAAACCAGCGAAAACACCTAAATAATAAACACACTATGTAATTACTATGGCAGATCCAGTGGAACAACCACCAGAGGCAGTACTTGATACAGCTGATTTGATATCGAATAATAAGAGAGCAGAAGCAATTGATGCAATACAAGATTTATTGTATGCACGTGCCGCAGATGCTATGGGTTCATACAAGAAGACCGTAGCTAAAACATTTTTCGATGAACCAAAGGTAGAGGAACCATCTAATGAAACTGATAACGGAAGCAATTGAACAAGTAGAGGTTATTACCGAAGAGAAGGACGGTAAGAAACAGTTATACATAGAGGGCGTTTTTCTTCAGTCTGAACTGAAGAACCGCAACGGTCGTGTATATCCGTTTGGAGTCCTTGAGAAAGAAGTATCCCGCTACAACGAAGAATATATTAAAACAAGTCGTGCTCTGGGTGAGTTGGGGCATCCTGATGGTCCTACTGTCAATCTCGACAGAGTATCACACAGAATCACAGAACTGCGAGCCGAAGGCACGAACTTCGTTGGGAAGGCTATGATCTTAGGTACACCTATGGGTCAAATTGCCAGTAATCTTTTAGGTGAAGGTGTCAGACTGGGTGTATCATCCAGAGGCATGGGTTCAATTGACAAGCGAGAGGATGCAAACTATGTTTGTGACGACTTCATGCTTGCCACTGCTGCCGACATTGTTGCCGACCCTTCCGCACCAGACGCTTTCGTTAATGGAATCATGGAAGGTAAAGAGTGGGTCTGGGATAATGGCATACTTAAGGAGACTAAAGTTGCTAAATATAAGAGTTACATTGACGATGCTACTCGTCAAAACCTAGAGGAAAGAACACTTAAAGTGTTCGACAACTTCCTACAAGGCTTGTAATTAATAAATAAACATAGATAATTCAAATTTACGGGAAGACTAATGTCAGACATGTTAAACGAAAAGTTTGAGGAATTCGCATCTGAGCAGAAGGATGTTCTCAAAGAATATCAAGATCCAATGCCTACAGTTACAGCAACTGTAATTCCAGGTACTGGAAGCGATCCAACTCAAGTTTCGGGTGATCCCCAACAGAAGGGTACAGGTACGGATGAACCATCAGGTTCTGATCCTAAGATTGACCCCAGTGTTGCAAGTGGTCAGTCCAGAAACGATCTAGGTGGATCATCTTCACCACCACTCCATGCCAAGAAGGAGAAAGGAGAAGAGAATCCTGGTGCTAAGGCAGCTGCTCCTATCTCTCAAGATAGTAGTGCAGCATCTCCATCTGGTAAGGGTGGCGACGAAGCTGGTGCTAATAGTCTTGGTGCTGACATTACACACGGAACTTCTAAAGGTCCAGATGTACAGTATCCAATCAAACCATCGTTTGAAGAAGTTGAATTATCTGACGACGTAAAAGCCCTCCTTGAGGGAACAGAACTCTCTGAAGAGTTTGCCGAGAAAGCCAAGACAATCTTTGAGGCTGCTGTTAAGGCAAAACTTGCAGAAGAGTACGACAAGCTTGTAGCACACTTTGCTAAAGAATCCGAAGAGAAAATTGCTGCTATGAAGGCAGAACTCAATGAGGAAGTTAATGGCACAGTGAACTACGCCGTGAACCAATGGCTTGAAGAGAATCAATTAGCCGTTGATCGTGGCATCAGAAATGAGATTACTGAAGACTTTATTACAGGTCTGAAGAATCTCTTTGAAGAGCACTATATTTCTATCCCCGACGATAAGGTCGATGCGGTAGAAAGTATGGCTGCATCTATTCGTGAGATGGAAGAAAGACTAGACGAACAGGTCAAGTCTAATGTGAAACTTCAGAATCGTCTTAACGAGTCTGCAAAAAATGTTATTCTGAAACAAGTTTCAGAAGGATTGGCAGATACTCAAAAGGACAAACTATCAGCTCTCGCTGAGGGTGTTGAGTTTAAAAACGAGGAAGAGTATTCTAAGAAACTCACCACTATTAAAGAGTCATATTTCCCTAAGGAAAAGACTACAGTCAGCGAAGTATCTGACGAATCACCAGTTGAAGCAGAAGAGATAGCACCAGCAATGGGTAGCTACATCGATGCTTTGAATCGCTGGAATTGAATTTAATAATATAAACACTTTCTATAGAGTAAACAAATGTTTAACGCTAAAGCTCTAACAGAAAAGTGGTCACCTGTTCTGGGTCATGAAGGGTCTGCTCCCATCAAAGACAATTATAGAAAGGCTGTAACTGCTGTACTGTTAGAAAACCAAGAGAAATTCCTACGTGAAGAGCGTGGAATGCTTAATGAGGTTGCAGTTAACTCTGCTGGAGCTATCGGCTCTAACGCCCTATCTGGTAGTGGACTCGACACCAAGACTGGTGGATTAGCAGGTTTCGACCCTGTTCTAATCAGCTTGATCCGTCGTGCTATGCCTAACCTAGTTGCATATGATATCTGCGGCGTACAGCCAATGAGTGGTCCTACTGGACTTATCTTCGCAATGAAGGCGCATTACGAGACCAAAGCTGGCCCCGAAGCACTATTCAACGAGCCAGATTCAAACTTCTCTGCTGGATCAGACGCTAGTAAGGGTGCATATAACCCTGCTAACGATGCCACAGACGGTTCGAACCCTGCGCTTCTTAACGACGCATCACCTGGAACTTATGAGCGTGGTGTTAAGCCAATGGCTCGTAACGTTGCTGAAGAATTGGGTGAGACAACTCAGTTCCGTGAGATGGCATTCAGCATTGAGAAGACAGCGGTGACTGCACAGTCCCGTGCTTTGAAAGCTGAGTACACACTAGAACTAGCCCAAGACTTGAAAGCAATTCACGGTCTAGATGCAGAGCAAGAACTTGCTAACATTCTTTCTAGTGAGATCCTTGCTGAAATCAACCGTGAGGTTGTTCGTACTGTATACACCATCGCTAAGCCTGGTGCTGCTAACAACGTTGCTAACGCTGGTCGCTTTGACCTAGACGTTGACAGTAACGGTCGTTGGTCTGTTGAGAAATTTAAGGGACTTATGTTCCAAGTCGAGCGTGATGCTAACGCAATCGCACAAGAGACTCGTCGTGGGAAGGGTAACTTCATCGTCACATCTGCTGACGTTGCTAGTGCTCTTGCTATGTCTGGTACTCTAGACTACTCTTCAGGTCTTACTGGTGCTGGTGGTCCTTCCATCGGTGAAGTAGATGACACTGGAAACCTACTTGTTGGAACCATGAATGGTCGCATCAAGGTATACGTTGATCCTTATTCTGCAAACATTGCTGACAAGCATTACTACGTTGTAGGATACAAAGGAACTTCTCCTTATGACGCTGGTCTGTTCTATTGCCCATATGTACCTCTCCAAATGGTCAGGTCTATTGGTCCAGATACCTTCCAACCCAAAATTGGATTCAAGACACGTTACGGCATGGTCGCTAACCCATTCGTAACTCAGGCTAATGGTACACCTGATGCAGAAACACTTACTGCTAACAGGAACCAGTACTACCGCCGTGTTCAGGTTGAGAACCTAATGTAAATTTTGGTCACGAGATCAAGATGGAGGGGAACCTAAGGGTTCCCCTTTTTTATTAAATATAGTATAATATGATTATCACGAACTTGTTATGAACGGTAGACTTACCAAAGTTGATATGACATCAAGACTTCTCAAGATCAAGAGAGGTATTGCTGATAAACAGTGGTACCCTAGATGGTCTAACGAAGAAAGGATGGCAGCACAGCAAGCATTAAACGACGCATTGGACATTCTCGATGAGTATCATTACTAAGAAAGCAAACGCAGTTATCCCAGAAGGAACTGTGTTAGACGAAACACAGTTAGCACTACGAGCATTTTTGCTTGGGTCATTCTGGCGTAACGGATTAGAGATCACAGAGAAATCGTATATATTCTGTGACGACTGGCTCAAGAATGAAGATCCAGATATTGCATCTAAAGCAGACGCAGACAATATTATTAAACAAGCATATGAAACTTTTAAGTAGCTACTTCAGCGAAGATGATGTCAGACATGCAAAAGTTTTTAGGATAGAGGATTTTGATCAGAGACCTTATCAGTGCAGAGTTTTCACTACTAATGATAAAGGTACTAGTACAAAAGACTTTATACATACAACAGAAGCAGAAGATTATGCTGAGGACTGGGTACTGAAAAAGTGAATCCAATTTATAAAGTATTAATGGGAGTAGGAATACCAGGAACAGTTGCTTCTGTGGTAATAATTTTTAATGCAATGAAAAAGAAAACCACTAAGGTCACCTTTGATGATATTGAAGATGATGATGATGACTTTGGTGGACCTGGTGAAGGACCATATTGGTGGTACACTAAATAGTAAGTAGCTTGGGAAGTTGACATGGCTGCCGAATGGTATAAGGAGCAACCTACAAATAGAAACTATCTATCTCCAACTGGGTTTCAGTTCGATCTGGAACTCTTTTCAGGGGTAGATTTCTTTTGTCAATCTGTAAATATCCCAGACATTACAATGCCTGTTGTTGAGGTACAGAGTGCTTTCAGGGGTATACCTATACCTGGAAGTGGTGGTGTGCAGTTTGGTGATCTTAATGTAAGCTTTCTAATCGATGAAGATCTTAAGAACTACATGTCAATCCAAAATTGGATTAGGGAGTTCGGACTCTCAGAAGGTCATGCATCTGGGTTGGATACAACTTCAAGAGCAACCTTGCAAGTCCTTACCTCTAATTTTAATGGGAATTTCTACGTCAACTTTGAAGAAATATTCCCAGTAGCATTAAGTGGTGTTAACTTCGATGCTACCCCTACAGACATTGATTATATAACAGCAACTGCAACATTCAAATTCACCAGATATAATATACAGACGGAACAAGGCACTAATTTATGAATTTTGAATCTCTTCGTAATAAATTTGAACAACTGAAGATAGACTGGACAGAGGATAGTCATGTAGACTTCCAGTTCAAGAACAAAAGTTACAGTGCTGATCTGGCACAGTTAGCTCTTGACATTCCGTTTTGTCATAATAAATACTTAAACCACTATACCGATATATCTCAGATTAAAACCTCACTTGAATTTGAAGTTCGTAAACTTGTTAAGGAAAAGCGTGAGTACTATGGAGGCGAGGCTGACGCAAGAGTATATGCCGAAAAACCATTTGGCAATAGTATTAAGACATCTGAAAAGATGAAAGTTTATCTAGAGTCTGATGATGAAGTCATCAACCTAGAAGCGAAAATTAAATACCTTGATCAAATGCTTTATTGGTTGGATCAGGTAATGAAACAGATATCAAATAGAGGGTTTCAAATCAAGAGTGCTATTGAGTGGGAGAAATTTATTAATGGACAGTAATGACACACCTCTCAGTCAAGAAGAAGAATGAAGTCTACGTTACTATTGAATCTCCTGAGCAACATGTTCATCATGAATTAGCAGATTACTTTACGTTCGAAGTACCTGAAGCAAAATATTTAAAAAAGAATCCCAGATATAGACACTGGGATGGAACTATACGATTGTACTCTCCTGCTACTGGTGATTTGTATGCTGGATTGTATAGTCATTTAAAGGGCTTTGCCTTTGAACGTAATTATAATTTAGAATTAAAAAAGGATGACTGGTATGGTCATCCTGAAGATGCAAATGATTTTGTATCACCAAAAGGTATCAAAGTCTTTATGGACAAGATAACTCACGTCCAACCTAGAGACTATCAATACGCAGCAGTTTATTCTGCTATTAAAAACAATCGTAAGTTACTACTTTCTCCTACTGGATCGGGTAAGTCTCTTATGATCTATAGCCTCGTCAGATACTATTGCGCCACCGACAAGAAGATACTTATAGTCGTCCCTACCACATCCCTCGTCGAACAAATGGTCAACGACTTCTGTGATTATGGTTGGAATGCTGATGATCATATTCATAAGATATATGGTGGTAAGGATAAGGTCACTGATAAAAATATTATTATATCAACTTGGCAAAGTATCTACAAATTCCCTAAGAGATACTTCGATGATATAGATTGTGTTATAGGTGATGAGGCACATCTATTTAAGAGTAAATCCCTGACTGGCATTATGACAAAGTTACATAATGCAAAGTATCGGTTTGGTTTTACTGGAACACTCAATGGAACCAAGACTCATAAGTGGGTACTTGAAGGTCTCTTTGGATCATGTGATCAAGTAACTAAAACTGATGAACTCATTAAACGTGGTTACCTGTCTAAGTTTAGAATAAGAATCTTACTTTGTAAACACCCCTCTCAGCATTTCGAAACATATCAAGATGAGATGGAATACTTAGTTAGTCATACTGGAAGAAATAACCTCATTAAAAATTTGGTTAAAGACTTAGATGGAAACACCCTTGTTCTCTTTAATTATATCGAGAAGCATGGAGAACCTTTATTTGAATTGATAAATAATTCTATAGATCCTAATCGGAAACTATTCTTCGTTCACGGCGGCACTGAAGTGGAAGACCGTGAGGAAGTACGTCAACTTACAGAACAAGAAAACAATGCAATTATCATCGCTAGCTACGGCACTTTTAGTACTGGGATTAACATTAAGCGGCTGCACAACATCGTCTTCGCCTCCCCCAGCAAGTCCAGAATTAGAAACCTCCAGTCCATCGGCAGAGTTCTTAGACGAGGTGAAGGAAAAAGTATAGCAACATTATATGATATAGCAGATGATATTGGGAGTATGAACTATACTCTCAGACATCTGAACGAGAGAGTAAACATCTATAATGAAGAGAATTTCAAGTATGAAGTGATTAAAGTAAACTTAACAGCATCTTAAATGGAAGAAGAATTTTATGCTACTATAAAACTCGTCAATGGCGAAGAGATCGTATCTAAGGTATCCTTTATGCCAGATGACGATAGTCTTGTATTGGAGAATCCTCTAGAGGTTGTGCCTGTACAACAGCAACGTAGTCAAGATGTTCAAGTTAATGGGTTTACTCTGGTAGAATGGATACGATCCACATTCGATCAAATGTTCGTGCTGCCCCGCCAGCATGTTCTCACCATGACAGAGACAGACAAAAAAATAGAGGTCTTCTATTTGAAGACACTCAAGAAAATGCATATGGGACTAGACAACAATAAGTTCACTAGACAGATGGGTAGGATAGGTTCTGTGAGTGAAACCAAAAAGTTCCTGGAGAAGATTTATAAGCTACAACCTCCCTTGAACCCTTGACAGAGTTAGTCTATACCTTTTTTGTCACCTTGTCAACCCCCTGTTGACATTGCTTGGTATGAGTGGTATACTTGATAAGAGTAGAGTCAACTTCAGGCAATGACCCAATGGCAAAAAAGAAAACAGAGTACTACGTAAACAATAAGGAATTTCTAGAAGCGATCACAGTTTATCGTAACTCTGTTATTGCTGCAAGAGAATCTGATGCGACCCGTCCTCGTGTCCCGAATTATATTGGTGACTGCTTTCTAAAGATTGCTACACATCTATCATATAAACCAAATTTTGTCAACTACATGTTCCGAGAGGACATGATCTGTGATGGGATAGAGAACTGCTTACAGTACATAGATAATTTTGATCCAGAAAAATCTAAGAATCCTTTTGCCTACTTTACTCAGATTATATACTACGCATTCTTGAGACGGATTCAGAAAGAGAAAAAGCAGTTAGAAATCAAGAACAAAATTTTAGAACGGTCAGGATATGATGAAGTTATGCATACTGATACGTTTGAGGGTACAATGACTGGGATGAATCCATCTCATTCTGATATGGGCAGCATAAAAGAGAACATCGAAACTAAAATGAACAGATGATGAACGAATACAACAACGCTATTTCTAATGAGGATAAGAGGCATAGGGTAACATTACTACAGTTACTGAAAGAGCATGCTTACAGACATGGAAAATTTGTTTTGTCATCTGGTAAAGAGTCAGAACACTATGTCAATTGTAAGCCTGTCACACTATCATGTGAAGGTAATGCATTGTTATCAAAGCTTATGATTAAGTTGGTTGATCCTAAGGCAGTTGCAGTTGGTGGATTGACACTTGGTGCTGACCCATTAGTATGTGGTGTAGCACAGAGAGCATACTATGTTGCTTCTCATTCTGATTTGGATGCACTTATAGTACGTAAGAATACTAAAGGATATGGTACAAGGGAACTCATTGAGGGACCGAAACCACGTAAAGGATCAGTGGTAACAGTATTAGAAGATGTCACAACAACAGGTAGCAGTGCGATGACAGCAGTCAGAGTACTACGTGATGCAGGTTATATTGTTAACCGTGTTGTCACTATTGTTGATAGGATGGATGACCATTCTACTTGGGATGATAATAATATTGAATTCCACTCACTGTTTACACTAGATGATTTAACATGACTGAACCATACAATGATACTGGTGTTCATACTAATGTACAGATCACAATTGATCTCAATGAATTAGTATGGGCAAGAGGTGAATTCCTTAAGCAAGAGATGTCTGTTAATCAAGCAGAGTACCTTGCAGAGACTCTACGGAGAACTCTAACATGGGACACTTTGTATAGTATGATAGATCAAACTATACTTGAGTTCTTTGAGAACCATGAACACCCTGAGATTTGGGATCCTCACTATGGTGAGATACAACCTGAACCAGGTCGAGAGGATGAATTGAATAAATTAGAAAAGGCAGCAAAGGCAAGAGAGAAGGCAAGAGCACAGTTTGAAATGGTGGATTTAGTTGCACCAGCATGGACTATTAAAGTACCTCGGAGGATTAAGAACGATGGAGACGGATGATCATTTGCCACCACATCTAAATGATCTATGGGAAGACATGGATCGACTTAATGCAATGTACGAAGAACTCATGTGGGATCACGAAGTTGCATTAGAGTTTATAGCAGACTATGAAAACAACCGTATTATAATCAAACCTTATGGCACTCCTTGAAATACAATTAGCAGTAGTTAAGAAGTTGAGGGAGTTATATCCTGATACCAGAGCAGTATATAACATTAAGACACGAATGCTATGAAGATTACTCAAAAGATTATAGATGATCTCACAGTAGCATTGGCTCATACCAAGAAGGATGGTACTGAGAATTGGAAAGATGGTGACGAGATAGATGTATGTGTTGCTGGTACATTTGCAGCAGACAAGTTTATCAGCTTGATAAACAGATCTAAATGAAGATAGCAATTATTACAGACCAGCACCTAGATGGTCGTAAAGGATCCTTAGCATTCTGGAACTACTTTCAAAGGTTTTATAATGAAATATTTTTCCCAACACTTGAGAAACACGGTATCGATACCATCCTTGATCTTGGTGACACATTTGATAATCGAAAGTCTATGGATTTTAGTACTCTTGCGAGGATTAAAACTGATTATTTCGACAGACTTAGAAAGTATGATGTACACATGATTCTGGGGAACCATTGTACCTATTATAAAAATACCAATAGGATCAATTCCCCCGAACTATTACTAGAAGAATATAATAATATAACTATCTACTCTAATCCTGTTACGTTGGAACTAGGTGGTAAAGATTTTCTATTGTTACCATGGATTAATTCAGGTAATCGTAATGAAGCAGTGAAAGCTATAGAAGAATCTAATGCTCCTATCTGTGCAGGACATCTAGAGATAGATGGGTTTGAAGTAATGAGAGGACATAAGTTTAATGGTGGATTCAAGTCAGCAGATTTTAAAAAGTTTAATCGTGTATGGTCTGGACACTTTCATCACAAGTCTAAGCATGGTAACATCCAATACTTAGGTAACCCATACCAGATGTTCTGGAATGATTATGCAGATACTAGAGGGTTCCACATATATGATACAGATACTGATAGACTGACATACATCAAAAATCCTTTTGATATGTTTGCTAAGATATACTATAATGATATTGAGCGTAACTATGATGAGTATGACACTACTGTTCACAAGGACCAGTATGTTAAAGTTGTTGTAGAGGAGAAGCAGAAACCAAACGATTTTGAGAATTTAATTGACGGCTTGTATTATAATGGTGCTCATGATGTAAAAATTATTGAGACACTGGTTGACACGGCTATAGATGATGATGTAGAATTGAACGTAAAGGATACTCTAACCCTATTGGGTGAGTACATAGATGAGGTGGATCTCCAAGTCGATAAATCCGACCTGAAGACCCTGATGCAATCTCTATACATAGAAGCGTGTGAAGTCTCATAAATTCTATGTTCGTCATCACTATCAAAGATCATCCACAGGGTGTATACTCTGTATTGGATGCGGATGACGACCGTATCATTCCTATTTTTGTGAATAAGAATGATGCAACTAGGTATGTTGATCTGATTGATATTACAGATGAGAACAATCCACCGCTAGAGGTGGTTGATGTTGTTTTCGAACAAATGATGCATGCTTGTTCTATGTCTGGTCAACGATATAGTATTATTACAGAAGACGATTTTATAGTTCCACCTGATAGTTATGATTCACTTTCGCAAGATAAGATGGAAAAACCTCCTGAGCACGGGTAATACATTTAGCGAAGTAGATTTATCTGCGACTCGTAATACCTTGATTGTTGGAGCTAATGGTTCTGGTAAGTCAACCATCTTAGATGCGTTGACCTTTTCTTTGTTTGGAAAACCATTCAGGAAGATTAGTAAAAATATGTTAATCAATAGTGTCAACGAGAAGGACACATTGGTTGAGATAGAGTTTGGTATTGGTAGTAAGGACTATAAGATTGTACGTGGTATCAAACCTAATAAGTTTGAGATCCATTGCAATGGTGAGATGATGGATCAGGATGCAAAGGCAGTAGATCAACAAAAGAATCTAGAGCAGAATATATTGAAGATGAACTTCAAGTCATTCACTCAGATTGTTGTGTTAGGATCAAGTACCTTTGTTCCTTTCATGCGTCTTCCTAGTGTACAACGAAGAGAGATCATTGAAGATATTCTAGACATTCAAGTGTTCTCTGTAATGAATATTAGATTGAAGGATAGAGTAAAGGATAATGGTAATGAGATTAAGGATTTAGATTATCAGATGCATCTTCTTTTAGAGAAGATTGAACTTCAGAAAAAGTATATGTTTGAGTTGGAGAAGAAGAACAAAGAAGAGATCGATAGAAAGAGAGAGAAGATCACAGAGTCTGAGCAAGAAGAGTTAACTGCTAACGGAGAAATAAATTCTTTGGTGGAGCAAGTGAACTCTTTGAATACAGAGATGGAAGAATATGCAAACTCTGTTGACAAGCTAGATAAACTCAACACAATTTTGATAAAGTTAAATCAGAAATTACAAACATGCAAGAAGGAACATAAGTTCTTTGAGGATAATGATGAGTGTCCTACATGCCATCAGGATCTTGAGAAGAACTTTGTGTTTGCTATGACTGGTGCTTTAGAGACTAAGATCAAGGATATGGACACTGGTCATTCAGAACTTCAGACGGCTATTGAAGATGAGAAGAAAAGGAATGATAAGTTTGTCACTTTGTCAAAGAAGGTGACAGAGTTAAATGCATCAATAGCACAGGTGAATTATCGTTTGGTATCTATACGTAAGACTATTAGTGATATTCATAGTGAGGTTCTAGAACTAGAAGGTTCCAACCCAGATAAGAAAGCAGAGTTTGTTAAGTTAGAATCATTGGTAGCAGAGAAGAAAGAGCTTAAGCAAACAACTATGGATTGTAAGAAGGATCGTGATGTTCTATCTGCTGCTATTGCATTATTAAAGGACAGTGGTATAAAGACTAGAATCATCAAGACCTATCTTCCTACAATGAATAAACTGATCAATCAGTATCTTCAGAGTATGGATTTTTATGTTAACTTTACTCTTGATGAGAATTTTGATGAAACTATCAAGTCTAGATACCGTGATGTCTTTACATATGAATCATTCAGTGAGGGTGAGAAAGCACGTATAGATATTGCTCTCTTGCTTACTTGGCGTTCTGTTGCTAAGCTTAAGAATAGTGTGGACACCAACCTTCTTATACTAGACGAAATATTTGACAGTTCACTTGACCAGTCTGGTGCTTCTGATCTTGGTTGGATCCTACGTAACTTCGATGACAACACTAATGTGTTTGTGATCAGTCATAAGGAGCAACTCAATGACAAGTTTGATAGGACTGTCAATGTTGTCAAGGATAAGAATTATTCGACCATACAGGAGACAGTTCACGAAGTGACACACGCACTGGTTGGCTAACGTGGGTTTTATACTATGATACGTGCATCAACAAAAAAAGAAGAATGGCATTCGAGCATCAATCACGTCAGAGACAGGAGATCAAAGGTAATCTTGCAAAACTTCTTGCGACAGAGAACCTTATAGTAGAGCACAGGAATGATATTCCTACTGCTTCATTTGATGTAGATCGTAGAGTTCTTCAACTACCACAGTGGGATAAGGCAAGTGGTGTTGTGTATGATATGCTTGTAGGTCATGAAGTTGGACATGCTTTATATACTCCTAATGAAGATTATACTGACTATGTACAATGTCCACAAGATTATGTGAACGTTGTAGAAGACGTACGTATTGAGAAATTCATGAAGCGTAAGTATCCTGGTCTACGCAAGAGTTTTGCTGGTGGATACAAAGAATTAAATGATCAAGATTTTTTTCAAATCGAAGGTGAGAATATTGCAGGACTTATATTGATTGATCGTATCAACCTACACTATAAGGTTGGTCCTACTGCATTGATTCCATTTTCAGATTCCGAACTTGGTTTTGTTGCTCGTGTAGAACAGACAGAAACATTTGAAGAAGTATGTGCTCTAGCAGATGAGATCTATCAGTATACTAAAGCAGAGAACGAAAGGAAGCAGAAGGAAGCAGACGTACCTAATCTTAGTGGATTAGAATTGGATGGTGAATCTGAAGATGGTGAGCAGGAAGATTCTAAATTGGAACAACCATCACAACCACCAGGTGAAGGTGAAGGAGATGAAGAAGATCCTAAAGTAGATCAAGATTATGAGACTAGTTCTGGTGGATCAACAACAGGTGGTTCTACTCCTGGAAATGAAGGTGGACAAGAAGGTGCAGAAGAATCTAAAACACAAAGATCATTTGATGGTTCTGCTTCTCAACTTTCTAGTTCTGGTGGGTACAATATTAAGTACTTCGAGATTCCAGATTCTGTTGACTTAGATGATTATCTTGTTGACTGGGTAGAGGTTCATGATTGGATAGATTCCAGATTTGCTCAAGCACCAGAACCAAAGATTTCTATGGGTGAAGATGGTACAGTTTATTGGAAACAGACAGGGTTGGATGATGCAGATTCTGAGTATGCTTCTCATAGAAAAGAAGCACAGAAAGAAGTAAACTATCTTGTCAAAGAGTTTGAGTGTCGTAAGTCTGCTGATGCATATGCACGTGCTAGTACTGCTAAAACTGGTGTACTTGATTGCACCAAACTTCATACCTATAAGTACAATGAAGATCTATTCAAGAAGGTAACTGTTGTACCTGATGGTAAGAATCATGGATTGATATTCTTACTAGACTGGTCTGGATCAATGGCAGATCAATTACATGCAACTTACAAACAACTTCTTAACCTTACTGCATTCTGTAAGAAGGTTCAGATTCCGTTTGAAGTATATGCTTTCACTAATGAGTGGAGAATTGTTGATCTAATAAAGAGTAATGATCCAGAAGCACATTCTTATTATTATCATGATAGGAATACTGAACCACCAAAATTGGGTGAGTTCCATCTTCCAAAAGGTGAATTGCATTTAATGAATATTCTTTCATCACGTAGTAACTCACGTGATTATGAAAGACAATGCAGAAACATCTGGAGAATAACATATGCTTACCATATTAATCGTGGTGGGTGCTATCAGATTCCAGAAGGTATGAATCTTTCTGGTACTCCATTGAATGAAGCAGTTGTTATGCTTAACTATATCATTCCCAAATTCAAACAAGCGAATGATCTTCAGAAAGTGAATGCAGTTATTCTTACTGATGGTGAAGCATGCTGTTCTGGTTATGGAAGACAGACTGATCCTGACAGAAGAGAACCAAGAGTTTATCCTAGCAAGATAGGTTATGGTAATGCCTTACGTGATCGCAAGACAGGTATCGTATACAAGCCATTAACCAATTCATATGTTGGTTTGACTAATCAACTATTGAATCAAGTTCGGGATAGAAACACTGGAGTTAATGTTATAGGATTTAGAATCATGAGTGGTAGCAGACTCCAAGAGTTTGTTTGCAGATACTCCAAGCTTGGATCAAACTACAGTGAGATACAGTCTGAATGGAGAAAGCACAAGTCTGTTATTGTTCCAAATCCACTTGGGTACACTGCTCTCTATGCCATACAACAAACCGCACTTGACAACACTACAGAGTTTGATGTAGAATCAGGATCTAAGAAGGCAGACATCTCCAGAGCATTTAAAAAAATGTTGAAGTCTAAGTCTTCCAACAAGAAGTTGTTGAATTCTTTTATAGGGTACGTTGCTTGACAATTACCCTTTACCATATTATACTATACTAAAGTAGGCCAAATCTAACAAATCTATGAGAAAACTCAAACAATTGTGTCCAGAATACAAACAGTACGAAAATTTCCATAACGATAAAATTTTCACTATGGCTCTAAAACGCCAGATCCATGAAAATCCAGAAGGAAGTCAGTTGAAGTTCACGAAGAAGTGTGCTAAGAGTTACTTCAGGGATAAGTACCCAAAGGTCTACAAGGAAATGACTGAGAAAGATTGGAACGATGTTTCCAAACGTTTGAGTGCCATCTTTCAAAAGAACAAGAACGTAGTCCCTGCTTTATATAAATTCCGACCCCACCTTCCTAACTTATTCCAGCAGAGTAAGCAGGTTCATCAAGGTAGTGTCAACTTCGGTGAAGATTTTGATCTATATGATGATCCTATAGTTGGTACTGAGGCTACACTTCCAGTAGAAGAAGACATTCCAATACAGGAGGTTCTTAATTTCGACACACCTGCACCTAAAGCACCACGTAGTGAAACTGGGGAATGGATGGATAGGTACTTTGAGAAGTCATCTAGTGTCACACTGACGCTACCAGACAACACAAAGATCCAGTTCAACAAGTGACACACGACCCCTCCACAAGGAGGGGTTTTTCATTATAATAAGTACATACAAACAAATTAGAAAAAATGCCAGCAAAGTCTGATCTAACAACCACCCAACTTGTGAACTACCTATCTGACAAACATGGATCAGATATAAATGCAGATCATGTACGTGAGGCAGCGGCGCATTTTGGAGTCGGTTATGCAACTACAACAAAACGTTTACGTAGTTTTTATGTACAACGTGGTACATGGAATATTGAGAAGGTTAAGGATCAACTTGAAAGACAGATCACTTCCCCTTCTGTTATCCCAGAAATTCAACAGAATTTGAAACCACAAAAGGATCCAAACTTTGTTCCCTTTGGAAACTTCTCTGATGTTAAGAAAATTATATCATCTAAACTATTCTATCCTACGTTCATCACTGGACTCTCAGGGAATGGTAAGACACTTAGTGTAGAGCAAGCATGTGCTCAACTAAATAGGGAACTCATTCGTGTAAACATTACTATTGAAACTGACGAAGATGATCTTATTGGTGGGTTCCGTCTTGTTAATGGTGCAACTGCTTGGCACAACGGACCTGTTGTCGAGGCTTTGGAGAGGGGAGCTATACTCCTTTTAGATGAAGTTGATCTTGCCTCTAATAAGATCTTGTGTCTTCAATCTATCTTGGAAGGCAAGGGTGTATTCCTTAAGAAGATTGGTAAGTATGTTGATAGAAAACCAGGATTCAATGTCATTGCTACTGCCAATACTAAAGGTAAGGGTAGTGAGGATGGTAGGTTCATTGGTACTAATGTATTGAATGAAGCATTCCTAGAAAGATTTGCATTGACATTTGAGCAAGAGTATCCTTCTGTTAAGACTGAGCAAAAGATTCTTGAGAAAGTATCTGGTAACTTAGGTGTACTTGATGAAGCATTCTGTGCTAACCTTGCTAACTGGTCTGACATTATTCGCAGAACATTTAAGGATGGTGGTATCGATGAGGTTATTTCAACTCGTAGATTGGTACACATCATTCGTGCTTTTGCTATCTGGCAGGATCGTTTGAAAGCAATTAAGTTATGTGTTAATCGTTTCGATGATGAAACAAAGCAGTCATTCTTAGATTTGTATGATAAGATTGATGCAGACATTCAAGTCGATCCAGATGTATCAGATCTTTAATTACATAACTGCGTTCTTTTCTGTGGTGGTTGTGAACTGTGTTCATCCAGTCAATTGGGAGAATTGTTCACAACCATTAGACGAATGGTTCTATCCAGAAATAGCACGTGGTATTGAGATTCTAAAAAATCCAGACACATTGTACAAAACCGAAAGGGATTATCTAAATGATTAAATCAGGAGATTGTAAGTTTATTGGTAGTGTCATCTCCCTTAAGGGTGGTGCCACTGCCAGAGTACTCAACGTTCGTGAGGATAAGATTTCTATTTTAAATCTTGACGGTTCTCACAAAGAGTGCTATTATGAAGAGATTCAGTATGTATGGACACCTTGATGAAATATAATGAAGATGAACTCCTCAAGGAGATTCACGATTATATTAGCAGTACCTATAGGGGTCATTACTCCGCAGGTAACGTGCAAACCCTTGACCTCATTGATTCGGTAGGAGATGCAGAAGCATTTTGCAGAAGCAATGTTCTCAAATATGCCTCACGTTATGATCGCAAAGGATCAGCACGTAAGGATATCATAAAGATCATTCACTATGGTCTATTACTCCTACACTTTAATGATAAGACTGCGAGAGCAGATTCTATGGCCAGTACCTCTACCACATTCACCGTTGATTATGACAAGTAAAGTAAAATTATCCCAAAACACAATAGATGTACTGGGAAACTATTGTTCAATCAATTCCAGTATTGTTTTTAGGAAAGGAAATGTTATCAGAACCATCAGTAACGCAGAGAACATCTTATCTAAGTATACCTGCGAGGAAAGCTTTCCAGATGACTTCGCTATATATGACCTTAGTCAGTTTCTGGTCGGTCTCGGTCTGTTTGACAGTCCTGAACTGGACTTCATGGGTAGGGATTTTGTCACTATTCGTGGCGGTCGTCAGTCAGCTAAGTATTATTTTAGTGACCCTGAGATTACGCTCAAGTCTGCTCCAGAGAAAAATGTAAAATTTCCTGGTGGTAATATCGAGTTTGATGTTACTAGTTCTGATCTCTCAAATCTTGGTAAAGCATCTAGGTGCTATGATCTTCCAGATCTAACCTTTGATACAACCAAAGGAAATATCAGACTCATTCTTAGAGACAAAGAGAATGATACTACCAACACATTCGAACAGAATGTTGATGGTACATTTGATCAGGAGTATTCTCTTAACATTAAGTATGAGAATGTTAGATTGGTTCTTGGAGACTATCGTGTGAAAGTATCTGACCAATTGATTTCTGAATGGTCTCACAAGAATCTTGACCTGACCTATTACATTGCACTAGAGCCTTGAGTTTAAAGTATCCTCACCTTAAAGATTACATTTTTAAAGTGAATCTTCTACCAGAGGATCTGTGTGATAATGTAATCAAGAGATTGGAGAAGAAAGATAGGTGGGAAGATCATGGTTGGTACGATGCTAAAGATCAATCTTCATATAGTAAAGGTGACTTTTCTACAGTAAAGAATGATAAGTGTCGTCAAAAGATCTTTCCATATATTAGAGACCTCTGTATACAATACAACAAAAAGTATTTTATTAAAGAGAATACCAATTCTGATATCTTTTGGTCAACTACAGGTGACATGAAGTTTAACAAATATAGTGTTGGTGAATCCATTGAACCACACCATGATCATATCCATGATATGTTTGATGGTAAGATTCGTGGTATCCCTACCACTAGTTTGATTGGTGTACTAAACGATGATTATGAAGGTGGAGAACTTCTATTCTGGAATGAGCATCGGGTAGATTTGAAGAAGGGTGATGTTGTAGCGTTCCCTTCTGTGTTTTTATTTCCACATGAAGTCACGACAGTGACTAGTGGTATACGTTATTCTTGGGTTACTTGGTGCGTTTAATGAACAAAGATTTTTTATGGGTCGAGAAGTATCGACCAAAAGTGATTGAAGATTGTATCTTACCTGACAGTATCAAGGAAGTATTCAAGGGGTTTGTTTCTCAAGGTGAGTTGCCTAACCTTTTACTTACTGGATCTGCTGGTGTTGGTAAGACTACCATTGCAAAAGCTTTATGTGATGAGATAGGAGCATCCTATATCATGATCAATGGATCTGATGAGGGTAGGTTCCTTGACACTGTGAGGAATAGAATCAGGCAGTTTGCTTCTACTGTCTCACTCACCTCTGGAGCGTCCCACAAGGTTGTTATTATAGATGAAGCAGACAACACAACCAACGATGTTCAACTCTCACTCAGAACTGCTGTGGAGGAGTTTCATAATAATTGTAGGTTCATATTTACTTGCAACTTTATCAATAAGATTATTGAACCCTTACACTCTAGGTGTACAGTGGTTGATTTTCGTGTAAAGAATGGACAGTCTGTAGTAGTACAGGGACAGTTCTTTGAAAGACTTAGAACTATATTAAAAAATGAAAAGGTTGAATTTGAAGACAAGGTTCTGGCGAAGCTTATTAAGCGTTATTATCCTGATTGGCGTAGGCTTATCAATGAGTGTCAACGGTATTCTTCTGCTGGATCCATTGACTCCGCTATTCTCGTTGATGTTGCTGACGTTAATTTTGATCATCTTCTTTCAGCATTGAAACAGAAAGACTTCAAGACTGTGAAGACTTGGGTGGTACAGCATATGGATAATGATCCTAGTATGGTAATGCGTAAGATTTATGACAATCTATATGACGTATTAAAACCCAATTCGATCCCAGAAGCAGTGTTAGTTATCGCAAAGTACATGAGAGATATCTCCAATGTACCAGATCAAGAGATTAACATGCTTGCATGTCTGACTGAAATTATGATGACTTGCGAATTCCAATAAAGTGTGCTAAATTACTGTAGCAAGTGGAGTTTCCCCATGACTGAGTTAAAAAGACCCAATCCTTACAATGCCAAGAACACAAAAATCACTGAAGACACCACTGCGTTATCCAGGAGGGAAGAGCAGAGCAGTAGTAAAGTTACTCCAGTACCTCCCAGACCTTTCCCAGGTAAAAGAGTTTCGTGAACCATTTTTGGGTGGTGGATCAGTAGCTTTAGAAATTACAAAGAGGTATCCTAACTTAAAAACCATATGGGTCAATGATCTATATGAACCTCTTTATAATTTTTGGAGTGAGTTGCAACATAGTGGTCATCAATTACAGGGTGCTATCTTTGATAAGAAAGAGGAGCACCCTGATAGAGAGACTGCGAGAACTTTATTTAATGAATCCAAACAACATATTAATGACAAAGAAAAATCTAACTTTGATCGTGCCGTCGCTTTTTATATCGTTAATAAGTGTAGCTTCAGTGGCCTCACTGAGTCTTCATCATTTTCTCCACAAGCGTCAGAGTCCAACTTCTCCGTTGCAGGAATTGATCGCCTCCACGAGTATTCAGAACTTATCCAAGACTGGATCATTACGAATTTATCATACGAAAGACTGCTGACAGACGACTGGGACAATAGAGGAATCTTTACATACATGGACCCACCATATGATATCAAAGATAATCTGTATGGTAGAAAGGGTGGTATGCATAAGGGATTTGATCATGATGAGTTTGCTAAGAACTGTGACAGATACACAGCACCTATGCTGATCTCTTACAATTCTGATCAAATTGTTAAGGATCGTTTCAAGGAGTGGACAGTTGCTGAATTTGCACACACTTACACCATGCGGTCCGTGGGGTGCTATAATAAAGATCAAGCAACGAGGAAGGAACTAGTCCTATTAAATTATGAAATGTGAAGTGAAACTCTATGTTGCTGGCAGAGTCTATAGTGAGTTTGTCGAAGCACGTAACTACCAAGAAGCAAAGGAAGTTGCTAAAGTACGCAACCCACATGCTAAGGTAATGTCTGTTAATGCTGTATTCAAATGAGCAAAACTAATTTACAAGAGAAAATTGAGGTCGCTGAGAAGCGTATAGCAGAATTGCGTTTGTTAATTGATGCATGGAAATTGCAGGCTGACTGGCGTGAGGACAAAAAATAATGTATCAACTGAAAGATTATCTGTATTCCATCAATCAATCTAAAAAGAATTTGATGGATGGAGATCCTGATGCCGTTAAAAAATACTCACCCTATGTTGTTAATCGGTGTCTATCATCTTTCACAGATGCTATTCTGTATGTCAATGAAATGAATAAGTCTTCTCATCTTCCTAAGAAGATGCAGTATGACTTTTACATAAATAGTTTGAAGCCTAGAAAGCGTTTTTCGCCATGGGCACGAAAAGATTCTATTGATTATCTTGACGTAGTTAAAGAGTATTATGGTTATAATGATGATAAAGCTCTCCAAGCACTCAGAATTCTCACAAAGGATCAACTTGAACATATTAAATATTCATTGAGAAAGGGTGGGAACAATGAGCGTCGAAACTGAGATCCAGTGGAAACAATCAGACATGATTGAAGTCATGCTGAGTGAACCAGATGATTTTTTAAAAGTTAGAGAGACACTTACTAGGATAGGAGTAGCATCTCGTAAAGAAAAAAAGATTTATCAATCTTGCCACATTCTTCATAAGCAAGGGAAGTATTACATAGTTCATTTTAAGGAACTGTTTGCTCTTGATGGGAAGAAGACTAATTTATCAACAAATGATGTACAACGTCGTAATAGAATTGTGCAGTTACTATCTGATTGGGGATTGATTAAGATTGTTGACAGTGATTCTGTATCAGACTTAGCACCTCTTAATCAAATTAAAGTCTTGGCATTCAAAGAAAAGGGTGACTGGACACTTGAAAGCAAGTATAATATTGGTAGGAAGAAGACAGAAACTACATGATTTATGGTGATAGTATTAATGATCTTGTTATAAAAAAAGTAGAAGGCAAATTACATAGATGGAAAACGTGGGAACCAAAGACACCATTTGCACCTAATGTAGATGCACATGTTTTTTGTGATGAGTATCCAGAGATACTTGCTAAGGAAATAAATTTAATAGCAAGTCAGGCTCGTTTGGGTCAGGTATCAGAAGCAAAATTTTTAACTGGTGCTGATTATAAATCTTTGTGGACCAAGTATAATGTTTTTGCTTGGGAACAAGTAGTATTCAAAGTAATCAGAGATTTAATATACGATAGTTATGTTGAGTATTGTGAAACTCTTCACGTAGAAGTCTTAGACAGAAAAGATATTTGGGTCAGGGGATGGTTTGCTAGATTAGAACATGGAGAGAGTATTGGAATGCACTCCCATGCTATACATGAGAATGCATTTGTTAGTGGTAACATGGCATTGAATACACTTATACCACCCACAACTACAGATTATTGGATACCATTGTTTAGTTTATATCATGGATATTTCAAGGTAACTAACAAACCAGGTGCTATTACATTATTTCCTTCATGGTTACAGCATAGGGTTGATTCAAATCCTAGTGTGAAGGTTCGGTATACCCTAGCTTTCGATCTTTTTAACGAATACAACTTCAAATATATCAGGAAAACCGAAACAACTGATACGGATCTTGCGAAAATAATCCTGTTGTCAACTAAGCTATAGTGTGATTAAATAGTAGTGTCGCCGCAAGGGACACAAAACACACTCGCTTAATAAGGAGAACTATCATGGGTAACCTACAAAGGTATACTGCTGGAGATATGCCAGCACTACTAGAAAGAATAAACAAGAACTCTATCGGGATGGATGACTTCCTCGATGGATTTTTTAATGTGCATGAAACAACATCTAATTATCCACCATACAATTTGATTCATGTAAACAATGTGGAGTCTCGTCTGGAGATTGCACTTGCTGGATTCAAGAAGAAAGAGGTTGCGGTTTACACAGAGTATGGTAAACTGTTTGTTGAAGGTCAGAAGGAAGATAAAGAAACTGACACAACCTACACCCATAAGGGACTAGCACAGAGATCCTTTACAAGGTCTTGGACTATCTCTGATGATGTTGAGATCAAGTCAGTTGTCTTCGAAGATGGTCTTCTCACTGTGAGTCTAGGTAAGATCGTTCCTGAGCATCATGCTAGGAAAGATTGGCTTTGACTTGACAAGTGGTTAAATACCATGTATACTAATAAAACCGTAGACAATAAACTATGACGGATTCCGCTGCTGGTGCAGCATCAGCACCAATTCAACACAATATTAGAATCGTTACACTAGCGTCAGGAGAGAACGTTATCTGCAACTTCTCTCAGGTTCGTGAGGATGATAAGTTTGTAGCATATCAAATGTTATATCCTTTGATCACAGAGCTTGAGGTAGAGGGTGTGGAAGGTACTCCTGAAGCTACGTATCGTGTGAACTATCGTCGTTGGAATGTCTTCACACCTTATGAAGATTTTAGATTAAATCCACAACATGTGGTCACTGCCATGCCTCCAAATAATGAGATCATGACAAATTATGTACAAAAGTTGAAGGAAGCTGGAGTTGATCTAAGTTTCTTACCTAATAATGGAGAGGACATTTTAAATGGAGGAGCAGGAACAACAGGAGAATCGAGTACAGCTGCTGCTACTGAAGGACCAGTGGCTAGTAGCACGAGTTGAGGAACTCGGTGGTGTAGAGTTTGGTGACCCAGACTGTGTACTATATCATGCTAAACAAGTGAAGGAAGATGGCGAATTGACACCTTGGCCTCCTCATTCTGAGGAGTCTGAGGTTGTTATTAGGTCATCTGATATATTAGTTTTAGTTAATCCAAGTAAGAAAACTCTTGCTCGTTATATTGAGACCGAATGAAGTTCTACACCAACGTTGAACAAGCTGGCAATAGTTTGCTAGTTCGTGGTTATGATGCAGGTAGTGCATTCTCATACAGGGTGAAATATAATCCCACCCTGTATGTGCCTACCAAAAATTATTCTGAATGGAAAACTCTTGAGGGTGACTGTGTAGAACCACTTCCTATGGGTTCTATTAAGTCTGCCAAAGAGTTTGTTAAAGAATATAAAGAAGTACCAGATTTTGATATCTATGGTAACACTAGGTATCTGTATCAATATATTCTCGGAGAACATCCAGAGGATCAGATTCAGTTTGATACTTCGAAGATTCGTATATTTAACATTGACATTGAAACTGCTGCTGAGAATGGGTTTCCCGATATCGAATCAGCAGATCAAGAAATCTTAGCGATCAGTATTAAGGACTCTTACACTGGTCGCATTGTTGTCTTTGGTGCAAGACCATTTGACAACAGTGACCCTGAAGTTGATTACATGCACTTCAGGACTGAAGAGTCTATGATGTCTGCTTTCTTACAGTACTGGAATGAAAATTGTCCTGACGTTATTACGGGTTGGAACGTACAGTTGTTTGATATTCCCTATATCGCTAACCGTATTAGTAGGATACTCGGTGAGAAGTATACTAAGAGTCTTAGCCCATGGAAACTTGTATCTTCTCGTGAAATTTACATCAGGGGCAGAAGACAAATCGCTTACGATTTACCAGGAATTGCTACTCTGGATTATCTCGAACTGTACAGGAAATTTACTTACACAAACCAAGAAAGCTATAGGTTGGATCACATCTGTATGGTTGAACTTGGAGCGAGAAAGTTAGATCACTCTGAGTTTGATACATTCAAAGAGTTCTATGAGAAGGACTGGCAGAAGTTTATTGAGTACAACATCCATGACGTTAAGTTGGTAGATCAACTTGATGATAAGATGAAACTACTTGACCTTGCATTCACTATGGCATATGATGCTAAGGTGAACTATGAGGATGTATTCTCACAGGTGAGGATGTGGGACAACTACATTTACTGCGAGTTAAATAAAAGGAAGATTGCTATTCCGCCTAAGAAAGAGAGTGCAGTTAAATCAGAACAATATGCGGGGGCGTATGTCAAAGAACCGAAACCAGGAGGCTATGATTGGGTGGTCAATTTTGACCTTAATAGCTTGTACCCTCATCTTATTATGCAGTACAATATCTCACCAGAGACCCTCAGGGAGACTAGACATCCCAGCACGAGCGTTGAACGGATTCTAAACAAAGATGTTGAGATTGATGGCGAGTATGCTGTATGTGCTAATGGAGCACAGTACAGGAAGGATGTGCAGGGATTCCTGCCCTTGATGATGCAGAAGATGTATGACTCTAGGGTCATATTCAAGAAGAAGATGATCAAGGCTAAGAAGGAATATGAAAAGACACCAACTGTTAAGATTAAGAACGAGATTGCCAGATGTAATAACATCCAGATGGCTAAGAAGATATCTCTTAACAGTGCTTATGGTGCTATTGGTAACGAGCACTTCAGATATTATCGTCTCGCAAACGCAGAAGCAATCACCTTATCAGGACAAGTCTCTATCAGGTGGATAGAGAACAAGATGAATAGTTATCTAAATAAACTACTCTCTACAGATAAGGTTGATTACGTAATTGCATCTGACACTGACTCAATATATCTTAATCTCGGACCTGTTGTTGATAAATTTTTTGGTAATAAGTCTAGCGATAAGGTTCGGATCGTGGAACTACTTGATAAGGTCTGCAAGGATCGGTTGGAACCGTTCATTGATGCCTCGTACCAGGAGCTTGCGACGTATGTTTCGGCGTATGATCAAAAGATGATCATGAAGAGGGAGAACATTGCCGAACGTGGTATATGGACTGCCAAGAAGCGATACATACTTAACGTATGGGACTCTGAAGGAGTCAGATACAAAGAACCCAAGATGAAAATCATGGGTCTTGAGACCGCTAGGTCATCTACACCACAATTTTATAGGGACAAGTTATATGAAGCTTATAAGATCATTGTCAGCAAAACAAATGATGAACTTATCACTTTTATCAATGATGTCCGAACAGAGACCAGAAACAGACCCTACGAGGAAATCGCATTCCCAAGAGGAGTCAACGGCCTTGAAAAATATAAGCACAGAACTGACATCTATTGTAAAAGCACACCCATCCAGGTCAGAGGATCCCTCCTCTACAACTGGTACTTGAAAAAGCATACCATTGAGCATAAGCATCAAAGGATACAAGAGGGTGAGAAAATAAAATACATCTATCTTAAGATGCCCAATCCAATACATGAAGATGCTATCAGTTTCTTCTCTGAGATTCCACAGGAGTTTGGGGTAGATCCATTTATAGACTATTCACGACAATTTGATAAGGGTTTCTTGAAACCTTTGGAAAAGGTGCTAGACTGTGTGGGTTGGGAAATTAAAAAAACAATAAAACTAGGAGCTTTTTTTGAATGAGTAAAACAGTATGGACTGTCACGTATCAAGATGCTCAAGTTGAAGCACTCGATGCAGATCAGATTAAGGTTTTTGAGGAGCGTGATGCTGCAAGGTTTTATGCTCGACAATTATCAGAACAGTATGATTATGTTAACATGTACGAAAGTGAGGTAAGCAAATGGGGTTCCTAGATAGTGTAATAAAAGATAGCGGCAATGAGTTTGCAAGTAGGGTCAGTGACGGCGTGGCTGCAGGAGACACATCCAGCTTTGTTGATACTGGCTCCTATATTTTTAACGCTGTCGTTAGTGGTTCTCTATTCGGTGGTATCCCCTCTAACAAGGTCACCGCACTCGCAGGAGAATCTTCAACAGGAAAAACGTTTTTTGCCCTTAGCGTTGTACGTAACTTTCTTGATAACAATAGCAACGGTGGCGTTATTTACTTTGAGTCTGAGTCTGCTCTCTCTAAGGATATCATTGAGTCTAGAGGGATTGATTCCAAACGTATGGTCATCTTCCCTGTTGCTACGATAGAAGAGTTCAGGACTCAAGCAACTAGGATCGTTGACAAGTATATGAAAGAACCAAAGGAGGAGCGTCAACCATTGATGTTCGTTCTTGATTCTCTTGGCATGCTTAGTACATCAAAAGAGATGGAAGACATCTCTAATGATAAGCAGGTCAGGGACATGACCAAATCACAGTTGATCAAGGGTGCTTTTAGAGTACTGACCTTGAAACTAGGACAGGCATGTATTCCTATGCTTGTGACCAACCACACATATGATGTGATTGGGAGCTATGTGCCAATGAAAGAAATGGGCGGTGGGGCTGGACTAAAGTACGCTGCATCTACTATAATATACTTGTCCAAATCGAAAGAGAAGGATGGCACTGATGTGGTGGGTAACATCATTAAGTGTGAAGCAAAGAAATCACGATTCACTCAGGAGGGTTCCAAAGTTGCAACTAGATTATTTTTTGACGAACGTGGACTGGACAGGTACTATGGACTCCTTGAACTTGGAGAGAAGTATGGCGTATTCAAACGGGTGGGCAACCGTATCGCCGTGGGTGGTGGTAATGTTTATCCTAAGTCTATACTCAGTGATCCTGAAAAATACTTCACAGACGAAGTGATGGCAAAACTAGAGGAAGCAGCACGAACGGAGTATAGTTATGGCAACTGAAAGGATTGAGGAATCAATTTTACGTAACCTCATATTTACTGAGGAGTTCTATCGTAAGGTTGTTCCTTTCCTAAAGCCTGATTATTTTCAAGAACTTTCTGAAAGAGTTATCTTTGAGGAGATTGCTGACTTTGCAATTAAGTATGATAAACTACCTACTCAGGAAGTTATCATAATAAATTTACAAAATCGTACAGATTTAACTGAAGATACATTCAATCAATCTGCTGCTGTAATACGTGGACTCACTGATGAATGGGTAGATTTTGATTGGATGGTCGATGCCACAGAAAAGTGGTGTCAAGACCGTGCTATATATCTTGCGCTCATGCAATCGATCAAGATTGCTGACGGTGGAGACAAGAAACTGAGTAAGGATGCCATCCCCAGTATCCTTCAAGATGCTTTGGCTGTCTCGTTTGATGAACACATTGGACATGATTACATTGAACAATCTAAAGATAGATATGAATTCTACCACAGAACAGAGGAGAAAATACCCTTTGATCTGGAGAAGTTTAACTATATTACCAAAGGTGGTCTCCCTAATAAGACTCTCAACATCGCTCTTGCTGGTACAGGTGTCGGGAAAAGTTTATTCATGTGCCACATGGCTAGTGCCTGTCTCACATCGGGGATCAACGTTCTCTACATTACATGTGAAATGGCAGAGGAGAAGATTGCTGAACGAATTGACGCAAATCTTCTAAATTGTAACATCAAAGATATACCTGAGTTACCAGAGGTATTATACAATTCTAAAGTCCAAGAGATTGCTAGAAAGACACAGGGTAAACTTATCATTAAAGAATATCCTACTGCTTCAGCACATGCTGGACACTTCAAGGCACTGTTGTCAGATTTGGCACTGAAAAAAGATTTCAGACCACACATAATCTTTATAGACTACCTAAACATCTGTGCTTCTGCCAGATATAAGGGTGCTGTTGTTAACTCTTACACTTATGTTAAAGCGATTGCTGAAGAGCTTCGGGGTCTTGCTGTGGAGCATAACGTACCGATTGTCAGTGCTACTCAAACTACTCGTGCTGGTTATGGGTCTAGCGATCCTGACCTTACCGACACATCTGAGTCTTTCGGACTCCCTGCTACTGCTGACCTTATGTTCGCTCTCATATCTACTGAGGAATTGGAATCTCAAAACAGATTGTTAGTTAAACAACTTAAGAATCGTTATAATGATCCTACCTCAAATAAGAAATTCTTAATAGGTATTGACAGATCGAAGATGAGGCTGTATGATGTTGCAGAGGACACTTCTGTTCTTAATTCTGATTCAGAAGAAGAAGAGATGCCTCAATTTTCAGAAACAAAAAATAGATTATCTAAATTCGCTGAATGGAATGTTTAAATTATGACTAATCATGTTGACTTTGATAAGTACAGTCATTTCGTGGATGCTGTCACAAGCGATAGTAGTAAGGATTTTGTCTCTCTTGCTGACCGTCTGGGTCAACTTGACAGACAAGGTGCCAATATTGAACGTCTTACCACTGCTGGTGTTGGGCTTGCTGCTGAGTCTGGTGAATTCCTTGAGATCGTTAAGAAAATGGTATTCCAAGGCAAACCTTGGAATGACGACAACAGAGAGCATCTTATTATTGAGTTGGGTGACACTATGTGGTATGTGGCACAAGCTTGTATGGCTCTGGACGTATCTTTTGATGATGTTATCAGACGTAACGTCAGCAAGTTGGAGAAACGTTATCCAGGCGGTTCATTCTCTGTAGAAAAATCTGAAGTACGTTCAAAAGGAGATCGTTAATGCATCTAATTTTACCTATTATCTGTATCCTTCTTATCAGTTTAGCAATTGTTTATTCAGTAATACAACGTTATGACCCTCACTAAAACAGTAGAAGAATCTCTACGAGATGCTCAAGAAGATTTGCGTAATGCATTAGCATTTTCTGCAAGAAGTGAAAAACCTTATGTTTCTAAACATATCGCTAGCATGCTTGCAAATATAGACAACGTTATCGATTCAACAAAAATAATCGAAATGTTAGAGGAAGATTTCAAATCTAATGAGTGATGAATTTACCATAGATATCGATAAAGCATTAAAAAATGCTAAAGATAATGATCTAGCAGGATCATTTATTGATCGGTATCCTGATGGATTAGAATCTGTCCGTAAATCTGTTGATAACTGTGTCGCAATGGCAGGGTTAGATAAGAAAGTAATGGAAGATTTATTGAAGGGTGAATGGAGCGTATACGAAACATTAAATTCAGTGGGGAGATCATCTAAAATTATTAAAATTGAATATGATATCCAACAAAGAGATCAAGGATCATCTTAAGAAACTTAAGCAGATCAAGAGAGATCTTAAACGACATCCAACTGGTACACCTTTACGCAAGAGGGACAGAATCGATGTCAAACACAAACCTTCCTCTAAATAACAGGGGAAGGTTTTCTAATAGAAACATGGCCAACAAGATGGCATTTGCTGAGTATGGTGATATACGTGGTGGGCAAATGCGATTACAAGTTCTTATCGATATTATAGAAACTAGGAGAGCAGTTCAAGTACATGGTACTCCTGGTCCTACTGCTGTGATTACATGTGAGCAGAAAGTTTTGCAAGACATGAAGGATTGTGTTGCTGGTAGTCTTGTTTTTGCTGATCCTGTTGGTAGTGGAGATTCATTCTCTAAAAGGTATCAGAAATCAGGTAACGCTGGTAAAATATTAACAGCATTAAAAGTATCTGGTAACGAGACTAAAGAATATAAGATTTCACCTGCTGGTTTAATAAAAACAGCAGAGTTTGGTAGTAGTGGAGGGTCTGGATCTGGTTCAGAGAACACTGATTTGTTTGAGGGTGCTGCCTGTTGGGTTGGTGCTTTTAGATATAGTTTGAATCAAGCAATACAAGATGATTATAGGTGTACTTTAGCTGATTTTCAGAGTGTTGCTAGACATGTTGAAACTAAAGAAAGCATGGAGGATATTCATCAATACTTGATGGACAATCCTGACTGGATGCAGTCTAGTATTCGTACTGCTAATGCATTACATGATGACCCAAGGTATAGAAATACTAGTTTTCATTGGTATCATGGCAACGATTTTGTTAAAGCAATCAACGCACATTTTAAAGAGGTAAATGATAGAGAGGATAAACCTTTTGCTGACATTAACAAGTGGACTCCAGCAGATATATGGTTGTGTGACTGTGCTATATCATCACCTCTAACAACATTCGAAGAATACTTTGCTGGTTGGAATAATTTGTTAATGGAACTAGTAACTCAGAAGAAATTGATCGGTGTATCCTTGAAGAAAGTAACAGCAAATTCAGCAAGGATAGAAAGAACTAACATGGGTGAAGAAAGACCACGTAAAAATTTCATTTCTTGTGGTTCTAATAGTTTGTATGGTTCTATGGATACTTACTTTGATGGTAGTGGATTCAATATGCAGATGCGTGACACAAGTGGTAAAGGAAACACTTGGCAAGGTGAAATTCTAGGTGGATCTGCCTTCGGTGCTGGTGCTAAAGGTGGTAAAGTTGGTGGTGGTATACTAAATCGTATACTTGAGTCTGTATATGGTGAGGGTAATGGTTGTTTTAGAACCCATGATGTTGATAGTGCTAGAAGAGCAGCACATGGAAACAGTTTAGACAGAATGATTTTTGATCTTGCTACCAAAAACAAAGGTGCTGTACTGATGGGTGATAGAGGTAACCTTTATAAGCATAGAAACCCAAGTAGAAACAGAGTTACAGAAGAGATTGAACTTGATACGATTGCTAGTGCTGATGGTAGGAATGCACAACAGAAAATTCAGTGGAAATTCTCTAAATTTCTAGGATTGGAGGTAGTTGACATCGTAATTAATGGAACTTCTCAAGAAAGAAATGATGTATCTAGTAGACTGTATCAATATGCTGCATCTAGATCTGATAAGTCAGCACCATTCTTAAAGGTATCATCATAATGGCTAACATAAAACAACTAAAACACTTAGAACACCTTGAGGATGAGATGCTCAACTATGGAGTTGAGGGATGCAAGGCTGCTGTTGCTTTCCTACAGGAATTGAGGAAAATGCTTGGTTGTGACAACAGTACAGGATATATGCAGACCAAATGGGATGGTGCTCCTTCAGTAGTATGTGGTAAGGATCCAGCAAACGGACTGTTTTTCGTTGGAACTAAGTCTGTCTTCAATAAAACTGGTCCGAAGATATGTTACACAGAATCTGACGTAGACAAGTATGAATATACAGGAGACTTAGCAAACAAGTTGAAGATGTCTCTCAAATATTTCAGAAATATTGGTATAAAAGGTGTCATTCAGGGTGATTTGATGTTCACACCTGGTGATGTTAGGAAAGAAAAAGTACATGGTGAAAACTTACTCACTTTCAAACCTAATACTATCACCTATGCTATCCCAGTAGATCATCCAATAGGTAAAAAGGTATCTCAAGCACAAATTGGGGTAGTATTCCACACTCATTATATGGGTGAGAAAGATGGGTATAACTTGTCTACTATGACAGCGAAAGGTGGAGCAAACACAAAGTTCACTGAAGATACAAATGTTGTAGTAATCGATAATGATACTCCAATGGACAGAGTTGGGTTGAATCATGCTGAAGAGGTCAAGTTTGATAAGCATGTGTCAACCATTGAAAAATTATGTGGAGACTGTGGGTATTTCCTTGATGAATTGGTAACAAATACAGGTACGACAGGTGATGAAAAGTGGCATGTTGCATCATATTTGAAGCAGTTTTTCAACGCAGAGATAAAAGCAGCACGTTCCATTGGTAATGTCGATAATACTTTTGCTAGTCTTTATAATTTTTATTATGATAAGACTAAAAAGATGCTTGATGCTATAAAGACACCTGCTAATAGGATTGTTAAGTCGGATCTTGTATACAGTAGTCAAAATTATCTGAGAGCTAACCAATCTAAGTTTAAATCATTGCTTGGTCTCTATAAAGAGTTGCAAACAGTGAAGCAGATGGTTATAGATAAGTTGGATAAACTTGAAACCTTTAGAACTTTTGTGCAAACAGAGAAAGGATACAAGGTAACTGGTCCAGAGGGATACGTTATGCATAGAAATGGAGACATGATCAAGTTTGTGAATCGTCTTGAGTTTTCATACAATAACTTCACGGTAGCAAAGTCATGGCGTTAAAGTGTAACAAGTGCTACTTCACATTTGGTAGGTTTCAACCACCTACTACAGGTCATAAGGAGAATTTTGGAGCAGTAAAACGTATTGCTGGTGGTGAAGACTATCGCATCTATATTTCACACACTCATGACACCAAAGGTAGTAACCCATTGCCACGTGATAGAAAATTATTCTGGATGAACAAGATGTTTCCAGAGCATAGGGGTAGAATATTCAGTCTTACTAAGGCAGATCCAGTAGCATGCTTACAAGACATAATGATGGCAGGATATGATGAGGTTGTTTTTCTTGTAGGATCTGACAGGGTTGGAGCGATGCAGTGGGTGCATAAATATAATCATAAAGATTTTACTTTTCGTACTATCGAGATAAAATCTTCTGGAAGTAGAGATGCAGATGGTGATACATTTGCTATATCTGGTACAAAGATGAGACGAGCTGCATTTGCAGATGATTTCAAGACTTTTAAGCTAGGTATACCTACTCTAAGTGATAAAGATGTACTCACTTTAATGAGTGAGATTAAGTTAAATTTACCGACAACTTTCAAATGACAGAAAAGAAAGTACTGCAAGAAATTGCTAACGATGATTGGTTCGAACCCAGTTATAAGTACAATCCTCTAGATTCTATGCCAATTGCTACTGAGAATCCTAGACCAGAAGAGGACGCTTATGAACTCTGGAGGGGTGCCGATCCAGCAGAGTCATTGCATCAGAAAATGTACAATTTAGCAACAAAAAATGGTGGTTCTTGGTTAGGTGGATCTGAGAATCTACTATGAAAGATTTCAAGAAACTGAGAGAGCAGTCTATAAGGCAACAACATAGACATAATGAAGGATATTCTGTCGGTGACAGAGTAATGAATGCTATTTCAGGTGAGAAAGGAACCATCCACAGGACAGGTGTTAACTACGTTATCTGTGTTACTGAGGGTGGTGAGATGTTTCGTGCATGGGTAAAGGATATTCGTACTATAAATAGATCATAGAAAACTCTTCAATTTTAGACATGGAAAAGCAGAAGACAGTTAACAGTCTCGCACATAACGACGACTTTTCTAAGGCTCTCATGGAGTCTTATTCTCGTTGGTCTGGTGGTGACGGTTTCCAAAACACTTCGATTGCTGAGGAAGAAATTCCTACAGGACAGAAGCAGGGTGGTACTGCTTTTGCTACATTTGACACACCAATAGGGACAGTTCCTGCACCAGCATCTGATGCAGCAACATCTATTCCTACTATAGAGAAGCAGAAACCTGATGATGATTCATCAAAAGATCCTAAAGCAACATCTAATGGCGGTGAACCTGCTGTTGCACTGAAGGGTTCCATGACTATGGGACAAGGATCTATGTCAGGTGGTGTTCCACAAACTAATGGTCAAGCACTTGCTTACACCAATGTGGTTGCTAAAGAAGGTAAAGAGTGCTGTAAGAAGTGTGGTTCATATGAGCACACTACAGAAGCATGTAAAGCAACTAAGGAAGAGATTGAAAATTATCTTTGGGATGAGCATGCTAGAATCCTTACAGAACTTAGTGAGTTAACTAAGACAACATTTAAAGTAACAGGTGAGAAGTGGGAGACTGACGAAAAGCCTGTTATTGAAGAGCAACCTGCTGATACTCAAGTTATTGGTGCAGACGTTCCCGCTACTTTAAAGTCAGAAGAGTGGAACACTAAAGCCAAGGCTAAAGTTAAAAAGATTATGGGTTATACGAAATGAAGTCATACAGACAGTTTCTAGAGTATAGATTACCAGTTGGTGATACACTACCTGTTAACAAGAAAGGTAAAAAGAAAAGGAAAACTGTTGAAGTGATGCCAAAGGTTCCTGATGGACCTAGAGGTAACAATAACGACGCAGACAGAGACGATAGAAAGTAAGCTACATACTATAGTTACTTTTTTATAATGACATTATCAAAGGAAGTTGTCTTGGAGGCACTACGGTGCTGTCGAGATGTATATCCTCACGACCAAGACTTTTTGGTCAGTAGGAAGATTGCAGGACATACTATTCTTGCAGTAGAAGGAACAAAGGAAACTACAGACTGGGTAACCAATCTAAAGTTTCTTATTAAACGTGACGATTGTCACAGAGGATTCAAGAACAATGCCAACAGGA
>Ga0209404_10000351_pt1 | contig 36556 bp, 35 predicted proteins | sample TroAtlMetagenome_2_FD_187447 | JGI IMG/M metagenome (GOLD analysis project Ga0209404, IMG submission 187447) | Marine eukaryotic phytoplankton communities from Atlantic Ocean - Tropical Atlantic ANT8 Metagenome (SPAdes) (version 2) | ecosystem: Environmental > Aquatic > Marine > Oceanic...
ACTATAAGGAGTCACGATAATGGCTAATAAAATTCGTCGTGATGATGAAGTAGTCGTATTAGCGGGTAAAGACAAAGGCAAACAAGGCAAAGTCCTTAAAGTGCTTATTGCTGATAACCGTGTAATTGTAGAAGGCGTTAATCTTGTCAAGAAGCACACTAAGCCAAACCCACAATTGGGCGTAGCTGGTGGCATCGTTGAGAAAGAAGCTTCTATTCACGTTTCTAATGTTGCGATTGTTAACCCGGCAACGGGCAAAGCAGATCGCGTTGGTTTCCGTTTCGAAGATGAGAAGAAAGTACGTTTCTTCAAGTCTAACGGCGAACTTGTTTAATTATATTGGAGAGTACGATGGCGAAACTGCATGATTTCTATAAAGAAACAGTAGTAGCTGAACTTGCTAAGCAGTTCGGATACAAAAGCGTCATGCAAGTCCCTCGGATTGAAAAAATCACTCTAAACATGGGTTTAGGTGAAGCAGTTGCTGACAAAAAGGTACTTGAGAATGCTCAAGCTGACATGACGGCTATCGCCGGTCAGAAGCCTGTTGTTACAGTTGCTAGAAAATCAGTAGCGGGTTTTAAAATCCGTGAAGGTTATCCGATTGGCTGTAAAGTAACCCTACGCGGCGAGCGTATGTGGGAATTCCTAGAGCGTTTGATTTCAATCGCTATCCCACGTGTTCGCGACTTCCGTGGTTTGAATCCTAAATCATTCGACGGACGTGGTAACTACAGCATGGGCGTGCGTGAGCAAATCATTTTCCCTGAAATCGATTTCGATAAAGTGGATAAGGTTCGCGGTATGGATATCACTATCACTACCAGTGCGAATACAAATGAAGAAGCACGTGCTCTGCTGGACGCGTTTAACTTCCCATTCAAAAAGTAGGGGTGTAGGGTTATGGCAAAAGAATCAATGAAGGCACGTGAAGCTAAGCGTACTAAGCTAGTAGCTAAGTATGCTGAAAAGCGCGCCGCACTTAAAGCGATTATCAGCGATGTTAACGCTTCTGAAGATGAGCGTTGGGACGCTGTTCTGAAGCTACAACAACTGCCACGTGACTCTAGTAAGTCTCGTCAACGTAACCGTTGTCGTGTTACTGGTCGTCCACATGGTTACCTACGCAAATTCGGTCTTAGCCGTATTAAGCTTCGCGAAGCAGCGATGCGCGGTGAAGTCCCTGGCCTTAAGAAAGCCAGCTGGTAAGGAGTAGCTGATAATGAGCATGCAAGATCCTATCGCGGATATGTTTACCCGCATCCGTAACGGCCAGATGGCACAGAAAGTTTCTGTAACTATGCCTTCTTCAAAACTTCGCGTTGCAATCTGTGAAGTATTGAAAGCTGAAGGTTATATTACTGACTTCGCTGCTTCTGGTGACGTTAAGCCTGTTTTAGAAGTTACGCTTAAGTACTTCGAAGGCAAGCAAGTAATTGACACTATCGAACGTGTAAGCCGTCCTGGTCTGCGCATCTATAAGAAAAAAGATGAGCTTCCAAAGGTTATGGGTGGTTTAGGCGTAGCTATCGTGTCGACTTCTAAAGGTGTGATGACTGACCGTGCAGCGCGTAACGCTGGCATGGGCGGTGAGATCATCGGTTATGTAGCATAACGGAGGAGTTGAAATGTCACGTATAGCAAAAGCCCCAGTAGACGTTGTATCAGGTGTAGAAGTTTCTATCTCTGGTCAAGAAGTTACTGTTAAAGGTAGTAAAGGCACTTTGACCCGCGTTTTCAACGACGCTGTAGAAGTTGCACAGGAAGAGAACCAACTTAAAGCACTTCCACGTGAAGGCTTTGTTGACGGTTGGGCACAGGCAGGTACTGCGCGCTCTATCCTTAACGCAATGGTTCAAGGTGTTTCAGAAGGTTTTGAGAAAAAACTTCAGTTGTTAGGTGTTGGTTACCGTGCACAAGCACAAGGTAACAAACTAAACCTTACACTAGGTTTCTCTCACCCTGTAGCATACGAAATGCCTGAAGGCATTACGGTTGAAACTCCTAGCCAAACTGAAATCGTCGTTAAAGGCGCCGATAAGCAGGTGGTTGGTCAGGTTGCGGCGAACATTCGTGGTTACCGTCCACCAGAGCCTTACAAAGGTAAAGGTGTACGTTACGCTGACGAACACGTACGTCGTAAAGAAGCTAAGAAAAAGTAGGTGGGTGATACGATGGATAAGAAAACAGCTCGCATTCGTCGCGCTACTCGCGCACGAGCAAAAATTCGTGAACTGGCCGCGCATCGCTTGGTAGTTAACCGTACACCTCGCCACATCTACGCTCAGCTAATCGCTCCATGCGGTTCTGAAGTGTTGGCAGCGGCTTCAACTGTTGAGAAAGATCTTGCAAAAGATCTTAAGTCTACAGGTAACGCTGAAGCAGCGACGGTAGTCGGTAAAGCAATCGCAGAGCGCGCTCTTGAGAAAGGCATTAAAACAGTGGCTTTCGATCGCAGTGGTTTCCAATACCACGGTCGCGTTAAAGCATTAGCTGATGCAGCTCGCGAAGCTGGTCTTCAGTTCTAGGAGTTTATAATGGCTAAACAAGACGTTCAAAATGGTGAATTTCTAGAGAAATTGATCGCCGTAAACCGCGTATCTAAAGTGGTTAAAGGTGGTCGTATCTTTAGTTTCACTGCATTGACAGTAGTGGGTGACGGTAACGGTCGCGTTGGTTTTGGTTACGGTAAGGCACGTGAAGTACCTGCTGCAATCCAAAAAGCAATGGAAAAGGCTCGTCGCAACATGGTTGACGTAGACCTTAACGGTCACACGTTACAGCACCCGATTAAAGGTCGTCACTCTGGCTCTAAAGTTTACATGCAGCCAGCATCTGAAGGTACCGGTATTATTGCCGGTGGTGCGATGCGTGCAGTACTTGAAGTAGCTGGTGTACAAAACGTACTTTCAAAATGTTACGGCTCTACAAACCCAATCAACGTTGTACGTGCAACAATCAACGCGCTGACAGAAATGAACAGCCCGGCGAAAGTTGCTGCGAAGCGTGGATTGTCTGTAGAAGAAATTTTGGGGTAATCAGACATGGCAACGATTAAAGTAAAGCAAACTAAAAGTGCAATTGGCCGTCTGCCAAAGCACAAAGCTACGCTTAAAGGTTTAGGCCTTCGTAAAATCAACCATGTTCGTGAACTGGAAGATACCCCAGCCGTTCGTGGCATGATCAACCGTGTATATTACATGGTTGAGATAGTGGAGGAGTAAGACATGCGTTTAAATACAATTTCTCCAGCCGAAGGTTCAAAGCCTACTGGTAAGCGTTCTGGTCGTGGTATCGGCTCAGGTCTTGGTAAAACGAGTGGCCACGGTCACAAAGGTCAAAAAAGCCGTTCAGGTGGCCGCGTTAAGCCAGGATTCGAAGGTGGTCAGATGCCTATCCAGCGTCGTCTTCCTAAATTCGGTTTCACTTCACGCAAGAGCTTTGTTACTGATCAAGTAACTCTTGCTGAAATCGCGAAGGTTGATGGTGATACTGCGTCTCTTGAGACTTTAAAAGCAGCTGGTATCGTTAAGAAAGAAATCCAGTTCGTTAAAGTTGTTAAGAGCGGTGAAGTATCACGCGCTGTTACAGTAAGCGGGTTAAAGGTTACTAAAGGCGCTAAAGAAGCGATTGAAGCTGCTGGCGGTAAAGTAGAGGAATAAGCTAGATGGCTAAACCAGGATTGGATTCAGGCGCTAAAAGCGGCTTGAGTGAGCTTAAGGCAAGATTGTTGTTCGTACTTGGTGCGATTGTTGTATTCAGACTAGGTTCTTACGTTCCTATCCCTGGCATCGATCCAGCTGTACTTGCTGACTTGTTCGAGCAACAAAAAGGCACCATTGTAGAAATGTTTAACATGTTCTCTGGTGGTGCGCTTGAGCGTGCATCCGTTCTGGCTTTGGGCATTATGCCATACATTACTGCATCCATTATCATGCAGTTGCTCTCGGTGGTTCACCCACCGATGGTGGAGCTTAAAAAAGAAGGCGAAGCAGGCCGTCGTAAAATTAGTCAGTACACGCGTTACTTAACGCTTGTATTGGCTATCTTCCAATCAATTGGAATTTCGACTGGTTTGCCTAACCTGATTAATGGATTGGTGATAAACCCTGGCTTCGGATTCTACTTTACGGCAGTAGTGAGCCTAGTCACAGGAACTATGTTCCTTATGTGGTTAGGTGAGCAAATTACCGAACGAGGTATTGGTAACGGTATCTCTATATTGATTTTTGCTGGTATTGTTGCCGGTCTGCCAACAGCGATAGGTCAGACTGCGGAACAAGCAAGGCAGGGCGACATTAACTTGTTGTTCCTACTGTTGATTGGCGTGATTGTTATCGCTCTTACATACCTAGTTGTATTTGTAGAGCGCGGACAGCGCAGAATTGTGGTAAACTACGCAAAACGTCAGCAAGGCCGTCAGGTTTTTGCTGCGCAAAGCACCCATTTACCGCTGAAAGTCAACATTGCTGGTGTAATTCCACCAATCTTTGCTTCTAGCATTATTCTGTTCCCGGGTACCATCGCAGGATGGTTCGGACAGAATGAATCAACAGCGTGGTTGCAAGATGTAGCGCTTATGCTATCTCCTGGTCAACCGCTGTACGTGATGTTATACGCAGCTGCGATTATCTTCTTCTGCTTCTTCTACACGGCGTTGGTTTTCAACCCGCGTGATACAGCAGATAACTTGAAGAAGTCTGGCGCGTTCATCCCAGGCATCCGCCCGGGTGAGCAAACGTCACGATACATTGACAAGGTAATGACTCGCCTTACACTGGCTGGCGCACTGTACATAACCTTTATTTGTTTAGTGCCTGAATTCATGCTAATTGCTTGGAATGTGCCGTTCTACTTCGGTGGTACGTCGCTTCTCATTATCGTAGTAGTTATCATGGACTTTATGGCACAAGTACAGACACATTTGATGTCTAGTCAATATGAGTCTGTGCTGAAGAAAGCTAACCTTAAAGGCTACGGCCGATAAGTTAGCCCCTTAATATTGATAGAAAGGGGAAAGATGTAATGAAAGTTCGTGCATCAGTAAAAAAGATTTGCCGTAACTGTAAAGTTATCAAGCGCAACGGTGTTGTGCGTGTAATTTGCAGTTCTGACCCAAAGCATAAGCAGCGTCAGGGCTAATCAAAGCGGAACAGAATATTTGCAAGACTAAGTAAGCAGAACCTGGATTATACTTGTCAGGTTCTGCTAGTTTTGTTTAAAAGTATTTTGAACCTTAATTTGCAATTTAGTCGACGGGTAAGTATCCTATCGGGCTTTTTAGGTCGTCGACAAATAAACAAGAGGAGTGCTGTTAATGGCCCGTATCGCTGGCATTAACATTCCTGAGCACAAGCATGCTGTAATCGCTATCCAAGCGATCTATGGCGTTGGTCCCACACGTGCGAAAAGCATTTGTGCGGGTGCTGGTGTTGCAGAAAATACAAAAATCAAAGAGCTAGACGAAGCTACTATTGATAAGCTTCGTGACGAAGTGGCTAAATTCACCGTTGAAGGTGACCTACGCCGTGAAGTCTCTATGAGCATCAAACGTTTGATGGACCTGGGTTGCTTCCGTGGTATTCGCCACCGTCGTAGCTTGCCTCTACGTGGTCAGCGCACTAAAACTAATGCGCGTACCCGTAAAGGTCCTCGTAAGCCAATTAAGAAGTAAACGGGGAGTAAGTTATGGCTAAAGCACCAGCTCGTAGCACGCGTAAGCGCGCTAAACGTCAGGTTGCAGACGGTATGGCTCATATCCATGCGTCTTTCAACAACACAATTGTGACTATTACAGACCGTTCAGGCAATGCACTAGCATGGGCGACATCTGGTGGTTCAGGTTTCCGTGGTTCACGTAAATCTACCCCATTTGCTGCACAGGTAGCTGCTGAGCGTGCAGGTGTTGCTGCACAAGAATACGGTCTTAAGAACCTTGAAGTTTTCGTTAAAGGTCCAGGTCCAGGCCGTGAGTCTGCGATCCGTGCTCTTAACGCTACAGGTTATAAGATCACAAACATTACCGATGTGACCCCTATTCCTCACAACGGTTGTCGTCCACCGAAAAAACGTCGCGTTTAATCGACGGACAGTTGGAGAAAGATCATGGCAAGATATTTGGGTCCAAAACTCAAACTTAGCCGTCGCGAAGGAACAGACCTGTTCCTAAAAAGCGGCGTTCGCGCAATCGATTCTAAATGTAAAATCGATACAGCGCCTGGTCAGCACGGTGCCCGTCGTGGCCGTCTGTCTGACTACGGTGTTCAGCTGCGTGAAAAACAAAAAGTTCGTCGTATGTACGGCGTTCTGGAAAAGCAATTCCGCAACTACTATAAAGAAGCTGCACGTCTAAAAGGCAACACAGGTGAAAACTTGCTACAGCTTTTAGAACAGCGTCTTGATAACGTAGTTTACCGTATGGGTTTCGCTAGCACTCGTGCAGAAGCACGTCAGCTAGTTAGCCACAAGGCGATCATGGTAAATGGTCAAGTTGTGAACATCCCATCGTTTAACGTTTCTGCCGAAGACGTGGTTTCTGTTCGTGAAAAGGCTAAGAAGCAAGCGCGTATCGTTGCTGCTTTGGAACTGGCTGACCAACGTGAGAAGCCAACCTGGATTGAAGTAGACAGCAGCAAAATGGAAGGCACTTTCAAGCGCGTTCCTGAAAGAACTGACCTGTCTGCGGAAATTAACGAACAGTTGATCGTCGAACTTTACTCTAAGTAAAGCTAACTAAAGAGGAAGCATTGTGGGTTCTGTGACTGAATTCCTAAAACCGAGATTAGTTGAGATCGAAAACGTTTCTCCTACTCGTGCCAAAGTAACTTTGGAACCACTAGAGCGCGGCTTTGGCCATACTCTAGGTAACGCCCTACGTCGTATTTTACTGTCATCTATGCCAGGATGTGCAGTTACCGAGGTAGAAATTGACGGCGTTCTTCACGAGTACAGCACCAAAGAAGGTGTTCAGGAAGACGTAATTGAAATCTTGCTAAATCTTAAAGGTTTAGCGGTTCGCCTTGAAGGTAAAACTGAGGCAACCCTAACTCTAGTGAAATCTGGCGCTGGCCCTGTTGTTGCTGGTGATATTCAGCATGATGGCGACGTAGAAATTACAAACCCTGACCACGTTATTTGTACTTTAACTGGCGAAGCTGAAATCAGCATGCGCATTAAAGTAGAAATGGGTCGCGGTTATGTACCAGCTTCTACCCGTCGCTCCTCTGAAGAAGATGATCGTCCAATTGGTCGTTTGTTAGTAGACGCTTCATACAGCCCAGTTGAACGTATTGCTTACAGTGTAGAGTCTGCTCGTGTTGAACAACGCACAGACCTAGACAAACTAATCATCGACATGGAGACGAACGGTACTTTGGATCCTGAAGAAGCGATCCGCCGTTCTGCTACTATCCTAGCTGAACAGCTAGATGCATTCGTAGACTTACGTGATGTGTCTGAGCCAGAAGCTAAAGAAGAGAAGCCAGAATTCGATCCGATTCTGCTTCGTCCAGTAGATGACCTAGAGCTGACAGTACGTTCTGCAAACTGTTTGAAAGCAGAAGCTATCCAGTACATTGGTGACCTGGTACAGCGCACTGAGGTTGAGCTACTTAAAACGCCAAACCTTGGTAAGAAATCGCTAACTGAAATCAAAGATGTTCTAGCATCTCGTGGTCTTTCTCTAGGTATGCGCCTAGAAAACTGGCCGCCAGAGAGCATCGCTGAAAAAGATTAATCAGGTTTTTATCAAACTGATTTGTAGAGAAGGATAAAACTATGCGCCATCGTAAGAGTGGTCGTCAGTTGAATCGCAACAGCAGCCATCGTCAAGCTATGTTCAAAAACATGGCCGGTTCTTTGGTCAAGCACGAAGTGATCAAAACTACGTTACCAAAAGCGAAAGAATTACGTCGCGTAATCGAGCCTCTAATCACTATGGCTAAAGAAGACAGCGTTGCAAACCGCCGTCTAGCTTTCGCCCGCACTGGTGACAAAGAGGTTGTAGGTAAACTATTCAACGAGCTTGGTCCTCGTTACGAAGCTCGTCCAGGCGGCTACACTCGCATTCTTAAATGCGGTTTCCGTGCTGGCGACAATGCCCCAATGGCATATGTTGAGCTAGTTGACCGTCCAGTTGTAGAAGCTGAAGAAGAAGCAGTAGAAGCAACTGAAGAGTAATTAATACTCGATTAGAAAAAGGGGCCTGAGTAAAAACTCAGACCCCTTTTTTTGTATGTACAACTCAAAGTGTGCGATACGTTCCATACACTTCCCCATACACAGGAGGGACTAAAAGAACGTCCAACTATTCCATTGTTCTAATAGTTCTCGGCCAGTTCAGAATACCGCTTACAAGCGGCTGTCTCTTCATCAGAGTTGAGAAGCGCATCGCAACTTTGATTAGCCATTGAATTAAGACAATCAATGGCGGGCTCAATAAGTTCATGTTCGTCACCTAAATTAGCAATGCTCATATACTGACCACATATCTCATCTATCATATTTGACATCATGGCTTTCATCTCAGGTGGAAATTCGTCATTAGCACTTATCTCCTTGCCAATACACATTTTACTCTTATCACATAATTTCATGGCCGCATCGTTTAATGCCGCAGTATCCGCAAAGACACACAACGAATATCCAGTTAAAGCTAGGGCCAAAATAATTTCCTTTTTATTCACCATAAGGTGTGACTCCATAGTATTTATAGGGTTGTACTAAATTTGTACAGCTATATCACATTACCGAACATATATTTAAAGTCTAGCGTTGAACGTGCTGTTTTAGGTAAGTGCCGGAAGCTATTTGGAATAAAGTTAGATTATCGTTCTTAGCGCGTGTAAGGGGTTTGTTGGCGTGCTTATTGCTGAAACCTACATATAAACTAAGCCAATTTAATTTAACTAAGATAAAAGCGTAAAGGAAATAACGTGCTATCGGTTTCAGGAAATTACCAGTCTCTAGGTCTTTCAACTTTACAAAATACAGCACTATCCACCCGTCTAGAGCGCTTGAGCTCTGGGTTAAGAATAAACAGTGCTGCTGACGACAGTGCAGGCCTTCAGATATCCAATAGACTCGCTTCCGAGAAGAAGGCGTATACCCAGCTTAATCGAAACCTAAATGATGGTATCAGCTACGCGCAAATCGCTGAGGGTGGGCTGCAAGAGTCTGCCGCTATACTGCAACGAATGCGGCAATTGGCAATACAATCGCAAAACGGCGTAAATGCGGTAAATGATCGTGCAGCTCTGGATAAAGAATTCCAACAACTTAAAAATGCACTTAATGGCATTGCCTACAACACGGAAGCTTTTAACCACTTGCCGCTGGTAGGTGACACTGATTTGCTTTCAGCGAACGTACCCTCAATTAGTGACACGTTTACTAACGGTGTGGCTCAAAGTATGACAAGTGGACTGCGATCTATTGCATACATACCGGCTGGCTCTTCAAACATTCAAATAGACTTACATGACAATGGCGCTAACGACGATATTCAGGTATTTACCGTAGACGGAAAACATTTAGCGGGTACGCCGCTTTCGGCAGCTACGTGGGGGGCTTACGGCGTAGTGAATTCATCAGCCATTGAGGGGACATTCTTTCTTCCGACAAACGGCTATAGCCCTTCGGCATCCTACGACGATAGTGATTTATTAACCGTCGGAAGCGCTACTATAGACGGCAATACTATTTCATTCACCGGGGATCAGAACGCCAGCGGTAACCTGAATGAAAACCTAACAATTACGAGCAATGCACAACCGCTCATTATTTCTGTTATCGGCACAGGCTCTTTTAGTGTAACAGCCTCGTGGACATCGCTTGGGGACGGAGACAGTCAAAATTTCAGCTTAGGGCCCGTTGATATTACTTCAACCAATCAATTAGGTGTTGGTACTGACTTCATTGAACTTACCAAAACACCCGCTACATTAACAGACCTCGGGCTAGGCGGCACTTCGTTGCAAAGTGAAAGTGAAGCTGAAAACGCGCTAACACAGATAGATAGTGCGCTTGAGATAGTCGGAGAAAGTAGAGCTTTCTACGGTGCTAAAATTAATCAGATGTCATCCGCTATTAGAAATAACGCAATTGGCCTTGAGAATATAAGCAACGCTCACTCTCAAATAACTGACGCTGACTTCGCTTCAGAAACTGCATTACTTACTCAAGCACAAATAGTTGAACAGGCAAGTATTTCTGTTCGAGCTCAAGCTAAGTCTAGTGATGAGCAGGTATTGGGGTTGTTGAGTTCAATAGAGTAATTCTCAATTACCTCAAATTAACCTTCACGCACTACAAATAGTTCCAGTGGCCTTGGTTTCCGCAGTTTTACGTCTTTTTATTGTATGTTAAGTATACTTAGAAACTAATATTCTCTTCATTTCGCCGCGCACCATTGTAATTACTTGCACTAAAAGTTTACAATTATGTTTCTTACGTCATAAATCTAAAGCGACATACATAAATGTGTGCACTTCTCCCAGCAAAGTATAATTCGGTCGCTGTCAGAAAAACTGCAAATTAAGAGTAAGTTAAATGGAAAAGCTTTTACTACCATCGGCATTAACCTTCAATGTCCCAAACATTGAGGTTGTGTATGTGGAAGATGTATCAAAAGTCAAGGATGAAACCACATGGCTAGTAATGCCTTTCGAAGGCTGTCTTTATCATTCTTTGGCAAATAATAGCTCGTTAGCAGTCATTGATGAAGTTTGGTGTAGCTACGTAGAAAGTTTGTACGATATTTATAAGGCTAACAGCCAAAAAATAAGCTTCAAGTCTTTAAATTTTGGAACGATTTTACTAGATAGAAGGAAGCTGCAACTTGCTGGCGTTAGTCACCTATTAGCAAATTCTTATTCAACGTCAGAACTAAGTAGGGCTTCAAATATATTCCAAACGATTGTGAAGCAGGACATTTTAGCTAACGCCACCGATCTGCGCACTTTTGTAGAAAGCATTGATTGGCTAGAGGATGTTGAGTCAATTAAGACTGATAACGAGCAACAGAAGATAATACTCTTTGAAGAATTAGAAAAGCTTCAATCTAAATATGAAGATATTCATGACTCAAACTTACAGTATTCTAAAGAGCTTGAAGCTCTTAAGAATGCGCAGGTAGAGTTGGAAAAAAAGATTATTTGGCTTCGTAAGAAAAAGGCAGATTCTGAAGCATCTGCAGTGAGTCTAGAAAAAAGCTTTCAGCAAGAAATAAAAAGTATAATAGAGAAAAATAATAAGCTTCGCAGTCAAGAAGTTGAAGCTCAGAATTCTGTGTTGCAGGAATATAAAAAGCAAGTTGAAGACCTGGATAAATATGCAAAGTCGATTAGCATAAAGTTAGACAGAGAACGTAAGAATAATGAAAAGTTAAAGAGAGAGCTAGCCTTAAAAGAACTAGCTTTAATGCACTCAAGAAGTTCGCTACGTTCGTTAGAAAATAACAAGGCAGTGAAGGCATCTAAATCGCTCAAAACCATGCTTTCTAAAGTGATAAATAATAATGTGCAGGACCTGGAAGATAACATTAACCTCTTGAAAGACTCGCCTCTCTTCAATAGCGAATGGTATCTAAAACAGTATCCGGATACTCAAGGTACTCAAATAGCAGCCGAGGAACATTACGCCACTACAGGTTATCTTGAAGGCAAGCAACCAAGTGAAAATTTTGATGGCCTATCTTATTTAAAAGCATATCCCGATGTGGCAAACCAAGGGATCAACCCGTTAATTCACTATTTACGTTATGGAAAGAAAGAAGGGCGAGTTTATCAAAGTAATCTGTTAGGACTAGTTGATGGCAAGAATGATGACCAATAATTTCTTAGAAGTTGAAAACATCGTTTGGCTTGGTTGTGGAGATTGTCTTTTCAATGAAACGGTAAAGCTTGGTTGCGAAACGCTATACCTAATAGACGCCTCAGAACTAGCTGTATATAACAACCCTAGTGATAACATCGTAGCAACACAAATCGATAGAAAAAGAGCGCTTATAGCTCAACCAAGTGATAGACAATTTCACGTTCTTTCTCCCGCTAATTTATCAAGTTGTGGGGACTTAAATACTATACTGAGTGAGTTCCCTGGCTGCAGTCATTTAGAAACTATTGAAATAACGCCAAAAAGCATAGTAGAGATAATTGATGAGATTGAACTAAATTGCTTTACGAGCTTAAACGCCTTAATTATAGACTTTGTACAAATAGAGCAAGAGGTATTAAGAGAATTTTTATTAAGTACGCAAAGTCAGTTTTTCTCGACGATATTTCTAAGGTTAACAAGAACTAGGGATGGAAGAAGTAAGCCATATCAATACATCCACTTAATGGAATTACAAGGCTTTTGTGTTACTGAAGTTCTTAATGATGATTTTAATGCAATTTATATTTTTTCTCGAGATGATGTGCGAGAGGCCGTTAGTAGACTAAACACTAAGCAACAAGAGCTAACTTCGACGTTCCAAGTGCTCAAGGGTAAATTAGACGTATTAGACTCAGAAGTAGCAAAAATTAGAAACTCTGCAAAAGAAACGGTGGAATTAGCAAGTAACGTTAACAATCGCTTTGGTGCTGTTCTGACAGCTCTTGAAAGTATCTCTACTTCCATCCCAAGTACTATCGCTGACACCCTGAAAAGCACTAATGAAAACTTAGATAAGTTACCGAAGTTGTTTTCAGACTTGTTATTAGAAAGCAGTTTTGAGTCTTCAAGTAAAATTGATTCAATAGTAAAGAGTAGAACTGCCAACGTTGTTACTCAGTTAGAAGCATACGACACTATAAAAAGGTTTCTACAATACGGTGTATTACCTGTTCATTTCCATGGTTGGCCTGTTAGTCCTGACGTTGGTGTGCGTTTAATCGATATGATTACTACCCAAAAGTTTGATTTGATAATCGAATTCGGCAGTGGAACATCTACACTAATTATGAGCAGTGCACTTGCTAAAACGAGCCCAGCTCAAACTCGTTTTATAAGCTTTGACCATTTAGAAAAGTATTACAACAGTACCTTAGCCATGCTTAGGAAGCATGATGTTGAACAGCACGTAGATTTATGTCACGCTCCTCTTACAAGCTTTGAAGCACTAGGCAATACGTATATGCATTACGATTGTGAGTCCAAGCTTACTCAAGTCTACAATGAAAATATCCCAGCTAACGTACTAGTGCTTGTGGATGGCCCTCCTGGTGCGACAAACAAACATGCGCGCTACCCTGCATTCCCTAAAATTATCAATATTTTCGAGCAGTCTAACCTAACTATATTTATGGACGATTATTCAAGAATTGATGAAAAAGAATGTGTAGAAATGTGGGAGAAAGAAGCTGAACTTAAAAATAGACCTTTTGACGTAACGTCACTGTCAGCAGAAAAAGGCTTAGCGATTATAAAAGTTGGAAAAAGAGAAGTTTAAAGTGAATAAATCAGTAAAAGTTCTGAATTTGCTTGAGAAAGCAAAACAATATGGAAATGACTTCGGAGCGCTTAAGTTTTTATTGAGTCACTACACTAAAGAAAATTTATTGCAAGAAGCTGATTGTGTATTGGATGGCTTTGAGCCCAAGGTAGCAAAGTATACTAATATTCACACTCTGGCTTATGACTTATGTAGAGCACCACTAGCTCAAGAGAAGAAAAACTTGTTGAGGTATATGGACGGGCTTCGCTTTGTTCAAATGTCAGAGACTTATTTGAACCAAGTAAAGTCATTCGCAATTAACTTTTCAAACTTAGATAAAGAAGAGAAAAATCACTTCGCGAAGCACGTAAGAAATGCATTTCTATTGAGCCAAGACGAAGAGTTGCTTGAGTTAGTGAAGGTAAACCACCCCCTCATTTTACCAATGCTTTCAATACCGACTAAAATATCTAGCAACCTAACAAAATTTTCTTCAAAGGACTTTTCCCAGAAGGTACAGCAGAACAACGTTGTCTTCGATAATTTCGACAATAAAGAGTTTTTAGAAAATATAGAGCTTGAATCTTTTGAGCATATTCAGCACAGGCTGGGTCTTGGGTTGAATAAAGCCAGGCTTAAAAATACTGAGAGCTATCAATCAGCATTAAATGGTTTGCTAGCACTTTATGACTTGTCAAATGTCGTGTCTTTATCGCTCAATGAAAATGTTTTAGATTCATTAGTGTTTGAAAGGCCAAATGTCAAGAGAGGTCCGCTAGTCTCGATAATAATGTCATGCTTTAACTCAGATAAAACAGTGGGATATGCGATTCGCTCTCTGTTAAATCAAAGCTACCAAGATATTGAAATTCTAGTGTGTGATGACAAAAGCGATGATCGTTCTCTAAAAATAATGAAGTCTTTAGCGTTAACCGATAGACGTGTCAGAGTTTTCTCATCAAGAGAAAATCAAGGTACTTACAACATAAGAAATGCGTTGATTCCCCTCTGCCGTGGAGAGTTCATTACTTTTCAAGATGCAGATGATATAGCTATTCCCCAACGAATAGAGCGACAAGTAAATGATTTAATGGTTTCTCAATCGCTCGTTACAAGTTGCCGTTGGATTAGAATATCACCAGAGGGAGAGGTCATATTTTTTCCAGATGGCCTAATTAACAGGTTTTGCGTAGTGTCGACAATGGTAAAAAAAGAAGTGTTTAGTATTTTGCCCAAGTTTAGGCAATCGCTTGTAGCTGCAGATACTGAATTCCATGAATTATGCTTGTTTATGCTTGGTGCCGAAAACGTTAGAGTGCTAGATGAACCGCTGATTCTTGGGCTGTGGGGAGATGGTTCTTTAACAAAGCGCCCTGGCTTGGCTGCGGAAAATACTGGCTGTGTAGCACCTAGGCGCAGAGCTTATTCAGATATTGCGGCGAGACAACGAGTTATAGGCAGCCACATAGTGTCTGACGAAGACGTCGATAATGTTCTGAGAGAACAGGGAATATACAGAGAATATCATGGTGTTCAGTGTGAAGGGGAGGCTATATGATTATTGCATGTATGTGTACTTTTCCGGCGCGTGGTGAATTGATTTTACCTGCGATTGACTCTCTCTATAACCAAGTTGATAAAATACATCTATGCCTCAATGATTACAAAGAAATCCCGCCCTTTCTAAATAAATATAAGAAGTTAGAAGCAATAATTCCTGACACCGATCAAAGAGATGTTGGTAAATTCTTAGATATTGATGTAGATGATGAAGACGTTATTTTATATGTTGATGATGATATTATTTATCCAGAAAATTATGCATTAGTGATGTGCCAAAAGTTAGCGGCAAATGATGAAGTGGCATATGGACTTCATGGTGTTATTTACCCAGATGCCTACGATGGTGATGTAGGGCTTCGTAGGGTGTTTTCATTTCCAAGAGCTTTAGAAAAGGACCGTTTAGTTAACCAGATAGGAACCGGGACTGTAGCAATAAAAGCGAGATATAGACCTAGTCATAAGTTTATGGATGGTTCTCAAAAGTACGTTGACGTTCGCTTTGCTGTCCACTGTTTTAAAAATCGTATCCCCATAATTTGTATCGCTCGCGAAGATGAGTGGCTCAAAGAAATTAAGCACGGGGAAAGTATTTTCTCAACATTTACTAAAAAATGGCCATCAAACGTCACAAAAGAAGTCCAATTGGTAGCAGGTTACTCAAACTTAATGCTAGATTTTTAGGTGTGCTTTTAATAATTGTTCACTGAAGGGCCTGTTTACTTGCGAATACAGAAGAAACTTCGTTATTTATAAAAACGGTTCTGGATAGGGACACTAAACGAATTTTTTACAATTTAGAGTAGTCCTTATAAACAGATGATATAAACTCCAAGGAAAATGTAGTTTGGACAGAGAAACCCAAAATTTATTAGAAAAGCTTGGAATAGAAGTATTTTCAGGCCTAGAAGTTAAAACTATTTCAACCGAAAAGCTCGAATCGAAAGGAATACGGTATAGTAAGTTTCTCAATGATGTATTTTTTGAAGCAAGTGTGAATATGCAATCTCCAATTATTAGTCCTAATAAGGAGGTGTACATTGGTAGATATTCGTATATGAATGACGGCGGGTATGTAAGAAATAATACTTACATAGGAAGATATTGCTCCATCGGCCGGCGTGTAACTATTTCGGCTGGAATGCACAATGTTATGGGGCTAAGTTCATCTCCAAGTTTAAATCAAGGAATAAGCTACAATAGTAGTGAGTCAGAGCTATTAAAAATACCTTTGAAAAAAAACACCTTAACAAGAATTGAGCACGATGTATGGATAGGTGATGGGGCAATAATCATGCCGGGGGTAACTGTGGGAACAGGTTCAGTTATAGCAGCAAACTCAGTTGTTACAAAAGATGTTGCGCCGTACACGGTCGTTGGTGGCGTTCCCGCAAAGTTAATAAAAAACAGGTTTCCGGCTGATATAGTTTCTTCACTAATAACTTCAAAGTGGTGGGAACTCGCACACGAGACAATTACTTCAATGAACCTCAATAACATATTTTTGTTTGTTGAAGAGATATCGGATTTTACGAAACGTGAGAAACGTGAAGAAGAAGCAGTTTATTTACTTAGATAGGTTTGTCTACGGCATGCTTTTCACCAAGCATGAATAAAATGGTCAATATGTTAGAATTTCGCTCTGGGTTGAGGCATGTTACTTTGTTGAACGGAAAGTTTCATTATACTAAAAAACGTTCATTCATCGGAAGTCACAGTGTGAAACAATGAAAAAATCATTTAAATTAGAAGAGAACGTGCCACTTTCTAGTGAAGCACACAAAAGAATATTATCATTGCTTGATAACCAAGCGTTAACTCGTATCGAATTTTATATTGATTCAAATTCTGAAAACTCACTTGAACATCTGGAGTCTCAATATTTTTTAACTAGGGAGTCTTTATTACGCAATTTAATTGACCTCCAAAGTGACGCGTTAGAGTTAGAAGAGCAAATTACTCGCTTAAAAGAGCAAAACAACTACTTAGAAGAAAAGATAAATTGGCTTAGAACTAAAGCTGGTGAAGGTAATATTCAACCTTCTAAAGCAAAGTTTGAATATACTCCTTCTTTAAGTGATTCAGGTTTACAGTCCGCGTTAGTTCAAATAATTAATACGTTCGAGTCTAAAGCGCGCGAGAAAGCGAGCTTGTCGTTTTCAAGATCTAAACGCATGAGAAAAGATAAAGCTTTAATAGCTCAAAGTGAGTTCTTTGACAAAGGTTATGTTACAAGTCAGTTAAAGATGTTAGGCCTCCAAGTAAAAGACCCCCTAGAGTTTTTCATTTCTTTCGGAGCTGAACTCGAACTTTCTCCTTCTGAAAAGTTTGATACTAAATCCTACTTGGCGATGAACCCTGATGTCAAAAGCTCGGGAATAAACCCACTTCTTCACTATATAAAACACGGTAAAGCCGAAGGCCGAGTTCTTATTTAGTTAGTTCAGAACATTCTTTGATCAAGCCCCCCTGATACAACGAACCATGGAGATAATATAGTGGTTAACGACGTGCTGCTTTCAGCCAATAAAGCGTTTTCAGAACAAAACTTTAGCGATGCACGTGCCATATATGAACAGTGCTTTCCATCAAATATAAAAGAACTTGCAAATATCTTAGTGGGTAAACCTATTCTAAAGCATGTTTTTAGGAACTATTTATATTCGTTAGCTTTCGAGGGGGACACAGATAATATCGCCCGTCTTATGTACGAGTACAAAGCAGCAGACCCGCACGATACAATTATAACCTCTACAAAAGGTCTTCCAACGCTGGATAGTCGTCAGGCATCCCCGCTACTAAGTATAATTGTACCTGTTCACAACTCTGGTCAATATTTAGATTTCTGCATTCAATCGATACGAGAACAGGAGTTTTCTGATTTTGAGCTTATTTTAATCAATGACGGCTCGACGGATTCTTCTGCGGAGATTATCGAGCGCCATGCAGCTGAAGACTCTAGGATTAAAGTTTTGACTAACCTTCAGGCTTCCGGCAACCCGGGCACACCTAGAAATCAGGCGCTAGCCATAGCGAAAGGCGTATACGTTGGGTTTGTAGACAGCGATGATTGGATCAATAGAGATTTTTACTCAGAATTAATGAGTATGGCACTAGAAAGTAAAGCCGATATCGCTTTTTCTGGAGGGTTTAATAATCATGAAGCGAGTGGGAGAGTAAGTAAGCGAACCTATACCGCTGAAGGATTTGATGACCCGAATAGCTCCAGGTTTAAGACTCATGATAGCTTTATGATATGGGACAAAGTGTTTAAGCGCTCAATGTTAGAAATGTTCAACATTCGCTTAGGCGAAACAAAAGCTGCTGTAGATGTACCTTTTGTATTCGCAGCTTATTATTATGCTGCCAACATTGTTTTCAACGATGACTTCATTGGTTATAACTACCGACGCGAGTCAGAATCATCGGTTACTGTGGCCCATCGTAAAAATTCAAATTGTGAATTTGAGTTTCAGGCCTTCTCGAATGTAAGAAAATGGGCTAATGAGAACAGTGTTGCCGGTTATTATTTCGCAACTATAGACATTAAGCTTGTAAGCTCGCTGATGTATACACTAAAAATGGTGAGTGATGAATATTTTGATGGCGTGTTTGAAAAAGTGAAAGCACTTTTTACAGACGTGGATGCAGTGTCATTTAAAGAATATTGTGTTCAGAACCAAAAGTGGTGGCTTTACAAAGAGTTTTTGAAAGTGCGCGATCACAGCGCAGAGGATGTTCAACTATATCTTAACGAGAAAGAAGAAGCCGCTAAAGCAAAAACAGTCGAACAATTAATTACACCTCGCTATCAGCTTGAAGGAAAAAACGCGGGCATCATGTTTTTTCCTTGTTGGTTAACCAATAATCCATATCAAAAATTCTTTTATCAAGCATTGAACGAGCATTTTGACTTAGCAGTTGAAGGCTATGATCAGAAGGGGCTTCGCAAAGAGCTCATTGATAGAAAAAAAGACAAATTTAAGTTTATTCACCTTCACTGGTTACATAACTTTTTTGATTTTAAAGACCCATCTGTTCTGGAAAACACGATAGAAGCACTGAGCTACGCTAAGCAAAACGGTTTTGAAATTATATATACTGCGCACAATATTTCCTCGCACGATTCTGAAAACGCTGAAGATGAAAAGCGATACAGAGAACAGATACTATCTTTCGTAGATCACTCTTTAGCACACGGCGAGTTAGCAAAACAGCGTTTAATCAAAGAATTTGAAGTGCCTGAAGACAGTATAGAAATAGTTCCTCACGGTACCTATGGCGATTTTTACGGCGAGAAGATTGACAAAACTCAAGCAAAAGAGAAGTTCGGTATCCCAGCTAAGTCTACTGTTTTCCTGTTTTTTGGAAATATAAAGGGTTACAAAGGAATATTTAATCTTTTGTCACGTTTCCAAAAACTTCGTGAAAGACGTGACGATATTTATCTTATTATAGCTGGGCGAGTGCTAGACCAAGAGCTTATGCCGGAGCTGACCAAGCAAACAATGGATGCGAATATTCTGTTTAGGCCTGGGTTCGTTCAAAATGATGAAGTAATAGATTACTTTTCTAGTGCTGATTTATGCGTTTTGCCTTATGAGCAAGTATTAACCTCTGGAGCTGCAATGCTCAGTGTGACTATGCGTTGCCCAGTTCTCGCTCCTTCAATAGGAATCCTACCAGAGGTGATTACCCCTGAGATTGGCCTTTTGTTTGATTCTTTTGATGATATGCAAGAGCAAATGGAGATGGTAGCTCTGGGAGAAATAAGTCTTTTCGTCGATGAGCAATTTGATGAAGCGATAGCCACATTCGATTGGAAAAATTTAGCTAAAAATATAAGCTTCCTTCGTAAAAGCTTCTAGTTCGTTATAGGAATACGGTAAAAGTAAATGGAAAAAATTGATTTAGCAGTTGTTTTTTACGAAAAAGAAATAGATATACTTGCTTTGCTTGTAAAATCTATTGAATTACATTGTGAATCCAGCTTGATTGATAAAATATACTTTATCAATAACGCAGTAAACCCGTCACAATGCCGAGAAGCATTTGAAAAAACAGTATTGCCACTCTTCGAAAATTTTAAAGAAGCGATATGTCTTGTAGATGCTATTTCGTTGGGAATAAATCATAAGGACGAGGCTAACCCCTACATAGCTCAACAGGCATTGAAACTCTCCATCTCGGCGCTTTCCGACAAAGAACACTACCTTGTTTTAGGAGCTAAGAATCATTTTATTAGAAAGCTAAAACGAGATGATTTGTTCAGTGAAAGCGGCAAGCCTATTTCCCATCTCCAGATTCACGGGGGCTATTTAAAGACTTGTTTAAAAGAATCTTGCAGCTACTTTGATGTGGATGTCGACCCAGATAAAGCAGTATTACCAACAGTTACTCCATATCTCATGATAACTTCTTTGGTAAAAGAGTTACTCAAAGAAGTAGAAAAGCGTGAAGGGAATGGCATTTATGAACTTATTTCTAAGAATGATAAAATCACTGAATTCTTACTTTACTTTTCATACTTAACGTATCGCGGTGGAATAGAGCACTTCTATAGTTTAGAAACAAAGCCATACGCCACATTGTTTACTAAGTGGCCAGAATCAGAAGGCGATATAAAAAGAGTTTTAGAAAGTACCAAACAAGATAACGTCTGGATGTTTTCTGTTCATAGTAAGCGTTTTAGCCAATTGAAAGTAAATGAAATTGACTTTATTGCTTCGCTTTGGGTTGAACGGGGATTATTTGAAAGTGTAGATGGCGCGAAAAAATTCATAGAAAAGCAAATAAACGCCTCATCTAGTATGCCTCCTGTTTTATTAAATGCAGCTGGAGACGGCAAGGTAGTAGAAGGTAGAAACAAACGCCTTTTCATAGCAAACGATTCAAATGAAGTCATAAAGCAACATCGTGGTGAGAGGCTTTTAAATGATTCTCAAATAAAAGCTTGGCGAAGAGTTATTGAAACAAGACATGCCTTTTGCACAGTGAAAGGAGTTTCTTATAGGTTGATGATAGTTCCTGATGCTCATGCCGTGCATAAGGATGAATTGCCGCAGTTAGACAAGGTTAACGCCGAGCGACCGATAGACCAAATTACTTCAGCATTGTATGACCGCTCGTACATTAGTTATCCACTTGTAGAGCTGATAGATGCCGCGAAGAGAGGGGAATCCTATCACCCTGTTGACTCGCATTACACAGCATATGGTGCATATGTTTGTTACAAGCGAATCATGCAAGACTTGAGGGTCAATATACCTATTCTCAAAGACGATGATGTTGAGCTCATTACCAAGAGGGGCTCAGGAGACTTAGGTGAAAAATTTAGTCCACACCGTGTAGCCGACTACACAGAATGTGTAGTAAAGCAGGGTAATGCAAAGAAAATTTGGAACAATGGTGTTACAAACCGAGGCCATATGTCCGTATGGGTCAATCCTAATAGCTCATTACCAACTTGTGTCTTGTTTACTGATTCGTATGGGTGGAAAATACAACGATTCTTAGCTGAGTCTTTTAGTAAACTCTTCATCATCCATAGCCCTTTGCTTGAGCACGATGCTATAGACATTTTGAAGCCTAATGTTGTCCTTTCACTAATGGCTGAGCGTTTTTTGATTTACACTCCCAAAGACATATTTGATAAGTCGGCATTGCAATTTGCTCATGAAAAAGGGGGCGATATTAAATCATACGAAGAAATTCTGACAGTCTCCAATATTAGTATTTAACTTTGCTATTTATTTCGAGGTTATTTGGGGCCCCCAAGTAACCTTGAGCCACCTAATATTCGCATTCCGGCCTCGTCACAGAATGAAAAATTTCCTTACAAGAAAAAAAAGCGAATTTACCTCTTTTTTAAGGCTGCGCCGCATGGAGCAGCTAATTAGACGAAGTGACTTGTTTGACGGTGACTATTATCGGCGCCGCTATAACCTTAATCCTAACGCTAATATTATACGCCACTATTTAATCGAGGGAACTGTAGCTGGTTACTGCCCAAATAAATGGTTTGACACTGACTGGTATAGAAACAACTATGAAGATGTTGCAAATAGTGGGGTAAATCCCTTTGTGCACTATATCCAGCATGGTCGAAACGAAGGGCGTGCAACCAACAGAATTCAATTTCATTCGCAAGAAATAAATGGGCTTGGAGTAGATAAAGAACACTTGCCACAGCTGTTATGGCGTGGATTGCCTGAACCCTGCCTAACTCAATTTAAAGAAATTTACTCGAATCTTTCGTTAGATGAAAGCGTAAGGTTCTTCGCTATCTGGCATTCTGCCAGGTGGTTTTATTACTTAGGTGAATATAAGAAGGCGCTCAGCTTTTCACAACTGGCAATAACGGAAATAGCGCCTCACGTTTATGGAAAAATCGGCGTTCTCATGCATGCTTTGTGTCTGCAAAAGAATGGCAAACTAACAGAGTCTGAAGCTTTTATAAGAAATTACTATAAAGATAGTAACTTCGACGAAGATATACTCTTGGCGTTATCCAACTGCGCTGGTTCTGCCGAAGAAAAGTTTTCTATTCTTAATCAAATTTACCGTAGGCATGGTTTAAGCGAGCTGGCTTTAAAAATTCACGATAAGGCACTTTCATTAGAAAATCTGGCAGCAGATAGTGCAGAAAATAAATGTATAAGTACTGAACTCGTAAGCGTAATTGTTCCTTGCTTCAATGCGGAGAGAACAATAAAAACTGCGCTAGAGTCACTAATAGCGCAATCATGGAAAAAACTAGAAATTATCGTTGTGGATGACTGTAGTGAAGATAATACAGTATCAGTAATAGAGTCGCTCTCGACAAAATATCCTCAGATAAAATTAATTAAACAACCTAAAAATGGCGGCGCTTATCGAGCCCGAAATACAGGCCTTTCAGTTGCAAAAGGCAGTTTTATTACCACACATGATGCCGATGATTGGTCACACCCCCAGAAGATACAGCTGCAAATGGAATTTCTTTATCAAAACGAAGCTGTCATGGGAGTTTGTACTCAGTGGGTAAGAGCTACGCCTACGCTTAATTTTGAGCATAACTGGCGGCTTAACCCTAGATTGATTCATTGGTCCCACTCCTCTTTTTTGTTTCGACGCGCAGTTTTCGATGAGTTGGGCTATTGGGATTCAGTTTTAGTGGGCGGTGATACAGAATATATTTGGCGGGTAGAGTCACACTTCGGTTTTCATTCCGTAAAGAAAATTCACTCAGACGTTCCGTTAGCATTTGCTTTGGACGATCAAAACTCGCTAACTAGGAATAAAGCAACTCATATAAAAACGATGTACCAAGGTATGCGCCATATCTATCGGCAAGCCAGTCAGTGGTGGCACTCAAAAGAGCCGTCTAACTTGTTCGTGGATATTGATGGTGTTCGTAAGTTTCCTGTTCCCCCTACAATGATTTCTAAGAACCTTTATGAAATGGTTGGCGATACAGTTTTTGTTGGTGATTTTAGTGAAAGCAGGGTAGCGATTGAACTATATGAAGCTATAACTTCTACTATGAGCAGCGGTAAAAAAGTTTTCCTATATCACCTACCACGACCGCGGGAAATTCAGAGACAATTATCTAGCGCTTTTTTTGAGCTGTTGTCCAGTGATAACGCAGAAGCATGTGTGTTCGGCATGACTTTATCGGTTGATTGTGTGTGCTTTCTAGATCCAGCCCTCCTCCTTGAAATGCAAGAGGAGCTGGCGACACTTAATTCTAGTAATGTCGTCATTTATGCTAACAGAGGACAAAAACCGGATATTGAAAAGGTGTTGAGCTTTGTTACTGCTAGTGAATCGGTAGAAGTAAAAACTTTAGATAATTTAGGCTCATTGCTAGCGTACCTAAAAGGTAAGAAGTCTTAGAAATGACAAAAAAAGAGTATTTTGACCCTGAGTGGTATCTTAAAAAATACCCCGATGTCGCAGCAGCGGGGATTGACCCTAAACTACACTTCGACAAACACGGAAGGAGAGAAGGGCGTTTGCCGTGCAGTATTCCTTCGCTATCACTTGAAAAGGCTTTATGGCGAAATGTAGATAACTGTGACGTAACACTCGATTCTTTGCACAGCGCGGCAGAATACTCAAACATCAACGGAATATATGCCGCTAAAGTACTCGTCGATTACTACCTCTTCACAGAACAGTACCTTTTAGCAAAAGAAGAGTCAGATAAGCTTGTTATCAACAGCAGCCTTTCAGAAAAGCTTTTTAGTAGAGATGAACTGTCGCTACTAAGGTTTTCATCTTTGTTCGGGGCAGGTTTAGAGGATGAAGCACAGCAAGTTGTAGACAACCCTCACTGGTCGAACTCTTCAAAGTGGCTCGCCGCCAGTATGCTGTCGGACTCGCGGAAGGTTGTTGAGCTTAATAAGCTTTATAAGAATACTGGGTTAAAGGCGCTAACTACGAATAAAGCAGAGGCAACGTTAGATGTTCTTTCAACAGCACGAACATCTGTTTCTGCTTTTACATGGCTCAAAGCACTTTTGAGTAAACCGAAAGTCTCAATTATAGTCCCGGTCTTTAATGCGGAGAAGGTCATTTCTACTAGTATCAACTCCCTACTCAATCAGTCATGGAAAAACATTGAGATAATAGCGGTGGATGATGCTTCCACTGATAACAGCTATACCGAGTTGAAGCGTTTGTTCGGCGGGATTGAACGTGTACGGGTTATCAAAAACAACAAAAATAAAGGCGCATACGCTACAAGAAACTTAGGAATGTCTTTGGCGATCGGTGAATTTCTTACCGTCATGGACGCCGATGATTGGGCTCATCCTCAGAAAATCGAAAAACAAATTATACCTTTGCTTTTCAATCGCTCATTGAAAGGGACTGTTTCTCACTGGGTTAGATGCACGGAGGACTTTAAATTTTCGAGGTTAAGGGCTGGTAACGCTTGGGTGCATAGAAATGTATCTTCTTTACTCGTTCGAAAAGATGTTGTTGCCGCTCTGGGTGACTGGGACGAGGTCAAAGTAAATGCTGATACTGAGTTTTATGAAAGGTGTGTTGCCAAATTTGGGCAAGCCGCGATAAAAGAAGTGATGCCCGATGTTCCACTGTCTTTTGGAAGGACACATTCATCATCACTTACGCAGAATGCAGAGACTCATTTGGTCACTCAATATGGTGGCGTGCGAAAGCAGTACATGGATTGCGCTAGAGCATGGCACAAGAATAGCCCTAGTTTAAAGCTTTTAAGAAATGAACCGCGTCCTTTTCCTGTTCCTCCAAGTATGTTGTTGGCTTCTTCTAACCCTTCATTGGTAAAAGAAAACGCAGCGAGTTTTAACAAATGGAGAAAAGCACTCGACGAAAATTGGTACGCGCAAGTTTACGACGACGTGAGTTCTATGGGGCTAGATATCTATGATCATTTCTGGGATAGAGGAGAACAAGAAGGGCGTTACCCATCTTTATTGTTTAATCCACAGGCTTATGCTTATAAATTTGAATTACCAAATACTGTTTCACCCACATGGCATGCGTTACGTAACGACAGTTGGGACTTTTCTGCACCTGTATCAGTAGCAGGCCTTGCGCGGTGTAAAGGGGCAAATCATGTAGCTCTTTTTGGGCATGCCGTCTCTGAAACAGTTTTCGGTGCAGAAAGAAGTCTAATTGATATGGCTAAAGCAATGCATAGGGCGGATATAACGATAACATTATTTTTACCTACCTGTTCTAATATTGCTTATGTCGAGGAGCTAAAACAATTCGTTAGCAAGATAGTCTTTTTGCCTTTACCGTGGGCAAATGGGAGGGAAGAGCCGATAGAACCCATAGTGGAATATCTGGAATCGGATTTCCTGCGCTTTGGATATAATTGTATTTATGTAAACACGATTACATTAATAGAGCCTTTTAGTGCGGCCAAGAAGGCTGGTATTCCAACGGTTATGCATGTGCGAGAACTCGTTGAGTTTGATAATGATTTAGCTGATTTACTTCGAGAGTCACCGCGACAAACTCACGCAAGAGTCATCGCTAGTAGCGACTATTTTATTGCCAACTCTGAAGAAACCGCTCGTTGGATAAATGAACCAGAGCGAACTACAGTTATATACAATTGTGTTGATACCTCCCCTTCTCAAAATTCTATGCCTTCGGGCTCATTAAAAATATGCATGCTAAGTAGTAATGTTAAGAAAAAAGGTGTTGAAGACTTTTTTGAGGTAGCAAGCTTATGTAAGGAGGCTAGTAATATCCAGTTTACGATTTACGGGCCAATTACTAATGACGTTACCATGGCAATTGAACGATTCGGTGATGTAAATGTAAGAGTTGCAGGCTATGTGGAAAACCCCAAAGAGGCGATGATTCAACACCATGTTGTATTGGCACTTTCTCACTTTAAAGAATCTTTCGGTAGAACGGTAGCAGAAGCTATGTCTTTAGGGCGCGTTGTAGTTGGTTACGACTGGGGGGCGGTTAGTGAACTTGTCGACAAGCAATCCGGTGTTTTAGTCGACTATAAAAGCACTACAAGCGTTGTAGATGCGATACTTGACTTGAATCGTAACCCTGAGCTAGTGGCGTCAATGGGCAACTTTGCTGCTAAAAGAGCTTGCGAACTTTTCTCTCGAGACTCCTTTGGTAAAAAGCTGGCAAGCCAGATAGTTAAGATTTCAAAGAAATCTGCTACACTTGTGCGCTTTTAGCTTGCAGCTTTTTGTGTTGTTTAAGCGTGTTAAACATTCCTGTTTGCTATCCCACCTTTGACTTCTACATAAGTTAATGTGGAATAGCAGATTCAGTTGTAGAAGATTAGTTCCTATGTCATATAAAACCCATCCGTTTTGGCGTGTGGAGAAACTATTATCGCCGGACAAGAATTCCAAAAGCCGGCCCCATCCTAATGTTGCTGTTCTGTCTCACCACATTCCAAAAACTGCTGGAAGTTCTCTCAGGGTTGCATTTGAACAGGCTCTTGGTGCTAGGAGTGTTTACGGTGTTTACGCAAACACCGGGGCGAGTGCTATGTCGAAAGGTGATGAGATATGGTTACCATCGAAGGCTAGAGTGCTTCATGGGCATTTCAAGCCGCATGCAAATCATACTCAAACCTTCCCAAATGCTATCAAGGCTGTTTGGGTTCGTGACCCACTAGAACGAATATGGTCTTTAGTAGGCCATCTTTTAGCGCTTAAAGAAAAGCATCCGCACTATATTTTATTGAAAGAAAAGTTGCCAGAATCTAGCTTAAAGTCACAAGAAAGCATAGTTAAGGAACTGCTTCTTAATAATACGATTGAGGCGTTTACAAATACCTATAGTAGATTTTTCAATTCTGTGTCTATTGATGAATTTGGCTTTGTTGGATCGAAGCACAAATACGAAGAGCATTTACAGCAATTGTCAGATTTGACCGGGATACAGTTAAAAATGTTGCAGGTAAACAGGCGAACTAGCCAAACATATCAGCTACCAAGTAGTATTAAGCTGCTTGAATCACATCTTCATCATGAATATGAAATTGTAGGCGACTTTTTATAAAGCCGTAAGAAAGGAACTTTAGTGGCAGTGTATTCAATAATTACCCAGCGAGTGGATAGCTCTAACGTTAGCGTCCCCCGTTGGCACTTAGACTATCCTAGTAATGAAAAAAGTGTCGACAATGCCGAACTTTCCAGAGACGGACTGTTATTTCAAGGTTGGGTGTTGAACGAAGAAAGCTCATCAGCTTCGTTAGTTATTCTAAATGGTAACGAAGTACTGCAAATACCAATTAGTCGGTCTCGCCCTGATGTTGTAAAAAGGGTATTAAAGGAAGAGCCAGAAAATCACCCTTTACTTCATTGTGGATTTTCTGAGCGAGTTAAGCTCAAACATTCAGAGTTCACGTTAGGCCTGATTCAAGATGGCAAATTCGTAGAGTTAATGAATGGGAGTATTGAAGGTAAATTTCAGATCTTAGAGGGAAAAGATGGCTGGCTTTTTCTAGATAACGACACCAACAAGAGTATTGAGCAATATACTGGGAAACTAAAACTATCCCGCACAGCTCAAGCTGAATGGAAAGAATATTTGGTATCGCTAGATGACTTTTCCCACTCGTCCGGTACATCAGTCTGCTTACTTATCGCGCCTTCTAAAGAAATGGTATACGAAGAGTATTATCCTCATAGATTTTCAAAGAAAGCGCCGATTCAAAAGCTTAAAGAGTTGATACCCAAGTCGCTCAATTTTATTTTGCCCATAGAAGAACTTAGAAATTTAGAGCAACGCTCATTTAGAGTGTGCGATACGCACTGGACCCTTCATGGTGCAAGGCTCGCAGCGCAGTTGGTTGCTAGTAAATTGTCGTCTAAAAGTATGGAAGAACTTGATGTCTTCGCTAATGATACCTATCAAAACAGAAAGAGTTGGGGTGATCTAGGCTCAAAAGTTTATCCGCCTCAACAGCACGAAGAAGAGAGCCTTACGAGTTTTAACTACAGACGCTGTGTCATTTTTGACAATAACATTGATAACTTTGGTCGTATAATAGTTATGTACCACCAACATGCTGTTATTGATGAGACCTTGCTAGTATTCGGCTCATCTTCCTCATATACCATGTTTCACTACCTTTGCCGGTTGTATACTTCCGTCGTTTTTATACACACGGCTGGTAATGTTGATCATAAGATTATTGATGTAGTAAAACCAAACTGCATTTGTGTTCAAACTAATGCACGGTTTGTCGTAAAAGCCCCAAAGTTTAATGACACAGTCGTTAACTATATCGAGAAAAAAAAAGAACAAGGAAGACTAGATGAGTCGTTTACAGCTGAGGCACTACCTAGCGGAATTGCTAGATACATCGAGTACTTTAAGAAAATCTCGGTTTAACAAAAGATTAGCGCTGCTCTGCATGGCTATCAGTTTTTGGTTATTAATAGCCAAATCAGTTACAGTAGAATAGCGCTAATGTCTTGATATTTGGCCATGGCTTTTTAAGTTGTGGCCTTTCGTTTTTTAGGAAGTAAGAATGTCTCAAAAATATTTTGGCACAGATGGAATTCGCGGGAAAGTTGGCGAGTTCCCAATGACACCAGATTTCGTTATGAAGCTAGGCTGGGCTGCAGGTGTAGTCTTGGCGGCAGACGGTACAAAAGAGGTACTAGTAGGAAAAGATACACGCGCCAGTGGGTACATGCTGGAATCTGCACTGGAAGCTGGTTTGTCGGCTGCAGGCGTAAACATTGCTCTAGCTGGGCCTATTCCTACTCCAGCGGTAGCCTATTTAGCTTCGACTTTTAGAGCTGATGCTGGCGTAGTCATAAGCGCATCTCACAACCCATATTACGACAACGGGATTAAATTTTTTGGCCGTAGCGGGGCTAAACTAGGCAGTGAACAGCAGCAGGCAATTGAAGAAAAGCTCCAGTATGCACTGGAAAATGGTATCGATTGTGTTGACTCAGAACGTTTAGGCAAAGCTCGAAGAGTTGAAGATGCCGCTGGTCGTTATATCGAGTTTTGTAAAGGTACTTTTTCGAGCGAGCTTAGTTTAGAAGGACTCACAATTGTTGTCGATAGTGCCAACGGAGCAGCATATAAAGTCGCACCTAGTGTATTTGAAGAACTGGGCGCAAAAGTAATTAAAATCGCCAATACGCCGAATGGCATAAATATTAATAATGATTGCGGTGCAACTTCCCTCGACTCGTTGAGTAAAGCAGTCACGACAAATAAAGCTGATCTAGGCATAGCCGTTGATGGCGACGCCGATAGAATCATGTTTGTCGACTCTCAAGGTGAAGTGGTTGATGGAGATGAGATTCTCTTCTTAATGGCTCGTGAAGCTAAGCAAGCTGGCTATAAAGGCGGTGTTGTCGGCACACTAATGAGCAACCTAGGCCTTGAAATAGCATTAAAAGAACTTGATATTCCGTTTGTTAGAACAAAAGTTGGGGATAGATATGTCGTCGAGAAACTTAAGGAAACTGGTTGGCGAATTGGGGGGGAAACCTCAGGACATATTCTTAACTTAGATTATGCATTTACTGGAGACGCCATTATTGCTGCGCTACAAATTTTAACCGTAGTAGTAAAAAGTGAATACTCCTTAAGTGAACTAAAAGCAGGGATGACAAAGCTTCCTCAGTGTATGGTAAACGTTCGTCATAACCATCTGGATTCAGTGCTTGATTTAGATGTAGTAAAAGATGAGGTCAGTCGCGTAGAAGAGGCTTTAGGTAAGAATGGACGACTTGTTCTTAGAAAGTCTGGAACAGAACCATTAATTCGTGTGATGATAGAAGCTAGAGATAGGGGGCTTGCTTCTGAGTTAGCCAATAGCTTGGCTGAAGTCATCAGAGAAAATTAAAAAGGAATAACTATGAAACGGAAGGGTATAATTTTAGCAGGTGGTTCTGGCACTCGATTGCACCCATTGACGAAAGTCGTGAGCAAGCAACTGATGCCGGTTTACGATAAGCCGATGATATATTATCCCCTAGCTACGCTTATGATGTCTGGGATAAGGGATATTTTAATTATTACAACACCAGAAGAGCAGAGTCGTTTCATTGAGCTTATCGGCGATGGGAGTGAACTGGGAATTAATGTTCAATACGCAGTTCAGCCTTCACCCGATGGCCTGGCCCAAGCATTTCTTATAGGTGATAGCTTTATTGGTAATGATTGCTGCACGCTTATTCTTGGTGACAATATCTATTATGGACATGATTTAAAGCGCTCTCTGCAGAGCGCCTATAACCAAGAGCAGGGAGCTACTGTATTCGGATACCATGTCAATGACCCAGAACGCTATGGTGTAGTTAGCTTCGATGATGACTGGAACGCGCTTTCTATTGAAGAGAAGCCTGCTGTTCCCAAATCTAATTACGCAGTTACAGGGCTCTACTACTACGACAACAGAGTTGTTGATTTCGCGAAAGAGGTAAAACCATCACCTCGTGGTGAGCTTGAGATTACCGATTTAAACAATCTTTATCTAAACGATGGCTCTCTTAAAGTTGAGTTAATGGGACGGGGTTCGGCCTGGCTTGATACGGGAACTTTAGACTCTCTACTTGATGCAGCGAACTTTGTGGGCGCTATAGAGAAACGTCAGGGCTTAAAAGTATGTTGTCCGGAAGAAGTTGCGTTCAGAATGGGCTATATCAACGCTGAGCAGCTAGAAAAGCTGGCGGCTCCACTTAAGAAGAGTGGTTATGGTGATTACCTATTGAAAGTACTTAAAGATAGAGTAAAAGTTTAACCTATATTTACGTTATAGAAGGTGGCATTGCCACCTTTCTTCTTATATTCATTTGCACGTTAGTACGGAAAGTAAATGCAAGTAATCAAGACAGATATCCCTGACGTTAAAATTATTGAGCCGAAAGTGTTTGGCGATGAGCGCGGCTTCTTTCTAGAAACCTTTCGTACCGATTGGTTTAAAAAAGAATGCGCAGATGTAGACTTTGTTCAAGATAACCATTCTAAATCTCGCCAAGGTATTCTTCGTGGCCTTCATTACCAAATGGAGCAAACCCAAGGTAAGTTAGTACGAGTAGTTAGCGGCGAAGTGTACGATGTAGCCGTAGATATGCGTAAAGACTCACCAACTTATGGTAAATGGGTTGGGGTAATACTTTCTGCTGAGAACAAGCGTCAGCTTTGGGTGCCTGCAGGCTTTGCGCATGGCTTTTATGTCACCAGTGAATCGGCAGAGTTTGTGTACAAGTGTACTGATTACTACCACCCAGATTCTGAGGTGTCGGTTAAGTATGACGATCCTACATTAAATATCACTTGGCCGTTGGTAAACGGTGAGAAACCTTCGCTGTCTGGAAAAGACGAAGCGGGTTTAGCATTTGTAGACGCTCCTACATTCTAATTGTTATTGGGGCTTTTTTTGGGTAATAGCAATTAATGAATATTGTAATTATAGGCAAGTCTGGTCAGCTAGCATTTGAGCTTTCTCGTGAACTAAAAAATAGCGATCATCAAGTTACACTGTTGGGGCGCGATGATATTGATATTACAAATAGCGATATCATTGAAGCTTCTTTAGCCCCTCTATCACCAGATGTTTTGATTAACGCGTCAGCGTACACCGCTGTTGATAAAGCTGAAGAAGACACTGAAGCGTGTAATGCCATTAATGCCATTGCCGTTAAGAATTTGGCGAATTTCTGCAAAGCATGTGGCGCTTTTATGGTGCATGTGTCGACCGACTATGTGTTTAACGGTCACAAAGGTTCACCTTATTTAACAGACGACCCTATTGAACCTCAGGGTGCGTATGGCAAATCAAAAGCAGATGGCGAAAAAGCACTGCTTGAAATATTGCCAGAGGCTAGCTGCTTAATTCGTACCGCTTGGGTTTATTCATCTCATGGCAATAATTTTGTGAAAACCATGCTGCGTTTGATGAGTGAAAAACCACAGCTTTCTGTTATAGACGATCAAATTGGTACACCTACCTGGGCTAAAGGGTTGGCTGAAGCGTGTGTATCGGCATCTGAAAATAAAACAGCAGGTGTCTATCATTGGACCGACGAGGGCGTAGCAAGCTGGTACGATTTTGCTATAGCTATTCAAGAGCTTGGAATTGAAAAAGGGTTACTCAGTAGTGCTATTCCAGTATTACCAATTCCTTCTAGCCAGTACCCAACGCCAGCGAAGCGCCCACACTACAGTGTGTTGGATAAACAAACTGCGCGCGAAGCATTTGCTTCGTGCAAGCCCACTCACTGGCGAAAGCAGTTGTCCGATATGCTTGATGAATTGAAAGCCTAAATGGTCTAAATAGAATTATACTTTTGGTAGATAAAATGAGTAAAACAATTTTAGTAACAGGTGGTGCAGGATTCATTGGCTCTGCAGTAGTACGCCATCTTATAAACGATACAGACCATACTGTAGTCAATTTGGATAAATTGACCTATGCGGGCAATTTAGAGTCATTAACATCAGTTTCAAATAGCGACCGATATAGTTTTGAGCAAGTTGATATTTGTGATGCTGAAGAAGTAAAGCGCGTGTTCAATACGCAAAAGCCCGATATTATTATGCACCTAGCGGCCGAGTCACATGTAGACCGTTCTATCGACGGCCCAGGCGAATTTATTCAGACTAATGTAGTTGGCACGTACACCTTACTTGAACAAGCAAGAGCGTATTGGTCTGCACTAGAAGGCGATAAGAAAGCAGGCTTTAAGTTTCATCATATTTCTACCGATGAAGTATACGGTGACCTTCCTCACCCAGATGAGGTTGCACCAGGAACAGAGCTTCCACTCTTTACAGAAACTACCCCGTATGCACCTAGCTCCCCGTATTCAGCAAGTAAAGCGAGCTCAGATCAACTGGTGCGTTCGTGGCTTCGTACATATAAGTTACCCACACTAGTTACTAACTGCTCGAATAACTACGGGCCGTATCACTTCCCGGAGAAGCTTATTCCGTTGGTTATTCTAAATGCGTTAGCTGGAAAGCCACTTCCTGTATATGGTAAAGGTAATCAAATTCGCGATTGGTTGTATGTTGAAGACCACGCACGTGCATTGGTGGTGGTCGCGCTTAATGGTGAGATTGGTGAAACCTATAATATTGGTGGCCATAACGAAAAGCAGAACATTGAAGTGGTGCAAACTATTTGCTCAATTTTGGATGAAGTTAAGCCCAAAGGGACTAAATACGCAGATCAAATTACTTATGTGCAAGACCGCCCTGGCCACGATATGCGCTATGCCATTGATGCTAGCAAAATTGAGCGTGAACTAGGGTGGAAACCACAAGAAACTTTCGAAAGCGGCATTCGTAAAACTGTTGAATGGTATTTGGCGAACGAAGGCTGGTGGAAAGCGGTATTAGATGGAAGCTATCAAGGTGAACGCTTAGGGACTGGTAGTTAATACACTTACGCTTCCACAGATGTTAGACTATAGGGCCGTTTTGCTGCGCATTGCGGCCTTTTTATATTAATGGCTTTGAATCGTCTACATGAAAAAAATAGCAATGCGGTCTGTTCGCGCCGCTCTTCAACTAATTCCTAAAACTCTGAAAGATAAGCTTAAACAAAATGAACGTTTAACCGGTTTGTATGTTCGGTCGGTAAGAAAGTCCGGACTATTTTTCGATGCCCCAACGCCTAAGCAGACGCAGGCGTTATACAATTATTGGCTTGAAGTAAATGAATCTGCTTTTTCAAAGTCAGCAGGCAAGATCGATGGATGGCAAGCTATAGTATTTGGCACCGATGGCCAAGGCGTAACTAAAGAAAAGCTTAAGGCGCTTGGTGTTAAAACTTGCTTTATTACGAGCGATATAGATAAAAGCACGTTAGAAGAGAATATTGCTAGACTGGATGACCAAGTTCCTACGTTATTACTTAACGGTGGTGATTCATTACAGGAAGTTGCTATTGGCCACCTATGTGATGCTTTGCAAGAAAGCGACTTAGTATATTGTGACACGGATGAACTTGATATTAATGGGGCTAAATCATCACCAAGATTCTTACCCGATTGGAACCCTGAGCTTCAATTCTCTACCGCTTATATCAATACTGGGGTAATGATTAAAACTGCGTTGCTAAAGTCGCTACACATTACTAATCAAACAACAATTGCAGAGATAGTTGCAGAGCTTTCCCTCACTATAAAAAGTTTGGCTGTTAATCATTTGCCGCTGCCCTTGGTGCACGAATCAACAGCCAAAAAAGATGAATCAAATACGCTAGAGCACGTAAAAAAAGTAATAGAACAGTACACAAAAGCGAAAGTCGAAGCAGACGAGCAATTTAGCGTAAACCGGGTATGCTGGCCTAATAGTAATCCCTTGGTAAGCTTGATCATTCCTACAAAAAACGGGAAAGCCTTGGTTAAAGCATGCATCGAGTCAATCCTGGAGAAAACAGCCTACCTAAATTACGAAATATTGCTGATTGATAACGGCTCTGATGAAAAGGAAAGTATTGAGTATTTTAGTTATTTAGACACATTGGAAAAAGTAAGGGTTCTTCAATACCCGGCGCCATTTAATTACTCTGCAATTAATAACTTCGGTGTTGAGCATGCTAAAGGTTCCATTCTTGGTTTAGTAAATAATGATATTGAGGTTATATCGCCTGATTGGCTAACATATATGGTTGGTCACGTTGAGCGGGAAAGCGTTGGCTGTGTTGGTGCAAAGTTGCTTTATTCCGATACGCGTATCCAGCACGCTGGTGTTGTTTTAGGCTACGGCGGTGGTGCTGGGCATGCTCACAAAAACTTTCCGCGCTTTCATAGTGGTTACTTAAAAAGGATTGTTGCTACAAACAACTACAGTGCGGTAACCGCAGCGTGCTTATTAGTTAAACGCGCGCATTTTAATGCCGTAAACGGTTTGAATGAAAAAGAGCTTTCTGTTGCCTTTAACGATGTAGATTTTTGTTTAAAGGTTAAGGGCTTACGCGTTAATAATGTTTACTGTGCAGAAGCAGAGCTTTTCCATCATGAATCGGTTAGCAGAGGCTTGGATATTTCACCTGAAAAAGCGGCACGTTTTAATCGCGAATTAGCTTACCTTCAAACAACGTGGAGCGACTTCATAGCAAATGATCCAGCTTACAATCCGAATCTAACGCTAAAGCGTGAGAACTTTTCGATAAGAAGCGCAGTAGAATTGAAAGAGTGTCACATAAGGCATAATTGATGCGTACTCCATCAAACAGAGCTTTGATACACTATTAAGAGAATTAGGCGAGTTAGTCGTAGTATTCATTATTGTTTAAAATTACTATGCAATGATAGTAATAAAGCTTTCGTAAATTATTTGTACAAAACTGGAGAAGATTTAAATGGATAGTACTATGCAGAAGCTTAAAATAGCTGTAGCAGGCACAGGCTATGTAGGGCTTTCAAATGCAGTGCTACTTGCACAACACAATGAAGTGAAAGCGGTCGACTTAGTACCTGAAAAAGTCGAGATGCTTAACAACAAAAAGTCTCCAATTGAAGACAAAGAAATAGCCGAGTATTTAACAACGAAAGAGTTGAACCTTGTAGCAACGCTTGATGCGCAAGAAGCATATAAAGATGCTGACTATGTGGTAATTGCAACACCAACAGATTACGACCCGCAAACGAACTACTTCAATACAGGTAGTGTGGAAGCGGTTATAAAGACGGTGATGGAAATTAACCCTGATGCGGTAATGATTGTAAAATCGACTGTACCAGTAGGGTTTACTAAAGACGCAAAAGCACGATTCGGTTCTGAAAATATAATTTTCTCCCCAGAGTTTTTGCGTGAAGGCAAAGCCCTTTACGACAACCTTTACCCAAGCCGCATCATCGTTGGAGAGCGAACTGAGCGAGCAGAAGTTTTCGCTAAACTGCTTCAGCAAGGCGCAATTAAAGAAGACATTGATGTGTTGTTTACCGATAGCACGGAAGCCGAGGCGATTAAACTTTTCGCCAATACCTATTTAGCAATGCGTGTAGCTTACTTTAACGAATTAGACAGCTATGCAGAAAGCCATGGCTTAGATTCAAAGCAAATCATCGAAGGGGTTAGCTTAGATCCACGCATCGGAAATCATTACAACAATCCAAGCTTTGGCTACGGCGGTTA
>Ga0209404_10000354_pt1 | contig 36314 bp, 26 predicted proteins | sample TroAtlMetagenome_2_FD_187447 | JGI IMG/M metagenome (GOLD analysis project Ga0209404, IMG submission 187447) | Marine eukaryotic phytoplankton communities from Atlantic Ocean - Tropical Atlantic ANT8 Metagenome (SPAdes) (version 2) | ecosystem: Environmental > Aquatic > Marine > Oceanic...
TTTTCGAGAGTTATGGTCTCATTCTTATTCTCCTTGCTGCCGGTGTCGGCTTCATTATGGCTTGGGGTATTGGTGCAAATGACGTCGCCAATGCAATGGGAACATCTGTTGGTTCTAAAGCGTTAACGATAAAACAGGCAATTGTCATTGCCATGGTTTTTGAATTCGCCGGAGCATACTTAGCGGGTGGGGAAGTTACTTCTACCATTCGTAAGGGTATTATTGATCCAGAGTATTTTTCTGCTATTCCTGAGTACCTTGTGCTCGGTATGATTTCTTCCTTGTTTGCAGCAGGTATCTGGTTAGCCTTTGCATCTTGGTTGGGATGGCCTGTATCTACCACTCACTCTATTATCGGCGCTATTATCGGTTTCACCGCAACTGGCGTAAGTATGGACGCGGTTGCATGGGGCAAAGTAGGTGGTATTGTTGGTAGTTGGGTAGTAACGCCTGCTATTTCGGGCATTATTGCTTACCTCATCTTCATGAGTGCCCATAAACTTATATTTGAAACCAAATCTCCGTTTGAAAATGCCAAGCGTTATGTTCCGTTTTATATGGCACTAGCAGGCTTCATTATGTCGCTAGTTACCATTAAAAAAGGGCTAAAGCACGTGGGCTTAGAAATGAGTGCCATGAACGGTTATATATTGGCTGTGGTTATCGCTATTATTTTGGCCATCATTGGTAAGTGGTTTATTGGTCGCATGAAGTTCAGTGGTTCAGAAGACGCTGATTTACAAGCTGCCAACGTAGAAAAAGTATTCGCCTTACTGATGGTAGTGACTGCCTGCTGTATGGCTTTTGCGCACGGCTCAAACGATGTTGCTAACGCTATTGGGCCATTGGCTGCGGTAGTGAGTGTTGTGACATCTGGCGGAGAAATTAATGCCAATGCTAACTTAGCATGGTGGATTTTACCTTTAGGTGGCTTGGGTATTGTGCTTGGTTTAGCCATATTCGGTCATCGCGTAATTAAAACTATTGGCCAAGGTATTACTCATCTTACGCCAAGCCGTGGTTTCGCCGCTGAATTAGCCGCCGCCACAACCGTAGTGATAGCGTCAGGCACAGGCCTTCCTATTTCGACTACGCAAACCTTGGTAGGTGCAGTTTTAGGAGTAGGGCTTGCTCGAGGCGTGTCTGCGCTTAATCTTGGGATAGTAAGAAATATCGTGGTGTCGTGGATTGTTACCCTGCCTGCAGGCGCTATCCTTTCTATTATTTTCTTCTTCGCACTAAAAGCAGCCTTCGGCGTTTAATTGCCTATTAAAGCTTGAAAACAAAAAACCGCGTTAAACGCGGTTTTTCGTTTTTAAATAACGCGTATTTTTAAATAGCGAGGTAGCCTGGGCTTATTGTATGTTTACTCTAAAGCATTTACTCTTCAGCTTGTTCAGGTTCATCAAGCTTGATGGGAGAGTCAAACCCTTCGGGCTTAATGCCTACCACGGCGCAGTTAAGTTGTTGAATAGTCTCTTCTGCCGTTCCGCCCATAATAAAGCCTGGAACCCCAATACGTGCCACCGTACCCATTACAATCACATCAGTGTTAAGTGATTTTGTGGTGGCCGCAATTTCTCTTCGAGGGTACCCATGCACGATATGCCTTTCAGGTTGCAAGAAATCGATAATGTCAGGGGCTAGCTCACTTTCTAATTCGCTCAATAACGATTCGAGGGCTAGCTCTCTTTCATCATGAATTTTTGCGAGATCGGTTTCCATTTGGTCGTTGTCTACACTAATAAAACCATCTCGTACAATGTTCTCAGGAACCGCATCAAAAACGTGCACAATATGAAGCTGGGCAAATTCCAACATGGCGATGCGGGCAGCATGGCGTAATATATCTAAATTCAGCTTTTTACGAATTGAGATTTCATGTTTAGGATAGTGGTAATTTAAATCCAGTGCCGCCACCACGTTTTTATATTGGCTACGGTTCTTCTTGCTTAACACCCAAACCGGACAAGGGCATTTACGAAACAAGCGTATATCTAGCCCTCCAAAGAGGCGGTCTAAAAAGCCCTCTTCACTTCGTTTAATAACCAAGTCGTAATTATGCCTTAGCACGTCGGTTACAATATCAATAAGTGGGTGTCCAATTTTAACCACAGTTTGCACAGGGTACTCTTTCGACCAAGTCTCTTCCTGCTCACTTAGCCAATGTTTAGCCTGAGACTCCATAGATTGGTGAGAGTCAATATAGGCAAATGACTCCATGACCATGTTGGCATTAGGCGGCAGAGCTTCTAATGTAAGCATGATAGTTAATGATGCTTGGTTGCTCTTTGCAATATGAATGGCCTGAGCAACCACATCGTCTTGTCGATGTGAGTCACTAAGTACACATAAAATATTAGTAAAATGGCTGTCCATAGAAATCCTTAGCTATTAATGCGCTATATGCTCTTATACTTCATCCTAACGCTTGAATTGCATGCTTGCTACCTTGAAAACATGATTTACATCATAACAAAGCTCGATTTCATAAAAGGGTAATAACCGTATTCTTATTGGGTCTTTGTAATCTTTGTGCTAGATTAAAACCTAATTTTCTAATCAGTAAAGAGTTGTTATGAAGTGGCCTAATCTCAAACACTTACATTACCTAGTTACCTTATATCAAGAGCAGCATTTTCACCGTGCTGCCCAGCGCTGTAATGTAAGCCAATCTACATTGAGCACGGCAATTCAAAACCTAGAAGAACATTTTGGTAGCCAGTTGCTTGAACGGGAACACAAGACTTTTGTGTTTACTTCTTTGGGGTTAGATATTGTTGAGCGAAGCAAGTTGTTGCTGCAAGAAGCCGGTGAGTTGGTGGAATACGCACAAAATGCGGGAAATTGGCAACGAGGCACACTCAAATTAGGGGTTATTCCTACCATCGCGCCCTTTTTGTTTGAAGGTATGCTGGGAGCATTTAACGCATTCTTGCCTGACATTAACGTAGAGATGCAAGAAGACACCACCGAAAAGCTGCTTCAGCAGTTAATCGATGGGCGATTAGATTTACTTATTTTAGCGTTACCGATGGAAACCCCAGGATGTAAGCAAATGGTATTGGGGCACGACCCGTTTCATCTTGTGGCCCATGAAGAAATGGCTGACAAACTGCCTGACCCCGTCGATATTTCTTCTTTACCTAAGAAGAGTATTTTCTTGCTTCAACAAGAGCACTGTATGACCGGCCACGCGGTAAGCGCATGTAACCTGCAACACAGCGACCAAATTAGCTCGGTAGCGGCCAGCAGTTTGTACACCTTGGTTCAGTTAGCAAACAGTAAAATGGGTTATACCTTCTTACCCGAGCTTGCCATTAATCAATCAATCTTGGCTCATACTCACCTAAAAAGCTTTGCTGCCGAAGAGCAAGGCTTCAGAGAAATAGGTTTAGTGTGGCGTTCAGGCACCACGCGTATGCAATTGTTCCGTCGTATTGGCGAAATTATCTCTCCACTTCTACCTGTCCCCACCCTTAAATAATGTTTTTGGCGAAAAAGTTTCAAACTTTTTCGCCCACTGCTTCGACTCTAAGAGTAGGGAATATAAAAAACACCTATATCGCGGGGAACGCAGTGTTCATAAAACGGGATGAAAAGCTCGTACAACAAGCATTAAAAGGCAATAGAAAAGCGTGGTTCACGCTTATTTCACGCTATGAAACGGCCATGTACCAATACGGTATTCGCATGACTGGAACTAGCCATGACGCCTCTGATTTGATGCAGGATATCTTTGTTTCGGTTTATCGAAGCCTAGCGAATTATCGCGGCGAAGGCACATTTAAGAGCTGGTTGTATCGAATAGCCCATTGCCGATGCATGGAGTTATACCGAAAGCGAAAAGCATTTACCGACATTGATGATATTCCAGAGCCTTTATGTGAAACATCATGCCCTGAAATGCAGCTTACTAGCGACCGTCAAAGTCGGGCGGTAACGCAAGCTATGCAAGCTTTGCCGTTGGCACAAAAAGCCGTGGTGGAGCTCAAATTCTTTGGGCAATTCACCTTTGAAGAAATTGCAGAGCAAATGGATATTTCGGTGAATACCGCCAAGTCGCGTTTGTATAGCGCACTAACCAAATTAAAGTTGGAGTTGGAATAAATGAATCAACCTGATCATACCAATGAAGCATTAATTATCGCGTGGGTAAATAACAGCCTTACCCAAGAGCAGAAAGCCACATTTACTAAAAAATACGCCCAAGATAGCGTGTTTGCGGCGGCGGCTGATAATGCCAGTTTACTGGCTGGCAGCGCCAGTGAATTTGTTGCACCGCCATTGCCTGATTGGAATAAAGCGCAGCTATTTCCGGCACAAGATAAATCTAGTTGGTTTCAGTGGCAAGGCTTTCCTGCACTGGCTTGTGCGCTATCAGCAGTTGCTATTGTATTAGTGTTTACGGGAATGCCTAATAAAGATAATGGGAAGTCTTTAGCGGCGCAGGCACCTAACAATGTGGATGCTGAGCAGCTATCGAACTTGGTTGCCGAACAAGTACGTGTGCAAGTGCAGCAGCAAGTAATTCAGCAGCGAGAAATGTACCAAGAAGCCAACCAAGTGTTATTTAAAGAATATGCACAATCACTTGCGGCACAGCAACAGCAGACGAGTGCCGATCTTACTCAGTATTTATTGGCCTCTAGTCGGGAGGCACGTAAGCAAGATTTTGCCGAGTTACTTCAATTTATTAACGATCAGCGTATTGATGATCAGCGATTTTACGCCCGTCAGTTCAGTAAATTACAAGATGAAATTGATGGCATAGGTATGGGGTATAGCGTTGTGCTTCCCAACTCGAATTCAGCGTCTTCAGAAGACGAATAACCAACAGGTAGCCCTTATGAAAAGACTATTATCTCTATGCTTACTCACCAGTGTTAGTGCGTTAGCTTTTGCGCAAAGTAACTCCACTTCGTATGCTTCATTGTCAGATGAATTGGAAATTATGTCGGGCGTAATGAACACCGCTTTTCGTCAAAACGCCAACCCGAAAGGGTGGCGGGTATCGCGACTAGAAAGCAGTTATCTGGCAGGGCAGGGGGCCGTGTTCACGGTATCTGTACGAGGCAAAAGTGCTGATTGGATCCGCGATATTGAAACCATGGTGGAAGGTATGCCAACCCCTCCAGCAGCACCGGTTGCTCCAGAAGGTGGCGGTATTGTTTTTGAGCTAAGCCGCGAATGGGAAGATTTTGCTGGTGAAGCAAGCCGTCGAATTGCTGAGGTTTTTGAAGATAATAATGACCAAATACGTGATATTCGCTCTCGCTCTAGAGAATTGGCATGGGAAACCCGCGAGCTAGAGCGCCGCAAGCGCGATATGTCTTTCGAATTACGACAAGCTGACGACAATAGAAAAGAAGCACTTCAAAAAGAAATGCAGGAACTCGAGTCATCTTTAGCATCTATAAATGCTCAGTCGGCGGAACTGGAAGAGGAAGCGCGTCAATTAGAAGGTGAGCAACAGGCGAAGCTAGCTAAACAAAAGGAGAGCCGTCAGCAAGCTTATCGTTCATTTTTGGCTAACTTTGAAGCCAGCATTGGCGGCACATTTTGCCGATTCGGCTCAGGACTTCGGGGGTTACCTGAAGGAGAGCACGTCAGCATGATATTAAAAGACTTTGAATACGGCGATGATAACAACAAACACGACCGAATTTATGTGTTTAGCAAAGCGAATATAAAAGCGTGTGTGCAAGAGCGGATTGATGCCGAAGCGCTATTGACCAGCGCCACTATCTACACGTTCTAACTGTAGCTTGGGCTATAGCTGTAAGAACTATAACGCTTAGGGCTAAAACCATAAGCTATAGCTTCGACATCGGCGCTTAATTAACAGCGCGAACTGAGTACAAAGCGTCATTAAGGGGCGGTATGACCAAGCTCTGCCGCCCATTGTAGTTCACCGCGCGACAACCCATTTGCCGAATTAGCTCCAAAGCTATGCAATGCGCTGTAGGCACTGTTTGAAGGCACACGGCAGTAATGACACAAGGCATAAAATAATAGGCTACAGCGATGCTGTGAACCATCACAGTGTAGATACACGCTGGCACCTTCAGTGAGCATTTGCGACAGTTCGTGTAAATATTGATGTAAGTGAACATCGTCGGTAGGTGATTCTGCGGAAGGGTGCAAAAAAGGCAACCATATCCATTCTAACCCGGCGGCTTTAGCACCATCGCGAATAATAGGGGCATCTTCCTCACCGGTTTGTACCGTGGCAAGGTGGGTAACACCCAGCCCTTTCAACCTAGCATAGGTATCTGATGTCGGTTTTTGTCCCAGACAGATTTTTCCCGCGCTAAGTGAAAACCACGCCAGAGAAGTTTGGCTACTTGACCCTTTAGATACAGATGATGATTCGATTTTATTCATACCACATAATAATATATTGAGAAGTAATGGCAGCTGCACCCGCCCAATACGAATACATGCCAGATAGCATGGGTGTATTTTACCTTTTTTGCCACATAAAAACACACTCCAAGGCTGAAGCATAAACCACCCGCGACCAGCAACCATAAACCAGCACCGGGTAGCGCAATATAAAGCGGGTAAATAAGGCCAATAGCAATCCACCCCATCAACAAATAAGTCATCACGGATATTTTTGGAAAACGGTGCTGCGCAACTAATTTAAAAGTCACGCCACCTAGTGCCAAACACCAAATTACCGCTGTCATAGTAATTCCGAGCACGCCTCCAATCGACACTAATAGTAAAGGTGTGTAAGTACCTGCTATCAACAAATATATTGCACTGTGGTCGAATAGTTTCAACCAACCCTTTGCTCTATGGTTCGATGTTGCATGGTAAAGGGTAGAGCTCAAAAACATAAGAATGAGTGTCGCGCCGTATATTGCGGCGGCGGTAATGGTTAGCGTGTTGTCTGCGCGGTAGAGTAAAAATACCATGCCTACTATGGCAGCAATAAACCCCACACCATGACTAATACTATTAAGCCATTCTTCCAATACAGAATAGGCTTTTGCCGTAATGCTTGTCATGACTTCCTCCAACTCTGTTTTAATCTAGCGCCCATAATGACACGTGCGTACTATTACTTATGTACTCATATTTTTGTATCTTGGCGCCTATCATTTATATAACGCAAATTCTTTCAGCGTACACTTGTTCGCTAAATTGTAACAGAAGCGTATTCAGCGAGTATGACAATTTTAAATGGCGCGATGATGAAAACGTGGTGTTTAGTATCTTAGATACTAAAAGTATCCGCCACATATCTCATAGCGTGTGAATAGCAAATAGCAAAAGTATTGAACGCAGAGTCTTGTTTAAATATTGAGGTTAGGTATTTAAGACAAGTATTTGAATTAGCTAATTGGGAGGCGGAGGAACACTATTGGTGAGGCGGTAAACTCAATTGGCTTCGCTTTACTGGTTATCGCTGCTGCTTAACCCCTCGGGGTCAGCAAAAATAAGATAGTTGTCTGGGGCAGCTACCTTATTTTGCTTGGCTTTATACATAGCGATATCTGCTAGCTTTATTAACGTATTCATGTTGCGACTCATGCGAGGGTAAAACGCCACCCCCACGCTCATAGAGACCACTGTGGGTGCAGTATCATCATTAAAATAAAACGGCTGCTTCACCCCTTCATTCACCTTTGATATGACTGTTTCAACAGACTTTTCGTCTTCAGCCTGTAAAAGCAGCACAAATTCATCGCCGCCCCAGCGAACCGCCACATCAACTTTGCGGATTTTTTCTCTTAATTGCTCAGATACAAAAATAAGCACTTCGTCGCCCGCATCGTGGCCGAAAATATCATTCACGGCTTTAAATCCGTTTAGGTCAATTAACGCTAGTGCAAAGTGGTGGCCTTTGCTCATCAGCTTAGCAATGAGCTTTTCACCACCATTTCGATTGTATATTCCGGTTAGTGAGTCGAAGTCCGCTTGCAATGCCAGCTTTTGCAGTTCACGTTTTCGAGTTGAAATATCATTGAAGGTAATTTGATAAAAACGCTCACCATCGTCAGTAATTAATGGGCTAGCAATCAACTGAACCCAAATGGCGGTTTTATTGGCTCCTGACTTCAATTTGAATTCGCCCGTGGCAAACTCGTTGCGTGAAAATGCCTCTAGAAGTGAGGTTTTTATTGCGACAGGGTTTTCAAATAACTCTTCTAATAGTTCGCCATAGTCCTGTTTTTCTTCAAGACCGATTTTTTCAACGAGGTCGATAAAAGCTTTATTCTTGAGTTCAATTATTCCACTTTCAGTCATTAACACCGTGGCTGACTTCGCATTTTCAAAAAGCATTCTAAAACGCATTTCCAAAAACTCAATTTCTTCTCTTAATTGCCGTTCTTGAGAAAACTGTTCTTCAACCTTGCCTAGCAGCTCATTGGTATCATGCACAAGTGCACCAATTTCACTGTCAGTGTGGTATTCAGGCACAGCAATACGCTGGGTTGTACCTGGTGTGATTTCATGTAGTGAACGCCCCACACGAAGCATGGGTGAAATGATGATGTAGTAAGTAATGATCAAGGCAACAATACCCACAACAAGCGCTTCTATGTATAGCGAATAGCTGTTGTCGGTACTGATTTTCTCGGCTTGCTGGATGATATGATCGAAGTTTGGGTAAATGTTAACTTCCGCTAACGATTCTTCAGGTATGAAAGGGTGTCGAACTAAAAATACCCGAGGCTCAGTGCCTTTGTTAATCGCATCGGTAACATTAAGCTGGTAATACAAAGCGTCACTTTTGATAGACGCTGCAAGAATTTTTTCACTCTTAACTAATCCGTTTATCGCCTCTTTGGCTAAATCTTCTTCTTCTAAAAATGAAGCTATGGACGCGGTTGCGCCAACGGTTCGATAGAGTTCTTCGATATCGTGGTTTGCTTCAGTGATCTCGTTCTCGTATGTGATGCGATAAAAAAACTCCGCGGTGGTAAGTACCACCAACATGGCGGCAGCCACCAAGAAAAGCGAAAAACGAAAACCTAAACCTCGAATATTAATCAAAGCGATACACTACCTTCATCTTGTCGGTAACAGACGACTCATAAATGTAAGCTAAGGCCGATTCATCCTTTTCGAGTCGCTGTTTAACGTCATCTATTGTCAGTTCGATTTCAGGTGGTTTAACCCGACCGGAAAACTTTAACCTAGCCCAATAGGCATTAACGCGAGCGGGGGGTAAGCCGACTAATGCCTTGTAAAATTGCGCTTTAAGTTTAGCTTCGAGTTCAATGTCGATGGGCGTAGCTTGTTTCCCATTGGGAAACGCAGAGTACTTGCCCATAAAAAGATTAATTAAGCCTTTTTTATCCAATACTTCCACATCGTTTTTTGGATTTGTAACGACGACAATCTTCTCTGATGTGTATGCAAAGCAAGTGAAGCTGTGTAATGCTATTAATGCAGTAAAGATGAGAGAGATGAGACGATAAAATTTCATATCCCCACCCCTAAAAACTAAAGTTTAGTGCGAGAAACAGGGTATGAGCAATGTTGTCTTCATCATCATCGACAACTAGTCCTTCTCGGGCTCTAAGGCCGCTTCCTCTTGCTTCTATATCGGTTCTTTCTACTTGCACTTTAAAGGCTAAATTTTCTTTTACATCCCAACGCCAGCCTAAGGAGAATGATTGTTGATAATGTGCCAAGGTACTGGCGACTTCTTCTACAAACACGGCTAACTCGGCTGTATTCGCATTAATCGGAAAGTTGGGCTGTTCTTCGCGTAAGAAATAGGCGTCTGTTTTTGCAAACGAATACAAGCCATAGAAGGTATGCGCACCATGGAAATAGCTTATATTTACAAATCCATTTAAAGAAGGCCTTAATGCAATTGAGTCAGAATCAATATGAGACAACTCGCCAGAGACTTCCCAGTCGCCTAAGAAGCGATTTAAATAAACAGAGGTGTATTGAATAGACGCACCGCGTAAGCTCAATGAATCTGCGAAGGCGGTGGCACCACTCCAGAACTGCTGTAACTGTTCCACGCCAGAGGTAACCAATGCTATATCTGCGTTATCATTTTCAGCTTCAATTCGTGTGTGTTTAAATGCAACACTCCAATCAAATGAGGCAAGTTCAATACCTACAGAGCGCAAATCATTAAAGATTACTGGGCTATAATCGTTTCTGGTATAGTCGCTTTCACCTTGGCCCCAGAAGGTTTTGATTTTTAAGTTAAAATCGCGATAGGGTTTGAGGTAGCTGATATCCGCTCCATCAAAACTTCTGGCTGGCACAATGCCATAAACTTCTGTAGGCACTTTTACCCAAGGATAAGCAATCGAGACGTCTCTGGTATCACTAAAGTGAAAGATATCGGCGGCAAGTCTTCCTGCTCTTAATTGCCACGAAGGCGTGATGCCGTATCTAAGAAAGGCCATTTGCGCAATTGAGTCTAGGTTTTGTTCATCTTGTTCTCGATAAACAAATTGGCCAACAAAATCGAGGTTAGCTGAAAAGCTGTAGTCGACTTGTAAGCCAATTAAACTCAAAGGTTTAAAGGCCAAACCGTCTTTTTTAGCTGATTCTGCTTGTGAGCGGTCGGTGCGGAATTGATAAGTCCGAGTATCGGCGGTTGCTGAAGCTAACGTCCCAAACCCGCTAATTTTGAGTTTTTCTTGTTCTGCTAAAACGCTAAAAGTTGTCAGCAAGCTCATCATTATTGCAATGAGAGAAAACTGCTTTTTTATCATTTATCTTTACCTTTATCTTGCCCATGTGGAAGATGGTTCTTGCGCACCCTGAAAGTTCTTAAATTTTAGTATTGTTGCTACTTCAAGCATAGTAAATAAACGAAAAAAAACGACTGATAAATCAGCCGTTTTTTTCTTACTTATATTATATTGTAAATATTAATAGACCAGATAAGGCGTATGAACTTACCAGTAGCGCCTTTTGTTCCTACAAAGGGCTTTGAATACACAGGCTCCGGAGCTGTTACCCTTTCATCTCCTCTAATTCTAAGCCCTTTGTTTCATACACATAGCGAAGGACGAAGCCGATAGAAAGCAGGGCAAAGAAAGCATACAGACCATAAGCACCCGCAAGCCCTATTCCTGCAAGAAGCATTGGGAAAGACCAGGTGATAACAAAATTAGTAAACCACTGCACTAACCCAGTTACGGCCAAGCCAGAGCCTCTTAGCTGGTTTGGGAACATTTCGCCTAGCATTACCCACATTACCGGGCCCCAAGAAAAGTTGAAGCAGAAAACATAAAGATTGGCAGCGATAAGTGCAACAGGCCCCCAGTCATTCAACGCCAACCTTCCATCAACATGTTGTTCTGAATTTAGGAACGCTAACGTTACCACGGCGAGAGACACTGTCATGCCTATAGAGCCCCACTTGAGCAAAGGTTTTCTTCCAATTTTGTCAATAACAGATAACGCCACAACACATGCAGCAATGCTGATAGCCCCGCTTATAACATTAATAAGTAGTGCATCTGCTTCTGAAAAGCCAACCGCTTGCCACAATACGGCTCCGTAATAGAAAACAACGTTTATGCCGACTAACTGTTGAAGTGCAGCTAGCCCAATCCCTACCCAAACGATTGGCCTTACTTTTCCAGAGTTTTTATCGATAAGGTCTTTTAATTGTGGTTTATGATCTTGCGACAAAGAGGCTTCAATTTCGGCCAGTTTATTTTGTCCACTAGCCCCATAAAGTTTGTGCAATACTTCGCTCGCTTGCGCTGTTTTTTTCTTAACCACTAAAAAGCGTGGGCTCTCTGGTATAAAAAGTAACATCAGGAAAAAAAGTAACGCTGGGATGATTTCCATCCAGAACATCCAACGCCAAGCTTCAAAGTTTAACCAAAGCACTTGCGTAGAGCCTGATGCATAGTCGGCAAGAAAATAGTTACTTAGAAAAGCAGCGAACAAGCCGCTAATAATGGCTATTTGTTGAATAGACGCAAGGGTACCGCGATACTTTGCCGGTGAGACTTCTGCAATGTAAGCCGGTGCCATGACTGACGCAGCCCCTACAGCAAGGCCTCCAATAATGCGAAATAAAACGAATTCTAACCCGCTGCCTGCTATGCCTGATCCCCAAGCGCTGATAAGGAAAAAGACTGCTGCGACAAGGAGCAATGACTTCCTTCCGTATCTATCGGCTAAGCGACCGGCAAAAAATGCACCTACTGCACACCCAAGTAGCATGCTGGATACATTAAATCCTGTACCGACGCTCTGTGATTGAAACGCTTCGCTTAGCCCATCAACTGTTCCGTTAATGACACCGCTATCGAACCCAAATAAAAAGCCCCCTATGGTAGCCACGATAGTAATAAATAGAACGAAGCCATTACCCGAGGCTTCGATAGGCAGGTCAATATTTGTTGTAGTGTCCATATTATTATTCTCTTTAAGGTGAGGTTCCGATTTCAAATGACTTTTATGACTGACGAGCGAGGCTCATCTTCAAAATGATTTGGCTGTGAATCTTGGCGGTACTCAACGGGGGTTTTATCAAAGTGCTTTCGAAATAAAGCATACATATACTGAACCGACGGGTAGCCGCATCGCTGCGCTATATCACCACTATTAGCATCAGTTTCTTTGAGCATTTGACATGCGCGGCTTAGTTTCTCGTTATGTATTTCTGTATGAATGCTGTGGCCTCTTTCTTCCCGAAATCGTGATTCTAAGTTAGATCTTGAGATGCCTACATGATCTAGCACCTGATCTACTTTAATTCCCTTACACGCATTCATGTGTATGAAATGGGATGCTTGCATCACAAGTGGATCTTTAATCGCTTTGAAGTCGGTAGACTGACGCTCTGCTACAGTTACAGGTGGCACTAGCAATTGCTTGTTTTTTATCAATCTTCCGTTTAATTGCTTGTGCAATAATCGTGCTGCCTGATACCCCATTTCCAAGCTGCCTTGCCGCACAGATGTTAAGCTAACTCGGCTTAAAAAACGTGTTAGTTCATCGTCGTCAATGCCTATGACGGCAAATCTTTCGGGAATAAGAAAGCCTAGGTGGTCGCACGCCTGAAGTAGGTGGCGCGCGCGGGAGTCTGTCACTGCCACTATACCGGTGGGTGAGGGCAGGCTTTTGAGCCAATCGGTTAGACGTTTCTGAGAATATTGCCACGTTTCGGCTCTCACTGCATGACCCCGATAGACATAGCATTCATAGCCATAATGTTTCGCGAGAGACAGCATGGCCTGCTCTCTTTCTTGTGCCCATCTTTGCTCTCTACTGATTGGCGAGCCGTAAAAGGCAAACCTTTCAATTCCCTTGTGCCGCAAATGATTGAAAGCCGCTTCCACTAAAGCGTAGTTATCTGTTGCTACATAGGGCACATTTGGATAGCTAGCGTCATCTTGGTAAGAGCCGCCTATCGCAACTACCGGTACTTTGGTATTACTCAGCGCTCGTTCGATAGCAGGGTTGTCAAAGTCTGCAATAACGCCGTCACCACTCCACTCATCAAAATGTTCTAGACGAGTTAAGAAGTCTTCTTCTAAATACAAATCCCAATCGGCATTTGATGATTGTAGGTAGCTTCCGATACCTTCAATTATCTGCCTATCAAATATCTTACTCGCATTTAAAAGCAGCGTAATACTGTGCGCTTTTTCGACCATGGTTCATTCCTGAATATAAACAAATTACGTAAAGCTAATTACGTTTATTGGTTTTAAATATACTAAACGAGTAAGTGGTAATTAACAAAACGATTACAAAATTTCATAATTGATATTGACGCTTTTAGTAATCAATATTTAACGCATAGCTTTATATAACCGCGGAAAGACTATGTACTTAGGAATAGATTTAGGCACATCCAGTGTAAAAACAGTGTTAATGGATGAGGCAGGGATAATTAAACTCTCAGTGAGCCGGCCTCTTAATATTTCTATGCCTAAACCATTGTGGTCAGAACAAGATGCTGGCGAATGGTGGCAGGCAACATGCGATTGTTTGGATGAGTTATCTAAACAGATTAAATTGTCTAACGTTAAATCAATAGGGTTAAGCGGACAGATGCATGGCGCAACACTGATTGACCAGTCAGGAAGCGTGCTAAGACCTGCAATTTTGTGGAACGACGGACGTTGCGTTGCCGAATGTGAGGAGCTAAGCAAGGCCGTTCCTGATTCAGCTATGCGCACCGGCAATATTATTATGGCTGGGTTCACTGCACCAAAACTGCTTTGGGTCAAAAAGTACGAACCCGAGGTATTTGCGAATGTAAGTAAAGTACTGCTACCCAAAGATTTTTTAAGGTATCAACTCTGCGGCGAACTTGCTTCTGATATGTCTGATGCTGCCGGCACCATGTGGTTGAATACCGAGACTCGTCAATGGGATGAAGTGTTACTAGCTGCATGTGGTCTTACTATTGATAACATGCCCGCACTTTTTGAAGGAAATGAAGTCACCGGCACACTGAAAGCTACACTGGCTAAGCGTTGGGGTATGCATGATGTCGTGATTGCAGGTGGCGCAGGGGACAATGCCGCAGGAGCGATAGGCTGTGGTATTTTCGAGCCCGGACATGCCATGTTGTCACTTGGAACCTCTGGGGTTTATTTCGCCGTTACCGACAGATTTTCAGTAAATACCGCTCAAGCTGTTCATAGTTTCTGTCATGCATTGCCAGACAGGTGGCACATGATGTCCGTCATGCTCAGTGCGGCAAGTTGTTTAGAATGGTATTGCACGCAAAGTGGCTACGAAGATGTAGCCGAAATGTTTTTAGACGTACAGAACAATACTTCCCACTTAGATCCTCAAATCCCACTATTTTTACCTTACTTAACGGGTGAAAGAACACCTCACAATAACCCAGCAGCAAAGGCCGCATTCTTCGGTGTATCTGTGTCGACTCGCCGTGTACATATGGCTCGCGCTGTTGTTGAAGGGGTATCAATGGCGCTTGCAGATGGCATTGATGCAGTACACCAAAGTGGCGTGACGACAACGTCTATTAGTCTCATTGGAGGGGGCGCTAAAAGTATATTCTGGCGACAGCTTCTCAGTGACATTAGTGGGTACGACTTAGAGTACCGAGAGGGTGGCGATGTAGGGCCAGCATTGGGCGCAGCACGATTAGCAAAGCTTGCTGCCAACCCAGATTTATCACCCAGTGATGTTTGTTTTAAGCCGCATCTTGAGGCGTCCTACACACCTCAGAAAGAAATTCACAATGCATACCTCATCAAGCGCCAAAAATTCAGAGAACTTTATTACGCAGTAGAGCCTTTTTTCTCGTAGCGACGCACGCAAGCCACGGAAAATTAAAATCCTATTGTCATTTATTACGCATTCTAGAGAAAGGAAAAAACATGAATAACTACTTCGAAAATATCCCAGCCATAAAATATGAGGGTGCAGAATCGACAAACCCTCTTGCCTTCAAGCACTATAATCCGAAAGAAGAGATTGGTGGGAAAACGATGGAAGAGCACCTGCGCTTTGCGGCGTGCTATTGGCATAATTTCTGTTGGGATGGCGCTGACGTATTTGGCGCTGGTACGTTCAATCGACCTTGGCTTGCAGCGGGCAATCCTATGGAGCGTGCCAAGCAAAAAGCCGATGTGGCCTTTTCTTTTTTTGAAAAGCTAGGCGCACCTTTCTACTGCTTTCACGATATTGATGTCGCACCTGAAGGTGAGTCAGTCAATGAATACATTCGCAATCTTTCAGAGATGACAGATGTGCTTGCGCGTAAGCAAGACGAGACGGGTATGAAGTTACTTTGGGGTACAGCAAATGTATTTAGCCACCCACGTTATATGTCTGGCGCTGCAACAAACCCGAACCCAGAAATATTCACTCGTGCCGCAACCCAAGTTTATCACGCCATGAATGCAACAAAGACGCTTGGCGGTGAGAACTATGTATTGTGGGGTGGTCGAGAGGGCTATGAAACACTGCTAAATACAGATCTTAAACGAGAACGTCAGCAATTTGGTCGCTTCATGAATATGGTTGTTGAGCATAAACACAAAATTGGTTTTAAAGGGCTATTGCTCATCGAGCCAAAGCCGCAGGAGCCTACTAAGCATCAGTACGACTACGATACGGCTACCGTACATGGGTTCTTAAAAGAGTTCGGGTTAGAGAAAGAGTTTGCGGTTAACATCGAAGCGAATCACGCCACACTTTCTGGGCATTCTTTCCACCACGAAATAGCGACAGCGTTTGCGCTAGATATTTTTGGTTCCATTGATGCGAACCGTGGTGATCCGCAATTGGGCTGGGACACCGATCAATTCCCTAACTCGGTAGAAGAAATGACTCTTATTTGCTACGAGATATTGAAAAATGGCGGCTACACATCAGGGGGCTTTAACTTCGATACCAAATTACGACGCCAAAGTTTAGATGCTGAAGATTTGTTTTTAGGCCATATAGGTGGCATGGACACCTGTGCGCTAGGTTTAAAGAAAGCCTATGAAATGCTTTCAAATGACATACTCTCAGAGAATGTGAAAAGTCGCTATGCTGAATGGGATTCAGCCTTGGGGCGTAACATTCTAGAAGGTAATATGTCTTTAGCATCCTTAGCTGAACATGCACAAACCAATGGATTAGAGCCTAAGCCGGTTTCTGGTAAACAAGAGGGCTTAGAGAATTACGTAAACCGAATTATTTATAAATAAATTGGTGTGAAAACGTAAAAAAGCTGCCAAATGGCAGCTTTTTTCTTTTAGACGAGAAGCCTTAGAAGAAAAACACTTAGCCTAGAACGGTTTATGACATGTTGTTCTAACCCATACTTACTACACCAATTAGAAACTCCTACCTAGTGGTACGCAGCCACTTGCGTCAACTCACCGTTGTTTAGGGCGTTTCATGCCAAAGCGCTTAATAACAAAACGCTTGATAATAGAGCTTAGTGCAAACCGCATTCACCAAATGAAGCACAAAAAGCGCAGCGGAATCGACATTCGATACCGTGCGCGTTCAGTTTGATTTAGGTATCACCAAGCAGGTCTACTGTGATAACGCGTTAATAGCACCTAGCACATATACCAAAGGGGCGTTCCAATTAATGGCAATCTCATTGGTAGAAAAGCTGCACCAATCGTCAATGTAGGAGTCTGCTGGTTTAAGGTAGGGGTAATCGCATTCATCTTGACGCCCGGCATGCGGACCACCTACCAGCATGCCGGGTATGGGCGCTATTACCCCATCGCTTGCTGATATGCGATGATGTGGCGACATAGGCGTGAGGCTTCCATAGCCCGTAACAAAGCTATAGCCGGTTGGGTTCATACCGAAAATATAAGAAATGCTGTCGTAGACGGCATCTTTATATTTAGCATTGCCGTTGAGTTCGTAGGCGGTTAATAGAATTAAGGCTTTATTCAGCAGCACACTATTACTCCCCCATACAAAATCATCTTCTTGCATTGGCACTAAATAAGGTGAAGTGGGTATCTGCTCGGTAATATTCTCTGCCAGCTTAATAAAAGCAGATTCTAGCCGAGCAAATTCTGAAACTGACAGCATATCCTGCGCATTCTTTAATAATGAAATGAGGCCTAATGTTTCAACATCGGCCCACCCAGGTACACCAAAATTCACTTCATTATCTATAATCGAGCTGAGGTAGAGGGTATTCCCTGTGGCAATAAATAACTCGGACGCCGCCCAGAAAAACTCGTCAACAAACTTGTCATCGCCATACTCGCCGCTTTGTACATCGTCAGGTTGAACATAACGAACATCTGGGTTGAGCACAGCCCATTGCCAAGCGGCTTCAGCCTGTAGTAACCATTGGTTGGCTATATTAGGTGCTAGGTCTTTATAAATACGGCTCGCCGTGGCCATGGTAGCGGCAAAATCTAACGTTGCGCTCGTCGATACACCAATCATAAAGCGCTGCGACTTATCTTCATGGGGCATCTCTATACCCGCCCATTCCAGCGTAGTGAGTTTGTGAAAGACAGCGCCGTCATGTCGCTGCATACTCGCCATCCAGTCTAGGTTCCATCGTAGTTCGTTTAGTAAATCGGCAACGTCATCACCTGATTCTGGGATAGCGACGTCTACTGCTTGATAGTATTGAGGGAAATGTTCGTAGGCAGCAAGTAGTGTGTAAGTCGCAATGCCAGCATTAACACTATATTTCCCGTAGTCGCCTGCATCATACCAGCCCTTTTCAGAGGACAAAGTGGTAAGAGCATCCATTGAAGAGGTAGTTGCAGAGTGGTGCACATTTACTTGAGTATCCGGATGACCAACTGGTCGTTTCCATTGCCCTGCATATTCTTCGCTTAGCGCCATACCAGAACGATTAAAATAGTAGGACTTTAATGCAGCGCGAAGGGCGTCGTCATAAATGGTTGGGCTTATTGAAAATGGCAAAGAGGGCGGTACACCTTCAACGTCTATGTAAAACTCTCCAACATCATCGAAGTCACTAAAACGGGCTAATTTTAAATATGGGTCATTACTGAGCTCCCACACCTTCAACTCTTCCAGCTCTCCTTGATAGACAATGTCATCGCTTGTTGCGCGTTTTATTACAAAGTTGCCTGATGTAGAGGTTGGCACTAGGGCATGCTTTTTCCCACTTGGCAGGTATCCCACCTGATTAAGTTTAATACTCAATGGTTTTTCTGAACGGGCTTGTTGAAATTTGGATTTGCGATTGTCATCTGAACATCCGGTCATAAATAAGCTAGTCAGACCTGCGAATAGCAAAAGTAAAAAGGTTCGGCTTTTAAAACGCAAACTAACAGATAAAAAACGATACATGAGAGACCCTAGTGTTATATAGTTTTTAGTTGTTACATTTTTGTCAAAATGCAAAGATATGTCGTCTTTCTAAAGGCAGTAAACGTAAAAATAAACGCTTGATACCTGTATTTAAACGAATTTAGTCATGTTTAGTTGAAGGCTAAGAAAAAACATTCTATTTACACGCTTTAGGTTAATTCGCTTCTTGCGTCACGGTATTGAACACGTTATAAAACAATAAAAAAGTGTTTGGTTATTAATGAAAGCCGTTTTATTTAACATACATGATCTGGTGTTGCTATTTACTGTTTTTCAGTGTCTCTTATTTGCTCTTTTCTTGGTAACACTTAAGCGTGGCAAAAGAAAAACACATTTATTGCTTGCCGCCTTTTTGCTTTCACAAGCTGCAATTCCTTTAGATAATCTCATCAACTTTGGTGAAATGTTCCGGTCTACGGCTTTGTCTTTTTCACCTAACCTATTCTACTCATTCGGGCTAGCTTACTGGGTTGAAGCGCCATTATTACTTTTTTACATTCGAAGCCTAATATACAAAGACTACCAATTTAGACGTTATGACCTGCTTTTCTTGCTGCCTTTCGTTGCCTATAGCATTTATTTCGCGAATACCTGGTGGCTAGAAGAAGAGTTAGTAAAAATTGCCGCATTGCAGGGAGATACCATTGCTAATACTCCATTCGAAGAACGGGCAATACATTTTTTCCGTGAAGCCTTTCGAGTGGCATGTGGCGTGCTGTGTTTAATAGAACTGAATAATTACCAGAAGCAGTTGAAACAACAAGTAGCAGAAACGGAGAGTGTCGATTTGACGTGGTTAAAAGCGCTGGTAGTGGGCTTTTTAATCGTCAGAGTTGTGGCAGTATTAACAGCGCTTGCCATTATCTCCGCGTATGAATTGGGAGTCTACATCGACCATGAATTTTTAGGCCTAAGTTCAAACTATGCTGTCTTGTTAATGATATCTGGATTGATATTCTTTAGTGCGGGGTATTCCACCATATTTAGAGGCATTGACAGTAAACTGACTCCTGCAGCGACAAAAGAAAAGCCGAAAATCGACCTTCGCCAGGTTGATAAAATTACCCGATATATGCGTTTGAATAAACCCTATTTAAACCATTTGCTAACATTAGAAAATCTTGCCAACCAGCTGGATATTCCACCACGGGTGCTGTCTCATATTATTAATCATCATTTTAATAAAAACTTTTTTGAGTTTATTAATCATTACCGAATAGAAGAGAGTAAATTGCTATTGGAAAGCGAGTCGAATCGCCGGGCGACTATGCTAGATATAATGGATTCTGCGGGCTTTAACAGTAAAGCTACGTTCAATACATTTTTTAAGAAATTGACGGAGAAAACACCTACTCAGTATCGAAAAGACTACTGGGAATAGACGGCAACACTTTCGTCGCTGCATAGCTAGGCAACTGAGCAGCATGGGTTAAGTGACATGAACGTCACTTGAACCATGCTACTTTGTCACTAACTGCTACTTTACATTAAGTTGTGCAATAAAGTGTGCATGTTCGGGAAGTAAAGACGCTGACTTATTTATTACACTTGCAATGTGGCTAAGTCGCTCATCAATTAATGAAGTACTCATTCTATCGACTAGCGGGTGGTATCCTTCACTTCGCAACCCTTGTCCATGCATAACGGCAAGCCAGGATGTCTCATTAAATAACTCATTGTCTATGCGGAAAATGCGGCCTGAGTCTTTGTACAATTGCACTTTTTGCTCCAACGACTCACTCAATGATATGTTGCGACAGTAACGCCAAAATTCACTATCGTTTCTTTCTGTTAAAGCATAGTGCAACACAATAAAGTCTCTAATCTGTTCAAACTCTTTTGTGGTTTGCCGGTTGTACATATCAATGTCACTTTGACAAAAACGGTTGCTAGGAAAGAGTGTCATCAATCGTGCTATCGCAGATTGGATCAAATGCAGTCCGGTAGACTCTAGTGGCTCAATAAATCCAGCTGATAGCCCTATACCTAAACAGTTTTTTATCCAACTTTGAGGACGCATTCCCGTTTTCCAAGCTAAGAAGTTGGGCTCAGCTAAAGGTTCTCCTTCTAATTGTGCCATCAGATCATCTAGCGCGGCTTCTTTTTCAGTAAATTTACTCGCGTACACATAACCATTTCCAATTCGATGTTGCAACGGAATTCGCCATGTCCAACCAGCGTTTTTTGCTGTTGATTGGGTGTAAGGTTTTAACATGCTATCGGCAGTTTTACACGGGATAGCAATGGCACTATCACAGGGCAATAGGTCACTCCAATCATTAAATGTTGCGCCCATTTCTTTTTCCAAGAGCAAGCTTCGAAAACCACTACAATCAATATAAAACTCACCATCAATACAGTGCCCGTTCTGAAGCGTTAGCGTATTGATATGACCATTTGGGTGCTTGGAAACCGCTTCGACTTTGCCCTTGATATGCCGAACTCCGCGCTTTACTGCAAAGTCGCGTAAAAAGTTAGCGTATAAAGTACTGTCAAAATGATATGCATAGCTCATATTGGCTAGGGGAGAATTGTTCTGCGCATTAACCTTGCCAAACCGCCCACTTTTAGCCGCCATCGCTTCAATTGAATACGAACAAAGATCCCCACCCGCACCTTCATTGAATCGCTTGAGCCAAAAATGATGAAACGGCAATGCTTCCATGTTAATACCGAAGGTGCCGAAGGGATGAAAATAGGCGTGACCTTTGCGCTTCCAGTCTTTAAATTCGATACCGAGCTTGTAAGTCGCGTTAGTGGCACGGATAAAGTCCGCCTCATCGATACCCAAAATTCGGTTAAATAGCGTAATTTGAGGGATGGTCGCCTCACCCACAGACACCCCTTTAATGTCCTCGCTTTCAATAAGCGTGACACTATATTTTGAGAGGTCTAACACCTTGCTAAGTGTTGCTGCGGTCATCCAGCCTGCCGACCCGCCGCCTACAATCACGATAGACTTAATAGACATTGATTGAGACATAACTACCTCATAACGTTATAGGTATGCCACGTTTGTGACATACCTGATTTATTCTCAAAACGGTTAAAAGGTCCCTTTGGCGACCAAGCTTATTCGGCGGTCGTTAACAAACCACGACCGACCCACTTGATTCCCTTCTGCATCAACTTGCATAGAGGTACGAGTGACCGTATTGCTTAAATTCGTGCCCTGCAAACCCAATTCTATATTGTCTGAGAACCGGTAAAAAAACGAACCATCAAGCTGTCCATTTGCCTCATTGAAAATAGGAAGCTGAGTAATGACATCTTTTGTGGTTAACAGGTATTCGGAGCGCCAATTATAAGCTAGGCGAGCGTTAAACCCGTTCTTCTCATACATAGCAACAATGTTCACGTTGTCTTTGGAAAGCCCCTCAAGCGGTAAGTTATCAAAGGCAACGCCTTCCCCTTCAGAAGAGTCTGGCTTGTCTGGCGATAACCCAGGATTCGGTGAGCCCTCATCTTTCACATACGTGTAGTTAAATTGAAGTCCAAACCCACTCCACGCGCCAGGTAAAAAATCAAAAAACTGCTGATAAGCAATCTCCACACCTTTTACACTGCCTTCATCGCCATTAGTGGCGCCATCAACTTGAACGACTTGCGTCACGCCATTATTCTCATAAACGCGATCGGTGGAGCCGTTTATAAAGTAGTTACTTAAATCTTTATAAAAGAACGATGTGGTTAACGAGCCAACGGTTTCTGGAAAATACCATTCAAAAGCGAAGTCGTAGTTATTGGCTTCCATCGGCTTAAGAAAGGGGTTACCAGATTTTGCGGTATAGCGTTGGTATTGCGCACTGGTTATCTCTCTATCGTCGCCTTCACCTGAGTACTCAATCTGCAAATTATCGCCCTGTATTTCAACGTAATTGCGAAGGTTTCCAAGATCAGGCAGCGCAATGGCCTTAGAGTAACCAAAGCGCAATAGCATATCGTCGTTCAAATTCAGTTTGAGATTGAAGCTGGGTAGTAATTTACTGTAATCACTCACTGCTGTTTGTTCCGTTGAGGCAGCATTACCGAACGCGGCTTGATCAGATGGTAAAAAGTTTTCAGGATCATCATCTTGAACAGCTAGATTATCGGGGAATGTAATAAACCCATCCGTCTCATTTTCAATTTTAACGTAGCGTGCCCCCACATTACCGCTGAAAAAGAGCCCTTTAACTTCCCCCTCGAAATTACCTTGTATGAAAAAGGCGTTATTCGTTTCAGTAGTTTCGTTTATCTCATTGGGTAAAAAGTCACCTATAGCACCTGGTCTGCTTGCTAACGCTACCCAGCCTGGCATAAGGCTTGCGAATGTGGACTTGGCATCACGATAATTATCGGCAACCGACTCATTAGGAAAAAGAAAGGTATTGCCGCCAGGTGTCGTCAAAACACCCCCCCTTGCGAAGTCGTCGAATGACACGGCTTCGTATAAATCTCCTAGCCCTGCGCCAAGTTCATCACCTTGGGCATCGAACCAAGCATTGCCGTTCCCCGCCCACGCCTCAGACAACCAGCCCCAGTTAAATGTGGATTGGCGGGTGGTTTGTTGTCTTTTGGCATAACGGGTGCCCACTTTTACAGATGTAAATAAACCGTCTTCGAACGTATATTTAGCATCTAACGCTACGGCCGCTTCATCGCCCTCGTTGGCCGAAACATGGTCCATCGCACTGCGCCAAAAATAATTATAAGGGTTGGTGAAATGCGTTTCGTCGTTGGCGTTAGCGGGGTCGGTTAAAAATATATCAGGGGTGCTGTCTCCGTTATTGGTAATTCCAACCACGGTACGAGTGGCGCCCATTACCGAGAAATCAACAATATCTGAGGTTGACTCTACGTATTGCAAATCCGCGCTAAACGCCCACTCATCATTAGGGCGGTAGCGCACATTTAATCCAATATCATCTACCACGGAATGTTGCTCTCTGGCACGTGTAATCATTGCGTGTTGAGCACCGAAAATGCCGCCGGGCTGACGCTCGGCATCATTTCCTCTCCAACCCGCGTTAGACGTAATTAATCCCGATTCGAACAAACCCTGCTCGTCGATATCAAAAGTTGTACCCTCTGCTGGCACAAGGTCATTTATGACTGCATCATCTGCCAGTTCAATAGCGCGCTCGGTCCACGACAAAGATGAATCGGAGCGTATAAACTGTGCCGTAGCGAGTATGGTGTCATCTACGTTTTCCCATTGGAGCGCTGCTGCTAGCCCTTGACGCTCTCGAAGGTCTTGTTTCCGGGTTAAACGAGTGGTGCGAGGCACCATGACACTTTCGCCATCAACTAAGTGGTTTTGTGTTTCAAATCGCCCTACTTGGGTACCGTCCGATTGCGCTTTAAGTGTGGAATCTGAAAAGTTTAGCAGCAAGCCCCATTTGCCATAGTCACTTTCAAACACATCCGAATACAATGCAGAAAAGGTTGGGGTAGTTTTCTCGATAAAATCGCTATAGGTGGCATCGGCTGAAAACGCTAAAATACGCTTGTCACTATCAAAGGGTTTGCGAGTGATTAAATTTACGGTACCCGCAATACCTCCTTCAATCATCTCTGCCGATTGATTCTTATACAACTCTACGCCGCCCATTAATTCAGGAGGAACATCCTGAAAACTAAGTCCTCTTCCAGAGTCGGCAGTAAAGGTATCGCGACCGTTAAATTCACTTCTAGTGTGGGTTAACCCCCTGACCACAACGCCACTTCCTTCAACGCCGAAATGGTCTGGGTCGTTGGCGCCCGCAAAACGTTCAATGGAAACACCAGGTAATCGAACGATAGCTTCCAGCACACTCCTATCAGGCAATGCGCCAATATCCTTTGCTGATATTGCATCAAGAAAGGTATCACCGTAGCGCTTAAGTAATTGTGCGTCTGCTAAGTTTTCCTTTATACCTCGAACCTCAATGACCTCAACATCTTCTACGTCGTCGCCAGTCTGGTTTTTTTTAACGTCTTCTGAGGGTAAATTCGACTGCGCAAAAGCGAGTTGGGGTTGGAAAGCTAATAGCGTACTTAACAGGGCGCTGGATACAAGTGAGAGTTTAAAGCTAGGCTTTCTCACTGTATTAGTTATTGTTGATTTATTATGTGTTTTCATTTTTTTTCCCTAGTCACATTTCCAATAAACACCGAAGTGCTTAATCTCCATTTAAAAAATAACAACATAAATACAACAATTCGCCCAGCATAGTCGCGATTGGCTAATTTGAACGCAAAAATTTACACTAATGTAAGGTTTTGAATTTAAACTTATGATTTTATTAGTTTAAATTTTGGGTTTAAGTTTGTGTAAAACGCATAGATGAACGCCTTTAAAATTGATAGAGGCAATAAATAAACATATTTGTTACATTTATTTATCATTATGATGGGTTGGGAGTGCCGGTTTCATTGGGGTTGCAGCGTATAGGGCGCAACGTAGGTTTATTTATTGCGCTTTCTCGTAAAGTAGCAGTGAACTGAACGTTCAAATACGCAAAAGTGACATTGGTTTGACGATTTTTATTTTTCAAATGGTTAGCGTAATCATCCCTTAGGACAAGACATGAGACATTTAAATTCATGAATCGAATAATCAAAAAACTGCCTGAGCGAATTCTTATATCCGCCTGCTTTTTACTTACTTCCCACAGTCATGCTGAAACACTGCCATTTCAAAACCAATCGCTGCCGGTTGAGACTCGTGTCGCAGATTTAGTTGACCGCTTAACCTTGGAAGAGAAAGTGAGTCAATTATTTGATAAGTCAGCAGCAATAGAGCGCCTTGCCATTCCCGAATACTATTGGTGGAACGAAGCATTGCATGGGATAGCAAGAGCAGGTAAAGCAACCGTATTTCCTCAAGCTATTGGTATGGCGGCGACCTTTGACGAGCCTCTTATTTATCGTATAGCATCTACAATTTCAGATGAAGGGCGTGCTAAGCACCACGAGTTTTTACGAGAAGATACCAATGCAATGTACGGAGGCCTTACTTATTGGTCGCCTAATATTAATATTTTTCGCGATCCTAGATGGGGCAGAGGCCAAGAAACTTACGGAGAGGATCCGTTTCTAACTTCTCGAATGGCGGTCAATTTTGTAAAAGGCCTTGAAGGTCAGGATCCCACCTACCTTAAGTCGGTCGCCACGTTGAAGCATTATGCTGTTCATAGTGGCCCGGAAGTTTCTAGACACAGCGACGATTACGCAGCGTCTGAAAAAGATTTAACGGAAACCTACCTCAGAGCATTTGAAGACACGATTGCAGCTACAAATATATCATCTGTAATGTGCGCATATAACCGAGTTAATGGTTCGCCTGCTTGTGGTAGTGAAGCGCTTCTTCAAAATACGCTACGAGATAAATTTAATTTCTCCGGTTACGTTGTTTCAGATTGCGGCGCTATTGCTGATTTTTATGATGAAAATTCCCATCATGTAGTGGACAGCCCTGCTCAAGCAGCCGCGAGTGCCTTAAAATCAGGTACAGACTTAAATTGCGGAGACCATCACGGCAATACATTTAGCTATCTAATAGAAGCCGTGGCAGAAGATTTGGTAGAGGAAAGTGATATTGACCAAGCGCTTACCCGGCTACTTACTGCACGCATGAAACTGGGAATGTTTGATAACAGCAGTACACATGCATATACCAAAATGCCTATGTCAGTGGTTGGGTCGAAAAACCATCTTGAATTGGCACGAGAAGCGGCAGAGAAATCCATGGTTTTACTTAAAAACGATGGTGTGTTGCCTTTGAAACGCAATAGTAAAATAGCACTTATTGGGCCGAATGCTGACAATCCCGCCATACTTGTGGGTAATTATCATGGCACACCCGTGCAGCCGGTCACGCCGAAAGAAGCCTTTTCGCAGGCACTGCCTTCAAACCAAATTGGTTACGCGCCAGGAAGCAGTATAACTGAAAACATTTTTACGCATTTTAGTCCTGTCCCTTCCAGCGTTTTCACTCATGTAAATATGCAAGGCGAATCAAAACCAGGTTTAGTTGCTAAGTATTACCCATCGAGTCATTTCAATCTTCAGCCAAGCAAACGGCACGTTGAAATGAACATCAATTTGAAGAGCGAAGACATACCTTTCAACAAAGCATCAAATCAAGAATTTGCAGTGCGATGGACGGGAAAAATTACCCCTCAAGAATCTGGTAATTATTACTTTAAAATGAAAAATGTAGAGGTCTATCTAGACGGTGAGCTTACAGACGAAAGCCGCTATCTTGAAGCAGGCAGGTCTTATGACTTCAAAGCTGAATCACTTATTCGGCGTTTTTGGCACAGCAATGTGATTGAACCAGAGATCAGCTTCAACTGGTTAATAGAGGATAAAAATTTAGATAGTGAAGCGCTTAGGGTGGCAAAGGAATCTGATGTTATCGTATTTGTCGGGGGCATTAGCGCGGAATTGGAGGGGGAAGAAATGCCTCTTGAGATTGATGGGTTCTCCCATGGGGATAGAACGAATATCAAATTGCCCGAGAGCCAATCATCACTACTAAAAGCGCTTCATAAACTAGGCAAACCCATGGTTATGGTTAACATGAGCGGAAGCGCAATAGCGCTAAACTGGGAGGATAAAAACCTCAACGCTATTATTCAAGGCTTCTATCCTGGAGAGCAAACTGGGCCAGCACTACTGAACCTTCTTTATGGTGATACCAGTCCTTCCGGCCGACTACCGGTAACCTTTTATTCTTCGGTTGACGACTTACCGGACTTTAAAAATTACAATATGGTAAATCGAACCTATAAGTATTACGAGGGAACCCCGCTTTATCCATTTGGTTACGGTCTTAGCTATGCAGACTTCCGTTACGATAAGCTAAAGATCACTCGCTCTGAAAAGGGTCTTAATATTGCTACCACGTTATCTAATAAAAGTGATATCAGTGCTCAAGAAGTTGTTCAAGTTTATCTTGGAATGCCCGATGCACCCATTCGTACGCCTCAGCGAGAGTTGGTCGCCTTTAAGCGTGTAAACTTAGCGGGTGGGGAAAGTCAGTCAGTGAAGTTCACCATTAATGAATCGCAACTTGTTTATGTTGATGAGCAGGGGCAGCGCCAACCTTATAAGGGTAAATTACTCGTGACGCTTGGTGGAGGACAAGGTGTGAAACGTAGCGATAACGTTGTGCAACACAGCATTAATCTTCCCTAATATTATGTTCGTTCATCCATAGTAAATGGATGAGCGAGCATACTTGTTATATTGCAGCAGTCAGTGCCATAGTTATGGCACTGACTTTTTAATCAGCGTTGAAGCACCCTTGTAGTTTGTCCATTAATACAATAAGTTGCTTTGCTTCAGCTTTCGACATGCCATCTAGTTTACATAACATTTGTGCGGGAACATCCCGTGCTATTATTTTGGCATCTTGCCCCGATTTTGACAGCATTACTCGGCGTACCCGTTTGTCCAGTTCATCTTTAACCACGCTTAACAGCCCTTTTTGCTCTAGTTTTTTTAAAATCAGCGTCATAGCACCGCCATCTATCACAGTTTTATCCAACAATTCTGCAATGGTGACGTTAGATTGTTCCCACAAGGCCATCATCACTACGTACTGTGGATACGTGATATCAAGGCTTTTAAGCAATGGGCGATAGGCACGAGTAAATGCATTAGACAGCGTGTAAAAGCGGTGGCACAACTGGCTTTCTAATTTAAGCGTATCGGGCGCAAGTTCATCAAGTTTAGCTTCATCAGACATGAGCGTTCCTAGAGGAGTTAAAAAGCATGAATAATATTTTGCATGCAAAGGACTTGATCTGCAAGCGGCATTGGTGTTAATTTAGTTTGTATGCAAAATAAGTTGCATTTACTTTCTATTAGATATTTTCATTACGCGATTTCATTACTGGGCTTCAATAAAGAATGCTCAAGTTGAGCGAAGCAAACGAGGATTTATACAATGCATACACTTCAACAAGTGGTTTATACCGGTACAGCAACTGCAACAGGTGGTCGTGAGGGAACAGCAAAATCAAGTGACGGAAGCTTAGATGTTACCCTTTCAACACCAAAAGCATTAGGTGGAGCGGGTGGCAATGGCACTAACCCAGAGCAAATGTTTGCAGCTGGCTATTCAGCGTGTTTCATTGGTGCACTAAAGCATGTTGCTGCGGCTGAAAAAATTAAATTGGGCAGCGATATAAGCGTAACTGGCGATGTATCTATTGGGCCTATCGAAGTCGGTTTTGCTATTGCAGTAAAACTAAGCGTCGATTTAGGTGATATGGAGAAATCTGTAGCAGAAAGCTTAGTGGCTAAAGCGCACCAAGTATGCCCATACTCAAATGCCACACGTGGCAATATTGATGTGCAAATTTCAGTAGCCTAGACATCTTAATACCTTTCTTCCGCTTGATCATCTGTGTAGCTGCAAAGGCAAGGGAAAGGGGGGAAACGTTAATTTAACCGCTGGTGTCGTTGCTTGTCGTTTTGGGCTTAAGCATTCAGGTACTTCTTTGTTATTATGAGTAAGACAGAAAAAATAACAGGAAGTATTATGAAGAATATAGGCTGGGTAGCCATTTGTGCGCCAATATTGTTTGCGTGTAGCGAACAACCCTCACAAGAACCGACAGCACCATCAGCGGTTTCTGATAGTGCCGATAGCAAAATTGCTGCCGAGAGCGCGGTATCTAAAGTAGATGTGCTCAGTGAAATAGAGGCGGGTAAAGATTACCACTCATTCGCCAATCCATCAGAAGTGCGAGTTACTCATTTAGATTTAGACTTAACTGCAGATTTTGAAACATCAACATTATCCGGCAGTGCTACGCTAACCGTTGAGCGCAGTGCACCTAACTTTAATGCGGTAGTTCTTGATACTCGTGCACTGAATATTACATCAGTTACGGTTGACGGCGATGCAGTGCCTTTTGATATGGGCGACACCGATCCTGAACTTGGCACGCCACTTTCTGTTGAATTACCTGAAGGAGCAGATAAGCTAACCATTGCCTATTCTACCTCGCCTGAAGCATCGGGTGTTCAGTGGTTAACGCCAGCACAAACCGCAGGAAAGCAACATCCTTTCTTGTTTACCCAAGCGCAAGCTATGCATGCAAGAAGCTTTATTCCACTGCAAGACTCTCCACAAGTACGGGTGACCTACACAGCCACCATACATACCCCTGAAGCTTTATTGGCAGTAATGAGTGCGTCTAACGATCCTACTACGGCTCGTGATGGTGAGTACTCGTTTACTATGCCGCAGCCTGTACCTTCGTACTTAATCGCATTAGCAATTGGTGATTTGAAATTTAAACCAATGGGCGAGCGCACGGGGGTTTATGCCGAACCTAGTATGTTAGACGCAGCGGCAAAAGAATTCGAAGATACCGAAGCCATGTTAGAAGTTACGGAAAAAACCTATGGCCCATATCAATGGGATCGTTACGACTTACTGATTTTACCGCCTTCTTTTCCCTTTGGCGGAATGGAAAACCCACGCTTATCATTTATTACCCCTACAGTGATCGCTGGGGATAAAAGCTTAGTGTCACTGATTGCGCATGAACTGGCGCATAGCTGGTCGGGCAATACGGTTACCAATGCCACGTGGCGCGATCTGTGGTTAAACGAAGGTTTCACCACCTATTTAACTTACCGTATTATGGAAATGATATACGGACACGACCGATTTAAAAAAGAAGCGGTTTTGGGATACCAAGATTTACAAAACGATATACAAGCCCTCAACGAAGAAGATGAAATTCTAGCTATCGATCTTCGCGGAAGAAATCCAGATGATGTTTTCTCAAATATTCCTTACGAAAAAGGCGCGCTCTTTTTACGTGAAATTGAAAACAAAATTGGTCGTGAAAATTTTGATGCGTTTTTAATGCAGTACTTTGAAGATTTCGCGTTTAAAAGCATTACCACTGATACGTTTTTAGCCTACCTGGATGAAACCTTGTTGGTGCAATACCCAGATAAGTTAAGCAAAGCACGCATTCAAAAATGGGTGTTTGAGCCTGGTATTCCTGAAGGGGCGCCTGTGCCAGAGTCGGATGCCTTTGATAAAATTGATACCACTCGTAAGGCTTGGTTAGCCGGTGAGGTAGAAGCGGCAAATATAGATACCGAGCAATGGACAGTGCATGAGTGGTTGTATTTCTTGAACAATATGCCAAAGGAACTATCCGCAGAGCAACTGGCTGCACTAGATGCTGCGTTCTCGTTGACCACCACGCAAAATAATGAAATAGCCCACAGTTGGTTGATGATTGCAGTGGCAAATGAGTACAAGCCGGCCTACGACCGATTGTACGAGTACCTAGTTAACATTGGTCGCAATAAGTTAGTTAAGCCGCTATATCGTTCGCTTTCTGCAACACCCGAAGGCAAAGCTTTTGCTAAACGCGCCTTTGAAGAAGCAAAGCCGGGTTATCACCCTTTAACCATTAGAGCCAACGAAGGCTTTGTGGAATAAAAGCGATCTTTACAAGCCTTAAGGCGTAGAACTAATTAGGTATCATCAGTAGCACTAACGGGATGGTTAGCGCTACTGATGACGCATATTACCGATGTAATTGGTTCATGTAGCTAATACGCAATTAAGGAGACTGTATGTATACGCAAAAACTACAACCTGATTCTTCATTTCCCGATGTGCAAGTAACGCTGAGCACCGGTGAGGTTGTTTCATTAAGCAACAAACGTGAAGGTTGTGATTGGAAGATGGTGGTTGTTTACCGTGGTAAGCACTGTCCTATCTGTACCAAGTATCTAAACGCGCTGGAAGACTACAAAGGGCGTTTGTTAGAGCTTGGCGTTGATGTCATAGCGGTATCAGCTGACAGTCAATCTCAGTTAAAAGAGCATCTTGAAGATTTATCGATTACGTTCCCTATTGCTTCGGGGTTAAGCGAAGAAGATATGAAAGGGCTAGGTTTATATATTTCTGTGCCTCGCAGCGAAAAGGAGACCGATCACAATTTCGCAGAGCCCGCGTTGTTTATTCTAAATCAAGATAACACTATTCAAATAAGTGAGTTGGCTAATGCGCCTTTTGTACGCCCTGATTTAGAGCAGCTGGTATCCGGTTTGGAATTCATTCGCAACCCAGAAAATGATTACCCAATTCGCGGCACCTTTAGTGGATAGCGCTAATGGTTAGCTCTGATGGATAGCATTATCAGATAGCAACATCGCTGCTTATATGAAATGTTTAGGAACAAGAAGCCCGCATAGCGGGCTTTTTTATGCTTGTCACAAATGCTCTTCATATATTCAAGAAAAGCACCGGGATACCAGTAATACTTAGATACTCTCAGGGCGAGTAAAATCGATCGCCATGGCAGCGGTTTTTTCTTGAAACTCATCAATGGCATGATTTGGCAATTGTACATTTACGGTAACGTGCTGTGCATAGTCACAACTGACTATCTTGCCTGAAAATTGTTCGCATAAATGTCGGACGAATTGCTCGTGCTTAAAGTCGATATCAATAGAGATATCATAAAGGCGCACTTCTTCTCGGGTGGGAAGTTGTTCCATAGCTTGCTGCGCTGAGGTTGAGTAAGCACGCACTAACCCACCTGCACCTAGTTTAATGCCACCAAAATAGCGGGTAACAATAATCATGACATCGCCCACCCCCTTGTGCTGTAGAACATTGAGAATGGGCTTTCCGGCCGTGCCACTTGGTTCGCCATCGTCAGCCATTGCTGCGCTTGATGGGGAGTGGGGATTGCCAAGTAAATACGCCCAACAATGGTGGCGAGCATCTGGATATTTTTGCTTCACATTTGCGAGGTGTGACATCGCGGCTTCGCGACTATCTGCAAAGGCGGCAAAGGCAATAAACTTACTTTTTTTAATCTCGTACAGGTTTTCAATCTGCTGAGCGGGGACGGGATATGACATGCCGCCATTGTACCTGAATTTCGCCTCTGGCTAAATACAGGTACAACAGCGTTTTGCGCTTTACTACTTTACTAGAAGCTACTTTGCATTAACGTAGAATGCCTGAAACCGTTTCTGATACGTTTGTCGCACCTTTAAGAATTTCATCCATCACACCTTGAACTTGGGTGATCTGTTGACTGTTAAGGTCTACGTTATCCTTCACAGTTGCCATCTTACTGGTAGACTTGTTTGCCAGTTTGCGGTTTTCAGCCACTACAGATTCAATTTCTACAGTTGAATCACTGGTACGCTGTGCTAGTTGGCGAACTTCGTCAGCAACTACAGCGAAACCACGACCTTGTTCCCCAGCTCGGGCTGCTTCAATAGCAGCGTTTAGAGCAAGAAGGTTAGTTTGATCTGCAATACCACTGATGGTGGTTACGATAGTTTCAATTTTAAGTGATTGCTCACTAAGTTCGTGCATCAATTTATTGGTTTGATCAACTTCATCTAGCGCCACTTGAAAAACATCAATACTACGTTGAAGCGATGACGCGCCGTCTGCGGCAATCTGTGAGGTTTCTTCTGCGGTAGATACGGCAAGTTCAGCAGCTTGTGAAATGGCGTGCTTTTCTTGAACTTGCGCTGTAACGTCCGATGCAAACTTGATAACTTTGACAACTTTACCAGTGCCATCAAACACGGGGTTATAAGTGGCTTCAAGCCATAATGTTTCTCTATCTGCGTTAATACGCTCAAAAGTGCCCGACGAGAACTGTCCACTAGCTAAAGATTGCCAAAATTGAGGATTGTTCTGATAGAAGTCTTCTTTACAGAACATACGATGGTGCTTGCCTTTAATTTCATCAAGACTGTATTTTACTGTCGCGGTGAAGTTTTCGTTGGCGGTAACAATGGTGCCATCTGGTTCAAACTCGATAACCGCCATCGACTTATTCAGTGCATCGGTGATCGCTCTACCAGAAAAAACAGCATTCTCTTGCTCGGTAACATCATGATAAATGGCGTTAATTTCAACACCTTCACCATTACGAACGCTAACATAGCTGGCTTTTAGCCATTTTGTTTCACCGGTCTCTGCTTTCATCGCAACGGTATTCGTGTAAGATCCACCGTTTAACAATGACTGCCAAAATAGACGATAATCGTTGTCGCTCTGAATACCTGGCACACGAAGATCTTTGTGGTTGAAAGAGGGCGTTCCTGTATTTGGGCGCGCTAAAATGTTTAAAAGCGGAGATGATGCGTATAAACAATCTCCTCTCTCAGAATACACTGCGTAAGCAAGGTTTTCTTTCAATGTACTTAGCGTTGTTGCTAAGCTGGTATTCTCGTCCGTGAGTGAGGAAACTTCCTTATTATATCGTGAACTAGATACAAACATGTTGGCTCCGTTACCTTCTAATAAAGTATGCTTATTATAGAGCGGTTATTTTTGCAGCGCTTTTAGACAATAGGCGCAATTGATGGGATTTTAGGTATGTAATTTAATACCAATTAGGTGAGGTTACTATTTTTTAATACTTGAGCCGTAATTAGTCCATTCTCAAACAAAATCAGAGTCAATTTACATGAAAGTTCTCCACACCTCAGATTGGCATTTAGGTCAAAGTTTCTTCACCAAAAGCCGTAAAAATGAACACGAGCAATTTTTTAAATGGCTACTTGGGGTGGTTGAGCAAGAAAACATAGATGCCGTTGTTGTGGCCGGCGATATTTTTGATACCGGCACACCGCCAAGTTATGCGCGGGAACTTTATCATCAACTTGTAGGTGACTTTCAGGGGGTGGGATGCACCTTGGTGGTGTTAGGCGGCAATCATGACTCGGTGTCGGTATTAAACGAAAGCAGGGAATTGTTGTCTTACCTAAACTGCCACGTTATTGCTAGTACCTATGGCAATACCGAAGCGCAAGTTTTACCCTTGCGCACCCGAGGTGGTGAAATAGGCGCAATATTGTGCGCTGTACCTTTTATTCGTGCTAGGGATGTTTTAAAAAGCGAGGCTGGGGAATCAGCGATTGAAAAACGTCAGGCGCTGGGCGAGGCCATTAAACAGCACTATGCCAATCTTTATCAAATTGCATTAGATAAACGCAGCGTGTTGAACGTCGATGTGCCCATTATTGCTACCGGACACTTAACGGCCCTTGGGGTAAGTCAAAGTGAAAGTGTGCGCGACATTTATATAGGAACGCTAGAAGGTTTTTCAGCTGAGGGGTTTCCTCCAGCAGATTATATCGCACTTGGGCACATTCACCGCCCACAAAAAGTGGCAGGCTGCGACCATATTCGATATTCCGGTTCGCCTATTCCGTTAAGCTTCGATGAACTGAAATCACAAAAACAGGTACTAATAGCCACATTCGACAACAAAACGTTAGTCGAAGTAGAAAGTAAGCCTATTCCTCGTTTTCAAGCGATGGCAGTGTTGCGAGGTAATTTAGAAGACATTGAGCTTGCCTTACAGCAAAACGAGGCGGTAAAAAGCGCAAGCGCTGAACACCCAGCTTGGCTGTGTATTGAAGTAGAAACTCAAGATTACTTAACCGACCTGCAACAGCGCATTCAAGCACTAATAGACGACAAGCCTGCCGAAATTTTGCAATTAAAGCGAATGCGAAAGCAAAGAGCCAGCGCTATTTCAGCAGAAGAAAACGTCAACTTAAGTGAGTTGTCTGTACGTGAGGTTTTTGATGCAAGACTATCGTTGGAAGCCTTTGAGTCTGACGAAGATAAACAACGCAAACAGCGAATTCAAACCCTGTTCGAACAGGTAGTAGACGATGTGCAGTTATCCCATGAGGGCAGCGAAGATGCAGTCGATGCCAATGCACAGGCGAATGAGGGGAACCTATGAAAATTCTTACCCTCAGGCTTAAAAATTTAAATGCCTTAAAAGGAGAGTGGAAGATAGATTTCACCCAATCTCCTTTCATCGACAACGGCTTGTTTGCCATTACCGGTCCTACTGGAGCGGGTAAAACAACGTTACTTGATGCTATTTGTTTAGCGCTCTATCACCAAACGCCACGCTTGGGCACTATTTCGGCCACCTCGAACGATATTATGACTCGCGGCACGTCAGAGTGCTTGGCAGAAGTTGAGTTCGATATAAAGGGCAAAGCGTATCGCGCATTTTGGAGTATGCGGCGCGCTAGAGGAAAAGCTGACGGCAATTTGCAATCTGCCGATGTGGAATTAGCAGAAGTAGAATCTGGTAAAGTATTGGCCACTCAGGTGAGACCTAAGAGCGAAGAGATAGAGCGCCTTACTGGGCTTAACTTTGCGCGCTTTACAAAATCGATGATGCTATCTCAAGGTGATTTCGCTGCCTTTTTAAATGCAAACGAAGGCGACAGGGCTGAATTACTAGAAGAGCTTACCGGCACTGAGATTTATGGCCAGTTATCTCAAGCAATTCACGAGAAATATAAAGCAGCAGAAACGACAAAACGGGAATTCAAGCTAAAGCTAGAGGGCGTAGCTTTGCTCAGTGAAGCGCAGCATAATGAACTTAGTGCGCAGCTGGACCAATTCAAAACCCAGCTCCTCACTATAAATACTGAGATTGTCTCGCTTCAAGAGCGACATCGATGGCAACAGGCGTGTGAGCAAAATCAACATGAGCTGACTAAGGCTAACGCGGCATTAGTTGAAG
>Ga0209404_10000355_pt1 | contig 36305 bp, 35 predicted proteins | sample TroAtlMetagenome_2_FD_187447 | JGI IMG/M metagenome (GOLD analysis project Ga0209404, IMG submission 187447) | Marine eukaryotic phytoplankton communities from Atlantic Ocean - Tropical Atlantic ANT8 Metagenome (SPAdes) (version 2) | ecosystem: Environmental > Aquatic > Marine > Oceanic...
ATTATTTTGATGGCGGTTTAAAATCATTCTTTAGTTTAATGAATAATATCTATGTATATCTTGTCGCATTGCTTTCAACGATTGCTCTTATTATTTTAGGAGTGTTTTAATTATGAATACACAAGATTATAAATTCATAGATCACGAATATGATGTAGTTGTAGTTGGCGCAGGAGGCGCAGGTCTAAGGGCAACTCTAGGTTGTGCCGAGTCCGGACTAAAAACTGCTTGTATTTCAAAAGTTTTTCCAACTAGAAGCCATACAGTTGCTGCACAGGGTGGTATTTCAGCAGCTCTTGGTAATATGGGTGAAGATAATTGGCGCTGGCATATGTATGATACTGTTAAAGGCGCTGATTGGTTAGGAGACCAAGACGCAATTGAATATTTATGTAAGAATTCTCCAGAAGCGGTATATGAATTAGAGCATTTTGGTGTCCCTTTTTCTAGAACTGAAGAGGGTAAAATATATCAGAGACCTTTTGGCGGCATGACAACTGAATATGGTGAAGGACCTGCGGCACAAAGAACATGTGCTGCTGCAGATAGAACTGGTCATGCAATACTTCATACACTTTATGGTAAATCAATAAGTAATTCAGCAGATTTTTTTATCGAGTATTTTGCTATTGATTTAATTATGGCAGATAATGGAAATTGTGTTGGCGTTGTCGCTCTTTGTATGGAAACTGGTGAATTGCATAGGTTTCATTCTTCAAAAACAATTTTGGCAACTGGTGGATATGGAAGAGCTTATTTTTCTGCAACATCAGCCCATACCTGTACCGGAGATGGATCTGCTATGGTTTTAAGAGCGGGTTTACCTTTACAAGATATGGAATTTGTTCAATTCCATCCAACAGGTATTTATGGTGCCGGATGTTTAATTACAGAAGGGTGTAGAGGTGAAGGTGGTTACTTAGTCAATTCAGAAGGTGAGCGCTTTATGGAGAGATATGCTCCAAAAGCTAAAGACCTTGCTTCAAGAGATGTGGTCTCAAGAGCAATGACGATTGAAATACGTGAAGGCAGAGGGGTTGGAGAGGACAGAGATCATATTTTCTTACATCTTGACCACATTGATGCAGATATTTTAGCCGAAAGACTACCAGGAATCTCTGAATCAGCAAAAATATTTGCTGGTGTTGATGTTACAAGAGATCCAATACCTGTTCTTCCCACTGTTCATTATAATATGGGTGGTATTCCAACAAATTATATGGGAGAAGTTCTTAATCCAACTGAAGATGATGAAGATAATATTGTTCCAGGTTTAATGGCTATCGGTGAAGCCGCATGTGCTTCTGTTCATGGAGCAAATAGACTTGGATCAAATTCACTTATAGACTTAGTGGTTTTTGGTAGAGCTGCAGCACTTCGGTGTTCAGAAACTGTTAAACCAGGTAAAATCGCTGAAGAATTACCAGAAGATGCAGGTCAAAACTCTATAGCAAGATTAGATAAATTTAGGAATGCAACTGGTGAAGTTCCTACATCGGAATTAAGATTAAGCATGCAAAAGACTATGCAAAATAATTGTGCAGTTTTTAGAACTCAAGATGTTTTAGAAGAAGGAAGAGAATTAATAGCAAAAGTATATAATGATCTTCCAAATATTGGTATAAGTGATAGATCTTTGATTTGGAATACTGATTTAATTGAAGCATTGGAACTTGATAATATGATGAGTCAAGCAATGGTAACAATGACAGGTGCAGAACAAAGGACAGAAAGTCGAGGTAGTCATGCTAGAGAAGATTTTCCAGATAGAGATGATGAAAATTGGATGAAGCATACTTTGGCTTGGATAACTGATGACGGTGAGGTAAAAATCGATTACCGAAGTGTTCATGAAAGAACGCTTACTAACGATGTGGCATATATTCCACCAAAAGAAAGAGTGTATTAGATGGCCGAATTAGTATTACCTAAGAATTCAAAAGTGAAAGATGGAAAAAAATATCCTCTTGATTCGGATAGTAAAAATAAAAAATCATTCAAAGTATATCGTTGGGATCCTGAGAAAAATGATAATCCAAGATATGATTTATATGAGATTGATCTCGATAAATGTGGTCCTATGGTTTTGGATGCCCTTATTAAAATTAAAGATGAAATAGACTCAACACTTACTTTTAGAAGGTCATGTCGAGAAGGAATTTGTGGATCTTGCGCTATGAATATTGATGGTGTTAATACTTTAGCTTGTACAATGGCTATAGAAGACACAAAGAAAGAGGTAGGTATTAATCCTCTTCCACATCAGCCCGTAGTAAAAGATTTGGTTCCAGACCTAAAAAATTTTTATGATCAACATAAAAAGATACAACCCTGGTTGAAAACCAATGGTAAGTCTGCAGAAACTGAATTTTCTCAATCTAAGGAAGAAAGAGAGAAAATTGATGGATTATATGAATGTATTATGTGTGCCTGTTGTTCAACATCTTGTCCAAGTTATTGGTGGAATTCTGACAAATATTTAGGTCCCGCAGCCCTTTTACAGGCATATAGGTGGATCAGTGATAGTAGAGATGAAGAAAAACAAAAGCGACTCGATCAACTCGATGATGAATTTAAAGTATATAGTTGTAGGACAATAATGAATTGTTCAAAAGCATGTCCTAAAGGGTTATCTCCAGCAAAAGCTATCGCAGGTATAAAAAAAGAATTGGCTTCAAGAAAATAATTATATTAAATGCCTCTTGAGGTGTTTATGAAATCCATATCATCATTATATAAAGATTATCTTCGTAAAGATTTAATTATCTTTGATGAAAAACAGTTAGAAATTATTTCTAAGATTAAAGGCATTATCCCAAAAAATTTTGGTATTAAAGAAAGAATAATTAAACTCTTTTATCAAAGAAAAAATATTAGCAAAGGTATTTATTTATGGGGTAAGGCTGGGTCAGGAAAGACTATGATCATGGATATGTGTTTCTCTCTCTCAAATATTAATGGCAAGCAAAGAATTCACTTTCAAGAATTTATGATAGATATTCATAACAGGCTTCATGAGATTAGAAAAAATACAAGTATAAAAGACCCTCTTAATCTTGTGGCTAAGGAAATATCTAATGAAGTTGATTTTCTGTGTTTTGATGAATTCCAAGTAAACGATATTGCTGATGCCTCTATCTTAGATAAATTATTTAATTTGATGCTTGAAAATGGAACATTTATTTTTGTTACATCAAATATAATACCTAAAGAATTATACAAAGATGGTCTTCAGAGAGATAGATTTATTCCTTTTATTAAATTAATTGAGAATAAATTTTTGAATTTAGAATTATCTACAAATAAAGATTATAGAAGAGATAAATTGCAGAATGTTAATACATATTTTTCAAAATTAAACAATGAGACTGATAAAGAAGTTGAAAAATTATTTGATAAATTATCCAATGGATCCTCCATAGAGAGGCGAGAATTATTAGTTAAAGGTAGAAAAATTAATGTAGATAAACATGCCATGGGTTGTGCAAGTTTTGATTTTGATGAACTTTGTAATAATCCTTTAGGTTCAGAAGATTATTTAGCAATTGCCAGAGAATTTGAAATAATTTTCATAAGAAATATCCCTAAACTGTCTTCCGATAAAAGAAATCAAACTAAAAGATTAATTCTATTGATAGATGCATTATATGATAATCATAAGATGACGATAGTTTCTGTAGATGGTGAACCTGAAGAAATATATTCTGGAAAAGAGTTAGAAATAGAGTTTAAGAGATGTGTTTCTAGGTTACACGAAATGAGATCTGAAGACTATGTAGATTCTTCAAGAATTGATTGATCTTTTATTAAAAGAATAGTTTATACAATATATGAATTTTTAAGAGGATAACATGAAGAGAAATAAAATTGCTTTAATTGGCGGAGGCCAAATAGGGGGCACATTGGCACATCTTGCTGGCTTAAAAGAGCTCGGAGATGTGGTAATATTTGATATTGTAAAAGGTATTCCTCAAGGCAAGGCGCTTGATTTAGCTGAAGCGGCGCCAGTAAGTTCATACAATGTCGATTTAAAGGGATCCAACAATTATTCAGCAATAAAAGACTCAGATGTAGTTATTGTTACTGCAGGAGTTCCAAGGAAACCTGGTATGAGTCGAGATGATTTATTATCCATTAATTTAAAAGTTATGTCGGATGTTGGCGCAGGTATAAAAAAATATTGCCCTAAAGCATTCGTTATTTGTATTACGAATCCACTAGACGCTATGGTATGGGCCCTTCAAAAGTTTTCTGGGGTTAAACCTAACATGATAGTTGGGATGGCTGGTGTTTTAGACAGCGCTAGATTTAGATATTTCTTATCACAAGAATTTAATGTTTCTGTTGAAGATGTCACAGCATTCGTTCTTGGCGGGCATGGAGATACTATGGTCCCTTTAGAGAGGTATTCTACTGTTTCAGGAATCCCATTGCCTGATTTAGTTAAGATGGGGTGGACAACTCAGGGAAGATTAAAAGATATTATCCAAAGGACAAGAGATGGTGGAGCAGAGATAGTTGGTCTCTTAAAAACAGGTTCTGCCTTCTATGCCCCTGCGGCATCTGCTATTGAAATGGCGGACTCCTTCTTAAAAGACAAAAAGAGAGTTCTGCCTTGTGCGGCTCATTTATCAGGTGAATATAAAATCAAAGATATGTATGTTGGTGTACCTGTTGTAATTGGAAAAAAAGGTGTAGAAAAAATATTAGAAATCTCTCTTAATTCTAAAGAAACAAAAATGTTCAAAGATTCTATCTCTTCTGTTAAATCCTTAATGAGAGCATGTTCAAAGATCGATAAGAGATTAGTAAGCAGAAAGAAAATTTCAAAAAATAAATAAATTTTAATAGGTTGAGAAATGAATATTCATGAGTATCAAGCAAAAGCAATTTTAAAAAATTTTAATGTCCCAGTTCCTAAAGGAGAGATTCTTCTCTCTAAAGATAATATTTTAGAAGCCGCAAAAAATGTATCTGATGATGTTTGGGTTGTAAAAGCACAAATTCATGCAGGCGGAAGAGGCAAAGGCGGAGGAGTTAAAATTGCAAAATCATTAGAAGAGGTTGAAAACCTAGTTGATGAAATAATGGGAATGCAGTTGATTACTCATCAAACAGGGCCTGAAGGTAAAAAAGTTAGAAGAGTTTATATAGAAGAAGGATCAAATATCTCAAAGGAATTGTATTTATCTCTTCTAGTAGATAGGCAGTCATCTCAAGTTAGTTTCATTGTATCAACTGAGGGGGGAGTTAATATAGAGGAGGTTGCAGAAGAAACGCCTGAGAAAATAACTACGGTTTCTATTGATCCAAATGCTGGCGTTACTAATGATGATATAGAAAATTTATCTTCAGCTTTGAATTTAGATGGTGATTTAAAATCACAAGGATCAGATTTATTTAGAAGCCTTTACAAGGCTTTTGTTGAGAGTGATATGAGTCTTCTTGAAATAAACCCATTAGTTATTACAGCAGAGAATAATATAATTTGTTTAGATGCAAAGGTTAATTTTGACTCTAATGCATTATTTAGACACCCTGAATATCAAGAATTGATTGATCCTTCGGAAGAAGATGAGGCTGAATTAAAAGCATCAGAATTTGGCCTTAGTTATATTAAGCTTGATGGCAATATAGGATGCCTTGTTAATGGTGCAGGTTTAGCCATGGCAACAATGGATATAATTAAACTTTATGGAGCCGAGCCTGCAAACTTTTTAGATGTAGGTGGAGCTGCGACAAAAGAATTAGTAACTGAAGCTTTCAAAATTATCCTGTCTGATAAGAATGTTGAAGGAATTCTAGTTAATATTTTTGGAGGCATTATGAGATGTGATGTTGTTGCTGAGGGCATTATTAGTGCAGCTAATGAAGTTAATATTTCTGTACCATTAGTAGTTAGGCTTGAGGGAACAAATGTAGAGCTTGGAAAAAAGATTATTGAAGAGTCTAATTTATCAATTATTAGTGCTTCAGATCTTGATGATGCATCGAAAAAAATAACAGAAGCTATATAGGAAAATAATATGTCAGTTTTAATAGATAAAAATACCAAAGTTATTTGTCAGGGAATAACAGGTTCTCAGGGTACTTTTCACTCACAGCAGGCTATCGAATATGGCACTAAAATGGTAGGAGGTGTTAAGCCTGGGGCTGGAGGAAGTAAACACCTCGATTTACCAGTATTTGATAATGTTAAGGACGCAGTTTCAGAAACAGAAGCAAATGCATCAGTCATTTATGTTCCTCCTCCTTTTGCGGGAGCTGCTATTCTCGAGGCTGTTGATGCGGAAATAGATCTTGTCGTATGTATTACTGAGGGAATTCCAGTTTCTGATATGGTTAAAGTAAAAAAAGCTTTATCTAATTCAAAATCAAGACTTATCGGACCTAATTGCCCAGGTATTATTACTCCTGATCAGTGTAAAATTGGAATTATGCCAGGCCATATCCATCAAAAAGGTACAGTTGGTATTGTCTCGCGCTCAGGGACATTGACTTATGAAGCTGTTGGTCAAACTACTGCATGCGGTTTAGGGCAATCAACTTGTATTGGCATTGGTGGTGATCCTGTTAATGGAACCAACTTTATTGATTGTCTAGACTTATTTCTTTCAGATGATGAAACTGAGTCAATTATTATGATTGGTGAAATAGGAGGAACGGCCGAGGAAGAAGCTGCTGAGTTTTTAAAAAATTCAAAAATAAAAAAACCTATTGTTGGATTTATAGCAGGCTTAACTGCACCACCCGGAAGAAGAATGGGTCATGCTGGTGCAATTATTTCTGGAGGTAAAGGAGGGGCTGATGATAAGATTGAAGCCCTGAAAGAGGCAGGAGTTGTAATTTCAAATTCGCCAGCAGGATTAGGCAAAACTTTATTAAATGTACTAGGAAAATAATATGACAGATAGTTATGATATTGCAGTTATTGGTTCAGGCCCAGGCGGCTATGTGTGTGCTATAAGAGCTGCACAACTTGGTCTAAATGTAATATGTGTTGATAAAAGAGGAAGCCATGGAGGAACTTGCTTAAATGTTGGTTGTATTCCATCTAAAGCTTTACTTCATGCATCTGAGTTATTTATAGAAAAAAGTAAATTTTCCTCTATGGGAATTGAAGCTGATAATATTTCTTTAAATTTAAGTTCAATGATGACTTATAAGGAAGAAGGAGTTCAAGGAAATGTTAAAGGAATAGATTTTCTTTTTAAAAAAAATAAGATTGAAAATGTTTATGGTGAGGCGCAGATTATTGGGAATAATAGAATTTCAATCAATTTGAACGATGGCAACAATAAAGAGATAGAAGCAAAAAATATTGTTATTGCTACAGGATCAATTCCAACATCAATACCTGGGGTAGAAATTACTGGTAATAAAATTATTTCTTCAACTGAAGCGCTTTCATTAAGTGAAGTGCCTAATAGGCTAGTTGTTGTCGGAGGTGGGTATATTGGTCTTGAATTAGGCTCTGTTTGGTCAAGATTAGGGTCTGAAGTTACGGTTATAGAATATTTAGATAGAATTACGCCTGGAATGGATAATGAAGTTTCATCAGCTCTACAAAAAATATTAGCCAAGCAAGGATTAAGTTTTTCTTTAAATTCACAAGTAATATCTGTGACTGAGACTGATTCAAATGTCTCTATTGAAGTAAAAAATAGAGAAAATAATGAAGTAGAAAATATTGAGGCTGATTATGTTCTGGTGTCTACTGGTAGAAAACCATATATAGAAAATCTATTTAGTGATGGAATTGATATTGAAAAAACTGAAAATGGATTTATCAAAACTGACTCTCATTTAAGAACCAATTTGGAAGGTATTTGGGCCATTGGTGATGTGGTTGAAGGGCCGATGCTTGCTCATAAAGCGGAAGAGGAAGGAATTGCTGTAGCTGAGCTTATAGCAGGTAAGCCAGGTCATGTTAATTATGATATAATACCAAGCGTCATTTATACAAATCCAGAGGTTGCATCAGTTGGTATGACAGAAGAACAGCTTAAAGAAAAATCGATCGACTATTCTATTGGGAAATTTCCTTTTATAGCTAATGGAAGAGCAAAAGTTAATAATACAACTGAAGGATTTGTTAAAATTTTATCATCGACAGACACAGATCAAATTTTAGGTGTTCACATAATTGGTGAACAAGCAGGTAATATGATTGGTGAGGCTGCAGTAGCTATGGAATTTGAGGCCACATCAGAGGATCTTGCCAGAATCTGTCATGCCCATCCTACTCTTTCTGAAGCCATAAAAGAGGCAGCATTATCTGTAGATGGTAGAGCATTGCACATGTAAACAAGTTTAATTTTGAATCTTATCATATTCCTGTTTGAGATAGTCATCATCTAAGTTTGTATATATTTGAGTTGTATCAATTGATTCATGTCCAAGTAATTTTTGAATTTTTCTAATGTTTATTCCATTTTGCAGTAAATGCGATGCAAAACTATGTCTTAATGAATGTGGTGTAGCTTCAGAAGGAATTTTACCTGGATAAATCTCTATCAACTTTTTCATGCTTCGTTGAATATCTCTTGCTGTTAGGCTAGATTTATCGTGTGAATTAATTTTTAAAAACAATGGATCATTATTAACAATCTCGATCTTTGTTGAAGCCTTAAGAACATCAATATATTTGGATATTTTTTCTTTAATGATTGGAAGAATTGGTATGTAGCGTTCTTTTTTTCCTTTACCGATAACTTTTATCTGATCATCAAATGGTGTATCAGAAAATTTAAATTGCAAAACCTCTGATACCCTTAAACCTGTTGAATAAATAAAGTATATTACAGCTATATCCCTTCTGTGCTGCCAGGAATTCCAACCTTTAGCGCTTTTGGATTGATCAGGATCGATAAATTTAAGAAAATTAATTAAATCTTCTTCTTTAAAAGTCTTGTTAGAGATTCTCTTGTCATACTTGGTAGTTGATATTTGATTAAATGAATGATTTTTCCAATTATTTCTCTCAGAAAGAAATCTAAAATAGTTTCGGAGAACTGATTGGCATCTTGCAAGACTTCTTTTGCTTTTTTCTTTTTCTTTATATTTCTTTATACATCCATTTAAACATAAAATTTCAATCTTTCTTGAAATATCACCATATTTATTTAAAATTTCTTTACCAGAGAATATCTCACCTCGGAATTTTTTTTCAATGTCATTAATAAGATTAAGATTATCCTTGTGGGAGAAAAATTCTTTATGACCAATTGAAATATTTTTTGGTTCTTTATCCTCAAAGGTAAAATAATTATTAATCATTTCCTCTTTCAAAGTTTCATGTTTCTTTGATTTCCCTAGATAGAAACTTTGGTATGCTAAAAAATCAGTATCCTGAAAATTCTCTAAATCTTTAAGTGATATATTATTGCCAATATATAAATAGCAGAAGTTAAGAAAATGAAAGATTGTTCTGCTATACTCATTAATAGTAAGCTGACTTTTATTTTGTAATATAAGGCTTTTAATATAATCTCTTGTTACTAACTCAATATCCTTATCTACATATGAAAAATTAAGCGTTTTTGGATAATTAAGTTTTCCACTCTCTTTTTTCATCTCAGAGAATTTTTTGACCACTATTATTCCAATCATCAAGAAAAGCTTTTAATCCTTTATCTGTTAATGGATGATTTGCTAATTCTGATACAACTTGTGGGGGTAGGGTAGCAATATCTGCACCATAAAGCGCAGCTTTTTTAACATGCTCTATATTTCTTACTGATGCCGCAAGAATCTCTGTTTTTAGTTTGGGATAATTATCATAAATTGTTTTGATATCACGGATAAGATCCATGCCATCTTCTCCAATATCATCCAATCTTCCTATAAATGGAGATATGAATGTTGCCCCAGCTTTTGCAGCCAATAAAGCCTGTGGAGCAGAAAAACATAAGGTAACATTTATCATAATTTCTTTATCTGATAATACTTTACATGCTTCTAAGCCAGCCCATGTTAGAGGAACTTTTATAGCTACATTTTTTGCTATCTTACTAAGGACTAATCCTTCTTCTATCATTCCTTCGGCATTTGTAGCTGTTACTTCAGCGCTAACTGGCCCTGATGTTATGGAACAAATTTCTTTTATTACATCTTTAAAATCTCTACCTGATTTTGCAATTATAGATGGATTAGTTGTTACCCCATCTACCATTCCTGATTTCGTAAATTCCATAATTGCTTCAATGTCAGCACTATCTATAAAAAATTTCATTTGCTATCCTGTTTATATATCTAAATTTAATTCCATATTCTTTTATTAATACAATATAATCTGATATTGCTAATGATTAAAATGAAAAAAGTTTCTGTATTACTGCCATCTAACACCAACAGCACATATGACTATTTGAGTCCAAGCTCATTAGAGTTAGGTACTTTGGTATCTGTACCATTTAGAAATAAGGAAATGAAAGGGATAGTTTGGTATGATAGCTCTGAAAATATTCCATTTGAAAAGTTAAAAAAAATAAAAAAAGTATTTAATGAAATTAAGTTAGAAAAAAAATTAATCTCCTTTTTAGATTTTTTTTATAAATATAATTTAGTTCCTATTAGTAAATTATTTAAGTTGGTTATTCCTCAAGATAAATTAATAGAAGAAATTAATGAAGCAAGTGATTTAGTTAATAATACAAATATACCTTCTGAAACATCACTGAAGCTAACTGAACTCCAACAAGATGCCGCAAACATACTTAAGAAATCTATAAAAAAAAATAAATTTGAGCGTTTTTTGATAGATGGTGTGACTGGTTCAGGTAAAACGGAAGTTTATTTTGAAGCAGTTAATGAAGTTATAAAAAAGGGCAATCAAGCACTAATACTTTTACCTGAGATTTCCTTGGTAGATTCATTGGTTAAAAGAGTCTCTGAAAGATTTGGATTTGAACCATATGTTTGGCACTCTGATACTAAAGCCTCAAAAAAAAAGAAGATCTGGAAAGATATTTATAATGGTAATGCTCAGTTAATTATAGGAGCAAGATCATCACTATTTCTTCCCTTTAAAAATCTTGATCTAATTATTGTCGATGAAGAACATGATATTAGCTATAAACAGCAAGATCAGATTATTTATAATGCAAGAGATATGGCAATTGCTAGAGGCTCATTTGAGAGCTCAACAACTGTGCTCGTATCAGCTACTCCATCATTAGAATCTTTATTTAATGCAAAAGAAAAAAAGTATTATCATCTGAATCTACCTAATAGAATTGGGACAGCTGGTATGCCATATATTAAAACAATAGATATGAGAAAAGAGAAAATGGAAAAAGACTCTTGGATTTCTCCTTCATTAAAATCAGCAATGCTTAAAACTCTAGAATCTGGAGAGCAAGTTCTTTTATTTATAAACAGAAGAGGGTATGCGCCTTTAACAATATGTAGAAATTGCGGGGATAAAATCGGATGTTCAAAATGTGATTCTTATTTAGTACATCACAAGACTAAAAACAAATTACTTTGCCATCAATGCGGCTATACAGAAGTTTTTTTAGATAAGTGTAAAAGTTGCAAAACAGAAAATTCTTTTTTGCAATATGGCCCTGGTATAGAAAGATTATTAGAAGAAACAAATAAAATATTTCCTGACAAATCTGTAAGTTCTATTTCGTCAGATAATTCTAAAGATTTTCTCAAAACAATGGATTTATTGAGTAATGGTGAGATAGATATTATCATTGGAACTCAAATTATTTCAAAAGGATATCATTTGCCTAATCTGACATTAGTTGGAGTCATTGATGCAGATATAGGTCTTGCAAGTAGTGATTTGAGAGCATCAGAACATACTTTTCAACTCCTTCAGCAAGTTTCAGGAAGGTCAGGAAGAGATGAAAAAGAAGGGAAGGCTCTTATTCAAACTTATTATCCTCATCATCCAGTAATACATTCATTAGTTAATAATAATCGAGATGAATTTACAGAAGCTGAATTATTTATGCGGGAAAGATCTGAATTACCGCCATATGGTAGGTTAGCAAATATTACTGTTACCGATACAAGTGAAGAGAGATTAGTAGATTTCAATAATTACCTTAAATCATTAATTCCTAAATCAAATAGGATTAAAGTTTTTGGTCCAGCCCCAGCCCCAATAACAAAAATTAGGAACAGGTATCGTTATAAATTTTTAATTAAAGCTCAAAAGACATTAGATATTCAGAAATTTATTGAAAGTTGGATTATGGAAATTAAAAAGCCTAATTCAATAAGGCTTTCAGTTGATATAGATCCTTATAATTTTTTATAAAGAATCTACTTTCAGATATTGCATGCAAGGTACGCTTATGTTACGAGAAACATAGGATTATTTTTAAAATTATCTGGGAGTTCTTAAATAATAATATCTATTTAAATCAATAGCTTACATTAATTGGAATTTTACACATGAGTCAATCAAGTCAAGATCACACTTCAGGAATATCAGGAAGATACGCTTTTGCCCTTTTTGAGCTTATTAAAGAAGAATATGATTTGAATGAACTAGATAAAATTAATGATGAGCTATCAACTATTGGCAGCGCAATATCTCAAAGTGAAGAGATGTTAAAAATAATTCAAAGTCCAATTTATAATGCCCAAGAGCAATTTTCTGCAATGAAATCAGTATTAGAAATTCTGAATACCTCAGAAATATTAACAAACTTTATTGGGGTTTTATGTCAAAATAGAAGATTATTTGTTTTACCTGATATGATTATCTCCTTTAGAGAACTTTTGAATAATTTAAAAGGTAAAATGACAGCTACCGTTATTGCAAGTTCTGAATTAGATAAGGATCAAATCAATAAGGTAAAGAAAGTATTAGCAGATAATTATTCTCAAGAAATTGATATAGATCTAGAGATAGATGAGAAGATTTTGGGAGGACTTATAGTAAAGATAGGAAGTAAGATGATAGACTCATCCTTACTTACAAGACTTAAATTAATGCAATCAAATATGAGTGAGGTTTAATCATGGAAATTCAACCAGCAGAAATATCCGCTATTTTAAAGAAAAAAATTAAGGATTTTGGTAAAGATGCTGAAGTCTCTGAGATAGGGCAAGTATTGTCAGTTGGCGATGGCATTGCAAGGGTTTATGGATTGGATAATATTGAAGCTGGTGAAATGGTAGAATTTCCTGGTGAAATAAAAGGTATGGCACTCAATCTTGAAGAAGATAATGTGGGTGTGGTTATTTTTGGTGATGATACTGATATTAAGGAAGGCGATACGGTAAAAAGAACAGGTGCAATTGTTGAAGTACCAATTGGAAAAGAGCTATTAGGCAGAGTTGTTGATGCTTTAGGCAATCCAATTGATGGGAAGGGTCCAATTAATTCATCTGAGAGTAAAAGAGTTGATATTAAGGCTCCAGGTATCATTCCTAGAAAATCTGTTAATGAGCCAATGCAAACTGGATTAAAAGCAATTGATTCATTGATACCAATCGGAAGAGGTCAAAGAGAGCTTATTATTGGTGATAGACAAACAGGTAAAACGGCTATTGCAGTTGATACAATTTTAAATCAGAAAGAAGTTAATAAATCCGATAATGAGTCTGAAAAATTATATTGCATATATGTTGCGATTGGCCAAAAAAGATCTTCAGTTGCCCAATTAGTAAAAACGCTAGAAGAAAATGGAGCAATGGAATATTCAATTGTAGTAGCAGCTACCGCCTCTGAACCTGCTCCTTTGCAATATTTAGCACCATTCACAGGTTGTACTATGGGTGAATACTTTAGAGATAACTCAATGCATGCTCTAGTTGTATATGATGATTTGTCAAAACAGGCTGTTGCTTATAGACAGATGTCTCTTTTATTAAGAAGACCTCCTGGGCGAGAAGCTTATCCAGGTGATGTTTTTTATCTTCATTCAAGATTGCTAGAAAGAGCTGCTAAATTGAACGAAGATAATGGAGGTGGCTCTTTAACAGCCCTACCTATAATTGAAACACAAGCAAATGACCTTTCTGCGTATATTCCAACAAATGTAATTTCAATTACTGATGGTCAAATCTTTTTAGAAACTGATCTTTTTTTCCAAGGAATTAGACCCGCAGTTAATGTTGGTCTTTCAGTTTCTAGAGTTGGCTCATCTGCACAAATTAAAGCAATGAAACAAGTTGCTGGATCGATTAAAGGTGAATTAGCGCAATATAGAGAAATGGCTGCCTTTGCACAGTTTGGATCTGATCTAGATGCCTCAACTCAAAAACTTTTAGCTAGAGGCGAAAGATTAACTGAACTTCTTAAGCAAAAACAATTTTCACCAATATCTACAAACGAACAGGTTGTTCTTCTATTTGCCGGTGTAAATGGATATATGGATGATATTGCTGTAAACCAAATTGGAGATTTTGAAGAAGGCCTTCTTAATCACATAAGAAATAATTACATACAAATATTAGAAACTATTACATCAACTAAGAGTCTTGATGAGGAAACTGAGGCTACTCTTAAAAGTGCCGTTGAAGAATTTACTGCAAGTTTTAATTAATAAGTGAGAGATTGAATTGGCAAATTTAAAAGAATTAAGGAATAGAATTTCTAGCGTATCTTCAACTCAGAAGATTACTAAGGCCATGCAAATGGTTGCAGCTTCTAAATTAAGAAGAGCGCAAGAAAATGTTGAAACTGCTAGACCTTATTCTGATAAACTTGGTGATATTCTTAATAATTTATCTGCGTCTTTTTCTGGTCAAGATAATGCTCCAGAGCTCTTAGCGGGCAATGGTAATGATAAAAGTCATTTACTTATTGTTGCCACTTCTGAAAGAGGTCTATGTGGTGGATTTAATACATCTATCGTAAAGTTAGTCAAAGAACATATTTCACAATTAAAGGGAGAAGGCAAAGAAGTAAAACTGATTGTTATAGGAAAAAAGGGCAAGGAATTACTCCAAAGAGATTTTGGACAAGAGATAATTGATATTTATGATTTCTCTGAAGTTAAAGATCTAGGTTTTATCGAAGCTGAGAAAGTAGCAGAAAATATACTTTCACTATTTGAAGAAGGAAAATTTGATATTTGCAGTTTATATTTTGCAAAGTTTGAATCAGTATTAAGCCAAGTTCCTATTTGTCAAAAATTAATTCCTTTTGATATAGAATCAGAAGTTGAAAAAGAAAAAGATATTGAGAATATCTGCTATGAATATGAGCCTGATGAGGAGGATATACTTAAAGAGCTTTTACCAAAGAATTTATCGGTCCAAATCTTAAGGGCTTTATTAGAAAATGTTGCTAGTGAATTTGGAGCAAGACTTACAGCTATGGATAATGCGACAAGGAATGCTTCAGATATGATTGATGACCTAACGATTACATACAATAGATCACGACAGGCATCCATCACATCAGAATTGATAGAAATTATTTCAGGTGCTGAGGCGCTATAATTAAAAGAGGTTAAATTATGAGTGAAATTAATCAAGGGAAAGTTGTCCAAATAATGGGAGCAGTTGTTGATGTCAAATTTAATGATCATCTTCCAGCAATATTAGACGCTTTAGAGATAGAGCAAGATGGAAAAAAATTAGTTCTTGAAGTAGCTCAGCATCTTGGAGAGAATTCTGTTAGAACAATTGCTATGGATACTACAGAGGGCCTTAAAAGAGGGCAATCTGTTGAAAGCACTGGTGCGCCGATATCAGTTCCTGTAGGAGAAGAAACATTAGGTAGAATAATTAATGTTGTTGGCGAACCTGTTGATCAAAAAGGAGAACTAAAAGCAACTCAAACAAGACCTATTCATCAAAATGCACCTGAATTTGTTGATCAATCAACTGAAAAAGAGATATTAGTCACAGGCATTAAAGTTGTTGATTTATTATGTCCATATTCGAAGGGTGGAAAAATTGGTTTATTTGGTGGTGCTGGAGTTGGTAAAACAGTGCTTATTATGGAATTGATCAATAATATTGCTAAGGCTCATGGCGGTTATTCAGTCTTTGCTGGAGTTGGTGAAAGAACTCGTGAAGGCAATGACTTGTATTGGGAGATGATTGAATCCGGGGTTAACAAAGAAGGTGGAGGCGATGGATCTAAATGTTCACTTGTTTATGGTCAGATGAATGAGCCTCCAGGAGCACGTGCAAGAGTTGCTCTTTCAGGCCTTTCTGTGGCTGAACATTTCAGAGAAGAGGGTCAAGATGTACTTTTCTTCGTTGATAATATCTTTAGATTTACTCAAGCAGGTTCAGAAGTTAGCGCCCTCTTGGGAAGGATTCCTTCAGCTGTTGGTTATCAACCAACTTTAGCTATTGATATGGGAAATCTTCAAGAAAGGATCACATCTACTAATAAAGGATCTATCACTTCTGTTCAGGCTATATATGTACCAGCCGATGACTTAACTGATCCTGCGCCTGCAACATCTTTTGCACATTTAGATGCTACTACTGTTTTATCTAGAGCTATATCAGAAAAAGGTATTTATCCTGCAGTTGACCCACTTGATTCCAATAGTAGGATTCTTGAGGCCGATATAGTTGGTGAGGAGCATTATAATGTTGCGAGAGAAGTTCAAGAAATTTTACAAAAATATAAATCTCTTCAAGATATTATCGCTATTTTAGGTATGGATGAATTAAGTGAGGAAGATAAATTAACCGTTGCAAGAGCAAGAAAAATTGAAAGATTCTTCTCTCAACCTTTCCATGTTGCTGAAGTGTTTACTGGTTCTCCAGGAATTTTAGTGGATATAAATGACACTATTAAGGGCTTTAAAGGATTGTGCAATGGTGATTATGATCATTTGCCTGAAGCTGCATTTTATATGGTAGGAACAATTGAGGATGCTATAAAAAAAGGCGAAGAATTAGCTAAGGAAGAATAATTATGTCCTCAAAACTAAATTTTGATTTTGTTTCACCAATGTCATCTATTTTTTCGGGGGAAGTGGATGGCGTCCTAATTCCTGCAAAAGAAGGTGATGCTGAAATCCTTCCGCAGCATGCTCCTTTTATGACAGCCTTAAGAGTTGGCATTGTCGAAATAAGGCTAACAGATTCAGAAAATTTAAAATTTCTTATCGATGGAGGTTTTGCCGATATTGCACTTGACCAAGTTACTTTATTAGCAGAAAGATCATTTGATTTAGTTGAATCATCTAAGGAAGATTTTGATAAAATTATTAATGATGTAACAAAAGATATTGAAGAAAGTGAAGATGGTGAAGAAAAAGAGGATTTATTAATTAAGAAAGAAATTCTCGAAGCTAATTATTCTTAATTTTATCTTTTATAGGCGAAAATTTTTCTACAAGTTTTAAATATAATTCTTTCTTAAAATCTACAACTAGATCTGGCATTTCTTCTATATCTCTCCATGCCCAATCATCAAATTCAGCTATATGATTGTTTAGGTTAAAATCACTATCCTCACCTTTAAAAATCATAAGGAACCATTTTTGTTTTTGCCCTTTAAATTTTCCTCCTAAAGCTTTTCCAATTAGTTCAGGAGGTAGATTGTATTCTAGCCATTCATCTAAAGTAAAAATAATTTCTGCTGAATTTGTGCCAGTTTCTTCTTCTAGTTCACGGTATGCAGCATTTTCAGGACTTTCATCAATATCTATACCCCCTTGTGGCATTTGCCATAAGTTTTTTTCGTTAGGTCTTACGCCAATACCAATTTTGCGTTTACCTGTCCAAATCTTTCCATCATCTCTGGCTAAAATAATACCAACAGCCTTTCTTAATCCCAAATTTTCACTCATTTTATCCTCGATAATTTAAATCTGTGACAATAGATCATTCATTATTTCTAATGCTAAATTTAGTTGGGTATCCTCGCTGCTATCTAAAGGTATATATGCAGATGATCCTGACTCAGATTTATCGTTTGAATCCTTTTTTATAAATTCATTTAATTGTGTTTCTCCTACCTCATATATTTCAGGGTTATTTTCCTTTGTAGGTTCTTGCTTTATTATAAAATCGGGTTCAATGCCCTCTGCCTGAATAGATCTTCCTTTAGGAGTAAAATATTCAGCAGTTGTTAATTTTAAGGCTCCAAGATTTTTAGAATTTGGGAAATAAAGATTATTTTTGTTTATGGGATAAAGTGTTTGAACTGAACCCTTTCCAAAAGTTCTTGTTCCAATAATTATTGCTCTATTGTGATCTTGAAGAGCCCCAGCTACAATTTCTGACGCTGAAGCAGACCCACCATTTACTATAATAATTAGAGGTTTCTCATTTATAAAGTCACCTCTTTTTGCATCAAAAGAATTAATTTTATCTTCAAATCTTGGTCTTTTTGTAGAAACAATTTCTCCATAATTAAGAAACATATTAGCTACTTCAATTGCTTGTCTCAGTAATCCTCCAGGATTTCTCCTTAGATCTAAAATATAACCTTTAATAATTGGGCTTTCATTGTTCTCATGAATATAGAGCTCTTTATATAATCTCTCAGATGTCTTTTCATTGAATGCAGAAATTCTAATGTATCCAATATTATTATTTTTCCCTTTAACTTCAGTTTTAACACCAGGAATTTGTATTATGTCTCTGACAATTGTTATATCAAAAGCATCACTTTTTTCTTTACGAACAACAGTTATTGCTACCTCTGTATTAGGTTTTCCTCGCATAAGATCAACTGCTTCATTAAGGTTTTTGCCAAGTATTGATTCTTTATTTATATGGGTAATATAATCACCTGCAATCATACCGGCTTTTTGCGCCGGTGTTTCATCAATTGGACTAATCACTTTTATTACGCCATTCTCCATAGTGACTTCTATTCCAATTCCACCAAATTCTCCACTTGTGTCATTTTGTAGATTAGCAAAATCTTTTGGAGGTAAATAAACTGAATGAGGGTCTAGAGATTGTAGCATCCCATTAATTGCAGCTTCAACCAATTCACTTTGCTCTGTTGACTCGATATATTCTTTATCAACTAAATCTATAACTTTATTTAGCAAATCTACATTCTCTCTCTCTAATGTTTTTCCTTCAAGAGATGAGAAATTCATAATTATTAGGCATAAAATTGGAAATATAGATTTATAGTAAGTTTTTAAAAGCATTATTTGTGATAGGGATGTTTGTTAATAATCGTTATTGACCTGTAGATCTGTTCTAAGAGCATCATTTTAAACATCTTATGAGGCCATGTTAAGTCCCCAAATGAAATTATCTTATCAAAATCTTCGAAATATTTTCTGTCTATCCCTTCAGATCCGCCAATAAAGAAATTAATATTTTGATTAATATCTGCTTGATTATGGATGAATTCTGAAAATTCAATCGAGTTTAATTTTGATCCCTCTATATCAAGAAGAATATTTAATGCTCCTTTTTCTTTTTGATTTATTAATTTTTTAGTTTCCTCATCTTTTTTTTCAGTAATATTTTTTTTATTAGAGTTTTTAATTTCCTTATAAATAATATCTTTTAGACCAATAATTCTTCCTATGTTTTTTATTCTTTTTTCATAATCTATAACAATATCTTGGAGTAAATTATTTGAACTACCAATATGAATAATAGTTATTAACATAAATATATTTAATTTCTTTCAATACTAGTTTGCCACAATTTTTCTAAATTATAGAACTCTCGAACTTCTTTCCGAAAAATATGTACAATTACATCTCCGCTATCAATAAGAACCCAATCACTTTTGTTAATGCCTTCTGCTTTAATGTTTTTTATTCCATCTTTTTTTAGTTCAGTGATTAGATTTTCTGACAATGAACCTACATGTCTATTTGATGTCCCAGTAGCGATAACTAAAAAATCAGCTATATCTGATTTTCCTTTTAAATCTATTGAAACAATATCTAAGGCTTTATTATCTTCTAATTGATTTACAATATTATCTAAGGTTTTATACATCTTTCAACTTTCTAATTTGACTTGAGGAAATGTCACTCATAGGACCTGGAATAAAGGTTATCGCGGGTGGCTTGCATTTTGTGAAACCTTTCTGATTATTAATGTTAATTACTTTTGCTCTATCTTTTATTAAATCTAGCTTATTTGATTCAATCTCAAAGGATGGTCTTGGGTAAATTGCTATTGGAATTAAATCCAAAAATTTTTCCCAGTCCTTCCATTGAGAAATTTCTGCAGCACAGTCAGAACCCATAATCCAAACAAAATTTACATCTGGATATAAGTCAATAATTTTTGAAACAGTATCTATACTGTATTTTATTTTGTGTTCTTTCTCAAAGTCACTGACAAAAAAATTATCTGATTTTGCAACATTACTTGCGCTCAAAAACCTGTCATCAAAGTCCATGAGATCTTCACTCTCTTTAAGTGGATTGGATGCAGATACCAACCAAATAACTTGATTTAAATTAAGTTCACCTAAAGCATTTTTTGAAACTTGGAAATGCCATTCATGTGCTGGATTAAAAGAGCCTCCAAATAGGCCAATTTGTGATCCAGATTTTATTGGTAAAATATAATTATTCACTAGAGTATCATCACTAAGGTCTTATTTGGCCTGAACCACGAACTATATACTTAAAACTAGTTAATTGCTCTACACCTACCGGCCCTCTGGCATGAAATCTTCCTGTTGCAATACCAATTTCTGCTCCCATACCAAATTCACCGCCATCTGCAAACTGAGTAGATGTGTTATGCATAACTATCGCGCTATCAACTTCTCTCATAAATTTTTCTGCAATATCATTATCTTCTGTAATTATTGAGTCTGTATGATTAGTTGAATATTCACCAATATGTGAAATCGCTTCCTCTACGCCATCAACTATCTTTACACTTATAATCGCTTCAAGGTATTCAGTTGACCAATCTTCATCATTTGCAGAAATTATATTATCAGTTAATTTGAGAGTTTCTTCACATCCTCTTACCTCACATCCACTATCTTTAAGTGAATTTATTAACAAAGGAAGAAAAGACTCATCACTATTTTTATCTATTAATAATGTTTCAGCAGCACCGCAAATACCAGGTCTCCTCATTTTTGCATTAATTATAATATCTTTAGCTTTTTTTAAATCTGCACTTTTATCAACATATAAGTGACATATCCCTTCCAAATGTCCAAAAACAGGTATTTTTGCTTCATTCTGAACTCTTTCTACAAGACTTTTACCACCGCGCGGAACAATAACATCAATACTTCCATTCAATCCTCCTAAAAGAAGACCGACTGCTTCACGGTCTGTAGTTGGTATAATTTGAATAGAGTGTTTTGGTAAATTGGAAGCCTCTAATCCCTGTACCAAAAATTTGTGAATAGCATTAGAGGAATGAAAGCTCTCTGATCCTCCCCTTAAAATAACTGCATTTCCAGCTTTAAGACACAACGCTCCAGCGTCAGCAGTAACATTTGGTCTGCTTTCATAAATCACTCCGATAACTCCTAGAGGAGTTCTTACTCTAGAAATATCAAGACCATTAGGCCGTTGCCATCTTCCTATTTCTTCTCCAACGGGATCATTAAGCTCTATAATAGATCTAAGGCCGTTACTTATAGAAGAAATTCGATCTTTATCTAAATAAAGGCGGTCTAGAAAGGAATCTGATATTCCTTTTTCTTCAGCCTTTCTCATATCAGTATTGTTGGCTTTAAGAATCTCGTCTTGATTACTTTCAATAAGTTCAGCCATATTCATTAAGGCTTGATTTTTTTTATCTTCACTTGCCATGGATAGTGAGTTAGATGCTTTTTTTGCATCATTACCAATTTTAATTAACTGTAATCTTATATCTTCATTCATTAGTCTTCATCCATATTGCCAGAGTAAAATAAATTATTTCTATGAATTACTTCCGTCTTAGCAAGATAACCTAAAATTTCTTCAATTTCTTCAGATTTTTTGCCAATTATTTTAGACAAATCATTTGAATTGAAATTAGTTAGGCCTCTGGCTATTTCTTTATTTCCAGATTTAATTGTAACAGTATCACCTTTATCAAATTCACCATCAAAATCTATAATTCCTGCAGATAATAGGCTTTTACCATTTTCAAGAGCTAAATTAGCGCCGTTATCAATGTTTATTTCTCCTGATGGTTTTATGCTTCCAGAAATCCAACTTTTTAGAGCACTAAGGTTTTTATTTTGAGATTGAAAAACAGTTCCAATTCCATCATTTAGTGAAGATAGGATAGGATTTTTTATTCTTCCTGAAGAAATAATCATTTGGCAGCCACTCTTAGTAGCGATTTTTGCTGCTTCAATTTTTGTTATCATACCGCCTCTACCTAATTCTCCTGCCTCACCTGCCATATCAATAATTCTCTTATCTATAATTTCTACATTATTAACTAATTTACTTTCTTCATTAGATGGATCTTTCTCATAGAGTCCTTCAACATTGGATAACAGGATTAAGCAATCTGCTGCAACCATGCCAGCTATCCTAGCAGCTAATCTATCATTATCTCCATACCTGATTTCGGATGTAGCTACCGTATCATTCTCATTAATTATAGGGACATATTTTTCTCTTACTAATTCTTCAATTGTTGATCTAGCATTTAAAAACCTTTTTCTGTTTTCTGTATCTTCAGCAGTTATTAATATTTGAGCAGCATTAAGATCAAACTTACCTAAAGAATCTCTCCATGCATTTATTAACTTTATTTGACCAATTGAAGAGGCAGCCTGACTTTCAGATAAATTCAATTTTTCTTTGGTTTTATTTAATTCAATCTTTCCTAATTCTATAGCTCCTGATGAAACTATAAGAGTTTCTATACCTCCTTTTTTTAAAGACAAAATATCTTCACTAATATTGTTCAAGAAATTATTATTCACTCCTTTATTTTTATCAATAAGAAGTGAAGAGCCAATCTTTACTACCATTCTATTTATTTCTTTTATTTTCATGGTTGCCAGCCTTTTATATTATCATCATCTTCAGTCTTTGAGATATTATCATGCAATATTCTAAGTATCGAAGTAATTCCTTTCCCGGTTACAGAAGATGCTTTAAAAACATCTTTATGAGTATACTTTTTTAAAGTACTTAATTTTTCATCTAATTTTGTTTCATCAATAGAGTCTGATTTAGATAAGACAATGATTTCTTGTTTTTCATCTAATTCTTTAGAATATGCTGATATCTCATTTCTAACAGTTTTCCATGAATTAATTACATCAGAGTCATTTGGATCAATCAAATGAAGAAGCAAATTACATCTTTCAATATGCCCAAGAAATTTATCACCTAGACCCTTACCCTCATGAGCGCCTTCAATTAAACCAGGGATATCAGCAATTACCAGTTCATTATTATTATACTTTGCTATACCAAGAACTGGGTTTAGGGTTGTAAAAGGGTAATCAGCAATCTTTGGTTTTGCTTCGCTCACAGTTGATATTAAAGTTGATTTACCGGCATTGGGCAATCCAATTAAACCAATATCAGCAATAAGTTTTAATCTAAGCCAAATCCATTTTTCTTGACCCTTTTCTCCATCATTAGCAGATCTGGGTGTTTGGTTTTCTGAGCTTTTAAAATGTGCATTACCGAACCCCCCATTGCCACCTTTTAGAATGGTAAGAGATTGATCTTTATCAATAATATCAGCAATGACCTCTTCATTATCCTCTTCCAAAATTAATGTACCTCTTGGAACTTCAATGATTGTATCCTCACCTGATCTACCAGTTTTATCACTTCCCATTCCTGGGTTACCATTTTTTGCTTTAAAATGTTGTCTATATCTATAATCAATTAAAGTATTTAGTCCATCAACGCATTTGATAATGACATTACCTCCCTTGCCACCATTACCACCGTTTGGACCTCCGAATTCAACATATTTTTCTCTACGAAAACTTACACAGCCGTTTCCGCCGTTTCCAGATTGAATATGTATTTTTGCCTGATCAAGGAATTTCATAACCATGCTCGCAAAGTTAATTTAAGATTATAGTGATTAAGTTGAAGCTTTTCTAGTTTGTAGCTTCTGGACTTGGCTTTACAGAAACTACGGGTCTTCCATTTTGCGTTTTTGAAAAATCCACAGTACCTTGAATTAAAGAAAAGATTGTATGGTCTTTTCCTAAGCCAACATTTTTACCTGGCTTCCACTTTGTTCCTCTTTGGCGAACAATAATATTTCCAGGAATAACATTTTCCCCTCCATATTTTTTAACACCAAGTCTTCTTCCAGCTGAATCTCTTCCGTTCCTTGATGAACCGCCTGCTTTCTTGTGAGCCATGTTTTACTCCTTTGAACCTTTATTAGTTTTTTTTGGTTCCGATTTAGCCTTTTTATCAGATTTTTTTGGTTTGTCTTCAGTTTTTTTTGATTTTGTGGCTGCTTTTTTTGGAGTTACTTTTTTTGGAGCCGCTTTTTTTGCTGCTGGCTTCTTTTCTTCGGTGTCGGCATCTTTAGTTTTGCCCTGAGAAGAATTTATACTTAGAATCTTTAAGTTTGTAATATTTTGTTTATGACCTTTTTTTCGTCTGTAATTATGTCTTCTTTTTTTCTTGAAGATTGTAATTTTAGCAGCTCTAGAATGATCCATAATTTCTGCTTCAACATTTGCGCCTTTAATTAATGGATCTCCTACAATTGGCTTTCCTTTATCTGATATGATTAGGACTTCATTTAACTTGATCTTTTTACCAGCGTCTTCAGGCAACTTTTCGACAGAAATAACATCATCCTTTGATACCTTATATTGTTTACCACCAGTTTTAATAACAGCGTACATTTTCAACCTACTTTATTACAAATTAATATGTGGCGCGACTATAACCCTAGGATGATTTGTGTCAAGTTTTATGATGGCAAAAAATTATCTTACACATTAGGTTTGGAATAACTTAAAAATGCTAAAGGTAATATACATAAAAAAGCTGCTATTAGGTAAATTGAACTAACAGTTAAATTAAAAAAACCGTCAAATATACCAGCAAAAGTTTCACCAATAATCCTAGAAAAATGTCTTGTGCTCATAAAAATAGCAAATATTGATGCAGCAGAGGATGATAAAGAAAATTTCATACATAAAGCTAAGACAGCTGTTAATGCAAATGAATTGAAAAATGAAAAGGCAAGTAATATGCCTATTCCAAAAAACTCATTTATTATGATATTTGTTTGAATTGCAATTAACAAACATAGAAAACTAAGAGAAACATGAGATATTTTTATAATTAATTGTGAATTTACCTTATCGGAAAGATATCCACCCAAAAGTGCAGCTAAAATTCCGCCATACAAAGCCAACGATCTATAAAATGTTAAGTCGAATGACTTCCAATCAGCATAATTTGTATAAAGATATGAAATTGATGAGAAATGTATACCCGATGCAAGATTTGAGGTAATACAAAATAAAATTAGTAAAAAAATATGCTTTTGCTTAATAGACTTAATGATAAGAATTATTATATCTTTAAATTTTAATGGAGATAATTCTTTAGTAGCAATGTTGGTTCCTAATGAAAGGTATCTATCTGTTTGTTTCTCTCTAAAAATTGACAGAAGGATACCTGATAAAAAAATAAAAAACCCAATAAATATAATTGCATTTGTTAGACCATAATTTGTCATGATATAAGCTGAAGAAATACCTGATAGGCTTAAGCCGAAAGTCCGAAAAGCCCACATTAGCCCATTAACAATACCTCTTTCATTATTATTTAAAATATCTATTGCCAGTCCATCTGTTGAAATATCAAGAATTGAAGCAGCAAGTAATGTTGAAAAAAAAGCAATTCCCAGCAGTAATGGATTAATACCATTTTTGGAAAATATCGCTGCAATAAATATTGTTAAACTCATAAAAAAGATAGATAAAATTATCCAAGATCTTCTTTTGCCCATTTTTGATTCTGAATAGTAATCAACAAAAGGTGCTATTATAAATTTTAAAGACCATGGTATTGATGCAATTGCTGTAATTAAAGCTATATCCTTAATTGTAAAACCGTTACCTGTTAACCAATCCTGGAGAGAAAAATAAATGAGACCCTGAGGTATTGCCTGAAGAAAATATAAAGAACATAAGTAAGTTCTTTTATATTTTTGTATATTTAGATTGAACAAAATCTATTTTATTCCTTTAATTTTGCTGCTCTTCTTGATCTTTTACTTTTTGTGATATTTCTCTCTCAATACCTAATGCAAAATCAGAAACATATGGGTTAGTCAGTCTTTCTTGACCAAAGGTTGAAAGAGGGCCATGACCAGGGATAAATGTCATCTGATCACCAAGAGGCCATAATTTATTTACAATTGAATTTACTAACTCTTCATGATTACCCCTTGGCAAATCAGATCTACCAATTGATCCCTGAAAAATTACATCTCCAACAACTGCTAATTGAGATTGTTCATGAAAGAAAATAATATGACCTGGAGTATGACCTGGGCAGTGCCTTACGCCAAGAGTTTGATTTCCAACTTTAACTTCATCGCCATTTTCTAGATATCTGTCAGTCTTGAAAACTTTAGCGCCATTTAGGCCAAATTTTTCACCCTGTTGAGCAAGACTTTCCATTAAAAAAAGATCTTCTTTATGAGGGCCTTCAATTGGAACATTAAGAATTTTAGAAAGTTCATGAGCTCCGCCAGCATGATCTAGGTGGGCATGTGTTATCAATATTTTCTCAACTGACACATTATTTTCTTCAACTGCTTGAAGAATATTATCAAGATCTCCACCTGGATCAAATACAGCCCCTTTAGAAGTTTCTAAACACCAAACAATAGAACAATTCTGTTGAAAGGGTGTAACAGGAACAACAATTGCCCTGATTGTTTTTTCTTGGAGATCTTTAGTCATAACTTAAGAGAAAATTTCTTCTAAAAAATTACTCATTGCTTCCCAAGATCTTCTATTTGCATTTTCATTGAATGCCATTCCATCCTCAGGAGCATTTGCTAGAGGATTAGTAAATGCATGGGATGTTCCACCATAAGCATGAATTTGCCAATCTGCATTTACAGCTGTTAATTCGTTAGCTAGACCATTCACAGATTCATGAGGAACCATAGGATCATCATTCCCATGCAGTACTAATATTTTTGAACTAATTTTATTACCATCAGTATTTCCTGGAGGATTAAATAATCCATGAAAAGACACTACACCTGCAACACTTGAACTAGTTCTTGCCAAGTCCAGAACACATAAACCACCAAAACAGAAACCAATTGCAGCTGATTTGTTTGCGTTAATTCCTACTTGATTAATAGCTGTTTTATGAGCTAGATTTATTCTTCTTTGAAGCATTTCACGGTCATCAAGGACAGCTTGCATCAATTCCATATTTTCTTCTGGTGTAGAGCCTGTCTTTCCTTCTCCATACATATCAACAGCAAAGCCAGAATAACCTAGTTCATTCATCATTTTTGCTTTCTCAAGAGTAAAATCATCTCTTCCTGCATATGTTGGAACAACAAGCACAATTGGACTGTTAGCAGGATTTTCTGTAGGAAATAAAACGCCTTCTAATCTTATATCATTATCAAAATAATCTATTTGCTGACTCATTATACTCTCCTATTATTCTGGCATAGAGCCTGAGGCAACAGACATAGCATTATCTACTCTTAGTTGAGCACCATTAACAAATTTAGATTCATCAGATGCAAGATATAGCACAGCATAAGCAATATCATTTGGTTCACCTTGTTTGCTTGCAGGAGCATCTTGATTAGGTGCTCCACCAAATTTAGCTTCCATTTTCTCTGGTACACTTTCTACCATAGGGGTAATAATTCCTGATGGATGGATAGAATTACATCTGACTCCATTTTTCTTTAAACCACAATGAACTGCTACAGCTCTTGTATAACCTTCAATAGCTCCTTTTGCTGCACAATAAGCTGCAACATAAGATTCTCCCTGAACAGATGCAATTGAGCACATGTTGACAATTGACCCACCACCAGACTCAGCCATTACAGGTATAGAATATTTACATCCAAAGAAAGTACTATCCATATGAACAGCCATAGTTTTTCTATATTCTTCAGTTGTTTGATTTTCTGGATCACCAACTTCTACTATACCTGCATTATTTACAAGGACATCAAGTTTACCATGAAGATTAACAGTCTCAGAAATTATTTCTTTCCATCGCTCCTCATTCGTAACATCTTGCTGCATAAAAGTAGCTCCAATTTTATCGGCTAATTCTTGACCTTTATCAGTGGCAACATCGGTTAAGATCACCTTTGCACCTTCTTTAGCAAACAATGTAGCGTCTGCTGCGCCTAAACCCATGGCTGCACCGGTTACTATTGCAACTTTATTTTCAAGTCGTCCTGTCATATTTTTCTCCTAATTAAATTAATTTTCTTTTTGGTTTATGTATTTATCAACAATTTGATGTAAATGTCTTGCCCTAGATTCTTGATAATTTCCAAGAGTTTGAGCTCCTTTAGGGCTAGCTTTAAATCCTCTAGTTTGAGAAAGAAGGTTATTAGTATCTTGATCATATACTGCTCCAAGATAACCAGTTCCTTCACATAATGTATAGCTATCATCAATATCCAGATAATGTGGTTCTGGCGGAAGTGGATGATTTTCACCCTTTACTTTTGGTCTTAAAAATAAGAGATCAAAAATTGCATGATCCACTCCATCTGGTCTAAATCTATAAACCATTGGAAGCTGAAGGCCTGGAAAAAAGAAAGCGTTAGGGAAAACAAAATATTCAATTGAATCTATTGTCTCAGTGACAGTAAGATGTGAAAAATCTGATTTATATTTTTCTCCCATATCCTCCTGTACGATTCTAGCATACACTTCTCTGGCAGTGCTACCTTCTGGAACTTTGACTGTTCCTGAATCATCATTAAGTTTTCTTCCCAATAAAATATCTAATATCTCTTGTTGACTGGGTCTATTTTCAACAATATGTGGGCTCGTGTACCCTATAGTATGAATAAAACGTGAGATATGATCACCAAAAATATCATAATCTGCATTGGCATCACCGGCCGTATAAACACCCTCAGAATGAGTTTCAAGTACATGATATGCTTCTAAAAAAGCTTCCGCCGCCGCCTTCCAATTGCATGGAAGTTTTTTAGTCACATGCGTTTCAATATATCGATCTTCGAGATTCCAGTTTTTAAAATGTTCAGGCAACACACCTAGATAATCATTTAAAGGATTAGCATTTTGGTCAAAGTTTATAAAAACAAACCCACCCCATGTATCACATTTTAATTCTGGAAGATTATACTCTTCCTTATTGACATGTGGAAAATCCCAATCACAAGGAAGATATTCTAATTTACCAGAAAGTGACCATGTCCAGCCATGAAAAGGGCATTTGAGTTCTTTACATACACCTGCTGTCCCTGAAGGCTTTAATTGAGTTCCTCTATGAAGACATGAATTATAATATGCTTTTATTTCATTATTATCTGACCGAACAATTACTGCTGATAAATCAGCAACATCATAAACATAATAATCACCTACTTCAGGTATATGATCCACATGGCAAGCCCACTGCCAGACCTTAGACCACATTTTATTATTTTCTTCCTGCGCAAAATCTTTTGAAATATATCTTTCAAAAGGTATATCTGCATCTCCAATGAACTCATATGACTCCTCAAGAATAGCATCAGGCGCTCCAGTACAATCTCTGCTTACCAATTCTTTAGTAGATGGATGATCTGGACATCTTGCCTCACCAGGTTTCAGATTTTTAAGTTCACTCATTAAATTTAGCCCCCTAATTTCATAAATGACGATATATTAATATTTACATATTCTAAACGATAATTTTCAAAATTATGATTTATTTATAAAAAATCGTCAATATTCTAATATTTTTATAAAAAAATAATTTTTACTTCAAATTATATTTTTTATCTATATTCTCACTAAAACATAATGTGGGAGAGGTTTATGAAAAGAATCTATACTTTATTTATTACTTGTTTTTTAATTACTGCAAGTAATGTGATTGCTGATGAAGGCGATATTCAATCTAATTCGTCAAATACTAATATATCAAGTTCTACTCTTGAAGAAATAGTAGTAACTGCAAGAAAAAGAGAGGAAAGCCTTTTGGATATTCCTGAATCTGTAGTTGCCATTTCAGGAGACACTATTACACAACATAATATGAAAACTCTTGATAAAATTGGAATGACAGTTCCTAACTTCAATCTTAATACAAGAACGGATGGCTGGCCAAATGTAACAATGAGAGGCCTTGGTGCATTTAGTTTAACTCAGGGCGTAGGTTTTTATCTTGACGATATTCAACTTTTTGGTGATGCAACTTCACGATTTGGTGATTTAGATAGAATTGAAATCTTAAAGGGACCTCAAGGTGTATTATATGGCGGAAGTAATATTGGTGGTGCTATTAAATTTATAAGCACAAGACCATCACCAGATGAAACATCAGGCCGATTGAAATTAATGGTTGGTGAGCAAAATTCTATTGATATTGAGGGCTCTATTAATATTCCAATTGGAGATGATTGGGCGATAAGATTATTTGCGTTCTCAAGAGAAGACGATGGCTTTATGTATAATCCGAGCACAAATGACGACAGTGTAGCTGGTTATGAAGAAAGTGGAGGCCGACTATCAATAGCTGGACCAATTTCTGATAATCTTTCTCTTTATGCCTCTATAAGATCAAATCAATATGATGGTCCAAATAATAACTGGGCATTAGAAAGAGGTACTCCACCTAATTTTGAATATCCATTCATAAATGATATTGATACTCCATCTAATAATGACAAGGAAACATTCGGCGCTCATTTAGAGCTAGTTTGGGAGTTTGATGGTTTTGATTTGACTTCTATATCATCCTATACTGATACTGAAGCTAAAAGACTTACTGATGTTGATCTTCAGCCAGAATTATGGTTAGACGCTCGTCAAGATGAAACTTTTGAAGCTATGACTCAAGAAATTCGTCTTACATCAACTTCAGATAGTAATTTGCAATGGCAAATGGGACTTTATACATCAAATATGGAGTGGGTTGAAAGAGCCACAACAAGATTTGGTCCAGGAACAGTAATTTGTTTTTGTGACCTTACGGTACCAGCAAAACAGGATGATACAGAAACCACTCATTTAGCTGGTTTTGGTAATATAACTTATACAACTGGTCCTTGGGAAATTGGTTTAGGAGTAAGAATCGACTCATGGGAAAGAGAAAAAGTTGTACCAGCTAATGTTACAGAAAGTGGTCTTCCACATGCTAATAAAGTTGATGGTACTGAAGTTCTTCCTAGAGTATCAATTTCAAGATCTTTAGAAAATGACTCAATGGTTTATTTGACAGTTGCTAAAGGTTATGAGCCTGGAGGTTTAAGGCATGAGCCTGTTACTTTTGATAATCAGGGTAATCCATCATTATCAACATATAATAAAGAAGAGGCTATACAGTATGAGCTTGGTTGGAAAGGTTCTTTCATGGAAGGAAGAGGCAATTTTTCAATGGCTGCATTTATGATTGATTATGAAGATCGACTTTTCACAACCATAGTTCAATCACCTACAGGGCCATTTGAATCTATTGATAATACAGGAGACTCTGAGAATATTGGATTTGAGCTTGAGATAGCATATCAAGCTACTGAATATCTAACAGTGGCAGCAGCGTTTGGTACACTTGAAGCTGAATGGAATAATGGTACAATTATTTCAGGAGTTGATGTTAGTGGTCAAACTCCTTCTGGATCTATTGATAATGGTATTGCGCTTGCAGCAAACTATGCGAGACCGCTTGATAATGGTATGGAATTTGTTGCTGACTTTCAATATAACAGAAGAGGACCAAGCATGAGTATGCCTCCTCAAAATGCTATAGATAACCCAAGTTATTACACACTTAATTTAACTACTGGAATTAGATCTGGTAATTGGGAATTTATGATCCATGGTGAAAATCTAACAGATGAAAATTACTATACCGATCTAGAAAATTGGGTAAATCTTGGAGCGGGCGGCGCTTTGGATGGTGTTAATAATATGACTGATCCTTTTTATATTATTGGAACTCATGGTCATCCAAGAATGTTATCTGCAAGTTTAACTTATAATTTTTAATTAAAAGTATAATAAAATTGAAAAGGCCCTTTGATAGGGCCTTTTTTAATTATCCGGATACTTTACTTCATATATAAAGTGGTCATCTTTTCTTTTCACATAGCCAGCAGATGGAGTTGCAAAATGTGTTCCAAAAACCAAAATATTATTATCAGCATACTCTCCAAGTTTTTCCCTTCTCGTTTTCTTTGCAATTTCTTTATCCCAATCAGCACTTGATTCCCAGTCTAGTCTTTCCATTTGGCATGGATGATGTAAGAAATCACCCGTGATAGCGGCGCTTACTCCTTTTGACTCTATACAAACACTAACATGACCAGGTGTATGTCCAATTGTTGGTTCTAACCAAATACCCTCACAGATTTTCTCATCCATCTCTACAAATTTAACCAAGCCTGACTCAATAATGGGAATAATAGAGTCATTGATAAATTCTGCATATCTATGATCTCCAAGCTGTTTCTCAGTATATTCCCATTCTTTTTGTCCGAATAGATAATCAGCTTTTTTAAAAGTTGGCTCCCATTTATCATTAACTAAGATCGTATTCCAACCAACATGGTCAGTATGCATATGTGTGCATAGAACTGTATCGATTTGATCAACTGAGTATCCAGCTTTATCTAAATCCTCTAAAAATTTTGTTTGCAACATATTCCATTGAGGGATGTGTCTTTCTTTATCATTCCCTAAGCAGGTATCCACGATTATACATTTTTCACTAGTTTCAATAACAAGTGCGTGAATACTAACAATTGTATTTCCTTCGCTATCAGAGAAGTGAGGTTGTAGCCAAGGCATTTTTAAAATTTCTTCAGGCACTGCATCTGGAACAACAAACATTGGCCCAGCTCTTTCAGCTTCAATTATTCTAGTAATTTTAACATCACCAATATTCCAGCTACTTATTTTACTATTCATATTAACTAGGATAATCGATTTGATTGGCCTCATAAAATTTTGCATCTGTTTCTGGTGGATCATCAGATAGCGATCCTACAAAATGAGCTACATGTTCAGTTTTTAAGTGATCTTTTAAAGATTGAAGGTTTTCCCATAATTCAGTAATTCTGATAATTTTGTTATTATAAAGCTCAACACTAAAAGCATAATCTAGACAACCATCTTCCTCTCTTGTCTTAATTTCTAATTCTTTTACTGCATTTTTAATAGTCTCAAAATTATTATCATTTGTTTTCATTATTGCATTAACTACTATCATTCAACCCTCCAAAGTTAAGTAATTCTGTAGATTTAATTTATATATGTAAACAATTTTATTTTTCAATTTGTACTATTATCTTTTTTGGATAATATTGACCGGATAATGCTGAGATGTTTTTAGGGGGAAACATTGCCACAAAAATTTGATCCTATAAATTTTTCTGAAGAGATTAGCGCAGACCCTAAGTGTCATGCGACTTTGAGTAGTGATAGATATACTTCCGCTGATTTTATGCATTTAGAATGGGAAAAAATTTGGACTCAGTGTTGGTTGTTTGCTGGTTTGGAGTCTGATGTTAAAGATGTAGGTGAATTCTTTGTTTATGATATCGGAAGGGAGTCAGTAATTGTTACTCGAAATGAGAATAATAAAATTTCTGCATTTTATAATACTTGTCAACATAGAGGTAACAAGATTCTAACTCAGGAATCTGGTTGGGTTAAACAAGTTTCATGCCCTTACCATGGTTGGACCTATGGTTTAGATGGAGAGCTTAAGAAAGTTCCTGATGCCGAGTTATTTAAAGATAATGTTTTATGCAAAGAAAACTCTTTGAAGTCAGTTCATGTAGAAACATGGGCAGGTATGATTTTTATAAATATGAGTGAGAATCCAGCTTCTCTCAAGACTTTCCTGGGAAAAATAATGGAGCAACTTGAGCCCTATCATTTTGAAAATATGCAATTAGTTAAACACCAAAGTGTTACATTGGATACAAATTGGAAAACAGTTAGAGATAATTTTTTAGAACAATATCATGTCGATTTTATCCATCCTCAGCATGCTAGTTTCGTGGATTGTTGTGATGCTCAAAATTATTTATGGCCTTTCGGGCATACTCATACATGCGTTGAAAGCCCAGTAATGAATCCTAGATATCCAATGCCAGATGAGCCACCTGAATACATGATTCAATATCTTAAAGGATTAGAACTTAATCCAGAGGATTATACTGGTAAGGTCCCAGAAATTAGAAAAGTTATTCAAAAGCAAAAAAGAGTAATTGGTAAAAAACTTGGCTTTGATTATTCGGAGCTTTCTGATGACCAGGTTTCAGATGTTTTTCAGTATGATATTTTTCCAAATTTATTTATGACAATTCATGCTGAAAGAGTTTGGTTTTATGGTCCTAGACCCCACCTTGATGATCCTAATAAATGCACTTTTACAAAATTTAGTTTGATGATACCAGAAGATAAAATTCGAGACGAAAAAAAAGGTTTAGAATTACTCCCTGGTTCATATGAGTATGAATATTCAGATACAAGAGTCGAACACGAGGTTTTTACAAGACAAGATGTAATTGAAGGACGAAATTCTATGACAGTTACTATAGATCAAGATATCCACTATCTTAATGACATGCAAGCAGGTATGCACTCTCGTGGGTTTGACAAAGCTATTTTAAGTGATGATGAAGGAAGATTACAGCATTTCCATAATTGGATTGATAATTGGTTAAGTGAAGATTCTTCATGGTCTAAAGTTGACCAATTAAAATAAGAATATTGTAAATTATGAGTGATAAAAAATTATCAAAAAAATCTTTGTTCTTTTATGGCCTTTCGGAAATGCCTTTATCCATTGCTTCACTTCCTTTATTAGCTTTTATACCAAATTATTATGTATCAGATTTAGGTCTTGATTTTGCTGTAGTTGCTTTAGTGATGCTTTTAGCAAGATCTTTTGATGCCGTTACAGATCCTTTAATAGGATTCTTGAGTGATAGGACCGATACACGCTGGGGAAGAAGACGTATTTGGATGTTCTTCTCAATACCACTTTTAATGTTGGCGACATATAAAATTTTCTTTCCTGAAAGCTCATGGGAGTGGGTTCCTTTCAATTTGGATTTTCTTTCCTTTAATTTGGGGGCAGGCGGACATTATTTATTATTTTGGTTTTTAGTGCTTTGGTTTGGTTGGAGTATGCTATTTATTCCATATTATTCATGGGCAGCAGAATTATCATCTGATTATAATGAACGATCAACAATAGTTGGCTGGAGAATGTTTATTGGAACATTTGGTAATGCAATTTCAAAATTTTTACCTGCTATCGCTTTATTCTTTTTTGCTTTTGGGGGCGCTGAAGAAACAATTATTATTATTGGACTTTGCTTGCTTATCGTTATTCCAATTACGATTAGTTTATCAGTCTTTAATGTTCCTGAAAGAATGGATTATCAAGTTAAGCAAGGTTCTTTAAAAGAAGGCTTAATAGCTATGTGGAAGAATAAGGCTTTTAGGCAATTAATTTTTGCATACTTTTTTAATTATTTGGGAGTGACACTTTCAACGCTGACAGTCATGTTCTTTATTAGAGGTGTAACAGGTGAGGAAGAGCAGGGCATTTTATATTTTGTATTTTATTATATTGCTAATCTTATAGGAATTCCTTTCTGGCTTTGGTTATCAAGAAAAATAGGAAAACATAATGCCTGGAAAATTGGCTTATTAGTATTTACTTTCTTGCAACCATGTTATCTCTTTTTGGGTGAAGGTGATTATTATTGGATGTTTCCAATCACATTTATTTCTGGTCTTGCAGGTTCAACATTTCATCTTATCCCCCATGCCATGAAGGCGGATGTTATAGATTATGATACTCATCTAACAGGCGAAGACAGGGCAGCACAATTTTTTGCTGCATGGTCATTTGTAACTAAGATGGCAATCGCTATTGCCCCATTTTTTGCTTTTACATATTTGGATATCATTGGTTTTGATAGTACACCCGGAGCAATAAATAGCCCTGAACAAATTTTAGGATTACGATTATTATTCACTTTAGGTTTACCCCTGTTTCTTATTTTAGCAATCTTATGTGTTCGTAACTATCCGATTACACAAGAAAAACAAGAAGAGATTAGACGAGAAATAGAATTGAAAAAACAACAAACAGAAGGAGCATAAAATGAGTGAGGAACTAGAAAGAGTAATAGCAAAATCGGAAATTTATGATCTCTCATGTAAATATATGAGAGGGCTAGATAGATTAGACATAGAATTGTTAAAATCTGTTTTTCACGATGGTGCTTGGTGTGAT
>Ga0209404_10000356_pt1 | contig 36264 bp, 31 predicted proteins | sample TroAtlMetagenome_2_FD_187447 | JGI IMG/M metagenome (GOLD analysis project Ga0209404, IMG submission 187447) | Marine eukaryotic phytoplankton communities from Atlantic Ocean - Tropical Atlantic ANT8 Metagenome (SPAdes) (version 2) | ecosystem: Environmental > Aquatic > Marine > Oceanic...
CAGCATCAAACTGAGGAGGCCAACCCCCTTTGGGGCAACCCTTAGTGTAACTGGCGAAGTAATGGAAATTGGAGAAGACCGGGCAAGCGTGATGATGGTGCTTTCCGCAGAAGGCAAGGTGTGTGCGACAGGGGAGGGTTTGTTCGTCGCTGTTAATGAGGGGCATCCTGCCTTCCACAGGTGGAGTTGACTCTCCCTCGGCATCCTTTAGAACGGCCGAATTGAAGTCCCCCCATGGAAGACGAGGCGGGGGTCGAAATGGTTGACCTCGAGGGTTTCCAAATAGACGAACGACTGAAGAAGATGCTTCGAGATAATTGGGGTATTAGTCAATTATTCCCTCCGCAGGCAAGAGCCCTACCAAATTCCCTTGATGGAAGGAATCTGATGCTGGCGATACCAACGGCTAGTGGAAAATCGCTAGTAGCGCATATCACAATGGCGCACAGGTTGTCTAACGATTTGAAGGGGATGAGAGGAGTTTACATTGTCCCGCTAAAGGCTCTTGCTTCAGAGAAGTTCAGAGAACTGAATGAGATCTGCAAAAGTGTGGATTTGAAGGTGGGACTAGCGATTGGAGATAGAAGCAGTGAGAATAATTTCGTTGAAGACTCGGACGTACTGGTTTGTACCAGTGAGAAGTTAGACTCGATGCTTCGTTCCAAACCTTCTCTGATGGATGACATTGGGATTGTAGTTGCCGACGAGTTTCACCTGCTGCAAGAGCCAAGCAGAGGACCGACACTAGAGATATTGCTGTCCAGGATTAGGCACAGGGTCGAAGGTGCGCAAATTCTAGCCCTCTCGGCTACAGTAGGAAACGCCGATGAGCTGGCAGAGTGGTTGGATGCCGACCTAGTCAAGTCAGAATGGAGGCCAATCGCCCTCTATTCTGGCACTCTGACTGGTTTGGATCTAAGATACCACTCAGTCGAAAGCCCAGGAGGGGATTTTTCTCTCCCTGAGTCGAAGCGGCTTGATGGCGGGGTGAACAAGAACCTCCATTCTGTTCTGGACGACACGACAGAGATGAAGAAGCAGATGCTAGTTTTCGTGGCTTCGAGATCCTCTGCGCAGAAGGAAGCAAGGGAGCTCTCAAAGCATGTAAAATCCAAATTAGATGCGGGGAGTCATGGTTTCTCGGATTCAATGACTGAATCCTGGGATGAAATGGCAAATTCACTGTCTTCTAGGGAGAGCAGTTCAGTGACGGCAAAGGCACTAGCAAATGCAGTAAGAGGTGGCGTTGGTTTCCATCATGCAGGTCTTACATCTTCTCAAAGAAGAGTGATAGAGGAAGGTTTCAGAACTGGCAATCTGTTGTGCATAGTGGCTACGCCCACACTAGCCCAAGGAGTAAACCTGCCAGCGAGTAGGGTTGTTGTCAGAGATACTAGGAGATGGAGTACGGTTGCAGCTAGAAGTATGCCTCTTCCGGTAATGGAAGTGAGGCAAATGATGGGCAGGGCCGGAAGACCGGGTTTCGATGAGTTCGGAGAGTCATTCCTAGTTTCAAAGAGCAAGCAAGACGAGGACTCTCTAATCGATTTATACCTCAGAGGAGGTCCGGAAGATGTTACCTCGAAACTGGCTAACCCTGGAGCTCAGAATGCTGAAGAGGACGGGGCTCTACTTGCTCATATCCTTTCTATCGTCGCCACGGCTGGAATTGATGATAGAGACGCAATCTCAAGATTTCTTTCTAAGACCTTCCTATCAAGTCAAATGGATCCGGAGACTCTTGAGGCTAGAACTGACGATGTTCTGAACTGGCTCTGTGAGAATGGAATGATAGAGAGAAAAGGGGAGTCCGAGCAAGTTGAGAAGAGGATAAAAGAGTCGGAAACCAAAGAAAGAGAGGAGGAGGATTGGCAAGACGAGATGCCATCATGGGCAAACTCGGCCACTGCAATACCAGGATTGGACCTCATCCCGAATGAAGAGCCGCCAAGGAGACTAGCACCGAGGAGGGGACCGGCGATTTTTGGTTTCAAGAAGGCGAGCATGTACGAGCCGTCGGATTCTTTTCTTCCAGAACCGGCAGCAATGACATACTCGCCTACTCAACTGGGAGCGAGGGTTTCGAGACTCTACCTGAACCCAATCTCTGGCAGGATCATCCAAGATGGTCTCATGAAGGCAATAGGCATTATTTCGGGAGAAGACAAGATTGGCCAGGTTTCACCACTGAGCCTACTCCATCTAGCTTCTTGTACGCCTGATTTCCTTCCTCTTTGGCCAAGGAAGAATGACTATGGCGCGATACAAGAAGCACTGCATGGACGTGAAAGGGAGCTACTTTCCACGCCAACCGACCTCGAAGAAGAGCGTAGGATGAAGGGGGCACTGGTGGTAAATTCGTGGATGAACGAGGACTCACTAGATTCGATAGAGAATGATTGGGGGGTGCAAGCTGGGGATTTACGAAGTAGGGTTGAGTTGATTGAGTGGCTCCTTTATGCAATGCGAAGAATTCTGTCTGAGGATGAGGGTCTGGCAAGTATGGACCGCAGGGCGCACAAAACATTGTACGAATCCATTGACGAAGTTCACCGGAGAGTTAGGTATGGATGCAAGGCAGACATCCTAGGACTAGTGGCGATTAGGGGTGTTGGAAGGGTTAGAGCCAGGGAAATGTCCGACACACTTGGTGTAAACGACATATCTGATCTATCTGCGATAACGGATAGGGATAAATCCAGGCTATCTGACCTAAGAGGGTGGAGTCCAAAATTAGTTGACAAACTGGTGGATTCAGCTATCAAGGCAGTCAGAAGGACTCGCTAATCAGATTCATCAACAGAACCGCATCGGGATGCATGGACGCGCACCATCTGGTTCCATGGTTTCCTGCTTGGGGAGTTAGGTTTCCGGAGCCTGTCAAGGACGTATTCTCTATGGTTTCCATCGTTAACGAATGGAGACCTAGCAATAGATGGATGATGTTAGCATACGATGCAGCGGCTAGTGAAGTCCACCTCTGGACTGCATGGTATGCGCTAAGGAGGAATGAGGCCTCGGGGGAGATGGTAGCAAAGACGCCCGATGCAGAATTTCTGAGGCTAGTTTCGGGGACTCGTCAGATCAACAAGGCGTTTGAGAGAGCTGGAATTGCAATAGATGACAATCTTGCCTGGATTGTGATGCTTCCAGACTCAGATTTAGGGGATGGTTTCGGTGAGTTCTCGATACCATTGGAAAGCTACAATGAATCTACAGAAGAGGCTATTCGACTAATTGAGCATCTAGGTGGTTCTCTGGTGCCTAGTCGGCCAATACCAACAGCTAGTGGACTTGTTAGGATAGGTTCAAGCTGCTTGGAAGGAGCAAAAATTATGGAAATAGAGGATTTGTTCATGAGTCACCTAGCTCTTTCCGATTTGAGGTGAGGTGTTTCAGCAGTCATGTTGATAGGCGTGTCACAAGACAGGAATTCGTAACATGCCAAAGTTCTACGGCTTCGGAAAATGCAACGTTTGCAGTGTCCCATGTACATCAGGGAACTTCCTGTGTCATGAAGGGAAAAGGTACTGCACAGCTTGTTGGATAGAAAAGAGGAATCCCGACCATCCGGACTTGGAGGAGATTCGCGAGAAGGTGGAAGCGGCGGTAGAAGAGTGGAAATGTGCTAAGTGGACTAGGGAGCAAGGTCCTCTTCCACTTGGACCAAAGCCAGTAAAGAAGTGAGGTTCGACCATGGCAAGTGGGTTCGTTCCAGATGTCTTTGATGCAAAGATTTGGGAGAACATTAAGCCTCTAGCAGACGATCTGATGAAAAGAGAGTTGACTTGCTCAAATTGTTTAGAGGGTCTGATTTCTGATTCCTCCGAGCTTGCAGAGCATATATCGGAAACCGGTGCTCTACTGTACATTGGAATGACTTGCGATACCGAGAGTGAAGAAAAGAGAGAGGCTTTCCTAGATTTCATGAGCACCATTAGACCCAAGTTATCCGAATTCTCAGATGCACTGAATAGGAGGATAGTCAATCACTCATCGGTTGATGAACTACCCAATAGATACGATCTGATGCTAAGAGGGATGAGGACAGATGTAGAAATTTTCAGGAAGGAGAACATTCCACTGGGAGTTAGGCAAACAGAGCTTGTTACAGAGGCACAGACAATTAACGGCGCAATGACAGTTGAATTCGAGGGTGAAGAAAGGACATTTCCACAGATGAGCAAATATCTGGAGTCAAACGACAGGGCCCAGCGACAGGCGGCCTGGATGGCCATGTCTGCAAGGCGGATGGAAGATAGCGAGAGGTTATCGGAGATATTCGATGAGTTGATATCAATTAGACATCAAATGGCGACGAATGCTGGATTCGAGAGTTATACTCAATATATGTTCAGAGCTATGCATAGATTCGATTACTCGATCGAGGATTGTTTGGAGTTCCACGAGTCTGTGGAGTCTGTTTGTATGCCCATTTTGAAAAGGATCAACAAGGACAGGCGCGATGGCCTAGGAATTGGTGAGTTGAGCCCTTGGGATGTGAATGAGAAAGGGGGTTCTGGTCCGGATATTCATGGAAGAGATCCACTAAAACCGTTTGAGACCGTGGATGAGATGGTTGAGAAGCTATCTGAAATGTTCCATGAAATTTCAAGTGACCTTGGAAGTAAATTTGACAAACTCGTTGAAATGGATACGCTCGATCTTGATACCAGGAAGGGGAAGGCACCAGGGGGGTACCAGTATTATCTCGAGAAGAGCAGGGTGCCATTCATCTTCATGAACGCCGCGGGCCTTCAGGGCGACTTAGAGACGATGATTCACGAAGCTGGGCATGCATTCCACTCACTCTATTGCGGCCATCTGGAATTAATTGACGAGAGGGACTATCCCATAGAGTTCGCAGAAGTTGCATCCATGTCGATGGAACTTCTAACACAGCCGTGGTGGGACAAGTTCTACGAATCTGAGGAGGCGGATAGGGCAAGGAGAGCTCACTTGGAAGGAGTAGCCTTCCTGTTGCCATGGATTGCGACAATTGATTCGTTCCAGCATTGGATTTATGCCAACCCTGGTCATTCAAGAGAAGAGAGGGCTGAGGTGTGGCTGTCAATTAGAGATAAATTCGGCTCCGAAATGGACTGGACGGGGCACACTGACTACAGGGAGTTGTCATGGCAGCAACAGGGTCATCTCTTCGGAGTACCATTCTATTACATCGAGTATGGGATAGCACAGCTCGGATCATTGCAATTATGGAAGACGCAGATGAGTGATCCTCAGAAGGCATTAGATGACTATGCAAATGCAATGTCCCTAGGCAACACTAGGACGTTGCCGGAACTCTTCTCCGCCGCTGATTTGGAGCTTGGGTTCAACGAAGGCCACTTCATGTCCCTGATGGGGACTGTGGAGGCCGCGTTATCTGATTTACCGGTATAGCCTTCGGACCCCGGGGCCTACGCTAGTCGCGCAGACCCTCGGATGTCACGGTAAAGACGGCCTCTCCCTCAGGTAGATTTGGGCTGTCTATCAGGCGAGCAATTCTCCGGCCCCCCTTTGACTTCCTGAGATATAGGCGGAATGTGCTAGCGTGTGCTACGATGTGCCCGCCTACTGCTCTTGTGGGATCTCCCCACATTGCATCTGGCTTGGCCTGGACTTGATTTGTTACGAGGACAATTGCATTCTGAACGTCAGCAACTTGCTTCAGCTCCTTCATGTGCCGATTGAGCTTCTGCTGCCTGGGGGCCAACATCCCCCTTCCTACGTACTCAGCGCGGAAGTGACTGGTTAGGGAGTCGACTATGATCAGCTTGACATCGATATTCTTGGCCATTCTCTTTATTTCATCGACGAGGAGGATCTGGTGTGCTGAGTTGTAGGCCCTGGCTACGTGAATCCTATCGAGTGCATCATTGGGATCAATTCCTACTGCTTCTGACATCTGGGCTATTCTCTCTGGTCTGAATGTGTCTTCTGTGTCGATGTAAACAATCTCGCCATCGAGACCTCCTTGCTCCAAGCCGAGAATGCAGTTAACAGCCAGTTGGTGTCCTATCTGAGTCTTTCCGCTTCCGAACTCGCCGAATACTTCGACTATGGCCTGGGTCTCAAAACCTCCACCTAGTAGTTCATCCAGCGAGGATGCCCCGGAGGTGAGCTTCTGTACTCTCTTTCTCTTATCGAGAAGTGCAGCACCGCTGACGAATCCACCGATGTTAGCCAGTTTCTTGGCTCCAGCGATGATCTTTGCTGATACTGCCTCGCCCAGTTCTGCTTGTTCTGCCAGTTCTGCTGGACTCATTACGGCTATTCCCAAAAGGTCCTCGAAACCTGCTTCTCGAAGCTTTTCCGCTGTTGCTGGACCGACTCCAGGCAGATCCTCAATCGTGGGTTCGGTTTCATCCACATCAATCACTATCTCTTCTTCTTCCACTTTTTCACTAGCTGTTTCTTCCGACATCTCATCACCAATATTCGCCCTTTCATAATCGGAAGTATATGAACAAACAAAGGACCCCTTAGGATTCTATGAAAGTATTCATGCTCTATGATTCTGAGCAGTCTATCGATTTTTCACTTTCACTTTTTTTTGGTAGCGGGTGATGGATTTGAACCATCGGTCTCCGGGTTATGAGCCCGACGAGATAACCTGACTACTCCAACCCGCTGTCTTCTCGCTGGGGCCTCAGTTATTTTAACGCGCGGGACGTGTAAATTGGTTTGAATGATGGTAACAGTATTGTGATGCCAGCATTCCGACTACATCTGAACCCCCCATGGAAGGCCATTTGCTTATTCAGAATGCGACCCTTGTGTTGCCTGATCGAGTAGTTGACGGAGACTTGCGTGTTTCAGGTGGTTTGATCTCTACAATAGCAGCAGGTGGTGGTCTGGAGCCAATGATTGACGAGGATGTGATTGATGCATCTGGCTTGCATCTTCTTCCGGGAGCTATCGACCCCCATGTACATTTCAGGGAGCCGGGGCATACCGAAAAGGAAGACCTAGGGAGCGGTAGTAGGGCTGCCGCTGCTGGTGGAGTAACCGCATTCTTAGACATGCCTAATAACAGTCCCAATGCGACAAATCGTCCTACATTGGAGAGGAAGATCGCTCTTGCTTCCAAGAAGTCGGTCACTCATCATGGCTTCTTCATTGGTGCAACAAAGGACAACATTAGGGATCTGCAGAGCGTGGAAGGTATGGACGGAGTGTGTGGAATCAAGGTCTTCATGGGCAGCAGTACTGGAGACTTACTCGTACATGAGCAAGAACATCTTGAGAACATATTTGCCAATACCGGGGGGATCATCGCAACCCATGCAGAAGATGAGGCGCGTCTGCAACAGCGCACTGCAGAGTTCGGACACCGTACTGACATTTCCTCTCATGCTGAGTGTAGGGATGTTGAATGCGCATTCCTGGCTACAAAGAGGGCCTCAGCTCTAGCTAAGGATCACGAACATAGGCTGCACATCGTCCATCTAACTAGCGGCAAGGAGGCCGACTGGTTGCAGAAAAACAAAGGGGACCTGATAACAACCGAGGTTTGTACTCAGCACCTGACGTTCGACCAGGATGATGTTGAGAGGTTAGGTGAGCGGGTATTGATGAATCCTCCAATTCGGTATACCGAGGATCGGGACTCACTTTGGGGGCGGCTCAAGGACGGGACGATAGATTGTGTAGTCACTGACCATGCCCCTCACACATTGGAAGCAAAGTCTGTCGGGTTTCCAAAGTCACCGGCAGGTATGCCGGGAGTAGAGTCTTCTTTGCCTCTGATGCTTACGCACGCTATGGATGGCAAATGTAGCGTCTCAGATGTGGTTCGCTGGATGTGCGAGGGGCCTGCCAAGGTCTACGGCATCCAGAACAAGGGATCGCTAGTCGAGGGGCATGATGGTGACTTGGCTCTAGTCGACTTACAGACTAGTCGGACGTTTACTGATTCAGATACCTGGACTAAGGTTGGATGGACCCCCTACGATGGCATGGATCTTGTCGGATGGCCGAGCTACACGATCGTCGATGGTGAAGTCGTCCACAAGAGGGAGATTGATGGGCCACTCCGTGGAATCCCGATGGCCTCTCCTGGCTCAGTAGGTAGGGCTCTTAGATTCGGATAGTACCTGACTTAATCCTCGCAACCCTCTGCATCGGCCTCGTTGCATGGGTGAGTTTCAGTGTCTTCCGAGGATTCAGCAGAACCCTCCTCGACTTCTTGCTCCACGAGTAGATAGTGGTATTCGATTGGCTCATTGGCGGGGAACTCCAGTTCGACCATCAGTTGTAGGTCCGTCGTCCTGTGGACTGTGGCACCGCCCTCAGAGAATGCGTAGACGTAGTCCCCCATGAAAATCGATCTCCTGATGCTGGTTGATCCTGCCCACCAGCTTGACAGGCCCTCCTCATTGTAGAATTCCGAGTGTTCAACCTGGCCATGATCTGACAGAGACCCATTTTCGGTATTGACATTGATCATCTTGAGCATCGAGACATACTCGTACCCATAGTGTGAGTAAACCCTCCCTTCGATCTCGATCTCATCGTAGACGTACCTGTGAGTTGAAAGGGGGACCGCCAAAAGAGACTCTGGAGCCCAGAACGTGAATGCCTTGTGCTCGTAGGTAGCCTCTGAGTATGACCATGACCAACCACAAGACATGATATCAACACAATTTTCGTCCGCATATCCTGGAGTAAGCATGAGCGAGTCTGATAGAGTAGGGTTGCTCGTATTACTGACATCGAAAAGGGAGACCTGAGTCATCGACCAATCCAGCCCTAGTCCGTTTTCCCCTGGTGCTATGCCGATGGTCAAGAGGTGATTTTCTCCGACTGGGTGGATGTATGTCGAGACACCTGGGACCTCCAGTTCTCCTAGTATTTCGGGGTTCGATGGATCTGAAAGGTCGAGAACCCAGAGTGGATCGATGTTCATGAAAGTCACTAGGTAACCCCTGTCTCCAACGAATCTAGCACTCCAGATCGTCTCGCCCTCGGCAATCCCGCCGATGTACCCAATTTGGTCGAGAAGCCCCTCCCCATCTTCGGTTAGTATGGTGACTTGGTTGGTAGGGCCACCCCAGACCGGGTCTCCGTTATCGTCTAATTCTCCCATTCTCCACCACATCCCCCAGTTATCCGAGGTCGAAGCGACTCTGATATCTCCGTTGTGCTCGCTGATTGAGAATTGATCGTTGACTGTTCCCTCAACTCGTCCAGAAGCGACGTAGGTCGTGTGATTGGAGTCACTGATGTCGAAAGAGTGGATGTTGGTTGCATCCTCCCAGTCTGAGTTCCTCCAGAACCACCACATGTCGTTGGCTGGCTCGGCTAGGACCAGAGTGTCCTTTGATGAATACACATGGGCCCACGAGGAGGTGATGTGGTCTACCTCCAATGAAGCCTCATCTTCGAGCATCCGGATTGTCATGATTGTCGTGAATCCACGTCCTGCGCTGTCTGCGCTGGCTGAGAACTCAGTGCACTTCTCGTATGTCAGAGGATGGGTGAAGATCTCCCCCTCCCTCATCTCGTGGATATGCGGAACGAAGTCATCTAGAGTTAGTTCCGAGATAACCTGCTCATTCTGCAAGATGGTCTGATTCACGCTATCGTTCCAGATTGCCATTCTAATGTCCAGGTCATCCTCTGACCAATAGTCGTCAGGAAGCTTGACCCAATTCCTGATTTCATCGAAATATGTCCAAAGGTGTGTCACCGAGCGAACCGTCCCCTCAACCATCCTTGCTGTGTGATAGTTGCCCTCGACGTACATCTCCCTCTCTATTACGGGAGATGAGCGGTTGGTGATGTCCACCACGGTGTACTTGACTAGGCTCTGAACCTTGGTGTAAGTATATGTTTCGAACCAGTCGTCCCCATCGTCATCCCCTTCCACCGTGACCTCCTTGACCATTAGATTCCGCAAGTCGCTATCTGCAGGTAGGTTCCAGTAGTTGATAGACGAGGATATTACCAGTCTATCGCCCTCGATCATCATCTGGGTCGGGTTTCCCTCGATCGAAAGATTGGACTCCATGGTCAGGTTTCCAAACTCAGGAACACCCATAATCAGCAGTAGTTGGCCGTTTAGCATGTAGATGTGGAATCCATCTGTCTTGAGGAAATCGGCCTCGTCGACGCCAGACTCCTGATTATTTGTTTCCGAGAACTCTCCCTCCCTTGAGCCTGAGTCTGAATCGATTCCAGCCGTAGCTCCATCATCTGCTGATTCGGCCATCATCGAATCTTCAGCAAGACCCACTTCCATAAATCCAGATCTGAACATCCAAGGTTCCGAGACCCAATGCCAGTAGCTCTGCTGGTCCAGATTAACTACCATCTCATCATACACAGCCCTCTTCAGGTCCTCCAGAAGTGTGTCGCAAGCATCGTACTTCTGGAGCACAGGAGAAGAACGTGTCCTTTCCGGTAGATCCAGCTTTGGATAGTCACCTTCCAATGCATCGATAGTTCTGTCAATGTCTTTGACTACATCATCCACTGCCTGAAGACAGCCAGCGGTCATCATCAGGAAAAGCATCAGTAGTGTTGGAGAATTGCCTGCCTTCATGCCCATTCCTCCTCAATCATCCTTTTGAAATCAGTAGTATCACAGATTACACTCAGAAGAATAACCGGGGAATCTGTTAGGATTGGTAAAAGAGTGCTCTTTGAGTGGAATATTGTTCGACGGTGCCGGTTCCTCCGAATCCACTTCTTTTTCGGTCGTCATCTCAACGTCACCAGTGTCCGCACTAGTGACGAGGCTCTTTGTGCCGGCTAGGAAAATTAGCGCGGCAACCTGCATGTCCAGTGTTTGGTCCATAAGATTGAATCATCGTCATCTGTAATTTAAACAAATTGGCTGCATGAGTCACTGACAACTCTACAGAACGAAGGGGTGGTGCGAACACCGGGAGTTGAACCCGGGTTAGTAGGTTGGGAACCTACTGTCATAACCACTAGACCATGTCCGCGTGATTCCAGCGAGACGGTCGTGGTAATTGAGAGACTCGGTGAGAAGCAGGTAATGCTACACTAGGCGTCTGAGAGCCTCCATAGCCGTGTCTGCCTTTCCTAGCAATTCCAAGCAAAGGTCTATCCTTCCCTCGGACAAGGATTTCTCCGATTCGGATAAGACCCTCTCAGTTTCGACCCTCGTCTCATCATTTGCGGAAACGCCTGATGAGTCTAGCCTATTCCTGAGTTTGCCCCAGTCGTCAACAAGGAAATCCAGCATCTCTCTCGCCTCACTCTTTCTGGAGGATAACGAGTCAAGATCTGTAGTCAGTGCATGCATCGTGACGTTGGCTTCGACCCAATTTCCTGATTCGGCCAGAGCCGCGACCTCCTCCAGCCTATCCCTCCATTCGGAACCGACCTCCCCTAGTGGGATTCCGTCTTCTATGCTCTTCCTCTGCCTCAATGCTCTCTGAACCGCTGTCTTCGCCTCCGCTTCCTCTCTAAGTGACCTCGTTACGCCGTCGGACAGCCCGATCGCGAGAGATGGGTTGCCACCCTCAAGGGCTTCGTTAGCCTCAACCAGCCTCTGTTGGAGTTCAGTAATGGAGTCGGAACCTGATGATGAGAGTTCATTCTCAGCATCATCTAGTGATTTTCTGGCTCGTTGCATTAGTCCTTCGACGTCACCCATCTGCGAGGGAATCTCCGATACAATAGCCAGTGCATACTCAGGGTTCTCTTCTGCCATTGCCTTCTTCGCTTCCTCTATGGTAGAAATTAACCCCCTTACCAAGTGACCGTCTTCGGTTGATATCGACTTCTCTGCATTTTCTATTGCATCTTTGGCTTCTTGCCAGTGGGATTCTATTTTCTCAGCCAATGATTTGGCTTCCCTGAGCTTGTTCTCAGCCGCTCTCAGAGAGCCATTATCTATCTCCGTAAGCGCACTATCGAAAATAGACCTAGGCCGACCGGGGTTTCCGATTATTGCTTCTGCTCTTTCTATAGAAACGATCGATTGTGCCTTCACCTCCTCAATATCGGATAGGAAGGAGAGTATCCTTTCAGCCTCCATCTCTGCATCGGAGATTAGGTTGATTCCTCTCTCTGGATTCTTCCACCCTTCTTCCCTTGCAGTCTTCAATAGGGAGTTGGACTGTTGCAATAGGCTGTTTCCAGACTGCAATTCCAAGATTCTGCTCTCAGCGGTTTTCAGTCGCTCGGAGAATAACCTCCTTTGCTCCTCGAGGCCATCCTTAGTGAGAAGCGGTGGGACTGTGGTTAGCATGGCTGGTATCCCGATGATTAGGAATGACTCGACGTTTGGGTCGGTTAGAACGACCGGGAGTGCCAGACCAAAGCCAAAAGTTGTCATTAGCCCTCTCCATCTCCTCGAATTTACATCTGAACGAAGGATGTGTCTAGAAGACGCGAAGAGTGCTGCAGAGGTCAGGACTAGGAGAATTACTGCGCCCAGATTCCCATCGTCAATTCGGCTTGCCTCGGCAAACGCAAGTATCGGTGGCCATGCAATACAGCATACGGTTGATATTCTGGTCCTTTGAATCGGTCCGAATTCTACAAGGTCTGGCATGATCAGAGCCGATGAAAATAGAATCGCCCCGGGTCCGAATCTCTCCATATACGAGGTTTCTGATCCAAATGAAGAGAAAATCCACCAGGCACCCAATGAGATAAGCAAGAACTGGCACACTAGAGATGCCCTATCTACCCTGCCGCGATGTTTTGCGACGACTCGTGCCGGGTAGTCTGGAAGCATCACCATGGATTACGAACAGGCAGAGGGGGTCAATATGTATGCGGTTCCACGGGCAGGTTTTGATTGGGTAATTCTCAAACTTCCGCTCGTGACTTGTTAAACATAATGAGGGAGGAAAGAACAGCGATGGCTAGAACCAGGATAATCGAGTCCAGATTGTCTGAGCCCGTATTGTACTCTACTTCCAGTGGAATCATTCCATGTGTCCCTGCTGATGCGCTGTCCCAATTCAAATACAGGCCATCCAGACTTTCGTTTTCCATCTCGAATTGGAATTCGACCACTCCCTTCCCGGGTCCGTTTTCCAATGAAGACACGAAGGGTTGCTCCGTCCACCTTCCACAAATATCCAAAAGGCAAACTCTTGCGAATGCTGGGTCTGACCCATCATTCTCAGCAATCACCGTCAAGATGGCTGTCCCGCCAACCTTGGAGTCTTCTGACAGAGTCGCCTCGACCACCCTGATGTGGGCTCCAGTCCTTGGCTGGACAGTTAGCAGAATCTCCTCCTCCCTGGTGTTGCCCTTGGAATCGGTCGCCTTGATGACAATGTCATGATTTCCCTGCGTCAATTGAGGAATAGGTACTGAGTCCGATACTGACCAATTCTGTTGATCCCATGATACCTCTTCGTCGTCTATCCAAATAGACCATGACAAATTGACGATTGCGTCCAAATCATCGAAGGAATGGGATAGGTTCAGCATCAACTCGTCATCCTCATGGGGGTCGTCATCCACCTCAATCTCTATTCCATTGGAAAATAGTCTTGGTATTACCGTTGGCGGATTTGAGTCCAGAACCTGAATAGTCCATTGTCCAATGGCGGTGTTTCCAGCATCATCGGAGACCAGTAGGGCTACGCTGATCATGGTTGGATCCCTCTCCTGATGTCTTTGATTGATACCCATGTAGGCCCCATTTACTCCCATACCCTGATTCACCGTGAACTCGAATGTTTGTTCGGACATTCCCGATTGCCTCCACCCTTCTGAAATGTTGGAGTATAGTTCCAGTAGGACTGGGAGGGTCGAGTCATCTGAGCCATTCACATCGAATCGTATTGTAGTTCCCGCTGGAGCTAGGATTGGGCTGAGGCTTGTAGGTTCTAGTGGAGTGGTTTGGGAATCTCCCACCGTCATGGTGCCCACCCATGTTGGCATCATCCCGTCAACAGTCGGATTATCATTCCAATTAGATGAGACTCCATGGAAGTCTAGGCATGTGGCATTTACACTCATCACCTCTCCGTGGGAGAATCCGATCTCGTATGGAACAACTTCGAACCACGGGTTATTATGAGTGCTAATTACCTCCCCTTCGAGGCTCAGCGTCCATTGAATTTCTGGCGAGTCTAATGGGCTGTCACTACAGGTCGCGGAGAAAGATGTGGGCTTATCTAGGGGGATAGTGGAAGATGTCAGAGGCGATTTGGAAGCGGCAATAATGGGAGGGATGTTCTCGGTAATCGTTATTCTGATATCATAAGCAACTGGGGCCTGAGATCGATTAACTGTGAATAATCCGGGACTACCGGATATTACGTCTGACATTGGGCTGTATCTATATTCCCAATCATCGGGAAGTTTGACCTCAAGGGGCACCTCCTCTACCATGGCACCTGCCCTTGGGATGTCGATTAGCCTCAGAGTCCTTCCATCGGATGTCCCAGAAATGGTTGCCGACTCAGACCAGCTCCAACTCCCATTGGTCCGATTTACAGGACCTGTTTCGGGGGGTTGGACGATAATTTCCACCTGCCCAATAACATCCATTGGGTTGTAGTCAAAGCTGCAACATCCACCGGAAGCAGAGTCGGTCCAATCCCTTGAGGAAGCTACCAAATCTGAGAATTCCTGAGACTCTGTTGAATTTATCCAGCCGTCGGAGTTGCCTAGTTGTGAATCAATTTGCCCCAGTAAACCCATCGATCTGTTTTCCAGCAAATCGGTACCATAACTCTCAGAGACTGTTACCTCCGCGAACCATGTAGCATTAACTTGTGAACTCGGAGAAATAGAACTGGTGAAGTTGAGGTAAGACTGACCCCAAATCGGGATTGGGGGACTCAGCAGGTTTCCCTCGAAATCTGAATTCTGCGTCACTTTGACATTTTCTTCTAAGTTATTGGTCGATTCTTGCAGGGGGATTAGTACAACTAGAATTGATGCCAGCATTATTGGGATTATTCCCTGATTTCTCATTAGAAAGGACATCGGTTCACCCCTATGAATTTCCATGAATAATCACGGAACCGGAGAAATCTATGTCCAAGGGGAACATCCGGTTCTCGGGCCCGAGTTCGCTCTGCATAGTCTCTCTCAGTCCATCATCTCCGTAGACTAGGAGGAATCCCCCGTTTCCGGCCCCCAACAACTTCACTCCCTTTGCTCCTGAAGACATGACTTTGCCGTGTAGTTCATCGATAGAATGGTTCGTAATCATTGGAGAAATGCCCCTCTTAGCATTCCAAGTTTCGTTTAGAAGGTCCCCTATTGAGTCTAGATCTCCTTGTTGGAACATTGTTGCTGCCTTGTCTGCATGTTCGCGAATCGCTCTCATTCGACTACTCTTGTCTTGTTCGTCTTCTGATTCCTCGGAAAGGACTTTGCTGGCACTTCTAGTCATACCTGTGAAAACTAGTGTGAAATTGCTGGAGATTCTGGATACCAAGTCATTCTCAATTTCGATCGGTTCTACGGTTACTCCTCCGTCTCCAAACCTGATTGAGTTGATTCCTCCGAAGGATGCAGCATACTGATCCTGTCGGCCAATTGGGGCACCCATTATTTCGATCTCGATCTTGCATGCCTCTTCTGCTAGTTGTTCATTTGATGGATTTCTGCCCTGGAATGAGTGCATCGCATTCAGAAGGCCAACCGTGACTGATGAAGAAGAGCCGAGCCCTGTGCCTCGTCCAGGAATATCTGCTATTGTGGTGATCTCTACACCAGATTCTATCCCAGTTAGTCGCAGAGCTTCCCTGACCAGTCCATGCTGGATCTGGGATACTGAATCCACATCCTCCATGGACGAATATGAGATTCTGATCCTGTCATCGAATCTCTGATTCATCGTGACGTAAACATATTTGTTTATTGCAGTAGAAACAACACGGCCGCCAGATGACTCGGTCATCGAGAACTTGTCAATGTCCGTCCCGCCACCGCAGAAGGACACTCTGAGCGGGGTTCGGCTGATTATCATCGCAACTTGGGGGGCAGAGTATCACTCATCAAGACGCCGGTTTGGTGAAATCAATGAATTCTACCAATGACAAGGCATATGAGAGATGCGCATACGCGAGAGACAGAGAGCCATGGGCAACCTAGTCACAATGGATGACCTGACCAATGACGATATCGTTTCTATACTAGACGATGCAGAGAGGCTAGTTCCTGTGGCCAAAGGAGATATTCTCCTCCCTCTTCTACAGGGCAAGGTCCTGGCAAACATGTTCTTCGAGAACTCGACCAGGACTAGGATGTCTTTCGAGACCGCCATGAAGAGGCTTGGTGGCTCGGTCCTAAACTTCAGCTCAGTAGGAACTTCAGTTTCCAAGGGGGAAACCCTGTATGACACGATGCAAATGATTGACGGCTATGCAGACATTGCTGCAATCAGGCACCCAAGGCAGGGTGCGGCACAATACAGTGCGGATGCGGTTGATATTCCGATTCTGAATGCTGGGGACGGGGCTGGGAATCATCCCACTCAGACGATGCTGGACCTATTCACAATTAGGCAGTCCCATGGAAAGATGGATGGTTTGAACGTAGTTCTAGTAGGGGATCTAAGGTATGGGAGGACGGTTCACAGCCTTTCTCACGCACTCGTGAGATTCGGTGCTAGCCTCACACTTGTCTCCCCATCCTCGCTGAAGATGCCAGCAGAGATAGTCTCCGACTTGAAGTCGCACGGAGCAGATGTCACTGAGACGGAGTCGCTGGATGGTCAAATTTCCGATGCCGACGTGATATACATGACAAGGATTCAGAAGGAGAGGTTCCCTGATGAGGAAGAGTATTCCAAGGTCGCGGGGATTTACAGGATCGAGGCGGCCAGTCTCGTGGGTGCGAAGAAAGGGATGATTATCATGCATCCACTACCCAGAGTGGACGAGATAGCACCAAGTGTAGATTCATCTGAGTTTGCAAAGTACTTCCAGCAGGCATTCAATGGCGTCCCAACTAGAATGGCACTACTGTGCCGGAGCCTTGGTGTAGAAGTTCCGAAGAAGGTGAGCTGATGTCTGAGATGAGAAGGGTTACAGCGATTCGAAATGGGACGGTGGTCGACCACATTCCCTCTGGTTACGCAATGCAGGTAATCAGAATTCTCAGAATAAACACCGAGAGGGCTACGCCAGTTTCCCTGGTGATGAATGTACCAAGCGACAAGCTCGGGAGGAAGGATGTTCTCAAAATTGAGGACAGGGAGCTAGACCAAGAAGACCTAGACAGACTCGCTCTGATCGCACCAGCTGCCAGCATCGCGATAATCAGGAATCATGCAGTTGCGGAGAAGATGAGGGTGGAACTGGGGGATGACCTGGTTAACATTGCGAAATGCTCCTTCCCGAACTGTATCACCAAGAATGATCGAGAGCCTCTCCCCCAGAGGATGAAAGTTGTCTCGAGAGAGCCACTGGAGGTCAGGTGCTACTACTGTGGACGAGGGCAGGAAATCGATGAGCTGATTGGTAATATCATCTGATTTGATCTAAATCAGAAATGTAATTCCCAGTGAAAATATTCACATGGAAGCATTCGCCAACCAATCCCTCATTGTGCAAGACTGGCATACATCTCGACTGGTTATCTCGCCACACTCGGTGCAGTTATTCACGTCGTGCTTGAGATCTGGATTTGCTAGAGAGTGGAGGTCTCTGATCTGATCCAGGGAGTGTAGAAGACCATGCCTAGCACCGGGGGTCAGTTCCTCCAACATTGCAACGACAGCCCTGCTCTGCTGGCGCATGGCACCTGGGGCATGAGGACAGTCCCCATGGTGGATTGGCAAGGCTGCATGCAGAGCATGGGCATGTATCTCCTGCTCGGGCACCCACCTCAGAGGAACTATCCTGGGAACTAGTCCCTCAATCTGCGAGTTTGTGTGAGGTGCTAGTCTAACCGACCTGTCAATCTCCCCCTTCTGGAGATTCATCAGAATCGACTGGGCCATGTCATCTAGATTATGCCCTAGTGCCATGACATCAGCTCCGACCTTTTCCGCTAGTGCATTGAGCCCCTGACGTCGGAAAACACCACAGAAAGAGCAAGGCATGAGGCCCTTCGCCTCATCGTGATTTTTTCCCATTGAGGGCATCAGCTGGACTACTTCGTCCATTCTTCCATATCCCATCTCCTCGTAGCTCAGTGTCTCGAATCTGATGTCAAGTGATTCTGCTAGTTCCCTCGCGAACTCCATGGATGGGGCTCGGTATCCGTCTATTCCCTCATCCACACATCCTGCGACCAGTTCTACGTCCCTCCTTCGTCCGATGATTTCATTGATCATCGAAAGCAGGACTGCGGAGTCCTTACCACCTGAAACGGCTACGAGGACTATGAAGGGAGAGCCGTCTTCCTTGATTGCGTTTTTTGGCAAATCGAGTTGTTGTCGAAGTTCACGAGAAGTTCTCTTACGGATTGATGAGTATAGGTGCCGACCACATAGATGTTGGCCGCTGTATGCTTGGAAAACAATTGCATCTGAGCGGCATCTGCTGCATGACTGGACCTCGATTTCACCGCTCATGATGAGTCGTCCCATTGCATAGGCTTGAACCCATCCTCCGGTGAATTGATTCGTCCAGTCCCGACCGGAATGTCATGGAAGGGACCGGGTCGCTACCTGGTAGGACTGAGGTGGGGAGTAAGAGTTTCTCTCCTTTTGTTGATAGATTGTCACTCGTATTACTCTCAATAATTGGGATAATTCTTGCTCCTGAATTAGCTTCTGCAATAGAGCCATCACTTGGCGGTAAGTCTCTCACTGCAGTAGTATGTGGGCTAATTATTGCCATCCCGCTAATCGCTAGCTCGATAGGCAAGTTGTATGTTAGAATCAGGGCCTAGTCTGACCTCAGTCTGGCGATTCCAGATTCCACATACCCAGATACGGTCTGCCAAGGTACGATGAACCGCAGACCAGCGACTGCGATGATGAACAATCCAGCGGAGATTACCTTGCCGTATGTCATCTGCAACTCCAGGGACTCCTTAACCTGACCAGTCCACTGTGTCCCCTCTAGAATCCCTACGATAGAAATCATAAGGTCGTCGAAAGCCAGTGCCATTGCAGTGGTAATGGCCACTAGCGAGACTACGACAACCAGTTGGATTAGGTGAGAGTTCACAACGTTGTTGAATTGCCTGACGTACTCTGGATCGCGCTTGGACTCCTCTGGGAGAGAGGCTGCGTACTCCATATGGCCGATGGCGGCCGTTCCGGATTCCATGAACAAGAGCATCAGAATTGCGACCCCTAACAGTGAACTGGCTAGTGGGGAGATTAGGCCACCGAACAGGGTTCCTTCTCCGATCTGAGTAGGGAGTGCCCTAAGTCCCACGTCGACCTCGGTGACAATTGGCTCGAATGTGAGGACGGCGTGGAATGCAATTACTATGATGTAGTATCCGACTACCCATGTAATGGATCTCTTGGACAGGCCCCAAATACCAATCAGACCGATTAGCACAGGTGCGAAGACTATCCCTAAGAAAACCATCTCCATCACCAAGCCAAGTGGGTGGAAGAGGTGCTCGATGTGGTTCATCGAGTCATTGCTATTCCATGGGAAGTGCAATCCATTTCTGAATGTGGAGAATATCCATGCGAGTAAGAATGGGATGATGACCCACGCAGCGAACAATGCTCCTGTGACTTGCTTGACCCTGGTCTGTAACTCCTGGGATGATGACCAATAACGCTCGATTGCGAATGTTGCGAAGACGCACATTGCTAGGGGCCCAATCATGGACATTGCACCAGTCTGACCGACTCCTAGGAGGAAGTCCGGGATCAGTAGCCCATTCGCGTTGTCTAGCCACATTAGACCCCTAGTGTGCTCATAAGAGGGGCACCAAGTTTCTTCATTATTGTCGATAATGAATTGATCGCTGCACGGCCCGTAAAGCTCGCTCATCCTCTTCAACAAAAGGAGCAACGAGGCAGTGGAAACAATCTGCAGGACCAAAATCTGCCATTTCTTTCTCAATGCGGGAATATGCAGAGTCTCAGTCACCTCAGACTTCTTCTCACCCATTTCCATTTCTTCACCCCCTCGACTGCAGTAATGCTTGAGACAACTCAACATCTGGCATCCAATCGACTACCTTTGCCCCATATCCAGAAACTGCGGTTAGCCTATTCTGCCTCTCGAGCTTGAGTACCTCGTAGGCCATCCTAGGAATCCTACTGACCAACCTCTCGAGGTCGACGCTACTGGGAGAGAGGATGATGACTTCGTGACCATTTCCAGCGAGATTTCGAATTGCTGGTAATGTAGTTCCATCGCCCTCCAAGCTACTGATGATGAAAACTGGAGATCCGCGGCTAATCCTTGGAGATAGGGAGTTGGTAACAGCCTGCAGGGGCATCGATCCAGATGGGGATACTGAAGCTAGACGGCTGAGAACCTTGTACTGTTGCTTATCACCAGTATCAGGAGGCAAGTAGTCCATTCTGCTACCATAGGTCACCATCGCTACCGAGTCCTTTCTTTTCAGGAAATGGCTAGCCAGCGAGGCGGCGGCTGAGGCCCCCATCTCAAGGGGATTCTTCAGTACAGTTCCAATTCTGCTAACTTCCCTAGTGTCCAAAATCACGAAAACGTCTGTGACTGCGTCCCTAGTCTTCTGATTGACCATCATCTCACCGGTCCTGGCAAATGCCTTCCAGTTGATTGAGCGAATTGGATCTGTGGAGAGGTACTCCCTCAACGAGTAGAATTCCATTCCTGGTCCCGGTGTTCGAAGTGTCGTTGCGCCGGTATACATCTTTGGTACATCGGCCCTCAGCATCGCATCCTCAACATCTCTGACCTGTGGAAATACCGTGATGTCACAGATGTCTTCAATCACAGACTCATTGACGAACAATCCGAATGAGTTTCGGTATCTGACGGAAATCGGACCTATGGAATAATGTCCTCGAAGCGGGCATCGGAGCATGTAGTCTAGTTTTGTTGACTGCCCTGGGCCCAAGTTCAGGCGAATCTGGTTTATCCCTCTCCTTATCTTCATCTCATGAGGTACGTTGTCGAATACCTCGAGTAACTGAGTCCTTCTGTATGATTTGTTTGTGATTGTCAGTGAGACCTCGATTAGGTCACCCTTGTACACATTTGAATGGGGCACGAATCTGGAAATCTCTAGTTTTGACTGGCCTACAATCCAACCGTTTATCGAGATGAATGCGATGAATGTCAGGCCGATTATCATCATCTGGAAGTTGGATATCATCATTCCAACTAATATCAGGCTAATTCCGCCTGCAAGCATTATTGCCGCCTTCCTAGTCCACAACTCTAGTCGACCCCCCAGACTCTCCCCATTGCTTAATCCTCCTGACAATACCAACCAATTCGTCCGGCCTGTAGTTCCGCTCCTCGAATAGGAATCGCACTAGAACGGGGTCTCTAACCATCCCCTGCAGTTCCGAAGCAGGCATTGCATCGAACTCCTCCCTAGTGAGGGCGTTTAGATTCCTGACCCTTGTAAGTAAGACCTGTCTGATTTTCTCTGGCCTTTGATAATACTTGTATCTCTCAGCATCCCCAAAACCATAGTATACGACTCGGAAAACATGCCTCCAATCCTCTGGATCCTCCTTCCGGATTAGGACCGCCTCGAGTAATATGAATAGGAACAAGAACAGAATTAACATTGCCATCCAGTCATTTGTGAAGTAAATTAGGAGATAGTAAACAAGATTGTAGGTATCTCCGAAAATAGTAGGTTGCTGATGACGACTTTCATCGAAAATAACCAGGGAGTTCTCTCCCGGGGAAGTTCCGTTATCGTTCAGCAATAGGGCCTCGGCAACCAGATCTAGAGCCCATTTCCTATTGTCGTTATCGGGTACAGCCAGATAGCTTGAGTCTGATTCGGGATCATAAATTGAGTTAATCAGGACAGAACCATCGGAGATGAAGTGGACTCTTCCAGTCTCTGAGCCTCTGCAAAGTATTGACTCGCAATACCTCACATAAACCGGGAAGGGGCCCTGTTCGTCTCCAGCAAGACCGAATGCTGCGAATGATCCAACTGAGTAGTTTCCATCATCATTGTTGTCAATCCAAGAATCCTGAGTAGTCTTTGCGATGACGTACCTACGCTCAGCTGGATTGTAGGAAGTTGCCTTCTCGAATGCAGAGGGCGTATTGGTTAGCAGACTATAGTCCTGAGTCCAGTCCCAAATGGGTTGATTTGTTGACGGGTCGGTTCCTTGGAACCTATGTGCACACAGACCTGCTGCTTTGGCCGTGACAAACGGAGCGCCGACGTCTGGATTACTAGGATCCTCGTCAAGAACGTCAACAACTCCATCCTTATCGACATCCCTGAGGCATGGATTTACGCTAGTCTGCATTCCCTGTGAAGATGTGAAGTTGAACGCAGAGGTGGTATTGACCCAAACGAAGTCTGAGCCGAGGTCGTTATCATAGCTGTAGTCCGCATAGAGGCGATGATTTGTGAATTCAAGACCGAACTCTGCTGCGAGATTGCTCGAATACCCAAAGTCATCCATTAGAATAAGAGTCCCGCCCCTGGAAACGAAGTCGCTAATTGCGACGATCTCCGACGAAGTGTAACCGTCTCCCTCGGAAAACTGAATCAAATCATCTTCACCGGTGAATCGAGGGAGGGAAATGGTGTCCCTCTCCACGCCAGAAATCACGAAGATTGTCTGCTCGGGATGATCAAGGTCGCTGAGCAAAAGCGGACTTGAAACTAGAGCTGTTGTCTCGACTCCCTTTCTATTGAGTTCTTCTCTAAATTCTCCCAAATCGTTCCATTCGTCTCCATATGCCGATTGCTGAGTTTGCCCAGGAACGACATATGTGACGGCAATTGTTAGGATTAGGAGTAGTAGTACTGCCCAGAAAGAAGCCTGTAGGGCTATTCTTCTATTCTTCCTAGATTTCAATAATTTCGGGAGTTTATTCAAATCGACCATCACTCGTCCCCCATCAACTACAGTTGTTGAGCCCGAAGTTCGTTTTATGACCGTTATGTGACCCTGAACGGCCCTGCATCGACTTATCTGGAGAGTTCGACGACCGTTCCAACGTTGGCTACTTCCTCGACAGGAACAGCGAGAAGTCCGTCTGTAGTGGGCCAAGGAAGTTCATTGGGGTCGATTCCTTGTTCGGTCACGACCAATATTGCCACGATATTTCCTGTCTCTATATCCACGGTGAAATCTGCAAGGTGACCGAGTAGATCGCCGGCCGCATCAACAACTTGTCTAGTCAGGATCTCCTGAGTGAATGTAGTCTTCATACAATTCCTCAAATCAATTCAATTCCGGAGATTGTGCCTGATGGCCTTCTTACTGACTCGAGACCGCTGGTCAGAGTCTCTTCCAACTTGGAGTAATACTGCATCATCTCATCTGTCACAGTAGGCCTAACTCGCTCGACTGCAGTCTCGAAGTGCTTCTTTGTCACTGTCTTTTTCCCATCCCTCATGGCGATCAACGCAGCTTCTCTGCAGACTGCCTCAATATCTGCACCGGTGTAGTTCTCCATGCTTGCTGCCAGATCATCAATCTTGAACTTACCAATTGGCATGTCCTTGGTGTGGATCTTCAGAATCGCAGACCTGGAATCTCTGTCTGGTGGTGGGATGTGGAGGACCCTCTCGAAACGGCCGCTGCGCATCAGAGCAGGGTCAATCATCTCGGGTCTGTTTGTAGCCGCGACAACAATCACGCCTTCCATTCCTTCCACCCCATCTAGGCTGCTTAGCAACTGGTTCACCACTCTGTTCATGACATCAGAACCCTCGCCTGAATGGCTTCTTCTCATTCCTGCGATGCTCTCAAACTCGTCTAGGAAAACAATCGACGGGCTTGACTGCTTTGCTTTCTTGAATACCTCCCTAACGGCTTTCTCCGATTCACCTACCCACTTGGAAATTAGTTCAGGCCCTTTGATGGAGATGAAATTGGCCTTGGCCTCATTGGCGATCGCCTTTGCAATCAGCGTCTTTCCAGTACCTGGAGCGCCAAACAGCATTATTCCCCTGGGGGGGCTGATTCCAAAGTGAACGAACTTTTCAGGCATGTTCAGTGGCCATTCAACACTCTCCTTCAGCCTCTCCTTGACATCCTCTAGACCGCCTACCTGTTCCCATGAAACTTCTGGGACCTCGACGTAGATCTCCCTCAGAGCGCTCGGTTCAATCTCCTTCACTGCTTCTTGGAAGTCGGACATCCTTACCTCCATCTTTTCAATCACTTCAGGGGCAATCTCTTCTTCGTCCAAGTCAATCTCTGGTAGATATCTCCGCAATGCCTTCATCGCCGCCTCTCTAACCAAGGCTGAGATGTCTGCTCCAACAAAACCGTGAGTGTTGTCAAGAAGCCAATCTAGATTGTAATCATCACTGATGGGCATGTCCCTGGTGTGGATTTCGAGTATCTCGCCTCTTCCGACTTTGTCTGGAACCCCAATTTCCAATTCCCTATCAAACCTACCTGGCCTCCTAAGTGCCTGATCAATTGCGTCTCTTCTGTTTGTAGCACCAATAACTACGACGTTGTCCCTACCTCCCATTCCATCTAGTAGGGTTAGAAGTTGGGCGACCACTCTCCTCTCAACTTCTCCGGTTACATCCTCCCTCTTTGGAGCGATACTATCTAGCTCGTCGATGAAAATTATTGCAGGTGCGTTCGCTGCGGCCTCGTCGAAAATCTCTCGAAGTTGCTTCTCGCTCTCACCGTAGTATTTCGAGATAATCTCCGGTCCGTTGATTGAGGTAAAGTGGGCTTTGGTCTCGGATGCAACGGCCTTGGCGATTAGTGTCTTTCCAGTACCGGGTGGCCCGTGAAGAAGAACCCCCCTGGGAGGATCGATACCAAGACGACGGAAAAGAATAGGGTGCTTTAGAGGGAGTTCTATCATTTCCCTGACTTTCTGTAGCTGGTTCCCTATTCCTCCAATATCTTCGTAAGATATGGTCTGGACCATATTCTCTTCTTCTTGATCAACCGCATCTTCCTTGATGACTATCTCAGTGTCTGGCAAAACCTGTACAATTCCCTTAGGGCTGGTTTGTACGATTGCAAATGGTAGGGCCTCGGCGAAAAGGGTCATTCCTGGGATGAAAATCCTATCTCCTGCTACAACTGGCCTCTTGTTTAGGCCCCTTCTAGCAAATCCCTCTATTCCAGGTCCGAATCGGACCTTCTGTTGCTTCGCCATTACTGGGCTTAGGATCAGTTTGGTACATGGCTCGATGTCTACTTTTCGAATCTCAGCCCTGTCACCAAGACTTACGCCAGCGTTTTTTCTAATGATTCCATCAACCCTAATTACTCCTAGATTGGCATCTTCAGGCCTACACCTCCATACTATGGCTGCTGTCTTCCTCTCGCCCTCAATCTCTATGATATCCCCTGGCTTCAGATTTAGATCGTTGTCAAACGGGACTCTGGCTCTGCCGTGACCGACGTCGCTAGGTATCGCTTTCGCGACCCTCAACGTTAGTGATTCTGATGAGTCAGTTGTCATTTTCCGCTCCCTGCCACTTCTTCTCGTGCATCGGGGGTTGTTAAACCCTGCAATCTTGGATTCTCCGTGAGATAAAATGGTTATCGGAACAAAGAGGTGCGATGCGCATAATTCATTTCAGAAGTAGCGCCCGCGAACTATCATGGCACACGTACTAGAGACTGGATTCGAGATTTTACAAAGAGACAACCCCAATGGTAGTCCTACTGTGATGGGGTACAACATAATCAACGGAGAGTTGCGTACTTCCAGTGATGGAGAGACCTTCGAAAGCAGGAATCCTGCATGGACGGATGACTGCCTTGGAGTATTTCCTCTTTCCACAAAGGAAGATGTGCACGATGCCTTGGAATCCGCCAGAAGTGCATTCACAGAATGGTCTAGGACTCCGGCCCCTTCAAGGGGGCAAATCATTGGCAACATGGGCAGATTGCTGATGGATTACAAAGATGACATTGTCAGAGTCGAAACAAGGGAGATAGGGAAGACTCTCAAGGAGAGTGCAGGAGAAGTCCAAGAGGCAATCGACACGTGCCTATTCTTCCAATCGGAAGGAAGGAGGCTGTATGGGCAGACAGTTAACTCAGAATTGCCAGACAAGGAGCTTTTCACATACAGGAGACCACTTGGCGTATGTGGGATCATCAATGCAAGCAACTTCCCTTCAGCGGTTCCTTTCTGGAAGATGATTCCAGCAATAATGTGTGGTAACACATGCGTATGGAAGAGTCCGCAAGATTCTCCGCTGCTGTCATTCATGTTAACCAGGATAATGCATGAGGCAGGCCTACCAGATGGGGTGATCAACCTGATTCATGGAAAGGGCAGTGGCGCGGGGCAATTCCTTGTTGATTCGGCGGAGGAAGGAATGGTGAACAAGATCAGTTTCACCGGATCGACCTCAGTGGGGAAGATGATTGGCGAGGTATGCGGTAGAAATCTCGTCTCATGCTCCTTGGAGCTAGGTGGCAAGAATCCCTTGGTGGTCATGCCGTCAGCCAATATTGACAATGCTGTCGAAGGGGCGTATTGGGCGTCATTTGGGACTGCTGGACAGAGGTGCACCAGCCTAGGGAACTTGATTGTCCACGAAGATGTCTATGATGAATTCATGGCCAAGTTCATGGCCAAGGTCGAGGAGACCAGGATTGGCGACTCCATGAGGAACGATGACGTTCTGTATGGGCCTATGCTTTCTGAAAAATATGCAAACGATTTCCTCAGAGATCTAGGGATGTGTGAATCTGACGGGGCTACAAAACTCTGGGGAGAGGGGCTGATTACCAATGAAAACAAGCCAACAAACTTCCTTGGTGATGCGTCCGAGGGAGTTTACATGTGGCCGCACGTATATGCGGATGTTACAGAGGATATGCAATGCTTCCAAGAGGAAATCTTTGGCCCTGTTGTCACGGTCGTTAAGGCTACAGATTTCGAAAATGCACTACACTTGGCAAATGCTTCTCCATACGGACTTTCAAGTGCTTGCTACACCAATGATAGGCTAGAGGCGTATCGATTCAAGACGGGTATCAAGGCTGGAATGACGGGGATAAACAACTCGACGACCGGAGCAGAGGCCCATCTTCCATTTGGAGGCGTGAAGGACAGTGGAAATGGGACTAGAGAATCTGGAATCTGGGTCCTGGAAGCCTATTCATATTGGCATGCAGTAAATGATGAGTTGTCTGGGAAACTGCAACTTGCCCAGATGGACGTGGACGAGATTCACATCGAAGAGGCGGATGCAGACTACTCTTCACTGGCTTAGAGAAGCGTCTCTCCGCATTTGGGGCATGGCAGCCCTGGAAGCCATGCTCCAGGCATGTAGCTACAGTTCGGGCAGATGGAAGTCTCCAAATCATCTCCGAGCATGACTTTCTGGAGTGATGGTGGATTAGAAAGATTTCGACAGTTATTGGAATGCAATTACTTATTGCTCTTATCCATGCGCATGTGAGTTGGGTGTGGTGCAGATAGAGGGAAGTGTGAAACTCCCAATGAAGAAGGGGTTTGGGAAGACCGACCGTAGGGATGATTGGTGGAAGGGCCCCACCGCTATGGCAGCCTATCTGGGATTCATGATAATTTACGCCACTTGGAGGGGCTTCATGGAGTCAGACTTCTTGTTTTTCAGTAATTTTGGCGCTTCGTCTTGTGAGAATTGGGATGCTGCAAAATCTTTCAAGGATGTTTCAGAATGCCAAACCATGTCTATAGAGCAAGGAAGTCACGTTCTCTCTCCACTTTACAGCCCTCTGATCTTCCCTCAATCCTCGTGGATTCCCAAAGAATTGTGGTGGATGAGTCCAGCGATGTTCATCTTGGTTTTCCCTGCTGGATTTCGAGCAACATGCTACTACTATCGAAAGGCATACTATCGTGCATTCTTCCAGCAACCTACTGGGTGTGCGGTTTCAAAGCCGTGGAACGAATATAGTGGAGAGAGGGGAGTTCTCGTTGTGCAGAATCTGCATAGAATTTTCATGTACATCGCAGTAATTTACCTGCCAATCCTAACTTACGACTTATGGCTCTCGGTAAACTTCCATGATTCCACAGGGGATGCATTTGGAGTCTCAGTAGGTTCCTTGATTCTTCTATTGAATGTCATTCTACTCTCCGGATACACATTTGGGTGTCACGCTTTCAGGCACGTGGTCGGCGGTGGTTCTAACGATTGGACTGGTTCGGCGATTAACCGTTTCAAATACAAGATGTGGAAGTTTTCCACTAAGCTAAACGAGCGTCACAAAGACTGGGCATTATTCAGCCTATTCTGGGTAATGTTCGCTGACTTCTACATCTGGATCTGTCAAGATTTCGGTTTTACTGATTACGTTCTATTTGGGGGTTTGTAAGTGGAAGAAAGTATTACCCATCATGAGTTTGATGTGATTGTAATTGGGGCTGGAGGAGCAGGGCTCAGGGCAGCGATTGAGGCAAGTCGGGCGGGAGTGAGCGTTGGCATGATTTGCAAATCAATGCTAGGGAAGGCCCACACGGTGATGGCAGAGGGAGGAGCTGCAGCTGCTCTGGCAAACAAAGATCCACGAGATTCGTGGCAGACTCACTTCCGAGACACCCTGAAGGGAGGGAAGTATCTTGGAGATTGGAGGATGGCACAAATTCACGCCCAGCAGGCACCTGATAGAATCAGAGAGTTGGAACAGTGGGGAGCGGTTTTCGACAGAACTCCGAAGGGCCTTACTAGCCAAAGGAACTTCGGAGGTCACACATATCCAAGGTTAGCCCACATTGGAGATGCAACTGGCCTTGAGTTGATTCGGACCTTGCAACAGAAAGGTATCCACGAAGGCATGGAGGTCTTCATGGAATACACTGTTCGTAGAATCTTCAAGACCGATGGCAAGGTTTCGGGTTGCTTCGCCTACGATAGAAATGATGGGTCACTTCATGTTTTCAAAGCAAAGACGATTGTACTGGCCACAGGTGGAATTACTAGATGCTGGGAGGTGTGCTCAGGATCTTGGGAGTACTCTGGTGAAGGACATGCATTGGCCTATTGGGCGGGGGCTGAAATGGGAGATATGGAATTCGTCCAGTTCCATCCAACGGGTATGATCTGGCCACCTTCTGTGAAAGGTATACTCGTGACCGAGGGGGTTCGTGGAGAAGGAGGAGTTCTGAAGAATAAGAAGGGTGAGAGGTTCATGTTCAACTACGTCCCAGAGATGTACGCAGACGAGTTTGCCGATTCTATTGGTGAGGCAGAAGCTTGGGTGGAGGAAGTTGTTGGCGGAAAATTAGCAACTAAGAGGAGGCCCCCGGAGCTACTGACCAGGGATGTTGTTGCCAAGGCGATAAACAGCGAGAAGGCAGCAGGAAGAGCCTCAGAGCATGGGGGCGCATATCTGGACATCTCATGGAGGGACTCGGAGGAAGTGAAGAAGAAGTTGCCAGGAATGTACCACCAGTTCAAGGAACTCGCTGCGGTGGATATCACCAAACAGCCGATGGAGGTGGGTCCGACTGCTCACTACGTAATGGGTGGTGTCAAAGTTGACCCGTACAGTCAAGAGACGACTATCGGAGGGCTTTTCGCTGCTGGAGAGGTAGCAACTGGATTGCATGGTGCAAATCGTCTAGGTGGTAATTCGCTTTCCGACTTGATTGTGTTCGGAAAGATTGCTGGCGAGCACGCCGCGAAATACTCGAAGGAGCAGGATGGATTCTCCGAGATTGAACAATCTGATATTGACGAGGTGATCGAAGAGACCTTGGAACCACTAAGCAGAGAAGGAGGGGAGAATCCGGCAAAAGTGGTTAGCGATCTCAGAGAGATGATGCAGAACAAGGCTGGGATAATTAGAACTGGAGAGCTCCTTGAAGAGGCACTCAACGATCTTGAGGACCTCAGGTCTAGGTCTGCGTTGACTTCACCTGGGGGGGGAAGAACATACAACCCTGGATGGCATCAAGCGCTTGAGGTAGGTGCTATGATTGATGTCAGTAAAATGTGTGCAATCGCAGCACTAAGGAGGGAAGAAAGTAGAGGGGCCCATACTAGAGATGATTTTCCCGAGACCGATGACAGTCATTGGGGGAAAATCAACAGCGTAATTTTGATGGGAGATGATGGTTCGATGAGCATAGACTTCGTTTCCTATCCGAAGATTCCGAAAGAATTGAGGTCACTACTTGATTCTGATGACCTACAGGAGGAGGAGTGAAGTGTCTGAGAAGGTGACTTTCAGGGTTTTCAGAGGGGAGCCGGACTCTGAAGGAACCCCATTTGGGAAAATGGTGGATTACAAAGTAGACTTGGACGAAGGGATGGTCGTTTTGGATGTGATTCACAGAATTCAAGCTGAACATGCACCGGATCTAGCATGCCGTTGGAATTGTAAAGCCGGAAAATGTGGTTCTTGCAGTGCAGAGGTGAACGGCAAAGCGAGACTGATGTGCATGACAAGGATGGAGGACATCCTAGATGAGACTCCTAGCAATGAGCCTGTGCTGGTTAAGCCGATGCAGGCATTTCCACTAACCAAGGACCTAGTGACCGATACTTCTTGGGCTTACAGGACTGATCGTCAGATTAAGCCGATTAATGGGCCTGAAGAGCCTGATTGGGTTTTCCATCAAGAAGAAGCAGACAGGCTGCAAGAGTTCAGATCGTGTATCGAATGCATGCTCTGCGTGAACACCTGTCACGTACTCAGGGAGCATCAAATGTTCGAAGAGTTTGCTGGACCTAGGTTCTTCGTTCGCCTTGCGAGCCTAGAAATGCACCCACTAGACAATGAGAGCAGGATTCCGGAGATCAAAGAGGATTTCGGCGTTGGCTATTGCAACATCACCAGGTGTTGCACTGAGGTCTGCCCTGCAGGCATTCAAATCACAGACAATGCAATCATCCCACTAAAGGAGAGAGTGGTGACCGAATACTTTGACCCGATCATCGACCCATTGAATACAGCATTGAATCTCACTTCTGGGGTTTTGAGCTACTTTACCGACGATTTCTCAAAGACAGCCGATCCTGGGAACACAAAGAAGGCGAAGACAGCTCTAGAAGACGAGCGTAGTAGGATAGAAGAGGCAAAGAAGATGGATTCAGAGAGGACAGAAAGGGCTCGAAAGAGATTCAAATCCAAGTAGTAATCGTCCTATTGAATGATTTTAGAGCATCCGCTGAATTACAACGAAGACCTTCTGAGTCGGATAACCGACTATTCTCAGATTCGGTCAATTCGTAGTTTCTTCACGTTGGCCTTATTGATCATGTCAGGTAGCCAGTCGGGCGCATTTGCCCCCTTAGGAACTCTATCCTTTGAGCCAGAGAACACATGTACTCTGTTTGTCCCTCTTTCCCTCAGGTGGATGTCTGTGACACCTCTTGAAGCCGCCTTCAGGGCTGCTCCCCTGGGCTGCTTGCTGTGGAACACTTGAGCAGTGTCCTTGCCGTTCTGCATCAACACGAAATATTTCTTGTCTGCCATAATTGGATTCCTCCGGCTGCATGAGGCCCTGCATAGATAATAAAGATAAGCCGATATTTCGGCATACTGGGGTAAAGTTACCGTAAAATATCAACTTCCGAATTCTATAATTCTGCACAAGCGAGAGTCTTTGTGTTGATAACTCCGGGGATTGAACGAACGGAATCAACGACGAGTTTCGCAATTTCGCCCATGCTCTCCGCTTCAATTTTGAGAATCATATCATGATCCCCAAACAGAACTTGGGCATCCGAAACAAAGGGAAGGGAAGCCGCCTTATCGAAAACTGAATACTCGGTGCCTGGCTCCACATCAAGCAAAACATATCCGGTTGACATAGCCTCGGGAAGAGGTTGGTGACAATTAATGTTCCCAAATTTCGAAGGTTTTGTCTACGATGGATACATATCGGATGGCCTCTCTTCGCATACTTATGGCCGACGTAGTAATCGTGAGAGAATGCAGGCACGGGCAAGTTCGCGTTCTCTATGGTGACATCGTGGGTGTGGAAGGTGATGTTATGGTCATCCCAGCCAATAGTAGGCTCGCTGGAAGAGAGGGGCTAGACGAAAGAATGCAGCAAGCTGCTGGAGAGGGGCTGAGGGAGGCATGTGCCAACATTGCCAAGGAAAGAAGAAAGTCGAATCTACAACCATGTGGGGTGGGAGAAGCGGTTACTACGCCAGCCTTTGACCTCCCTGCAACCAATCTTGTTCACGTAGTTGGGCCTGATTGCAGGAGGCCGACTCAGGATAACTTCAGGAGAGAATTGATGAGGAACTCGTACGATGCTCTTTTCGAAGCAGTAGAGAATCTCAAGCCCAGGAAGACCCTGGTCCTTCCTCCCCTAGGGATGGACGTGTTCGCATATCCGCATCGAGAAGGTGCGAGGATGACCATGGAAATCATCCTTCCATGGATGGATGGTGAAAAGGATCCTGGGGTGGACATGGTACTTATTGTTACTAACGAGGACAATTTCCTAAACAATATGAAGACGGTCTACAGAGAAAGTGAGGACCAGTTCCCTGGCGTAGACAGGACTAGGGACTACAGAAAGGGAAAGTTTCAGTGATTGGGACCGGTGTCCTCAATAACCCTGAGAATTGGATAGACCCGTGGGAACCAGCTATGAGCGAGAACTGCGCGCGGTCCTAGCTGGTGAATTGAAGGGTGTTCGTGCAGTAACTAGGTCATGCAGTGAGGTTGAGAGAGCCAGAGCAATGAAGGTGATTCAGAGGCCATTCTTAGTGGTCAGGGCACCAGGTAGCGGTTCGGAGGGGACTGGAGATTTACTGGCTTTGAGAGGGGACATGTGCTTCCCAATTGAAGTCAAGACCTCGAAGAGCGACAGGATTTACCTCTCGGGTAGAACGATGGATCAGTACAAGGCACTGAAGACTACTGGTGAGAAGTGTGGCCTTCTGCCGCTATACGCATTCAGGCTAAAGGGAGTAAGGGGGGACAGTTGGAGAATAATGAGAGTTGAGGTCGAAGGCCTTACTGGAAAACTAAGACACCTCTCAAGGAGCATTCCCCCACTCCCCCTAACAAGCAGAGGAACGCCGCATCTGGACTGGAATGCCGGTATGCCTGTTCACCGGTTCTTGTCATTGGTTTGCAAGTCAAACGGAGCCGGTGGAATTGTATCGGAATCTGGGATTGCCAATTCGAAAGAGTCGGCGCTAGGCTAGTTTGAGCTCCCAGAAAGGATTTCTTCGATTGAGTCTAGTTTTTCCTTGAGCGCCTCTATATCTTGTTCAATTCGTTCCAAACCTGCTTGAGCGAGTAGTCTGCTGATGCTTTCCCTCTCTCTGGAAAGGGAGTCTATCCTCCTATTAGCACTCCTTGAGGCATTGGCTGACCCGAGAGGCATGAGGCTGGGAGAAGGTGAGCGGTATTCTCTCTTACGTTTGAGAGCAGGTTGAAGAAAGAAGGGCGGACGTGCCTATTTATGGGAGAGGATGCAGGAGGCAGGGGAGTCATCTTCCCACTGCTGCTACTCTTCCTTGCCCACTCCCTAGGTGCTCCGATTTGGTTGTTGGTAATGCTCGGAATATGGTATTCTGGATTGGTTTACGCTGAGTCTACTGGAGTTCTGGACAGATTAGATGCTACCAGGGCTATGGGTGTAATTCTGATGATTAGAACTAGGAGGGGGATGAGGCTGCTAGATTTCGTTTCTAAGCCCAAGAGGTTCTGGCGCGGTTTCGGAGAGCTCTCGATTTGGCTCTGCTTCTTTGTTATGTTCATGGTGGTCCTACTACTGTTCCTTAGCGCTATAGCAGTAGCAGTAAGCCCCCCGGAGGACCCGTTGCCAGCGAGTGATCTTCTCCTGATTCCGGGTGTAACCAGCTTCGTTCCGTTCTGGTGGCCGGCCTTAGCACTAATCGTGGCAATTGTAATTCACGAGTATAGTCATGGAATCCAGGCAAGGGTGCATGGGATGAGGCTGAGAAGCTTCGGGGTCCTGCAGTTGGGCCCGTTGCCGATGGGAGCATTTGCAGAACCAGAGGAGTCTGAGATGTTGAGGGCACCCCGGAGGGAGAGGATGAGGCTTTTTGCAGCGGGTCCTTCCATCAATATATTCGCAACGTACATCGTACTGATCCTTCTATCCTCTGTAGCCAGTGGAATGGTCGCAGAAAACGAGGGGGTCCATGCACGGGGGATAGTTGTAGGAGGAGGAGCCGAAGAAGCTGGCTTACTCCCATTCGAGACAATAACCCAAATTGATGGGGTTCCGATTGGGGGGTACTCAGAGTTCTCTAGTGAGATGGATGGAATTGCTGCTGGGGATAAGGCGGTTTTGACGGTCCTATCGTGGTCCGATACTGATGAGACGTGGTCTGAAAGGCCAATAGTGGTCACAATGGGCGATAGATACCAATACTACATCGACGAGTGTAAGGGAGACGATGCGTGTATCGAAGATACGACTACGTTGCTAGATTTCTGGGGGGTTGAACCCGGGGATGCATTCTTGGGCGTTTCCAACCTAATGTCCTCAACCGGGGGCGTGGATGGCTATGCCAATATTGTCCAAGGCGAATATTCAGCATTGGGGACAGCGCTAAGCATGGTCGCCAGACCTCTCTTGATGCTTAATGTCCCAATTGCAAATGATGGGCAGACGATGATTCCGCAGGAGAGGGCGATGTTAGCTGCAGGAGATGGGGCTATTGCATCCATCATAGGAACTGATGGGATGTTGATGGTGTTCGACTTTCTTTTCTGGCTAGTTTGGATAAACTTCCTACTGGGTTTCGCTAATCTGATTCCGATGATTCCTTTCGATGGCGGGCATCTGGTTAGGGATGGGGTCCACTCCTTACTGAGGAAGGTGAGGAGGAAGTCCCATCCAATACGAATAGAGGTGCTTTCCAATAGAATAAGCAGCCTCAGCAGCATCTTCATTCTTCTAGTGCTGTTAATCCCGGTAATTATTCCGAGGATAATCTAGGTATCACTCTTCTTCATCGATCTTCCTAGGTTCGTGTACCTCTCGGAAGATTACCTTGGCCACTCCGACGTTCTCCCTCAGAGTTGTGACCAGTGAGAACTTGGTGTACGCCCAGTTCTGATCGTATGCCATCTCCTCCGGGAGTGTCATAGTGAGGTCATCGCCATCGAAATCGATTTCGAAATCGTCCCTACCGGTGTTCATCTTCATCAGAGTCTGGACCTTCTCTTCCCTGTCCTCGACAACCTTGACGATCTGGTAGCTGTATCTCAGGGTGACTCCTGCGAGTGGGTGATTGTAGTCTATCCTTGCCCTACCAGCGCTCATGAATTGGAGAATACCGTTCCTACCTCCTATCTCCACTGGTGCGCCAATTGCTAGAGTGTTCGGGTCCCTCACACTACGAAGAAGTACGTTCTGTGAGATTGTCTCGATCTTGTTCTGATCTCTGTCCCCATATGCTTCAGCTGGCTCAATGTCGAACTCGTAGTCCTTGCCAGCCTCAGCCTCGGCCAGGTGTGCTTCAAAACCAGGAATCAAGCGCCCATCACCAACAGTGGTAATCATCGGAGAGTACTCTCTGTTCTCGTCATGTAGATCGTGCTCCTTTGCAACGTCCTCCCTAGTAGTCTCGATCAGCTTGTCATTGCTAGCATTGTACAGATCATAGTCGATATGAACGATTGAGCCATTATCCATCATAGCACCTCAGGAGCCTCGCGACCGGCTCCCCCTTTTTCATTCAAACGGTGGGTTATTCCTCATTCCAACACTAGGTCTTGAGAAAGATGAGAGTGCACTGCCCAAGATTACCAGAAGCCAGCCCGACCAGACAAGATGGCTGCCCGGTAGGTGGTGAATTGTGACTCTTACCTCTTCAACCTGATCAGTCTGTCCCAGTATCATTGAGGAAAGAAGGTCATTGGACTGAAGAAGATCCAGGATTACAATCGTGTCTCCAGTCATTCCGGACAACCGGTCCACTTCGGACCTGGCCGATACAGATCCTGACGGAGAGTCGAATCTTAGCATGCCCGGGCTGATAGTCCCGAGAAGTTCTCCCTCGTCCCTGACTTCGATGACTACGCCAACGTAACCGTCCCCAATATCGTATTCATATCCATCTTCCTCGGCTGAGAAGATTTCTACGCCAGTGAACGTGAGCTCCATTCCCTGATGCTCGGCGGGAACGTCCTTCTCCAAGGTAACGAAATGAGAGGGGTCTGTACGATCTACTAGGGTAGTGGTCAGGACGTGCCCTACTAGGAGCAAGAGTATCCCAGCATGGGCAACATGAGTTCCGAGTAATCGGGCCTTTGATGACTTAGAGGAGGAGCCGTTTCGAAGTAGTTCTGGGAGAATCTCCCTA